>Ga0209208_10000042_pt1 | contig 124917 bp, 69 predicted proteins | sample S1TSphfallax_3_FD_187694 | JGI IMG/M metagenome (GOLD analysis project Ga0209208, IMG submission 187694) | Host-associated microbial communities from peat moss isolated from Minnesota, USA - S1T2_Fd - Sphagnum fallax MG (SPAdes) (version 2) | ecosystem: Host-associated > Plants > Peat moss >... | reverse complement strand
AACTCTCCAAGGTTCTTGTCACGAGAAATACACAAACTTGTGTAATGAAGAAAAAAGAGGCAAACCATCAACACCAAGGTATTTAACTAAAAGACCAAACCACAAATAACCAAACTAAAATAAGTAATGAAAGTAATTCAACCTTGTGAAAATAACCTAGTTACTTTCCTACTCCAGTAACTAATGAAACCTAACTAGTTGAGCTTGAATTCTCAACATGAATGTCATGGGTAAAAAGAAGACATTTTAAATTGTAATCTTGTCATAGTCCAAATTATGTAATTTATTAGAAACATGTTTTGTTATTGACATTGCGTAGAAACAATCAACATTTGAGTGATTTGACACGATTGATGTGGAGGGTCTCAATGTTAACCAAGAGAGCATAGGTTCCAAAGGAATAGAAAGACCATGGGCACGCCATGCTCCTAAACCCTATACCTAGGATGGTGCATCTTCTCCAAATGACGAACTTGACAAGTAAATGAACATGGATGAAGGAGCAGTGTCAAAGGGTTGGACGTCAGTATCAAGGTCGATAATGTCTTCTGTCATATTTTGTCCCGCAATCATAACTTTGACCACATACATGGCAGCTCCTAGTGTCAAGATGGTTTCCTAGGAATGAATAAAGGCCTTGTCACCCACAACCTTGTAAGATCCAAAAATCACCACCGATTCTTGTCTTTCAATTGTGGTAGTCGACATCTAATACATCAAATTGGAGACATTTTTATTTGCATCATATGCAGCATCCTTGGAAATATGCAAGGAACCTAGTTGAAAACCAAACATAGCACACAAGCATTTTTTAAACACCACAATTGTATCAATTCCATCTACTACGATGATTAGTTCAACCCAACCTTCAACATGAAAAATGGGCACACTAAAAACATACTTGGTGTACAATGTATGCGAACAATGGGAGAAAAAATGAAAAGCAAACAAGATGCTAGCAAAAAACAATTACAAAAATGCTACAAGTTGTTGTGAAGGAGCAAGTTGGTATGATATGATTGCACAAGGAAAAAAAGAGGAAGAATGTTTGTGCCAGAATATAGCCTCAACATGATGACCAACTCAAATAGAATTTTCCAAAGAGTTATGGGGAACCCCTTAAAAGAACATTTAATGAGGACCCCTAAAAAGAGAATATGTGAATAAATTAAAAGCCCACCATAATGTGGACTACCAAAGGTCATGAAGAGAGAATTGCCAATTGGCGATATGACAATTGTTTGGCCAATGGGAAATAACCATTTTTGAATGAAACATGGGAAAAACAAAGGATGTCAGAAGATGTGTAAACAAACCTACACAACCCATAGGATGTATTTTTAAAACAATATTGAACAAGGGACAATGATATATGTTATAGGTAACTAGTGAAAAAAAATATCCAAATGTCAATAATTGTTTCATATTAGAATTCAAAAAACCTAAAAGTGAAGGTGTCAAAGGAACTTGATGTAGGTTTGAAGTACAAAAGTTAAACATGCAAAAATGTAGCCTTTGAGACATGATAAAATCCACTAGACAAATGTTGTGCATAAAATCCAACAAGGATGGTTGGTCCCAATATAGGTAGTTAATTAAGGCCACAAAAAGATTATGCATTTTTGTATAATAGTTTTGCCCCCATGCCCTAATAAATGCCCAACAACGACAATAGTATAATTTTAATAAAAATATTTAAAATTAGAAAATGAGGTAATTTGTTTGCAAAATTGGATGGTTTACAACATTAGGGAGAACCCAAGGTCGTAAATTCACCAAATATTAGGTAATCAGATTATCATAAGTGTTTCGTGATCAATAGGGAGATACCCATGGGACGGTACATTTTAGAATATATGTAATGACAAGATTAATGTTCAATCTTTGAAATGGAGTAGCAACCATTGTGAAATTGCATTTGATGTAAATTATAATCATTCCTACCCGCTCCAAATAATGTTTAACAATTTATCCAAAGTTGGGAGGAAATCAAATGAATAATTGAAAGACCATCATGACCGAGCACCATGAGTTCACTAGTAAGGATGAATGGAATGTGGTGAAAAATGTTGTGTTATTAACATGCATTCCACCAAATAACCATGGAGGGCAGTTTTGAATTTTTTTGGTTACCATTTTAATAAAATATCACAAAGTTCTAGTTAACATTTGGGGAGTTTAAATAGTAGTCGTGTATGCACAAAAATAAGAATTTTATACTTCCATACCAATCTTCCTAAAATAGACTTGCGACATGAATGTTTTTTATTTGTAGTCGAAACCAAATATATAACAAATGGGTTGAGCATAATAGTGTTGTTGGGCACTTGTCCATTGGGTCATGATTTAAATTGCAAACAACTCCAAATTCTATGTTTAAATGTGTGTAAAGGGATGGAGATAGAATGAAATGTCAACCCGAAAAAAAAATGACATTATTGGAAAACATCGATAGAGAAATGTCAATCAACACATAAGGGCTTCAATCATTGAAAAACAAATAATGAAAGCCTACAAAAAAAATTTATTAGCCAAGAAGAAAAATAAACCAATAGTTTAGTGGAACAAAATAAAGTCCAATTATGTCTACCATCCCAATGAATTTTGACCATTGAAGGAGGGTGTGATGCCATGGCTAGTCAATATTACTATATACAAATATGGGGGTGCTATGAGGAAAAAATGAGCACAATCTTGACACTAGGTCATTTGAAAAGATAACTTGTCATAGAGCACTAAAGGTTCCAACCAAGAGCAATAGAATTTTAGAATATATAAATATCCTACAAATAAAGTGACACAAATTATTTATGAAATGAAGAAATTAATTCATGATGTTGAGACAATTCCACAAAAGAAAAGAAGTCAATGTGAAGGTGTAATCAAAATCCAATGAACCATAAAAGGCATTGGATCGCAAAAAAAAAAAGTCAAAATTGGATAAATATTTATGTTTTGTCATTTAAAGCCACAACAATCATGGCAAGTTGTTGTTTTTCATTCATATAAATGTCAAAGAATTCAAACCAAAAGTTCATTTGATGAAATTATAAGTTTAAGCTTTGATGTAAGACCTCTAAAAGTGAACACCTATAGCGTTAGACATGAGTCAAATTTGCAAAGGACTATTAAAAGTACTCATATAATAAAAACACATTTGATGGGGAAAAAATGAATAGGATAAAGACCTATTAGTCACATTGAAAAAACACTCATACCCTAAAACATGTGGAATTTTAAAACTTCAAATATTCAAAGAACTTTCCAAAATTGATCCAAAATTTTAAAACTTTGAAAGTCCTCTACCACATATAAATGAGGTATAATCTACATGATGTGTTAAAAAAAGTTGTAAGTTATTATAAATGTGAACATAAAAATGTAAAAAATGAATTTTTGGTTATGATTTGAAATTGTTATCATTTTTATAAATAGAACATTGAATTTACAAGGAATCAGGACACTTTCAAATTTTCATATTTATTCAAAAATGATAAACAATAAACATGTCATGTACTAGGACAAATGTAAACATTTATTATAACAAATTATTTTAAAAAAAGGTTCCAAAATTGATTTGTATGAAAAATGTTTTTTTGGGAAAAATGACATGCAATCATTTTTTAAAGTAATCATGTTGGTTCATTGTAACTCGTTTGCACTCATGAACACAAGTGGACACCAACAAAAGAAACAAGATGTCAAAGCATAATGACACCAAAGAAAATGAGGATTCCCTCTGAAGATTTGAAGGTAGTAAGTAAAAAACCTCTTGCAATGTCAAATTTCTTTCCAAGAATTCATAGATGTAAAATATCAAATGTGCTGAAGCATCCAAAAAATATTTATCTATGAAGGAAATTGAGGGATTGAGGGGAAAAGGAAAATTAATTTCTCCCAAGAATGGAAGATACTGCATAGGTATGGCAAAATTAAACCCAAATTGCAACTTGGTTTTTTTTTCCATTGGTCAAGCAATTCTTAGCCTCAAAAGTTGCTTGGCTATGGTGGAAAAAAACTTGACTTGTAACTTGGGTCCAAATTGGACCTGAAATACAACTTTGGTTTTAATTTTCCAACCATCATCAAGTAACTTTTGATGTCAAAAGTTGTTTAACAATGGCATACAAAATGCCAAGTTACACCTTGGGTCCAAAATCAAGCTTGAATTGTAGCTAAACTTTTTCTTTTTATTCCAAAATTAGACAACTCTCAATGTTGAAATTTTTTCAACAATGGTGGAAAAAAAATTTGAAGATGTCGTTCGAACCCAATTTTGATTTTGAGTTATAATTTAGGTTTTTTTGCACCATCCTCGAACAACTTTTGATGTTGAAAGTTGTTCGGCATGGCACAAGAAAAACTTGCAACATGGATCCAATTTTGGACCCATGATGCAACTTATTTTGTTGTGTTTTTGGGTTTTTTGTTGTGATGCCAAGCTACTTTTGATGCTGCAAGTTGCTTGGAGATGGAATGTATTAAGTAGCTTAGGTCCAATGTTGGTCTTAAGCTACAAGTTTTTTTTTTTCAAATGCCAAGTTACTATTTGTGTTGAAAGTAGTTTGAGTATGTATTACTTGATTTCGAATTTGACCTCATGTCCACTTTTAGTCCCAAGCTGAAGCTCAATATTTTTTTAATTATTAGAACACAAGCTTATTTTTGGTTTATCTTTTTTTTAAAATCTTTTCTTGCAAGACCTTCAAAATGCTTGATTAGCAATCATGGACACTACAAAGGTAACAATTAAATGAAATTCAATTACTTTAATTTGATTTTCTTATGTTTTCTTCATCTAAATATTTTCCTTCTTTCAAGATTTGTAGGTTTAGGTGGTCTTCCATTGTAAAGTCCAATCCAAAACGCATAGAAGAACAAGATCAATACCATTGAGATTTTGGAAAAACATAAGATGTTGCCCAAATGTAAGACCTAAATCAACATTCCTCTCTACATAATGATCCCAATTCCTATAGTTTGCCCTGCTCTTAAAATTGATGTTTTGAAGATGGAGCAAGCATTTCATTTTGTCTACTGCAAGGGTGACAAGGTGTTCTAAGTTTCTCCTCTCAACTAAAAGGGAGAGAAGGAGCTTGTGGATGCACATGAAGCCAAATGGAACATTCATCGGTGTTTTGAACACCAAAGGTTTGAACACACTTTTGTATGAGACCTTAAAATTCAAATGCCTTTCCAAATGGATGTTTTTTGTTCGGGATGAAAATTATAGGTTGTAGGCCTAGATGCCATATGTTTGTCAAGTCCACAATGATCAATTTTCATGACAAATCTTGATGGACTCCATATTATTAGACACCTCGTATGGTGCCATTAAACTTTTAACCACCATGACAAACTTGAACAAGTAATTCTCTCATTCTTTTCAATCATTTCATTTCTTTCATGGTCCTTTGTTTTTCTCATTTCTCACAATTTAAACATCCAAAGTGTTCATTAGTGGTTATTTCAATTTCATTTTCTATTGTAAGGTCTATGAAGCTAAATCATGTTCAACTTAATTTCATCCATGAATTCTTTTGGATCTAATCCATTGGTATCATACTTTTGGAACAATTTCAAGATGTTCTCTCGACGAATGTTTACAAAAGATGCCAAAGCAAATCTTGAAAGACTTGGCATTCCCTCACATCCAAAGCATTTTTGAGTACATGTATAAGGTGCGCATAAATCCACCCATTTTCAACTTCTTTTTGTATGTTATCTTTGCTACTAATTGATTACATTGCTCATATGCCTTGTCTTTCTAATTGTTTCATGAGATATCCATTATTGGAGATGTCACTATCAAGTTATACTGTGAGGAATTCCTTAAGGGGGGTGAGCACTCTCTCATCAAGTTCAATGAGTGTATGGAGAGGGCAATGGATCAAGTAAAAAAGGACCATTATTTTTCATTCTATAAGCACCTTCATGTGTGTGATCCTAACGCACCCTCAAGCTCCTTGATGGACTCAACTACGAGTCCAAAGGTGAAGATAGCGGACGGAGAAGGAGTTAGGGTGCAGTCCCTAGCTCGCAACATTTTGGGGGTAGAGGGGCGTGCTAGGGCTCCGAGATGGGACTAGGAAGATTGACAAACAAATCAATTACTCGCATTGACCTGCACTAACCAAACAACAAATTGGTTATTACGTAGTTGAAGCACTTTGGTGCATGGACGAACCACGGCCAAACATGGACTCACAAGATTCACCATGGCCTAGACTTGGGGGAAGCCACCACCTTCCCCCTAACAGTATTCTTTGTGCCTGGCCACGGGGCCAACACCCAAAAGTCATTTTGTCTCGGGCCCCAAGTGGGAGTCCCGAAATTCCCAAAATTGGAACTCATGCCACTTTGAACACCTATAACTTTGTTTGCAGACCTTCGATTGAAATGAGGTCTAAAGCAAAGTTGTAGCCCTCATGAAGAGCTTTTCAATGGTATGTGGCATGTCACCTGCACACAAGGAAATCGGGCTGATTCCCAACTTCTAATCGGGCTGATTCCCAACTTTTAACCCAACTTTTAATCGAGCTGATTCCCAACCTTTCTTTTGGCCATAACTTATGTTTCAAGAACCCAAATGGGTCATGCGAACCCATTTTAGACATCTAAGTTCCAAGAGCTTTCCAATGAGCTTTCCAATGAGTTTTCCAATGAGCTTTCCAATGATAAAGTAACTTTTTGATCCAATGGGTTTTGAACCTTGTAATTTTTCTCTGAAGATTTTAGAGTCCATCGGGACTCCAACTCCTCAAGTGGGAGTTCACTTGGGAGTGTGGGGGTTCATTCCCTCACAATCTCCCACACTCCCAAGAGCATGAAATATGGCTCGTGGCTTCACTCTTGGCCCGCACCTTAGTAAGCCCTAGCCTTGGTAGTGAACCCAGGGCTGGGGTTACGACAGATCCCACCCTTGGAGTAGATTTCTTGAAGGAAATCCAAGTTCATTACAATATGAACTTTGAACCTAAGATGCTCATGGAGAAGCTCCAAATTCTTGCGTACTCTTGTGTGTCTCATGAGTAGAAGCTCACTTGGCTCAAGTAGTGGAATGAGTCAAATGTTTTACAATAAGCAAAAAAATTCCCAATGTTGGGTTTTTAAACTCTCGGTTTGATAAGTGGCTCCACAAGGCCACATTTTGGCACCAATGCAACATTCTAATCCCCTTTAGTCTTTACATGATCCCCATTCAACTCAAGAGTTCTAACTTTAATCTTAATTGTTTGTCTCATGCAATTAAAGTTCAAAGTTTGAAGTTATATGATTATATAATCTTAGACCTTGAATGGCCAATGATAGAGCTCTTGGGAGTGATTTCTTTTGCCTCCTATATCCAAGAATGGAGGTAATCAATTTGGGAAATTGGCTTCTTCCAAGAATTCAAAACCTAGGATGGAATTCAAAAAAGTAAATCTTGGGAGCAATAGAATGGAGCACAAGAGGCACTCAAGACAATGCTTTACATGTATATGTTTTGAGCTTTTCTTCTTTTGAAATTATCTATACATAGATGTCTATATTGGTGCGATACTTTGCTGCAGCTTCTATAGCTTTAGTTGCATGGTGATGAGTAAATAGTTGACAACGCTCAAGCGCAAGTCGAATTGCATTTGCAACAAAAGCCTCCTTTGTTGTGCCTCAAAGCCTAACATAAGAAAACAAAAAAACAAATTACATTCCAATCTTAAAATGCAAATAATGTTTTTAGAATTGAAAAAAAAGTATGGAAATATATCGCCCATGAATGATTTCGGAATCGTGATACTTGGATATTGCATCCATTTCTTTGACTTGGTTGCGTTTATTGGACTCCAATGTCCAATTTCGAGCGCCCCATGCAAGTTTCAAAGGTTTTGCATTAGCAACTCTACTTGCCCGAATTGTCTCAACAAGGTTCTCGTCCTTTTCAAGGCGTGCCCATGCACTTTATAGGATGAAACTATTATGATAATTTGATATTATGATATGGGCTTGACTTATTTTTATGGCACTAAACATTCAACGTTCCACAATTCTATAATGGGTTTTGTTGTTAGTTTAAGTCCACTTGTTCCAGTTTTGACAAGGTAATCAAGTTGTTCACTTTATTTTGCTTACATCCTAGTGATGTAACAACTTGTTCCACATGTTACATTTCTTCATCCTTATGCCTCATGGTTAGCTTCACTAACCCTTCTAGATATTTCAATTCACTAGGATTAGTCAAAATGGTTTCCAAAAGTGTAAATGTTATATCTTACCCATCAAGAAGTGGGTTAAAAATTTGGATTTTGTGATTAGCTCATTTCCAAATCTTCTTAGTATTGTAGTGTCCTCCTCATGAAGTTCTTTTTCATTCTTGTCAATATCTAGTGTAACAATTTGATTCCTCCTCCTTGAAATTCTAGTTCCTAAAAATATATTATTCTTCATTCCACATAATCGGTTCAATTTTACTAAGGTGGCTTCTACATCATTGATTAAAACCTCTAAAACATTTGTAGAAGTAGCAAGTCCTTTTCCATTATTTTTCCAACAATGCTCCTTAGTATGTCCCAAACCAAAATAATAGGAACATTTTAATCCATAGTTCTCTATTTTGTGCCCCCCTTTTATACTAATTTTTTGTTTTACCCTGAAGGCCGGTTAAGCTTGGTGATCTTGAATAGTTTGTCCTCATCATATTCTCGAACCTTCGTTTCTATCTATAGTCTCTTAGCCCAATAAAAAACATCCTCTAAATCCTTCCCCCAAAACAGTTCATCCATACCATACCTTTTGGGACTAGTCATTTGCAACTAACCCAAAACAAACCTTCTATAATGGATATATTTGTTTCAAGTCATCAGCTTTAGGTACTTCTTCTTCTTTTTTTGATCTAACAACCCAGATTTTATTGTCTTTTATTCTAATGTTAAAACTAATGTCATTTTTGCCAACAAATTCCCACCCCAACTTGCCATAAAGACATATGGAAAACATCTTTCTTGAAAACATTATCCTAATAATTTTATTTCAAACACGTAATTTTTGGTGAAGTTCATGCTTATAGAATTGGATAAAACAAGATTCTAATTCTACTTCTACAAGGATTTAGATATCTCTTAACCTAAGAACAAAACCAAATAATTCTCTAATGATTCTTTGTTGCTCAATGATCTCCAAAGGGCCACAAAATGGTGTAGAAGAACTTGGTTTCTTGGATTTGAATGATTGTCCATTGCCTTAAGCTTCCATTTGATCCTACCCTTGTCTTGATCCAAATTGCAGCCTTCATGAAGAATCCAGAGTGCATGATTCCAATTCCCAAATCCCAACTTCAGCCACATGAGTATCCAACCTTATTATGATCAAAGATGTAAATCCAATGATTTTAACAATCACAAAACCAACATTAGGTTCCTTGGGAAATGTAATTTCATCACAAGATAGAATTCCCATTTGGTTTCTAAAACTCATGATCATTTATTGGACATAATTTGACCCTATCATCATCATGCATTTCTCATTCAAAAAATTCTTAATGTTCACCTTCAATCATAAGAACAAGGTTTTGAAATTCAACTGGAAAAAATGAGAAGGATTGTTCATTTGAGTTGTTTAATTGCCATCAAAGTTGGAGTTGATTTTCCCCACACAATTTCCAACACACCATACATGAAGAAAGTCTAGATGCTTCTATTCTAAGGATCTTGTCTCCTGCCTAAAACAATTATTTTATTTTAGGTATGAAGAAATGCGCAAAATGATCAAGTGAATTTATAGAATGAGGTATCTAGATGTCTTTTACTCCAAGGAATTCTCTAGTTCTCTCAATTAGATGGCCAACATTCCTATGCAAGATAGGTGGAGAAATAGAATTGTTGTTGAAATTGTGAACATGTTTGCCACTCACATGGCTTGTTCTACATTCTTACCCAAACTTGAACTCTGGATGTTAAACCATTATGCATAATTTTGATAACAATGTTTCCTATTTGAACATCTACTGGATTGAATCCTATCACAAGCATAACACCAAACCTAACAGCCCTCAAAATTACTGACCCTATTTGAAGCACATCAATACTAACTCAATTATTGAAACTTCTAACTATCTATTGGTCATGAATTGTTTGGAGATCAGTGACAACTTCTTCATCATTGGAATGAGACGTAATTATGATTGATGAAACATATTTCATCTAAATAATCCCATTTTTGTTGCAAGTAGTTATAATACCAAAAAGAAAGGGTAATTGGATTTCTACTAAGTAAACATCATGCTACATTACAAAAAAGAAAGAAATTGAATTAAGGTCTGATGTATTTCAAACTCCTTGAGTCTTTACACTAATTACTTGTTACTTGTTAGAATAAAATGTTAAAAACTTAGGTAGATTAGAATCTCTCCATATTCTTTTTCATTGAATGACCACATGGTTTTTAATGGCAAGCTCTCATTCCCAACATTCACAAAAAATACCTGGAGTTTTCACAAGATCAAGATCTCAACCCAGTCCCACATCCATGAAATATCCCAATTGCAGCCCAAATTTTAGAATGGAACTCTCTTGAAATCCCTTCTCGGAGTGCCAACAAAGGTACTCACTCCCTTAACTTAGCCCAATTTGTTTCCCAGGATGAAATTGCTTAAGCCTAGCCTTTCTTAAACATTGCCATCAAAAACCCCTCAATGAATCCCCTATGATTCTACATCATTTCCACCACCAATCCATGAACATTTCTAAAACCCTAGTAAACATTTTCAGCTACAAATTCTCCTGTGGTGTAGATGTTCAGATGCTAGGGATGTTTTGCCTTCTGCATTTGGTCTCACCCACAATTGTTGAACAACTTTGATCGAACTTAAGAGAAACATGACAGAGCAGTTATTGCAAGAACATGTCATGTTATAAAATACTTTTGTTTGGCGATAAGGAAAGAGGCAATTTGGTTCTGAAACAAATATTCAATATTCAGGGGCAAATCTCTGTACTGGAAATGGGCAAAACAAAGGCTTACACCTTTGGGCTACTGTCAAATTTTGGTCATGTCCACAACTCATGACTCATGTTCGATGATGCCAATTTGTTTTTGTCACATATTGGCAGATTCTAACCTGGATTTTGAGTGAATACCTTACTACCAGGGTTTTTTTTTGTGGCAGAATTTTGGTACTTGGTGACAAATGCTTTTAGGGAAACTTTGGAAATTTTCGTTTTTTAAAGTGTAAATTCAACTAATTTTGCTAAAACAAATTTCCAAACATTCAAAACCACAAAATTGTAAAGCAAAACCCTGCCTACTACCTTGGCAGCTTTGACACTAAGTTATATTATTCCAGAAATTTTGAATAGTTGATTTTTTTCCCAATTAAAAGAGTATGAAGAAACTATGGAATTTTCAAGAATATTCTATTTGTTTAAATGAAAAATGAAAAAATTAATCAACATAAATATGTCAAGGCTGCAAAGTTACTATGGTACTGGCACCTGAAATATTATCATTACGTCCAATGCATTTTTTTTAATGAGATATTTGTTGGCAGAAGTACCTTGTGCTAAATTCGTAGGTTGTAACTCACAACTTGACAGCCGATCAGAGCATCAAGAAGACTCTCATGAGGGATGGTTATGGAATAGATATCCGGCAAGAGGCCATCAGTTACTGCATATAATCAAGCTGTGAAGGCGGCAAGATTATGTGCTGTAACTGGTGACTTCAAGTCTGTTACTGGACATAATCGATTTTCCAGGAGCAGCAGTTATGGTGGAGAGCCAATGGTGTCAGCACGGGACAGGAGTTACAATGGGGAGCCAATAGCATATTAGTTAGGGCCCTGAAAAGGTAGATACTAGGTATTTGTCTTCTTGGTGTTTTAAGAGGCTTGAGCACAATGGCCACACAATTAGGCCTTAAAGCTGTAGGGCCCATGTGCCCTTCACATGTTAAAGACTGCTCCAAGAACATCGTCCCTTCACATTGAAAGACTAACCACTAACATGCCCTTTACAATTTGAAGGCTCTTCATAGGTTGGTCCTTCAATGAAAGCAAAACAAAGAAGCATGGCCTTCCTTTGGAAATATACTAGTCCCTAAATGCGGGATAAGACAAAAATGCTTTTTTAGAAAAAATTCAAATGGATGTGGGTGATAAAAATTTTAATATCTTTTAGTTTTATTTTTGTGGTTGTATGGGGCTTTCTGGGAGCTTTCATATCTGGAATTTCTACAAAGATTTGGATAAAATTCTGATAAATAAGTGCATGCATTGGGCCTCTAGCTAGTTATTTGGAGAATCCAGCTCCCTACGCTTGGGATTGCACCAATGAGAGTGATGGGAATCATAGGTGAGTAGCAAGAGGCTAACTCTCAAAACTCAGTTATCACTTAACTCAAGAGTTCTAGCATTGGGATCCCTTTGGAGTTGCCACCCTATTTCAAGGATCTTCATATTCACATTCTAAAATTGGAAGGTTTTATTCTTACTTGAGAAACCACATTTTGGCTTGAATTTTATTTTATGAGTACCTTATTCGGTCATTGTGACTGTCATATTAGAATGCATGCATTATTGTCATAAAAAAAATTCTTTATTTGGTTAGCGAAACTTTAGCTCCAACTTTGGGTAGCACTTGTTGAGAGCTCAATTTAATTTTGGTATATCATCACCACTTGCTTGATTTTCAATGATATTTTTATGAATTGTAATCACGTTTGTGGATGAGTAAATTGGGTCAACTTCCTAAGAAAGGCTTTGAATAGAGATAAAATGATTGTGAAAAGGGCTTGGGCTCTTAAGGGTTGAAGGCTGATCAAAAGTTACTTAATTTTCAAAGCCTTTTTTTTATAAAAATGAATACATAAGAAAAAGCTACATATATTGTAGAAGCTGTATTATTTTCAAGCATTGAAAACATGTACTAGCATCTACATATCTTCAAGGACCCTCCTCTCTTTCACATCTTTAAGAAGAAAGTATATTTGCTCACATTCCAGAAATTGGAGCAAGCCCCACAAGTGATAATGCATGATAAAACATCACATCAGCACTAATGTATATCAAGTATTAAATAACCTCTCCTGATATTCTTATAAAATTATGTGAATTTTATTTTTTCAACAAGTGCCCTTCAAATTGAATGATTTAACAAAATGTTTCCTTTCACATCTGAAGGGCCCCACAATTTTTTGCCCTTGAGCCACTGTCGAAGGGCTAGATACCATGAAGGGCATTGAAAGCATCAAATTTTATGCCTGCACAGAATTACTCTGCTCACACCAAAATAAAAAGGAAGAAAAGAGCTGCAATTGTGATATTGCTTATATATATTCATAAAGCATTTAAAAAAAATACTTTTGTGCTTTAAGTGGGCTTAATACCGTGAACTTGCCCCCCACCACGTTCATCAAACAGAGTGTAACCCACACTCCAGGCTGGAAGAGTGAGTTAACTGCCTTCCTTTTTTTCAAAATGCTTTATACAAGGGAAGGGACCCCTTCCTTGCTTCACATGTTCCCACCCCTTTCATTGGGGATCTGCCCTTGGTCACAGAGGGCTCAAACCTGTGAAGCCCCTCAAGACGATGCCTTTCCTACACGAAACTAGATATCTTCGGTAAACTTGAAATGATCAGGTCGTTGATTGAAGAGACTCAATTTTCTTCCGTTCGATTGTGACTCAATTGTCCCAGATTAATCTCTGGCGACGATACGTAATGTGGCGATCCTGAGACCCGGTTTTGGGGACGCCATTTCACTTTCTCACCTCACTCACTCGATCGAAATCCCGGAACAACTCACGTGATTATCAGACATCGTCGCTTCGCCCTTTGTTTGCGGACCGCGTCTTGAATTTGACAGCTACAAAACTCCTGGAATCGCGGGAAGCACAACGGGCCGGTTACTGGCAGGCTCCTTCGTCAGGTAGTGCGGAAGCCTATCAGGATGTGTCACAGAATGGACGAGAAATCAGTCGTCGACGAGAAACGAGGTACCTAGTCGCTGGAAAGTGGATGAGAAATTCAGTTATGGACGAGAAACGACGGACCTGGTTGCTGGAAAGTTGACGAGGAATCAGGCATTGACGAGGAATCGATCATCGACGAGAAACGAGGTACTTAGTCGATGAAAGTGGACGAGAAATTTAGTCATCGACGAAAAACGAGATACCTGGTCGCTGGAACGTTGATTATGAATCAGTCATCGACGAGAAACGAGATGACTAATCGCTGGAAAGTGGACGATAAATTTAGTCATCCACGAGAAACGAGATACCCGGTCGCTGGAAAGTTGACGAGGAATCAGTGATCAACGAGAAATGAGGTACCTAGTCGCTGGACAATGGACGAGAAAGCCAAACGTCGTCGAAAACTGTGACCGGCCGATTGGGCTCCCGCGCTGGAAAACTGCGTGGTCTGGCGCGCTACGGGCGTCTGCGCGTTGCGCTGCTGCGGCTGCTCTCGCTCCACAAGGTCATTCACTGGATACCATCATCATCGTTTTGCATTGCATGCGTGCTTCTTAGACCAATGCGCTGCATCTGTACTCTCTCTGCCGCATTCGCGCATTTGAATTTTTTTCCTTCAACCTGAGTTTTTTCTCTTTTTTCCAGCCTCACAAAGTAGAGTCGTCGAGTCTGCTTTTTTTTGAGGCGTCGAAGGTTGTCAAGGCTTTGGAGGGCCCCGGCGAGTAAATTATTTCGATAACTCTTGTCGTCTTCTCCTGTCGGGATTCAACATTGGCATCTAAAGGGGGCGATCAGGTAGACACGGAGCTCGCGAGTTCGTGGACTTATGTGAATTTATTGTCCCTAACCCTTCGAGCCTGGTTTCTCCAGTATGTGTGTAATTCGGTTGACGCATTCTCGACGAAGAATATGTTCACTGGAATTTTGAAACTCCTCAACATCAGGTACGCGTCTACATCTTCAGTTTTTCATTTATAGGTGCTAGATCTGCTTTTCTTGCGTAGACAATTTGTTTGGAAATTTGTCCGATTTCCCGGACCTTCTTTTGTTGGTTTATTTTTGCTCTGCAATTGGTAACTAGTCATTATCCCGGCGACAAATCACGGTGCTTACCGTCTGCAGGCTGACTGCTTAGTCATCGGTCTGGCGGAGCACGACCGGCAACTTCGTCCTCTGAATATTTTATACGCTTCTCACTCTTTCTTTTAGGTAGAAATTTTGTTATTCTTCTGTTTTTTGTGCCCTCCACCTGCGTCATCTGTCTACGCATTGTATCTGCGGGCTCGTCTCCTGGATTTTCTAGTGAAATTGTGCTATTGCCGCATCAGCACCTTCTATTATCTTCCTCATCAAAAAGCGATACGATCATAGCACTAATAATTGTGGGGATATAAGCGCAAGTCCAACTGCTTGCAAGCCGGCTTCTACTCCATACGTTATGGACATCGGTCGACTCTACCGCACACTCCAAGAATTCCTCTTAATTATCTTGGAAAGCTGGCTTGCTAGCCCTGGTTCTGTATCTGCGCACACTTACATTACCAGTAATCACAAGTCCTATTTCTAGAGTAGATTTTCTTTGAACTGCTGCTTTTAGCAATAATAACTCCAAATCCAATTCACTTTGGGCGTGCTGGGACTGCAGTCTTCACTTAATGAAGGGAATTCTTAGCTTACACCTTTGATTGAGGGCCCAGAATAATCCTGTAGCCTAATTCAGGAATGTTGTCATGGTGGCCTGCAGACAGAAACAGAGTCTGTAAAAGTATTGAACTCTCTGACACATTCTGCTTTCATGTGGAGGCATTTTTGCAGATGGTATTTGAGGTTCACATTGTGTGACAATGGGGAAAGGCATACTATCATGAGAGTAAAATTTCATGTACAGACTCCTTATTAACCTAGACCAGCACTTGGATGCTCAAAGGCAGCAGCACTACAGAAAGTTCGTGGCTTTCATAAAATTGGAGAAGGCCTAAGAGATACCACACAACATTGGCATGCCCCTCTGTTGATTCCAGAGACTCATCAGATGTCACACTTTCACTGAGGTTGTCGACAAACCCAAAAGTCAATTCACTCGGTCCTGCTTCAAGCTGACTTTCAGTACAATAAGAGGGTATTTGAGAATCTGAACATTTTAGCCCTAAGATATGCAGCGCTCATCAGGAGTGCCATCTTTGCACAGACCACCTAGGCCACCTTACAGAAACACAGCATCACAGATGGGGTCAACCCTCAGGGATAAAAGCTGCTTCAGAGATATGGAAAAGGGAGATAAGGTCCAGTGCAGGTTCCAGGAGGGGTGGGCAATCCACTTGATTCCAGTTGTCCTATTGATCTGCATTTTTGTTCTCTACATTTGCTCATCTTTTCCATTTGAGGGTGAGTTTGGAAAGAAACTTCCATCCCTAACTCCACTTACTTGAACTTAATTGTTGAAAGCCTCCTCTTTAAATTCAATTGTCAATGTCATGCTAGTAGTAATCAGACTGCCCCTGCAGTAATAGTATCCATATATTCCAGATTTCTAAATTCTAAATGCAGTTTTTTTTTGTTGTGAAGTTCAATACTACTGTTGGGCTTTGAAGACAGCTATAGTTTTTGAAGCAATGAATAAGCTCAGGGTTTGATGTGTGAACAGCACATGAAATACAAGGTAATGGTGCAAGTCATATCTTCGCAGAAAAGTCAGCAAAGTCAGAAAGACACTTGCAAGAGGCGAGCATGTTGCAAGTGGCAGAAGAATACTCATTTAATGAACATCAAAATACTACTAGCATTGATGTGGAGCAGCAAAAATTGAACTTGCCAATAGTGCCACAAATGCTGCTCAGAGGTGTTGCCAATTGAGAGCACATATACCAGAAGACATTGCTGAAGACCTCAGACCATAAGTTCTCCCTCCAGCTGGAGTTCCATCATAAAAGGCCAATGGACCAAAATACCCATTGTTTACTTGTCCAATTGTCCAGGAATTTGATGGCTTCACCCTTCTCAATTCAGAATCTCTCTCATGTCATCCAGTGCTAATAGATAATTTCCTGGATTCAAGCTGAAGTAAAAAAGGGGTAGGGAATTACCAGCATTCTCAAGGGACAAATTAGTGCTCACTTGATGTACTCTTGATAAAGCAATTTTATTCACTGATTAATTTAAGTTGCAGTCTCTTGGAGCTGTGGCAGGCCATTCTCTCTACTATAGGTCAGTGCCCAAAAGTTACAAGCCATGTTCTAAAAAATTCCCAGTTCTAAGGACTTCAGAGACCCACAATAATCCAAGCACCCATTTGAGAATCCTAATCCAGCTTGGTACATATAGAAATTATTGTCTGTACAGATGTGTATGCAGTGACACTGCCACTGTGACAAGTCTAACCTCATGATCATGTCCTCTACATGCTTTCTTTGACACTGCAGAGAATTGAACATTTCATCAATGATCATAGACAGAGGAATTTCACTGGTTCAAGTATGAACCTGGATGCAGATGTGAGAGCTGATCACTTGATCCATGGCAGGCTCTTTCTGCAGCACAGATGTACAGCAAAAGAGACCACCATTTCAAGTCATAAAATTGTCTGCCTATGTTCAGCAAGGGAAAACTACACCAAAACTTGTACAGTAACCAAAGTATTAACATGCAGTGACAGGAAGACTCAGCCATGATGATACTAGCTAAGAAAAACATAAACAAGATGGAGATGACCAAGAAAGAAGAAAAACTGATAAAAAATTGCAAAATGAACCAAAAAAGTTAGGTGGAAGAAACAACAAAGGGACATTCAAGAGCATGATCTTTTGAAGTGGGCTTTGAAAAACTTACCACTCCCTGTTAAGAATCCCTTGAAATAATCATTTTGTACATTGCAGCAATAAAGAACATATATCTTTCTTTGATAATCAAACCTCTTGTTAAATCTAATAGCTTTGAGGAGTAAACTTTTCTCTTAAGCTTGTCATTTGAGTTATGAAGAACTCTTTTGAGCTACAAAGCCTTAAGAAGCTATGAAGCTGAGTGTTGAGACTCCAAATTTGTCAGAATCAAATACAGGAATCCACAACAAAAGGTTTACAAAATTTGAGAATATTTGCATGTTTTTGCTGAGAAGACTAGTCAAAAGTGTCGATGTTCAAGCCTTTTTGAATCTTTCATTATTGCTAAATCCCATAACTTGCAAGAGAAGCCAAAAGAAGTACAAAATTATGCTCACAAATAATCTAGGGACATGGTACTTGAGGAAACTGGGATGGAAATCTTTTCAAAGTATGGTACAAGATGCTTGTCACTGCAGCCCAAAATCTTACCACATGCAACCTGTTGAAAAAAAAAAGGTGATGTTCAGCATCCACCATATACTGTCATCCCACAAATCCTGAGTGTCAAAATGGTTACTGATAAAAACAAAGGCTTCCTGGATGGATATGAATGAAAGAAACAAATAATGTGCTTGGCACAATCTCTCTGTCCTATAGTTTGTAAACAAAATCTTTTGGAAGCATACGCTGTCTTATCTTGCATTGATAATGAAAGAGAAGGAGCTGGGAAACGGCATTCATGTAAGAGAATGACTAAAGAGAGAAATTCCACCAAAACATATGGGGTCTTGTCTCCGTTCCAGCCACACCAAAACAAACATGACAAGAATATGGTTGTAACCTTGTATAACTCACAAAGTATCAGACAATCACATTCACCATGAATAGCAGTGACTTAGCGCCATTACTCACCAATAACTTCATCAGCTCCCAACAGTGGGTGTAGGCAAGTACATAGTAATCTGCTCAAAACTTAAAGCAAACAATTGTGCAAAAATCTGTGTTCTGAGTCTCTGTTGCATTCCAGGAAACAACAGCTAGACTCAGTCATGGTGTCAGCTACCGCTCAAGAGCCAAAGCCAACAGTAAAAAAGTCAAAAAGTATCCTGGTTCAAACTGCAACAAGCTTAGAGAAATATGAAATCCAGGTTTTTCCACTGTCTGACTCTCCACCAATTATACAGATATAGAATCTTGATAGCAGGTCTACCTCATGTAGGTATGAGTCATGAAGTTGTCAATGCGTACCAAGAGTCTCTGGCCGCCCATGCACCATATACCATTGTTGGCTGCACAGTTCACAATACAATCCACAAGAATCTGTGAACTGGAGACAATGATGAACTCAGCTAGAAAGGAAGATACATTTGTCTCCAAAGGAATTAGGCTTCGAGAGCTTTCTCTCTATTCTAAACCCTAACTCACAGCCCCTCTCCAGCTCAGCACACTTGCTTCATGAAAATATCATTTCACCTTCGAAGCCAAGCAACTTCAAGGAATCCAGCCTAACAAAGTCTATCTTTTCCTTCCCATCCATCTGAAGACAACCAGTCTTTTCTATGCTGTTCTTTGCGCACCTTCTTTCCATTCCTCAAACACACCAAACTCCAAGCAAGTGCTTCAAATTGCTTGTGGCTGCTGTACTGAAATCCTAGGATTTCCCACGCTCTGTGTCACCTGCACCACATTCTCTTGCAATTTGGGCCTTGGCATTGCTTTTTCATAGGGCTGCAGAAGTATCAATACATGGAGCTTAGGAATAGAGTGCTGCTGATTCACATTAAGAGAAAAAGGATGAACAAGATAAAAGTTATGTAGGAAGCTTAGGGTAGGCAGGCCGGCGTCCAAACACTTAAGGTAGGGTTTGCTTGCCGTTTTTGCAGTGGGCCCACTGTTTATGATGTCCAAAAGAGTAGATGGAGCCCCCCTTTTGGCGCATCTGCTGCACTAAAAATTAACCAAAAAAACACGCACTAAAGGCGAGAAAATTATGACCCCTCAAACTATTGGGCGAGAGGGGGTTGTTTTTACATAAAATTCTCAATCGAACAGCTCATAACCTATTTTCAAACCCCTCAAAACAAAAATTATATATTATTTTGTTGCTCTTGGAGTTAAAAGATGATTTGTAGAGTTTAAGATGACAATTTCAGAGCGGTTTAAATCGCTCAATTTGAACTAATTTTTTTGAGAAAGTTATGTACTGATGAAGTAGGAGGGTCAAAATGAGGAAAAATGAAAAAACAAGCGTTTTGCAATTCGAAAAAACGTTTTTTTTAAACTGCTTTTTTGGGCTTTTTTTTAACTCCTTTGGCTTTGCATTTCAAAGATGATTTGGAGAGTTTAGAAGGTGCTCCTATCACATTTTTAATCACTCAAAATGGAGAAGAATTGAGAAAGATCTGTCAAATTGTTCGATGATAGGCTAGTGTTTGGTGATAGGCCTATCTACCCTATACCATCTGCTAAAAGTTGACGACATATTTATCGAAATGACTGCTTGGTTAATGGCTCAGACTACAAGAGATATGGAGTTCCAGAATTTAAACCGGCTGACAAATCAGTTTCAACATTTGTGAAATCTTTTTTTATGTGTACAAATAGTACTTATCATTTTGCTTTACAATTCATTTTGGTATGAATGCATTTGAATTATTAGGTAATGAAAATCAGTAAAACTGTGAAGTAACCAATATGGGTAGCAAAGAATAGATTTCAGCTTCTCCAAAAATTGTATCCATAAGTGGCTAGAAGTACTAATTTCTATCCCAAATACACTACAAAACTGCAGTCACATAATAAAACCAAAATTTTTTAAAATACATATTTCAACTAACAAAACCTTTAGAAACACAACAATTTTAACATTGTATTTCAAATAAGGAACTTTGTCATATAAAAATAGACATATTCAAATCTATACTTCAAGCAAATAGATATGCCTGCGCATATAAAATCATAATGCAAAACACAAAATAGAATTAAAACAAATTCTTCTTCCTATTCTTGAATCTTCACTTTTGTTCTACAAGTATTCTCAAACTCCCAAAAATGTACAATACAATGCAATTCCACATGGGGAGAAAAAATAGTTCCGAATTTCCTTCCAAAATCCAATTTGAGTTCAAACAATAAGTTCTATTTATAATTATTCCTCCTCCTTATTATTACCTATTGTTATGCCTTAACATTATCCCCCTTACTTTGGATTCAATCCTCAAAATCCTTGAAGCTTACATACTTAGAGATTATATGTTAAAAACTATAACCATAATTATTGCCAAATTTTTACTTCTTCAAATATTTGTTACTTTGCCGTAGACTATTATTGGTGTTGTGCCTCTTATTGTTGATTTGCATGTACAAATTATTGAAGCCATTATTATCCCCCTCTTTTGTTGAAAGTTTAATAAAAAATGCCTTAACATATTCAATAGATTCATGTGCTAACCTTAGTTTAATTTGGTGGTTGAATTGATTGAAAGGGTTCAATTTGCTAATATACACTTATTTCTATTTTAGTCAGTCCATGTTCTTAATCTTGTGGTTGTGGAATAACTATATAGCTTTTTCCCCAATGTTTGTGACTAATACCACCACCTTGTATTTCCTATTGCTATGTAATTTATTGTTCCATAGATTATAAGGCTTAAGGGCATTCCTTAATTACAAAGCCACACTCCTTGATCATTCAATTTTGGTATTTCATTGACTCCACTGAAATCTATTCCTTGATCATCTAATTCTAAATTGGAGTGGGGTGAAAGCACATTATGGTGACCCCTTTTGGGGTGTCACATTGTATTACTTTCCACGGATGTGCATGTTTGAGCGTATCCCATCTCAAACTTTTGAAAGATTCTCACAATATTTTTGCATATTATGTTAGAATATAACTTAAACAAGAGATTAGAAAAGAAACTATTTCGTTTCATTTTATAAAGTGGGAAATTGGAATATACTTGTGAAAATGAATGTAATGTAGCTATGTACTAAAAAACACAAATATATTCTAAAAATAATTTAATTGATTTTTTAATATTTATGAAAATTGAAGGTATATTGAACCATGCCATTTCACATAATATGAACCATGTTTGAATACCATGTGATTAATTTGTAAATTTTCATCTCAAAAAATGAGTTTTTTGAACAAAGATGCGATAAATGTGTGGTAAATTGAAATTTTGATGAAAAATCACATCCACATAGAAGATGACAAGCATAACTAGATGAGCCATTTTTTTTTCATTAATATTGATTATTTTAATGACTAATGAAGCCTTAAAATTAGTGTAATCAAAACAAGATTGTGGCCCTATTATACCAATGTATATTATAAATATACTCATGGATCCTTCAATATAGAAAATATTTTTTTAATAATAATAAATAACATTAATTTTATAAAAAATAATTTTTGGAAGGCCCAAAAACCAAATTTTGTTACCCAAAATTAAATGTACCATTTTTTAAAACAATTATACTACATGTACTATAATACTAAACCCAATGGGGTCACCGTAGTGTGCTTTCACCCAATGTGACACATAAAGTTATCGTAAACATGTTTGTATGCCTTGATCTTCTATAAACACAACTCCTCATTTGCTTTGTGTTTGGCAAACATTTTTTCCAAGTTTTATACCACATATTTGCACCAAATTTCCACCATGTGTCTACTTCTATGGCTTGTGATTCCATAGCCTTCAACTTCATTTTGACTATGGTATAGTTCATCTTCAATTCATCATATTCTTGCAATTTATGCTTGGAGTAGTACAATTCCAATGTTTTCATCTTTTCCATAATTTTTTGCAATAGATAGGTATCATTATGCACAACTTGATTAGATCCATCACATGTTGCCTTCATTTGATTTCGATGCAACCATGCTACATTTCTATCTTCATCTATCCATTCCAACTCCAACTTCAATTATTGAATTTCTTATTTTCCTAATCCAACATCACAATTTTCAACCATGTGTTATTTAGAATAACACATTGTGCTACAATTTTATAAATGCCTCCTTCATCAAAGCCCAATATTTAACATCCTTTTATTTAAATTATTATTGTAACATATTTTTGTCAACCTTCACCTTCCCTAATGCTTGAATGACTTGTAAGTCCAAATTGAATTTCTTTTGATATTCCTAAAAGAAGTCCATTTGTTCTTTATTGATATGTTGCTACTTTACTGTCAACTCTTGTTTATTAAAAACTTCTTGTGCTACCAACTATTGCTTTAGCTATTGAACTTTTTGGACTACAATATGGAATTGTTGATGCATTTGCAACTTGTCAATTTCCACTTGATGTTTAACATTTGGCAACCATGTTGGTGATACATTCCTAAAATGTTAAACGTGGAATTCAGCAACCTAATTGCCATCAAGAAAAAAGGTTGGCAAACAAAAAAAGGAATAAGAAACAAATGAAAACACATGAAAGTAAGATTTTTTTAGGGTTTATTTACCGTCAAACAACAACTATTGTCTTGTAATAACTACCATCATGTAACAACTACCATTTTGCACATACCATCATCTACAAACTTGAAAAAAGACCCACAACCGCCACAAACCTCCAATAGCTACTACCTACCATTTACAACACTTGCAAACCCTTTGTAGTTGATGCCTACCATCTATATTGCCTTCAAACCCTTTATGGTTGTTGCTTACTATTTACAACAATGTTACCTTCCCTACAAACCCTAAATTTCATGTTTACCTCCTTGTTGTTGCCTATTAATGGCAATTATTGTCTTGTGGCAAAATGTATTTTCTATTTTAAAGACAAAAAACAAAGAAAGAATATCCTATTATTCTTATAGAAAAAAACAAAAAACTATTACATAAAACATAACAAAACATGATGCAATTTTAATGTGTATTACCTTCCCCCACTATCTACCATCGTAGAACAAAAACAATATGATGTATTTTCGACCATATATTTTAAACAAGGGTTGAATTCTTATTTTCTTAAATTTCCCTATCTTTTTAGATATCCTTATCATAATCTTTCCACACATCCTATGATGGATGCGAACATTAAACACCATCTTCCAATGGATGAAATTCATCCATCATGTTCATTCATAAGTCCTAATTAACTTTTAGTTAAGTCCCAATTAACTTTCAATTAACTCCCATTTAACTCCCAATCAAATCTTAGTTAACTCCCAGTTAAGATTTAATTAACTTTAAATTAACTTTTAGTTAACTCTTAGTTAACTATAGATAATTTTTAGTTGACTCCTAGTTAAGTTTGAGTTAATTTTTAATTAAGTTTTAGTTAACTCATAATCAACTCTCAATTAGAAAGGTTCCCAAGAAGCTTTCGGACTCGATGCACACATAGAAGCCTTCTTAGAAGCTTCCTTGAGCTAGGTCCCCAAAGGGGTATAAATAAGAATAAGATGTTAACAAATAGGATATCTACTCAAGTGCAAACATAGAACTTTATTGAAAGGAAACTATAACACGATGCTCACAACACAAAACATAACGTTAAGAACTCCTCAAGGTTTTTGTCACATGAAATACACAAACTTGTGCAATGAAGAAAAAAGAAACAAACCATCAACACCAAGGTATTTAACTACAAGACCAAACCACAAACAACCAAACTAAAATAAGTAAAGAAAGTAATTCAACCTTGTGAAAGTAACCTAGTTACTTTCCTACTCCAGTAACTAATGAAACCTAACTAGTTGAGCTTGAATTCTCAACACTCCCCCTCAAGCTCAAATCCACTTTTAGTACACCAAGCATTTTTCGAAACTTCTTTAACTTGTCTATACCTAAAACCTTTGTGAAAATGTCAACAACTTGATCTTCAGTATTGACATGAATAAGGTCAATTTCTTTTGCTAGAACTTTTTCTTTAATAAAGTGGTAGTGCACCTCAATGTGCTTTGTCTTAGCATGATAGACCGGGTTGTTAGCAAGTAGTATGCTACTGATTTTATCATAATAAATGACAACATGAACATCCACTAACTGTCCCAAATCTGAAAGTAGGTTCTATAACCAAACTACTTCACATGCAACAATTGCTACACCTCTGTATTCTGCCTCCGTGCTTGATAATGCAATTGTTGGTTGTTTCTTACTACTCCAACAAACAACACCACTTCCAAAAAAAAACATGAAACCACTGGTTGATCTTCTATCTGAAACGTTGCCAGCCCAATCAGCATCCGTGTATCCATGTACTTGTAACTGGTTTTTGGCTTCATAAAAAATTCCACACTGCAAAGAATGTTTTATGTACCTCAGTATGCGCCTCACTGCATCCAAATGTGGCTTCCGTGGTGTTTGCATGAATTGACTCACCATTCTAACTGCATAACTCAAATCTAGCCTTGTGATGGTCATGTAAATCAAACTCCCCACTATGCGTCTGTACATAGTGGTATCCTCCATAAGGTCTCCTTCATCTGCACTTAGTTTCACATTTTGCTCCAATGGAATTGAAATGGGTTTGCAACCCATCATCCCATATTCGGATAATTTGTTCAAGGCATATTACTTTTGTAGTAACCATATCCCTTTGGGGGATTGGATTACTTCAATGCCAAGGAAGTAACGCAATTCTCCCAAATCCTTCATCTCAAACTTTTGCTTCAAAAGCTTCTTCAAATCAAAGATGTCTGCATCGTTATTTCTCGTGATAATCAAGTCATTAACATCGATGACTATGACAACGATCCCATGATCTGTCTTTTTCACATATAGTGAAAAATTTGCATTAGATGTTTGAAATCCACTTGTGACAAGATACTGACCTATCTTGTCTGACCAAGCTCTAGGTGCTTGCTTCAAGCCATACAAAGTTTTCTTCAACCTACAAACCAAATTAGGACGTGTTTGGTCCACATAACCTTGTGGTTGTTCCATGTACACTTCTTCCCATAAATCTCCATGAAGAAAAACATTTTTTACATCCATTTCATGTAAAGACCATCCTTTTGTTGCTACCATAGCAATGATTGCTCTTACAGTTGTCATTTTGGCAACTGGACTATATGTCTCCTCATAGTCTATGCCATAAGTTTGGGCATAACCTTTGGCAACCAATCTTGCTTTATATTTGCTCACAGATCCATCTACATTGTGCTTGACTTTGTACACCCATTTGCACCCAATTACTTTCTTGTCCTTTGGTAAAGCTACCAACTCCCAAGTAGCATTAACATCCAATGCCGCCATCTCTTCATCCATGGCATTATCCCATTTAGGATTTCCAACCGCCTATTCAAAATAAGTGGGTTCAACCTCTTGTATGACTCTCACCATGTATGCGTAATGATGAGCTACAAAGCCATCATATGTGAGTCTTTGTATAGGGTACTTGACTCGTGTGGATCTTCGTACTCCATTGTTGTTGTCGGGAGTTTTCAAAGCTTTCTTGGCCATCCGAGCTCCGGGAATAGTAACTGAAGGGATTCTTGATTCTTCACCCACACTCTTCTCTGAATCACTTGACTCATCATCTACATGAGGATTTTTAGATGATGTTTGAGAACTACCATGTACAATGTTTGAAGATCTTAATCTTCCTTTCCATGGAGTGCTACTGGACCCATTAATTGAGGACTCTTGTGGTCCACTAATTAATTGTGATTCTTGTTCCACATTTGATGGAACATCACCATTTCTAGCCTCTCCATTTTTTGCTATCTTTAGTGGTGGGTACCAGTTAACCATCTCATCAAACACAACATCTCTACTCACTTGTAACTTTTGAGTGGAAGGGTTGAAGCATCTATATCCTTTTTGTTCTAAGGAATATCCAATGAAGATGCATTTCTCAGCTTTTGGATCTAGTTTTGATCTCTTCTCATCAAGAACATGCACATATGCAATGCAACCAAACACTCTGAGGTGTGAGACATCTAGTTTCTTGCCTATGAATTTTTCTTTAGGTGTCATGCCATGAACTGCTGCTGTGGGTGTTCGATTCATGATATACACTATAGTTGCTACTACTTCAACCCAAAAGTAATTTGGCAAATTCTTCTCATTCAACATGGCACGTGTTATTTCTGCAATGTGCCTATTTTTCTTTTCAACAACTCCATTCTATTGTGGGGAATAACTACATGGGTACTTCCTTTGAATTCCATGCTCCTTCAAATACTCACTGAATTCATTTGAGAAATACTCTCCCCCTCCATCGGACCTTAGGCACTTGATGCTCACACCCTTCTCCTTTTCCACCATTGCTTTGAAATTCAAAAAATGTTGAAACACTTCACCTTTTTGTTTCATGAAATAGACCCACACCTTCCTTGTGTGGTCATCAATGAAACTCACGTAATACTTGCATCCTCCAATGGATTCCGTCTTCGTGGTCCACACATCTAAGTGGATCATTTCCAAAGGTTTGGAACTTACATGAGTTGTTTGAACTGGGAATGGATGCCTAGCTTGCTTCCCCAATTGACATGCTTCACAAACTTCTGACATCACCTCTTTTGTTCCAAATTTGGGAAGACCTCCAACAAGATTTTGTTTCTCCATCAGCTTAAGACGTTGGAGATTAAAATGGTCAACTTGCTTGTGCCAAATTCCAATGTTTCTAGCTCCTTTTCCATTTGTGAATAACATGGAATTCACCTTAGGCATGTTCACATCTAAGGTGAACATTTGTCCATTCCTTTTTCCTTTGGCAATCAATTTGCCTTGGTTCTTCATGTCTTCCACAAAACATCCATTTGGGTTGAATGTCATCTGTAAACCTTGTTCCACCATTTGGCCTACGAAAACCAATTTTTTTGTTATGGTTGGAACATGAAGTACATCTTTCAAGTACTTCATTTGCCCATCTTGCATGGACAATGACACCTTGCCGATTTGTGTGATGGGATGTGTAGTGTCATCACCAGTTTCCACAAAACCTGGTGTCTTCAAATCCTTTGTGTCTCTAAACCATTCTCCATGACTAGTCATGTGATTTGAAGCTCCAGAATCCACATACCAGACATTGTTATATGATACTCCTCCTATCATTGAATTTTCCATGTGCTGCATCACAAACAATTGTTCATCACCTTAATTGTTAGTTGATGCATAATTCCTTTGTTACAGTTTTCCATTTCGTGCACCATGCTCCTTTTGATAACAATTTTTTGCCATGTGCCCAGGTTTCCCGCAGTAATAACAATTTGAGTTGCTATTTGGTTGTTGACCTTGATGACTTCCATCATGACCTTCACGACTTCCTCTTCCTCTAAAATTTCCTCGTCCACCTCCATGAGACTGAGCTTCATGTTGATGATGTCCACCATGCGAGCTGCCATGTGAGCCTCGAAATGAAGTTTTAGCACCTCTACCTCTACCTCTATTAAAATTTGAATAGAAAACACTTTCTTGTGATCCTCCATTGGATGAGGTACCAACAACTCTCATCTCTTCACTTATAAGCAAGGTTATTAAATCTTGGAAATTGGGAAATGTTTCTCGAACTGCAATTGAAATACGAAACTGGCTATAGTCTTTTCCAAGACCATTCAAGGTCACGGCCACTAGATCTTCATCATTTACAAGGGCTCCTATAGATGCAAGAGCATCTATAAGGTTTTTCACCTTTGTAGAATAGTCACTAATGTTCATTTTGTTCTTCTATAAATTATGCAACTCTTGATTGAGCTGCATTTTGCGAGCTTGTGTATTAGTGCTATACATTTTCACCAATGTATCCCAAGCTTGCTTGGGTGATTTTGCATCTTGAATATGCAAAATCATGGAATCGGACACACTCACAGAAAGCCAATACAAGACTTTCTTTACTTTTTCATGCCAAGTTTTATTGGCTTGAATTTGTTGTTGTGTGGGGTTTTCTGGGAGAGGAGGTTTTGTCTCATCACCAGTTATGAACTCCCAATAACCTTTCCCCATCAAGAAATTCATAATCCTAAATTTCCACACTTGGAAATTATTCTTGTCTAATTTTTCAATTGCAATTGAAAAAGACTGTCCGCCATTTTTCAAAGCAACACTTAATGTCTTCTTAGGGTTTCTAGGATTGGGATTAGGGTTTTCCTTCCTTATGTTTATAGGATTAGGGTTAGGGTTAGGGTTGAACAAGATGGACCTTGTATATGTATGTATGTATCGAGTATTATACGAAATTTTATACTATACATAGGTTTTACGTATATGTATGTATCTCGTATAATATCTTGTATGGTATTAAGTACATGATTACATACCAAACTTTCGTATGAAGGTTTTCATAATGTATTTGCGCTTCCCAATCTTCAAACTCCTTTCAAGTTCTCCCAAGTTGTATTTGCTCCACTTCAAAAATTTGTTTTGATGTCTTCTCAATGTAAACTTTTGTCCTAACAACTTTGCAAAGCTACACCGCTCACATATGACCTTGAATCCTTTTGAATTTTTGCTGAAATATGTAAATTTATGTCTACTACTGTCTCTCAAAATTTCAGCTCATTTGACTTCATAAAATGAGAGATCTTGTTGCTTTCCTTAAAGTCACCCCAAACTAGGACTTGAACACAAAATGACTTACAACTCGTCTCAACAACTCCAAACTCCTTGAAATTTTGAAAGACACATAAGATATATGTCTTCTATCTCTATTCAAAATTTCAGCTCTATTGGTGACAATCACAAAGAGTTATCACTCTCAAAAGAAATTGACTTCAAAACTTAGGCTAAAACTTTAGATGTTTGAATTTCTCTCAGTACAAATCCAAATGACTTGAAATTTCTCTCACGTATTGAGTCCTTTATGATCTATAGGATCCCAAAGCTACAGATCCAAAAAAGCTTAAACAAAGGAGATATGACCAAAAAACTAGATCTGACACAAAATCTTTAGAAACTCATAACTCTCACAAAACACATCTTTTTCTTTTGAAAATTTGAAAATAGAAACGTCTTATAATCTTCTACAATCTCTCTAAGTTTCACTCCAAGATCTTTTCACAGTAGATCTAGATCTAGATTTAAAGACCTGACTTCCATAACCTTTGATATGTGGATCTCCTCTCACCTCTTTCTTTTATTTTCTTTCTCTTCACTTCTTTCATGTCCTTGGTTTTCTTTTGCACTTGACAAACTCCTATGATATTACTAGAGACTCTCAAGCTCTAGTTCTAGAGACTTTTTAGCTCTAGATCTCTTTCAACCTTCTCATCAAATAACCTAAGTTTTGATACCATGTTAACAAATAGGAGATCTACTTAAGTGCAAACATAGAACTTTATTGAAAGGAAACTATAACACGATGCTCACAACACAAAACATAACATCAAGAACTTCTCAAGGTTCTTGTCACATGAAATACACAAACTTGTGCAATGAAGAAAAAAGAAACAAACCATTAACACCAAGGTATTTAACTACAAGACCAAACCACGAACAACCAAATTAAAATAAGTAAAGAAAGTAACTCAACCTTGTGAAAGTAACCTAGTTACTTTCCTACTCCAGTAGTAATGAAACCTAACTAGTTGAGCTTGAATTCTCAACACATGACCCTTCATTTCCTTTAGTATGTTCAACACTAATCTTAGGCATGATCTTGCAACATAGCCTTGTCATGTTCTTTTCATGTTCATGTTTGCATATGTTAACATAATAATTATACGTTTCCACATTTGTCTTGCACATTTTGTGTTCTTGTTTTTAGTTTTTATGTTATTGTTTTTGAATCATGTAATCTTGTTTTGTTCCTTGTTTGGAAGTTAGATTTAAACCTTTCCTTTAGCCTTTGTTTTCATGGCTTTTCATGTCCTTGACACATCCTAATTAAGGGAAATTCATCCATCCCTTATCCATTTGGACTAATCAACCTAGATGGTTTCACCCCTTAGTAAATAAAAGATGGTAAATAGGATAATTACCGTTAATAACTAAATAATTATTAAGATGCCCTTCTAAGTGAATTAGACTAGCATATTATTTATAATAATTAATATTACTTTTATTAAAATTCCTCCCATAATTAACTTCTAATTATTCTATCCCATGAAGGTAGTTCATTGTACTGACGATATTATTGTCAAAAAACAATTTCATTCTAGAATTTTCTTGAGATTATTTTGTCATCTAATGGTGACTGCCATCTAGTGACAATATTATCATCTCCTAACATCCATGGTGTTTAACCAACATAGGGCATTTTTCTACCATTAACAATAGGTTTGACAATAATACCGTCATTAGTTTTCCTACAATGGAGAATGTCAAGTTCCCTATTTTCTAACATTCATCATAAGACTTGCAAAAATGTAAAATATTTTTGTAGATGGTAGGCCACTAGTAACATGCATCCTAAATTTTCTAACAATAGTTGTAGTAGAAAAATGACCTACTCCCACCCCCTTGTGTAGTTCAATGGGGACGATAGTGGCCTCATTAGGGCCCAAACAACATTTCAATATTTTGTCTTAATGTAAGTAATGCAAGTTACCCTCCAATAAAGTGAAGTGTAAGGTTTCAACACAATCCTCTTTTTGTACTCCAGAAGGTAACTATTAAAGAATACCTTAGTGAGAAGATAGGTCTTGACATAAGACAACTAGTCAAGTTGTATAATAAATAAAAATGCATCTATTGTCTAGATAAGTATTCCATGTGGTTATGTGTTGTGAGGGAGATGCAATAAAGTGTTTGTAATCAAATGAGTACGCCCTTATTTGTGCATGATGGTAAAATCATATCCAAAAACAATAGTAACCATCTTGCAATTATGATGAACAACTATGGTTTATTGACAAGGTAGGTTAATGCCATGTGGTCCACATAAAGACAAATATATTGTTAAGGAAGTAGTGGCAAAATTTATGTAAGGTGTAGACCATGGCTAACGCTTTTCATTTTGTTGTAATGTAATTCTGCTTCGCTGAACTCAACAATTATGACGCATATGCAATAGGCTAATCGCACTTACTATCTAGATTTTGGGCCAACATGGCCCCTACCACCAAATTAGATGCGTCCATATGTACATGGAATTCCTTTTCCCAATTTGGTGCAATTAAAATGGGAACCTCCCTCATATTTCCATTTGATGGTTTCCCACGTGTCTTGGCACTTTCAAGTCCAAATGAACTGCTTTGACTTTCTATATTAGTTTTGTGATCAATGTCATAACAAAAGCAAAAAAAATCACAAAACATTAGTAAAATTGTGCTAAGCCATTGAAAACTTGGAAATCATGAGGGTTCTCTAGATTTTGATGACTGCTTTTACCTTCTTGGGATTCGATAATTTCCCCTCCTTTGAAACAATGAACCTTAGTATTATGGTCGAAAATACCATAAAGGCGCATTTTTTCAAGTTGAGACTTATCTCGTACTCTTGACATTTTTCAAATCACTTTCGTAATTTGAATACGTGTCTATCCAAATCACTAAAGACTATGAAATCATGTAAAAAAAATTTCATAAAATCATCCAAATAATCCTTGAAATTTTTACTCATCGCTTTTTGGTAGGTAAATGGCACATATTTTTGACGTGCCCCCAAGTTCCTTGTTAGACCCAAAAAAAGGTCCAACTATGTTAAAGAGCGGAAATAGTTGGAACTTGGTGCCACTCCCAGCTTCCAGCACTAAAGGGGGTGAGAGGGGCGTGCTGAAAGCTCCGAGATTAGACTAGGAAGAGGGACAACTTATTTAGTTACTCGGTCCTGCATCAAAACCAACCAACAAGTTGGTTAAATCACATTTGGAATCACTCTTAGTGTTGGGACAAGCCACGGGCAACACGGACCCACTTGACGCACCACGGCCCAGACTCGGGGGAAGCCACCACCTTCCCCCATATAGTATTCTTTGTGTTGTTTCACGGCACCCACATCCGAATGGCTTTTTGTCCTGGGACTCCCAAGGAGGAGTCCCAAAATTGTCTCGGTTTGGACTCTCGGGACTTTGGGAGCTCATAACTCCCAGCCAAGACCTCTGATTGGGATGAGGTCTGAAGTAAGCTTAGCTTTCCTCAAGAGCTTTCCAACGTGTGTCGCACTCCACTTGCACACACCAGGGTCGGGTCGATTCCCAACTTTTAGTGGTCGAGAGTCAAACTACCAGTTTGACTCTCGGCCCTTCTTTCGACCATAACTTGTGTTGTAGATGTCCGAATGACTCATGCGAGGCTATTTTCAACATCTACACTTCAAGACCTTTCCAACGGTATAAAAAACACCTCAAAGAGATGTGTTTTGACCCCTGCAATCAAGCTTTGAAATTTTGGGAGTTCCGGAGGACTTCAAGTTCCCACTTTTGGGAGTGCGAATTTCATTCTCACACTTGCCTCAAAGTGGGGTTGCAACATTTTAGTCCAAATGACATTACCACTTAAACAAATGCTCCTCAATCCGTAATGAATGCCATCTTGGAATGGTCCTCAAGGGCAATTTGAATTTGATGGTATTTAGATAAACCATCCAAAAAAAATACACCTTGTCCAAAACTTCATCTATGAAAGTTAAAGGGTACGGGTCTTTTTCGTGGTGACTTTCAATTTCCAAAAATTAATGCATATTCTCAATTTACTATTATTCTTCAATACTACCACAATTAGTGATAGCCAAGTCACTTGCTCCACTAGCTTGATGAAGCCAGTCGCCAACAACTTGTCAAGGTCTTGTTTAATAACCACCACATAGTTGGGATTCATGCGATAGCGCGTTTAGTGTGAGGGGGGATGGTAGTGTCTAGCTTAATTTTGTGTTCCACAATGTGAGGTGGGATCCCTTTGAATTCTTTGTAATTCCACGTGAACACATATGTAAATTCTCACAACAAATCCTCTACTACTACCATTATCATCATCCCCTTTATATCAACATTTAACTTAAGGTATTTTGGTTCTTCTATTGTCCCCATTTTGACCTTTTGAACCTAAGTATCCTAGGATAGAGTCCATTTTGCAATCTTGAAAATCTTTACCTTTTCCAATGCAAGGGTTTCATCCACCACTATTGTCCCTAGTTCATGCTTAAATTGAGTCTATGGCTCAACTACCTCCTGATTAGGGAGGATATTCATCCCAATGAAGAACATGTCTAGTACAAAGGAAAATATAATTTCCTCTTCCTCATATGTTACCCTTTCCATGAAACCCAAATTGTAAATGGAATTACCATTTGTGGTCATTTAATATTTCCACTCAAATACTTGGAAACATATATTATTTTGATAATGCCATTACCCTTTATGGTGACCATATTGGTTCCCTGATCATGGATCACTTTGGCATCTCATAACCATGGGTGTCCTAACAACATGGAGGGCATAAGCACACTAAACCCCCAAAAATTGTAGTCACAAGTATAATCTTTTTGCAATTAATTTTTTTGGTAATGTATGGACATCACATTTTGGATTTTTTTTTCTTGTTTTAAGTATATTTTATTAGTTTAAAACTTAATCTAATAAATTATTTTTAAAAACTCAACAAACAATGAAAAATTTAAATGTATGGAATATATTTGTGACAAAATAATACATGTCACAAAGTTTGAAAATTTTGCATATATACTTCAAAACTAGGGTTGTGAATGGAATTCTTGGGTGAATGTTTTTATGGTGTATGATATTGATACCATAGTACCTTTTCAAGTTCGGCATAAATTAAATTATTTTCTAATTTGCCGAATTTCTTGGACATTAATAATTAGTTATGAGGAAAATTTTAAAATTCATGCAACCAACCAAATTTGATCCCTAAACCTTTCCAAATAGCTTTCAATAGTAACTTACTAACCACCTAACAACAAAAGCACTAAGTTTTTTTTCTATAAGCCTTTGGTTATAATAAATTTAATACAGAATGTCAAAAAATTTGGAATTCAAATTTTAACCGCCAAATTAAGAATTGAAAATTAAATTAATTATTTAGCAACTTAGTGCCAAACTTGAAAAGGTACTACAATATACATTAATTAAATCTAGGAGCATTTTGAAACTTAAAGTTTTGGATGAAATTTCATTCAAAAAATGTGTGTTTTTTGCATTTTTGCACAATAAATGCATAATAATTACTTTTTTAGGAAAAAACCCACTACCATATCAAAGAGGAGGAGATTTTATAGATGGGTATTGCATTATTTTTTCAATTTTCTTTTGTTTGGTAATGTTTTATGAACCACAAACATGAGGCCCTATGGCTATTGAAAAATTGTAAGTTATATATTGTATGTACATTATTTTTATTTCATCTTCTTCATTTGACCATTGGATCAAAATTAATTTTGACTCAAAGTAAACTTGGAATTCCAAAAGGTTGTCATGCAAATTTAAATTTTTTTTACTTGTGTTTAGGATAGCCAAAGGATACCATCAAGATATTAGTTTATTGCGTACTATAATACTCATTAAACATCAACTTTTTTGGTGAAAAGTGGTTCACCTTTAATGTGTTTTCACCTTGGAGTAGGTAGGGTCTACCGCTTGTTGTTCATGGTTATTAAGGTAACTATGTATGATATGTCATGAATTCTAATCCTAATATTGGGAACAATCCCAATGGTTGATTGAATGAAAAACCAACCATTTGTAGGTTAAATGGAGATGGTGATGGGTAGTAACCTTAATTTTCACCTTAACCCATATGTTATAGCATTCACCTTTGACCCTCCATCCAAAAGCACATCTACCATGTTTTTCTCGACATGTACTACTACTCCCATATGATGGTCTACAATTGCTACAACAATAGTGACTATGACCTTGAAGGTATTACCTTCATTGTGAGCAAACCATTTATTAATTAATGTCAAATACGTATTAAGATAGGTGTTAGCTTCAATAATTGGCCAATGGTGACGATAATTTTATTGTCTAATATTTGTTGTCCCACTTCCTCCTTGACTTCCAAAGTAGTTGGGGCCAGCATTACCTTTGGATGTTCCATAGAAAACGATAACCCCGCCCATTCAATGGACCAATATCGGTTTGGGATAGTAGCTATTTCATGTTATAGTTCATGTATTTTTTCATCCTTTTGCAACTCTTGGATAGTCTCTACCATTAATTGCTTGAACTTCTCTTCTTACCAATCTTGGGGGTCCATCCCTTTGAGAGGCTCCTTCTCCTAGAAGGCTACCTCCTCAAGTGCTTTATTCATGGTTGTGATAGCAATCACCATATTGATGGTGGCCTCCCCTTGTTAATTTGTGGTCTTGTGTCCTTACCATTTCTTAAATCCCCTCTTTCCATGGGCAATTAATGGAGGCATGTCTTGGTTGCCCACAAGTATAGCAAGTATAGGTGTTATTGATGGTAATACCTCCCTATGTTTTTCCTTTCCTCCAATTACTTTATATGGGTTGTTGAGCTATCACTTCATTAACTACTACCTTGTTTTTCCTTCAATTTGTTCTTTAGATTGTTAGGGTTCCAAAAACATTTCTTTTATTGGTGGTTAGATTTTTTGCAACATTATCATTCCTTTTTCCCTTGATTTGTTGGCATTAGCTAGTGTTTTCTCTACCTTCTTCTTTCCCCCTTCATCATTGGGTATACATCCAATATGACCCTAGTGCCATCAGCATTTGTAGAGCTCTCTTGATAGATGATTGTTGCCTCCAAATTTTGGATCAACGCTCCCTTTTCCATACTGGAAATAACCACTTGAAGGTAGGCCATTAGTCCTACCCCAAAAAATGGATTTAATAGAAGATCATTTACCAAGTTGAGAATTTGTTCGTGATACTCATTTACCCTCTCATTTAAATTCTATTTGATTGTTCACAAGGTCATGTAGACTTGTTCATCCATTTGAACCTTGTGGTATCATCTACAAAACGCTTGGGCAAACTCACTAAAGGTACAATCTAGGTGGTTGTTCTCAAAGTTGTCCCCCCAAGCTAAAGTTGTGTCTCGTAACGTCCATTAGAAGTGGGCAATTTTTATACCCTCATGGGTAACAACATTAACTTTTATCACTTCTTTGAACACCTATACATGAGTGTCTAGGTTTGAGTTTCTGGTATACTCAAGATAGTTCAGGAACTTCTTAGCCCCATTAGAATTTCTAATTGTTATTGTCACAAGCGGCATGGTTGGGTACCATGGAAAATAGGGATTCTAGTTGGGTGGCATTCCTCCATCTTAGAGGTACTCATGGGAGGGGAGGTTAGCCCTTCTTACCATCCTCTCCTTCGTTTGAATCCGATGACATTAATAGAAAATTTTCATTTCGCAACTAGTCCCTATAACTAATTTTTAATCGTAGGCAACATTTGCAACTAAAATCTTAATAGTTGTGTTGGACAAGTCGCATGTGACACTAATTGCAAATTACAAGGAATTTTGGATCAAAGAAAAGTCAATTAAAGATCTATTTTTCAAACCTCCCAAAATACACCTTCATCCTTTGATTAGTCATATACATATTGTCATTTGCAACTAAAGTGTGATTTTTTTTGTGAACAATGGGAACAAATTATGTGTTGCCATGTGTCCCAACTTTTAATAATTAAAAATATTGTTATTATAATTTTGTGTGGTTCTAGCTGTGAGGCAATTCCAAATTTGTGGGTAGGTTTTAGTTTTGGTTGTTGGAACTAAAACCAAAACCATGACCAAAGTGAATATTCTCCAACATTAGTTTCCACCAATGTTGGTAGGTTCTACATTGACTTTTATGGTATCAAAATGGAGGCTTAAGATTTTGATAGAATGGTAGTGGAACTAGGTTAGGTGGTCAATCTTTAAAAAAATTGAATTAGAACGTGAACCAAGGGTGTTATACCTTTTTTTAACAATGTTAAAGGAATAAAACTTTGGAAAATTTGAAACTTAAAACTTTTGGTAACCATTGGCTTATTAAAATATCAAGGCAATTTATTATATTTAAGACCAATAATAAATAGATTCTATGATTGTGAACTTTTGAAAATGTTATAAAATGATCAAAAAGGGTATTAACCAATGTTGTGGAGATAACTAGGTACCCATATTCAAGTGTTAAAATCTACCATGATCAATGATTCACAAGTAAAGGTTTAGATCAAGTTCATAATATTTAGATCTAAGTAAGTAAGTTTTTTAATACCCAAAATTTTTGTAATTGAAATTTCAATATTTCATATCCCATTTAGATATTTTATGAGTGGCCTTGCCAACTAGGTTCAAGTTTTTTGTGTAAATAAGTATAACTTAAAGATAAAAGTAAAAGTCTCACCTTAATTTTTTTTACAAGGACTTCTTTTTATCTAGTTGTACATAATTAACATTACAAAATCTTTATCTTGGATTGTGTGGACTAGTTGAACAAACTATTATGAAAAAAATTCTTTATTTGTGTATAAATATGGTTCATGGAACCAAACTTGATTTTAAATCGGTTTAGGTTCCAATTTTGTTATAAAAAGACTACAATTGAAGGTTTTTAAAATCCCAAGAATTAGTCTAAAGACCTAATTATGGGTTCTGTCAAAAACCAAAAAATGTTTCAAAATTGGGACCAAAGGTTTCTTTTGAAATAAAAAACAAAATTATGTTGGTTTCAGCTCACCATGAATTCAAGGGTAAAAAAAATTAGGATGTATTTTTTGTATGTCCAATTTGTTTTTTGGGCTTTGTTAAACATTATACAAAAAACCCAAATGAAACACGAAAAATAAAACAAAAAGATTTAATATATTCAAACATTACCACAATTTTTTTGATTTTGAAAAAATTCCACCAAACCCAGCAATATTCAATCAAATGTGCACATAAGAAATTAGGTATCCTCAAAATCCCCAACCGCTTGTGAATTTTTTTCTTATAACCATTTTAGGAAAATTACTCAAGACTCTGAAACATGATACTTTCAAGGTATATGGCACTTAAGGTCAAAATTGGTATTTTTTTTTCAAATTCCTCAAGTAGGTGCATTGGCTAGGATCCTTAACATTAATTAGAAAGTAATAGTGATTGTCCTAGTGGACTAGTAGATCTTTTTCAGAATCCTGCCTAATTTTGTCGACCTATAAGAACACATTGTCTAAATCTGGCAACTTTTAAGTTTTTTTGGTCAAGATATGACAATTTTTAAGAAACAAATCTCAAAAATCCCTTTGTTGGATGTGCTAGCCCTTTTTTTGGTCACTAGGTTGCAAAAACTCACCAAACAAAAAAACACAAGTCAAAACATATGGAAATAATTTTTAAAAATCTTTTCATGATTCCATCCAATGACCTCAAAAATATCCATGTTTTGCAAAGTTCATTTATTTACATAAACACTTTTTGTTCAAATCTTGTTTTCACTAAATTTTTTAAAAGGTCTACAATAGGATGCTATAGGAAAAATATGAGAAAAAATGTTAACATCAACATCATTTTATTTTAAAAAAATTTAAGACCCAATTCCTAAGGTTCATTGGACTCAAAATGCACTAGAAATATGGACTTTTAATGGTCTTTCAATTGTAGTTTTCGGTCCACCATAATTTGTTTTTACGTTCAAATGTTTGATGGAAATATGTAATGAACATCCACTTATAGTATTGTGCTAGGCTTGGTGGAAATGAAATTCACAACTTTAATGATTCCTATAACCATGTGATGATGTTGATGATTAGATTTTCACTCACATTTCATTATAATATTTTGAAATGCAATATAATGGATTTGATCAATTTCACTTCAAAATGACTGAAATTACGAATGGAATTAAATGAAAGATGTTGTAGTGTTAATTATTTGAACATCTTAGTTGCTTTCTATAAGGATATTGTGTGAAGAAAAAATAAATTACTTAAGGAAAAATAAATAATTAAATGTTTAGGGAAAAAAAGAAGTCTTGATCTAGGTTTAATTTAGTTTTTCTTACACCCAATAAATGATTATATACACTAATGTAACATGTGCCATTGGTGAATTGGTAACCCAATTAATTTTCCTTTCCAAAACCATTTTTTGTAATTTAATTGAATTTCCAATGACAAAAACTACTCAAAATTCAATAATTCTACAACTTAGCTCTAAAATTTCTAACTTGCTTTCATTAAATCCTATCCAGTAAGGGCGTCCCAACAATATAAAAAGTACGTAGAAATTTCCCTAAATTTTTTTGTTTTGATTTAAATGAAAATTTAGTGAAAATTTGTTCAATATTCAATAATTTTTCCAATGTAGGTTGAAACATTATGAAATCAACTTGGTGCACTTGTGCTCATTGAGGGTTTTCCAACTATGCCAAAAACAAGGGAAATGGTGTTGTGATTCCAGAGATCTAAATGTGAAAAACAAACAAACAATCTTCCTTCATAGATAAATTTAATGTGGCTTGTGAGGTTGGCCCAAATGTGACCATGTTTCAAAATAGGGGAAATTCAACATATGAAAATTGTTTTGTAAGATTTAAGATTTAGGGTTAAATTGAACTGTAAAAAAAAACCCTATATCTAATTTTTGAAGAGTTAAATATGAGTTGCAAGTGTGACCATATTTTCAACTGATTTTGTTTTTCAAAACCTGAATTTTTATGATTTTTTGAATTTATAATGACAAAAATCACTTAAAATTTGATAAGTCTAAAACTTATGAAATATTTACCATAAAATTCTTCTCCCTGAAATCTTTCCAATAACATCAAAGGCACATCCCAATTCCTCTGAAATTTTTAGTTATGGTTTAATTTAATTTTCAATGAAAAAATCATTCAATATTTAAAAAAAATTTACACTACAAGTCCAAATGTCATAAAACCAAGCCAATGCACCTCGCTCAGCTTTCCAAAGATACTGAAAACATGATTTGAAGCACCCAATTTGATGGGTCTCATAGTTACAAAACAAACAAAACAAATGACCTTGTTTTATAGATAGAGTGGCAAGTTTTGCATCTCTTAATTTCTACGTTTCGAATTTAGGATATGAATAATTTATATAGGAATAAATTGAACATATTGGAAAATGCATAAAATGAGATTGTTTGTGCGACAATTCACAAGTACATGATGTGTACATTTTTCTTATTTGTGACCCACGTAGATGAATTCATAATTGAGAGTAACTTAGAGGTGTTACCCTCTCCCTTGATGCCCTTCGAAAAGCAACTTATATCCGTTCGTTTGTGCTTTAACCTATTTTCAAGGAGTCTCAACTAGTGTTGGCTGGTTAATGAGAAAAGACCTGATTAGCAATAAGGTTATAAATTTGATTATTAATAATGTATCAGTCGATTTTTGAATTTTTTGATAACCGGTTACATAAATAAAATTACAATAAGTGGGAAGAACCTTAATTAGTGATTATTGAGAATTTAAAATCTAATAACCTACCTAGATGTTAAAATTTTCATCCAAGTGAGTTATCAATGTTTAAACATTACATGAACAAATTTGTAAAAATGTTACCCTAGAGATGTATACTAAGCACATAATGGTGTAGCAAAGTCTTTAATGAAAAGCATAAAAACCTACCTATTTGGTCAAATGTCAACTTGATTATCAAGACAATTATTTGATAAGTTGCCCTTACGCATAACAAGTGGTTATTACTAAAAAAGAACCTAATTAAATTGATAATTGAGATTATTATTTTGATTTTGAAATTGAGGTATATCTTTTGGAAAAAAGTTTGATATTGATATAATTATGCGGTCCCAAAAAATTCTTTTAAGAAAAAACCTACCTAGCCTAGTGGTTATTAAAAAACAACAAAACTTTGTACCTTCACCATTACAACACATATTTGTCAAATAAATAATTCATGTTGAGGATTCCATTTCAACAAATGATATATTCTCAAGTTCCATCATATTTTTAATTTTCATTTCTGATTTCTTTTGTTGAAAATTTCAAATATTGCTGAAATAACATAATTATAGTCAGATTGGCCCAGGTAGTATGATACAATGCCAACATAGTCTCAACTAATATTGTTTAGTTCGTGCTTTTCAAAAGAACATTTGATTTTGGTTCCAAAGTTTTTGTTTTTTTTTTTTTGGTGGAAAGAACACCCCCCCATTCTGGTTCAAGGAATACTTTTTGATTGGATAAAATCTCGTTATATTCTAGATCAAATTCTTCACATTTCAAGACTCCCAGTTTTGGAGTCTTTAGAAAAAAAAATCCTTTAGGCAAGTGCACTTCCAAACCAGATCCAATTTGACCTATCTATGCGTAGTCGAAAACTAATTTTTTTTGAATTACTAGCACTGTACAATGAATTAAAAGTGACCACCTATATCAACCAGATTCCTAAACCCAGAAAAATAAGTAAAATTGCACACTTGAGACATGTTCCAAACATAATAATTACATTCCTAATGCCATCCCCCCCATACACCCTGAAATTTATTATTCAAAAAAGTGTATGCTTGAAATTTTTTCACAAAATTACAACATGTCTAACTACAGTTGGAAAAAATAGAACATAAACAAACATTTGCAACATTAAAAATACATTTCTTAGAGAATGAAGAATTGGAACTTGTATGAAACAAGTTTTGGTACCAGTTCTGGTTTTGGGTCGAACTCCAGCTGGAGTCTGCTTCTTCGTTTCAGTTTTGAGGTTGGATCTGATTCTGGTCGTAATTATTTTTCCTTCAAAATTTAGAATTGCTAGCCCAAGTGCCTGATAATCAGCCCAAGAACCAGAACCAGTCAAAAAGTAAAAACCCGACAACATAAGTCCCAAGCAATGTTGGGCAGGTCTCAGTTTTTGGGAGCTAAAACTGATGGGTAAGTGTGTACCCTTGATAGATGGTGGTTCTCAAAATCACGGAACCAGTTTGACTGGAGGTTCTAAACAACTCACAGAACTGGTTTTTACCCTTAACTGGGGTTCTTAAAACAATAAAAGAACTGGGTCAAAAAACTTACCCTAAACTGCCCATTCTTTGCTGACTCTAAGTTCATGACAACTGCCAATTTCAAAAATGTTCTCCAAAACATGGAAGGAAGCAGACTCGGTTGTTTTGATTATAAAAATTGTAAAGAATGGTGAACCAGACGCTGTGTTTCTGAGATTCTGAAATTTGTCATAAAACCAGGACTTGAGGTTTCTAAAATTATTTCTAAATTAAAAAGACCTAGAATCGAAGGTTCTTATTTCTTATCAAAATCAAAGAGCAGCCCAACACTGGTCTCAAGTGTCAACCTTTGTAACTTGGTGATTAAACCTGGTTGGTTAGGGACCCTTTTTAGAGTTTTGTGAGAATATTAGTGGCGCATGTCTAGGAGTTTTAAGTGGAAGAGGAGATATGAGAAACTAATGTATTTTGGGTCTCTGTTTTGCTTTGTGGCAAAATTCTGCCAGTTGGTGAATGTTTTGAAAATTTTCAAACCCTAAACCCTAAACCCTAAAAATATGAAAGATTTAGTGTTATTTGGGTTTTCTAATTGCCATTTTATTATTATTATTATTTTTTTTTTGGAGATTCATTAGATTCTACATAAGGTTCTCACCAGCGTTTTGTTTTTGAACGAAATTACCCCACTTGGCAACCAAAAAACTTGCAGTTCTTTTAGGAAAATATGTTCCAAAGTCACCATATTTTGAGGAAAACAAACTGAAATCACCATATTTAGAAAACAACTTCCAGCATGTTGCCAACACAAACTGTCAAATCCTAATTTTTTCTAATGTCCTCTCTAACTTGGAGCCAAATTTGGCTAAGTCTTCTTGTCAATGACGGCCAAAGAACATACCTAACAAAATTAAGAAACCCCAACTTGTGGTAGGTAGCCAACAATAGAAGCTTAAATGCTTATTTTCCTTTTGGCCAACTTTGGTTAAATCTTATTGTGGATGATTACCGCCGCAGCTACATCAGAAAATTGGGGGGAGAAAAAACAGGGATCTGGATTCCACAGTTTGGGAACAAGCATAGAAGTGATGCAGTCAATAATGCTTTGATTGTGTGAGAGTACTATGATCGTTTTCTGTACAGCGATTTTGTAAGTGTGCTGAAATAAAGTTCAGAATCAATATGTGTATCAAATCAGAAGATCAGAATTAATACATGTGATCTGTTAACTTTCTAGCAAAGAATGTATTTCTAGTACCATCAAACCTGAAGATCAAAAGCAATACAAAGAGTATAAGATACCGTAGTTCTGGAGAGCCAGTCTGCCAGACAACTGAGAAACTTTGGTTGGCATCAGGTAGAAAGAAAAGAGAAAAACTAGAAATTGATGAAGATAAAGCGAATATAATAATAGGTTTCAGTAGACTAACAACACCGGAAAAATATGAGAAGGCATGAGAAGACACTACGACAGGTTTCAGTCAGTTAGACATGAGAAGGTAGCAAGACAGGGTACAGCAGTACCCAAGCAGAACATCAGGTTAAGAATGGTGAACCCAAAGTTCAGGGAGTAGGGGTGTCCAAATTGAGAGGCTCTTGACACCGTAAAGCAGTCATATGTTGGGCGGCTCTACTTTTGGGGCAATCAGTGTTGGTTTTAATGTGAATGGGACTAATGGAGAAAGGAGCTTGAAAAGTGAATCACTCACCCAAAAAATAAAATTGATTACATTTTGAAATAGGCCCTAAAAGAACCTGGTACCTGGTGCCACCAGTCTGTAAATCCCAGATTAGTAAATCGATTACTTGTAGGGTAAAGACCCGGGGTGGGGGGGGGGGCTTTACATGAATAAGGGCCCTATGAGGTGGAGCTGACTGTGGGCCCAATTATCATAAAGCTTGCCTCAAGGCCGTTACCTGGGGTAAAAATTACACTTTTTAATAAACAGTCCCCATGATATCCAATGGGTACTCACGCGATACTTTCAGGGTATCATGGGAAAAAATATTAACAATCTTTACAAAAACATAATACACATAGAGGGGAGCAATTATGTTTTTGTAAAGCTCACTGGCTCTTTACGACAAGTAAGGTGCTCTTCTACTAACTGAAGAGCACCTTACTTGTCATAAAGATCTTCAGGAACAAAAGATAGTAGAACCGTAAAATAACCAGAGTTAGTTTTAAGGTTTCTCAATAGGCCCTAGAAGAACCCTTACCACCTACCAGATTGGCGGGGGAGCCCATTTGGAACAGGCCCTTCCATAGTATTTGTTTGATGCCACTCTAATTTGCTTTAATTTCATTTCACACATTTCACCTTACTTGTTCTTTGAATTTTGATCCGCTGTTTATAACCGCAAAACAGCTTCATTGTTGGTCGTCGCACCCCAGTTATTACCCATTAACCGCTACTACAAACGGTTCTACAATCTTTTGTTCCTTTTGTTCGACTAGTCACCACACCCATCACAGCCCTTCACGTCCACCCTCCGGTGGCGTTTGCTCACCATTTGTAGCACAACGGTTTCTGTCTGTGAATTCCAAACTCTAGTTTTCAAACTCTTTGCTCGCACTCCTTCCATATCACTAGTAGTCTGGTCCTATTTGTGTGTGTGTGTGTGTGTGTGTGTGTATGTGTGTGATGAGCTTGCTTATGTTTGAGTTTAGAGATTGGACTGAGTTGGACTTTTGTAGCTTACTTTACAGTAGTCTGCTTGGGACTAGAACTTGGTCAGTACTCATCGACGACGCCATCAGATCATTGCAGTGCCGGATCACTACTTTGTTCGTCGGTAACACAACTTTTGAGACCTGATAAGAAGGAACTCTTTTGGTTTCCTGAGCTCTCCATGTGTTCTGGAGCCTTTGTAAGAGCATTTGGAAGCTGCATGCTTGCTTAGGTCGTAGAGTCGCCAGCTGAATCGCAATTTGAGCTTCAGGAGTACTGCAGTTTTCCTGTGATCTCACATTTTGTGTATTGTGTGCGTACTGCAACTCCTTATTTAGCTGAGGACGCAAGAAATCCACGATCCGAACACTACCCAGTCCAGTCTAGGAAAGGTATACTTTGTGGATTTGCCCATCTAATTGGCTTCGAGCGCTATTGTCTATAAAAGCTTTTTGTTTATATACTTGCAGATCACTTATGTCTTCGACAAGCCCGATGTCCTTATGAGTCCTAACACTCTGTCTATGTGTGCAGGTTCGCAAAGGCAATCGGCAATCTATGGCTGCAACAGATCGTGCGACAAGCTCAGGCTCAGCTTGTAAGGGAACGAATGACGTCCACCAGGAGCAGGCAAGCTTATTCTGTTCCTCCGCCCCTGGAACTTTCAACGACATCAGTGTCTTCCAAGAGGGCGAGGATGGAAGTAGTAGCCGTGCAGATATTCCCTGGGGACACAAACTGCAGGACACACTTCGAGTCGTCTTCAGCCATGAGCAATCTGATGGGCTTCTATTGATCGGAAAATTTGTACTGAATCAACTGCAATGCATACGGTCGAATTCGCACGATCGACTACAACAGCAGGATGCCTTTGCGGATTCTCACGAACATGGGCAGCTTGAGTCTACAAAGTCCTCTGCGGCTAGATCAGATTTGATGCAGTTCATTGAGGAATCCCCCGAAGTAGCTGAAGCGACTGTTGCCAACTCTGCGCGGGAGTTAGACGAAACTACTAATTACAAACTAGAAAGAGCTCCTGACCAGAGTATGAGAGCTGAGCTGCTGCCGAGAGTTTCGAGATCCAGCGCAAGACCTTCTGGTACGGGAGTGTCTCCAAGCCCAAGCCAAGTGTGCCCTTTCCTGCCTGATGTGGAGGCACCCATAGAACCGACCTCATGCGCAGGCGCATCTCCAGCTTCAGCTGCTAGCAACAACCCTCTTACTACGCTAGCCTGCGGTCTGCTCCCGACTCGTCTAAGAAGATCAAAGAATCGCAAGATGGAGGCCAAGGCCGGCGACGGGAAGTTACAGGAAGTTCTCACGCAAGTTAGCAGCAAAGCAAATCCTTTGAGAATTCTTCGTAAGCTATTGCGGCCAGCTTGTGCTGCAGCTTCTTCGAATTCAACTGTAGCTCCTAAGATGATGGCAACTGAGAATGCCAGAAAAAATATTATCGAATTATTTTCCCTAAAATCTCAGCATCAAGAGGAGGTATGAAGCACCAGGCCTATCCAAATTGTGTGTGTGTGTGTGTGTGTGTGTGTGTGTGACGATTTCAGCTTTTTAAAAAACTTTCATATTTTCTTATCGCCAAATCTTGCTAAATCATGTTATGGATGTTCGCCGCTTCGGCTACATCACAAAGTTGGAAAAAAAAAGACCTGGCTCAAGCAGTGCTGATCTCTTCTCAAGCTTTTGAAGGAGCTCACTATTATTCTGGGAAGGCTGCTGGAAAAGCCTAATGATTCCGTGACCTTGTTTGATATATTTTGCAGCATTTTCCAAATAGGGGAAGCTGCGCAACTCGAAGCATCAAGCTGCTGGCACAGAACTGGCCATATCGAAATGCAGGTGGAGATGCTGATGGCTCAGATCCGGTGCTGCTAAAGCCTAGACTACTACAGCCACAAAGTCCTTCTGGAATGCTAGAGAAGGATAAAGAGAATCACTCGGACAGGACGTGCCGCGACGGGCAGTGGATCAAGACCGATTCCGAATGTCCGTTTTCCCGTCTTTCCCTCTGTTTCCTGTGCATTCTTTTGTGAAAAAAAATTCCTTTATGAAAATTTCCATTTACATGTGCCAAGGGCATCGTTTCAATTTCGAAGATTTTGGTTTTTTATTCCAAGTTCTTGCTAATTTACATATCTTGCTTTCAACTTCATTATCAGTCAGTGAATTCGTTTTCCACAAGTTTTGTGGTTTTTTCTACAAAACAAATCGGAAATTTTTGGAAAACTGTGTTTTAGGATTGATTTGACTAATTTTGTTTAATTTTGGAAAAGTCTGCCAGATTTTCACAATTGCAAAACAAATACCCCTAATTGCTATGCTGGAAGGTGATCACCAAAAGAAAAAATCTAACTTGGATTGGTGCTATTGTTTGCTTGTGCAGATCTAGTCCTCGAGATGTGATATGCAATGTAATTGCTGATCTTCAGAATTTTCACAGGCGTGACTTCAAGTGATTTATTTATTTAGCTTTATGCTAGTATAAATTCCACTAATTTTGCTATTTCTTTGGAAGAAAATTGCCTGATTGTGCTATGCTTTAAGGTGCTTTTAAGGTGAGCACTAAAAGCAAAAATCTTACTTGGTTTTAATTGGATTGGTGTTATTGTTTGCTTATGAAGATCTAGTCCTTGACATGTGATATGCAATGCAATTGCTGATCTTCAGAATTTTCATAGGTGTGGCCTCAAGTGCTTTATATTTTACTCATTTAGCGCATGCAAAGTCTCTCTAAAATCTCTCTGCCCAGCTGTTGAGCTCTCTTCCAGACATGCTAAGCAGAGAATGCTAACATCTGTATATCATGGATTAATATGATTTTCTTGCAATGCAATCATTATGAATCAGTCTTTTTGAGTTCATGCAGAGCATTGAAATATCAATTTATTGATGCTTTTCAATTCACACACCTACCAACCCCACTAATGAGCAAATGAATGTGGGAGGCCGAGTAGGTTTCTATTTTGTTTCTGTTGAACATTAGTAAAGAACTTGTTTAAACCTGAGGTGCAGTTGTCTGCTGTGCATGAATATGAAGTTGTATCTTTCTGTTATTTTTCTGGAAAATGTACAAGAATGTTATGCAGACAGGTACTTAAGTACTCCTGTTTGTTTATCCAATCAACAAGGGCAACAAGTACAAGATGTCCTTTGACTTGATTAGATTCTCCAGTCATGACCAAGGATTGTAAGAATTGCAGTCCTTAAAATCAAGGCTTAATGTTGTGGGGCTTAAGTTGGGTCTGCATCTGCAATAACCTTTTGGTTCCGTTGTGCTATACTTGCATTCACTGGTGACCTCTATCTCCCTTTTGAAGCTGGTTCTGCATATCTAATTCACAAGAAACTTCTATCTTGAATAGGAAAATAGGGAATGACATTTTTCTGAATCTGATGGTGAGTTTTTCTGAATCTGATGGTGAGTGAAACAAATCATAAAACAATGAATGTGTACTTATGCAACACTTCTGGAAAGGTCAATATATAGTGATGGTAGTGAAATATATAGTGAATACAATTTATGATAAACCTTAACAATTCTACTGTCTAAACCCTAAACCCTTTCAGCTGAGAGAAAATGCAGCATGAAACAAGAAAAAAAAAGTAAAAGAAGAGAGGAAAGAGAAAAATTGTCTGTTGATTGAATAAACAAGGGCAACAAGTTGATTAGATGCCATTAATTTCACAAAATCAAATAATTCATTGTAACAATTTGGGCAAAATCGAGAGTATACCCCTTTTCTTCCAAAATTGAAGGTGGCATGAAACGCTCAAATGGTGCATGTGTAAGGTGAAAGCATCACAACATGCTTGAAGGAACATTGTCTTCATTTCATGAACTTCTCCATATTTATGTTTGAAATATCATGATGATCGATTTTGCCTTCATGCACCCAATTGGTAAAGAAATCTTAGCAAACAACAATAAATGGGATCAATTTATGGTGAATTTTTCCGCTTCAATAAAAAAATCCGTAAATTCAACGGGAGTTTCACAGGGTGTCTCACACCCTATTCAAATTTTCGACCTTAGTTCCAGTGGTCCGTAAATTCACCTTGACTGTGGGCGATTTTGGAAAAAGGCAGGGTGAGAAAGGGTTGACCGCGTGGGTGCCCTTTGACTGGATTAAATTGAGTGGACAGTCTAAGACTGGCTTAAAAGATGTGGACAGTCCAAAAAGTTGACAATTTCAACTGTAGGATTGGGAGAGGGGAGGGGAGGGGAGGGTGTTGGGGGAGGCTTTTTGGAGGTTTTGAGGGTGGGTGAGGGGATTTGGAAGGAAAATAGGGGTTCAGTGGGGTTGTGATTCTATTTTTATTTTTTCTTTGAGCTTTGGGGGGGGGGAGAGGGAAAGGAGGGTTTGTTTTTCTTCCAGAGTGCCTGTGTTAGTGCCTTTAAATATTAAATTTTGGTTGTTGGAGCTGCAGGGGATACTTAGAAGTATCCCAAATTTTGTATATTGGGTCTAGGTTCAGTTTTAGGGTTTAGAGTTTAGGGTTTATTGGGTTGCGGAGCCATTCAAATAATGCCCTTGATGTTATATAAGTGGGAGGGATCCCATTTCTGAGTTTCGCCCTGTGTTTTTTTTCCTTTGTTAGCTCCTCACCCTGTGTTTCTGACTGCGCCCTGTGTTGTTGACGAACACAGGGTACTCACCCTGGCTTTTTGGGACTTTACGGATAACTTTAATAATCAGTGAAATATTGACAAATATTTATCTTTCATTTGGTGAAATCTGGAATGTTTCTTTTCATCAATTTTTGTTGATCTGTTTAAAGTTCATTTTGCAAGAAGTTGTAACTAGGTCTAAATGGAAGAGACATGCATTTTTTTGAGACTTTAGGTTTCCCAATATTGTACCACTCATGAATGGTTGAACACTTTTGTGAACCAAAAATAACATGTTTCAATTTTTTTGTAATGTCAACAATAGAAGAGTTCATTGTGCATGGTTGAAAATAGCCCATTTATTTTCAATTGGAAATTCCGTTCACAATCTTGACCTTGGATTTCCAAACTAAATTGCAAATCTTGTGTATCAGATTATATTTAAAGATTGTTAGTCAAAAAGCCAAACAAATCAAGGATGATTGGGCTTGTTTTGGATGAATGAAAATGAAAATAACATTGTTACCACGACCTTTATTATTTTGATTCTTTTCTCAAAAGTTTTGAAAAGAGTTACCAACCGCCAATGATATTATGCAAATGCAAAGTTCAAACATTGTCTTTCTTATACACCAAATTGTATTGGTGCACCAAATCCATAGAAGATCAAAATCTATAGCATATCAATGAATTGAAATCAAAATTATGTTTAAGCTTCCATAGTTGTGACAATCATTTATGATTGTTATATATGACAAAAGTTAATGTCCATGGCTATCAAACAATATATGGAATTGTTCTCAATATACAAGTATAGTAATCTCATGGGCATGTGCAGGTTGAAGTGACTAAAAAAGTGATAGTTGAATACATCCCCCCAAAGTTCATTTCTTTTATGTTTTTTTTTAACCTTGGGAGGATTAAATAAATAATAAACTTGAAAATTCATCAATTCCAAACTTTATGTATTTATTTATGTTTAAGCCCAACTAGACATAACTTTTTTATACATGTGTACACAAACACAAAATAAAATTAATATTCGTTCAAAATGCTATGGACACAACAACATATTCATGTTATGGAAATGACTTTTTAAAAAAATGATTAACAATAACTTTCAATTGACATGTTGTAAAATCCTTAAAACTTGATTTTGTTGATATATTTCATAATTAAAATGGAATCTCTAACAATCATAATATCAACTACTAGGCCATATATATGTGTATGAAACTTGTCAATTGATTTGAAATTCATAAGTTCATATATATTTTAATTTTGTAAATTATCCATAACAAATACTTACATCACAAGTTAATAAATTCATATTAATAAGTGTCTAGCTAAAGATTTTGATATGTAAAAGACAAGTCAATCATTGCATTTACACTTGCATCATAAAAACTATTATTGTGACACCAAAAGTGAGTCACCTTAGCATTGACCCTCTTAGTCATCTAAAGTTATCATAAAATTTATGTTTTAATTATCAAAATTTAAATCCATCCAATTTTATTTTTTTTGCATGGATAATCACATGAGTCAATCTTGTCATGTGAAACTAATTATTGACAAATTACCAAACATTAGCTATCAACATACAACCTCTTATTGTATTACATGGGTAGCTTTGGCATAAATTGAATTTTTTTTATTTTCTTGAAAATTTGAAAGATTATTAGTTCTCTATGTTGATATTTCTAGAAATTGATCAAAATAGTATAAACCAAATTTGAAGGTAGTTGAATTCAAAACCTCACCTAGTACAATCAAATGTAGTAATTGTGAATGTTAGTGATATAATTTTGTAGGTGTTAATTTTGATTTTCCATGAATACATTAACTACCTTTATATCACTACTAGGTCCTTATCCTATTCCACTACAATGAATATCATGTAAAATACTAACTAGGACAACATTCATCATTTCTAAATCTGAAGATTCATTCAATTAAATCCACATACAATACTAAAGCACAAAGAATGGAAGAAAAAACATCTTTTATATTTCCATAAACCATGAAGTTTGGTTAGGTCCATTACTTTTAGGATAAAGTTTATCTCATTGTTAGAAAACTCTATTCCATCCTTGGTTGTTGTAATTCACTCACCCTTCATGTATTGGTAGATTTGATTAAACTTCATCACGTGAAGAAAACATTGTTGGTAGTGGGTAATTTTGCCAATGCGTGGTCACTTTGTTAACTTATCCACCAATGTTGAGTGCATAGTATGGCCACTTGCAAGTACAATGCATCCTAGCCAAGATGTGCATTTGTTGCTTAAAACTTTGTAAATTCATAACTTGCCTTCCACATGATTGTTTCCATCACACGATCTCCCAAGTTGGTGAGTTAAGTAAGCTCCTAATAGTAATCCATTAGACTCAACATGAGCTCAACTTACCACATGATCTAAAATAGTCTCCACTCGTGTCATAGTAAAAGTTGGTTTGTTATAAACAACAATTTAATGTCGGTAGTGATAATCCTGATAGGCATACTTTAACTTATATTAACACCTTAAGGCATAATGCCCCAGGATACCCACCACGAACTCTAAGACTCCAATTCTTGGCTGATGGTATTGAATGTAACAACATATTATGCTATAAGTTAGGAATTTTTTCCACTCCAAATCCTCTACAACCCACATTGCCAAGAATTGCTTCTTAGTGATGTGACTTCCTAATATTGGCAATACTACCACTACCTTCAAACAAATTTGAAAACAATGCAACATGTAATATGTTTTTGGGTTTGGTAGCAATGGCAAAACCTATTTTAACTCTAACATCATATGCACCATATCAATCTTAGAATACAGCTTGACACTTGCCTTTTCTACTAAAGTTGGATGCTTGACCCTAAGAGCAACATTTCCATAGATCATCTTTTTCATTCTGGTCTTTACTCATTCTCCATCCATGATGGTAACTTGATCCTTGTTTCCCACCTTCTAATCTTTTGCTTTGCTTTTGTCTCTAGGATCTATTACTACTTCTTGCTTCCTTATTAACTTATCGATTGATTTTGTCTCATCCTCATCCTCTTTTGATAAAGAGACTTGCTTTGTCTTTTCTTGAGTTGCTTCTTCACTAACACCTTCCTCTATATTTTCTTCCTCTTTATCTTTCTCTCCCAATTGTCAAATACGCTCATATGTAGCATCAAGGGCATTGGTGTACTTCCCTATTTGCTTGAAATGCATCTCTTGCATTATGCTCTAGCCTCTTCTAGTAGCTCACCCATTTCCATTGGAAGTTGTTCTATGAGTTCATCATACAATGTTGGTTTGGTTTTGTTTTTAATGGCCACGATTTCCCGATTGGTTTACAAAATAAGTAACTTTACCTTGCCTTGTTCCACTTGCAACTCCTTCCATAACTTTTTTTTTTGGCCACCAAAAGCTTCCAATCCTTGTGATGATTTTGACAAGCATTCTCCATAGTTGCCCGCTAAGTATTCAATTCCTTTTCTCACTGATGGAAAACCTCTTCCATTCCCTTCAATTCTTCATACAAGTTCAGTTGTTCATTTCTAAGTACTTTGATCTCCATGTTTTTAAAGTTGATTTTTGCATCAATCTTTGTGATGATCTCTTGATGATGTTTCAATCCTTCTTTTTATTCTATCTCTACAACTTCTTTCACCATCTTTAGTTCCTTTAAAACTAGTTTTTCTTGAATGTATGATTTCATTAGTTATTGGTGTAGTTGTTTGATCTTCTTTTTTGTTTCCTTCAACAACCTCTCATGGTTTGACTTGTCCCGTGTCAATTGAATCTTAAGATGGAGGTTCCTTTTTTGTAATGTTAAAACTTCACTTGTTTCCTTCTTTTCATTATCTAGAGTAGTAATTTTTGTCTTCAGCTAACACATTTCTTCTTTTGAAATTCTCTGGCTTTCTTCATAAATTGTTTTCTCCACTTCGTTTGCTAGTTGATTATGTGTTTCCTCTAGTTGTTTTGCCATCCTCTCATTTTCCTTTTGTAACTCTTGAACTTCCCCATTTTTCTTTTTGATCCTTTGTGCCAACATCTCCAATTACTCAACCACTGCATCCAAGTCCCCATTGGTGGATGCACCATTCTCCATAACTACTAATTGTTTTTCCATATCATTAACAACTTCTTGCCATTGTTGGTCGAATATTAGTAATGCTCTTGCATGTAGTTCTTCCTCCATTTGTTGTACTTTTCCTTCTTGTTGATTATTTTTTGTTTGTTCATCTTTTTCAGGTTGCATTAACAATTCCCTTACCAATTGTTGATGAAATGGCTCTTTTACTGTAATGATTTTTACATTTTCATTTTTTAAATATTGAGATATGTGATCCTCTCCTCCAATGATCACCTCCTCATTGACTACCTCTTGCACTTTTAACTCCTTTCCATATCCACATTTGTTGGAGCATTCTGCATACCCTCTTTTTCTTTGATTTGTGTTTTCTACTTCTTCCACAATGGTTACTAAAGGTTTTGCCATTACCTCACAAGGTATTTCAAGATTCTTCCCTCCAATTTCACTCATAATGCTTGAAGTTTTAACAACCTCACCAGGATTCCCCTTTTGGGTTGGAGATTCTTCTATGATATCTTTGCTAATGGTTATAGTTGGTTTGCTCTTCTTCTTCTTCTTCTTCTACTAGAAGGATTACATTAACATCAACAATCATCTTCTCCTTCTTGTCTTAGTTCTTCTTCTTTTTGGTCCCAATAGACTTTTCTTTTTTTGGCTCCCATTACTTCAAGAAGTGATGACCAATGATAGTCAAAGTTGGTCCGACTAATGTATTCCCAATTTTCCTTGTTGTACATTGAATTGCACTAATTTCATTTTGCAACTTTTGGGAAAACCAAGTAGCCCAATTCACCTTCTCCTTCCTTGTTGCCAACATTGTTGAAATCAAAGCACCTAGAGTAAACTTGTTTCCTTGTTTGAAAGACATGATCTTCGTTAATGCAAAGAGCAAAGAGGTGATTCTTCTAAGGCTTAACTATCTCTAGTTGCTCTTGCTTCTGGGAATTGTAAGGAACAAACCTCTCTTCTTGCTTTGCCTTTGTGTACTCTTAAACTCGCAATAAACTTGTTTCTAAATCGTAGTTATAATCATTACATTCCTCTTCGTAGAAAGCTTGAAAATTTCCTTTTTCAACAAGCACCTCCACTCAATGCAATTTCTCCCAACATTCCTTCATGTTCAAATGTGGGTGGTTAAAACTCCACATGTCTTCAAAATTAGAACTGTCAAGTGTTGTTACTTTAGAACTATTGTCTTCATCACTTCTAGTTTCTTCCTCAGTTTTTCTCATTATTTGGTTTAATGGTCAATAGGAAGTTCTTTGCTTATCTAGGGTTGTAGCCGCGAAGTGTGTTGTTTCCATGCATACTTTTTTACAAACTTTTTTCCATTAAATTTTCCAATGTATGGCTTGAACCAAAATCTTTTGGCACTCCTTGCTTTGTAGCTACCATTCTACTACAAATTTCTCTTTCATGCACTTCTCTTGCTCTTGCATTCCACTCAGCAATCTGTTCATTTAAATAATCTTTCCACACGTGGTATCTGTGTTTGATTACTTTCAATTCTGCTAACTCTTGAGGACATAATAGTTGTTTTAAAGGCCATATAGGACGTGACTCATTCATGGGCGTGTTGAACATATCATTACAGTTTCCTTCACACAAACTAACCTAGGCTCTAGACCAACTTTTCTATTTTTATGGCCCCCTTTTTCATTTACATAATTTTTTGAATATAACAATATTGTTCCCTTTCTCCTTCCTTTGTAATTGAATTTTTGTTGATCTTTCATTTTTAAACATTCTTGGTATGCCACTTTTGGAATCTTCTTTTTCAATCTACTCAATATCATTTTCATTAAATGTTTTTCTAGGTTTTGGGTCATTATAAGGTAGATTCTTCGGTTTGGTATGCAAGTTAGGTGGAAAATTAGGTTTGTTTTCTTTCTATGCCTATTTCTAATTTTTCCACTAGGTCTTGTATCAACTGTAACAACTTCTATTATTACATTAGTTGGTGGATTGTTATGTTGGTAGGCTTTTAGTTTGTTAATATTTATTCTCTTTGCCCTTTCATCACTTATGGTTGACAACTCCATAGTGTTATTATCAAACATTTTTTGTATTTTAAAAGGACCATTTTCAGGTAATGTAAATTTACCTCCCTTTATTTTTGTAGATTTTGGCATCCATAGTACTAATTTTCCTTCCTTAAAACTTTTCATCTTCTTTTTTTCGTCCCTCTATTCTTTGCACAACAACTAAATATGGGGTGCAAATTCTTTAAGGTGTACCAAAATCTTATCACAACGTCACTTTTTTTTGTCTTTTTTACCTAGTCCTTTTTTAATCATGTAAAGACACATTTATGGATGATTATGATGGAATCTAGAATTGTAACATTCTAAAATATAATCCTTTTAAAAAATTTAACAACTTTTGATTCATCATTTTTTATGGGAATCAAAATACAAAGTAAAAAAGGACTATAGTAAAGACTAGGCCCTTTTCATCTTATATGGTACATCTTAAAGGATTTTCACCCAAAGGTTAATAAATTTTTTGGCTTGCCAATGAGTTTCATCCAATTTAATTAAATCCTCCATCCTTACCTTGATAGTTTTGTTTCTAAATCTTCTTATGCTAAGTTGTGAACTCTTTTAGTTGGTACCACAAATTCTGTCGACATAATTGGTTAAGTGCCATAAACCAGCTTGAAAGGTGTATATTGAGTTGGAATTTTATAAGCCGTTCGATATGCCCATAAAACAATGACTAACATTACATCCCAATTCATCCAATTGGCATTTATTAGTTGGGCTAATATTTTACCCAAAGTTTTGTTAGTTGATTTGGTTTGTTTCTTCCTTTATAGATAGTAAATAGTTGATTTATGATGTGAAATCATGAATTCTTCCACAAGTATTTCAATAGTTTTATTAATGAAATGACTGCCTTAGTCATTTACAAGATGGGTCGAAGAACTAAAGTGAGTAATACTTTGTTCATAAATAAATTTAATAGTGTTTTTAGTTGTGTTGTCACGAAGTGATTTCGCTTCTACCCATTTAATAGTATAATTAATTGTTACTATGATATATTGATTTCCAATATAACTTGTTGTCAGTTTGACTGGTCCCATAAAATCAAAACTGGTTATGGCATTTGAACCCTTCATGAAATGGGGTTTTGATTTTATGGGACCAGTCAAACTGACAACAAGTTATATTGGAAATCAATATATCATAGTAACCGGTTTACCACTTTACCATAACCGGTTGATTACCATAATATGGGGTTCAAATGCCATAACCGGTTTACCACTTTACCATATAGGCTTTAAGCATTGGCAAATGTCATAGTCTTGACATAATTCAACAACATATTTATTGTTGCAACCTTAGCCTTAGGCTTGTGACCAAAGCAAGTGTTTGCAAGGTTGTGGGCTAAGAAGGAAGCTTGAGAGTCACACCACATGCTCTTAGGAGTGTAAGAGAGTGAGGGAATGAACCTTCACATTCTTAAAGGAGTTTTCACTTTGGGAGTTGGAGTCGCGATGGACTTCTGAATCTTTAGAGGGCGATTTCAGGGGTCAAAAATCAATGGATTGAGGAGTTACTTATATCATTGGAAAGCTCTTAGAACGTAGATATCTAACATGGGCTCGCATGACCAATTTGGACATTCGAAACACAAGTTATGGCAAAAAAAGGGAATCGACCCAATTTCCTTGCGTGCAGGTGGCGTGTGACATACCATTGAAAAGATCTTGAAAAGGGTTACAACTTTGCTTTAAACCTCATCTCAATTGAAGGTCTGCACACAAAGTTATGAAGCCCTAAAGTTGCAAAAGACCCAACTTTGGCAATTTCAGGACTCCCATTTGGAAGTCCCGGGACAAAGTGCCATTTGAATGTGGGCCTTGTGGAGAGGCACATAATATATTATAAGGGGGGAAGGTGGTGGCTTCCCCAAGTCCAAGTTGTGGTGATTCTTGTGAGTCCAAGTTTGCCCGTGGCTCATCTTAGCATCAAAAGTGCTCCAACTATGACGCACTCCCAAGTCCCAAATTAGGCCCAAGAGGGGCCTCGGTTTCTAAAACAACAGAATTATGGGGACTTGAAGGCACTCTCCCAGCTCTCAGCACTAAAAGGGGTAGAGGGGTGTGCTAAAGCTCCGGAATGGGATTAGGAAAAGGGACAAGCTTTAGTTCCTCATTCGAACTTGCATCAAACCAATCAACAAGTTGGTTAGTTCGCATTCTGGAGCACCCTTGGTGCTAGGACAAGCCACGGGCTACTTTGAATTCATAAGACTCACCACGGCCCGAACTCGAGGGAAGCCACCACCTTCCCCCATATAATATTTTTTGCGTTACTCTGTGACACCCACATCCAAATGGCTTTTAGTCTCGGGACTCCCAAGGAGGAGTCCCGAAACTATCCCGGTTTGGATTCTTGGGAATTTGTGAGTTCATAACTCTTTGCTCAGACCTCGGATTGGGATGAGGTCTAAAACAAACTTGTAGCTCTCCTTGAGAGATTTTCAACAGTGTGTCGCACTCCATCTGCATACATTGGGGTCGGGTCGATTCCCGACTTTTAGTGGTCGGGAGTTAAAGTGCCAGTTTGACTCCCAACCCTTCTTTTTGCCATAACTTGTGTTGTAGATGTCCAAATGGTTCATGCGAGGCCATTTTCGACATCTAAATTTCAATAGCTTTTTAATGACATGAAGAACACCTCAAGGCGAGGTGTTTGACCCCTGCAATTGAACTCTGAAGTTTCAGGAGTCCCGAAGGGCTCCCAAGTCCCCATTTCGGGAATGTGAGTGTCATCTTCACAATCTTCCAAAAGTGGGGTTGTGACAAACTATGCACTAACCACCTTGTGTTTAGTTTTGTGCAAGTCTGTGTGAGTAGTTGATGTTTGTCACTCTTCCTAGTCCCATCTCGGAGCTCCAACATGCCCCTCTACCCCCAAAGTGTTGCGAACCAGGGAGCGTGCCCCAACTTCTTGCTCTTTCATTGTTTTCAATTTAGACTCACATTTGAGTCCATTAAAGAGCTTAGGAATGCGTCAATAGATGCTTTCATCCATTCCCAAGATTTATTGTAAGCTTAAGTCCATTTGAATTCTTCATCTTTCTTTAACAATTTGCACATGGATGTTGTTTTGTTAACAAAATCTCAAAAATAACACCAATAGAACTAGTTGTTCCAAAAAATCTTTTTATATTTCTGTCACAATAATTGGTACTAACATCGTAGTGATTGTAATAATGTTTTTGGGATCCACTAATCATCCATTACAAACAATGTGTCCAAATAGAACACTCGAATTAACACAAAATGCACATTTTTCTGGGTTAAAACTTATGCCATTTCATCTACATTTTTCCAAGCATTTTTTGTAATTGACCTAAATGGTCTTTTTAACTTCCATATACATTGAATTCATCCAAAAATACTTGCATAAACTTATTCAAATATTCCTTAAAGGTTTTGGTCACCATTTTTTGAAATGTGGTAGGATCATTACATAGTCCAAATGGCATAACATTATATGCATATGAATTTCATTTTGAAATAGAAATTGTCTTTTCTTTGTCTTTTTCTACCATTTTAACTTGGTTATAGCTGTTATAGCCATCCATAAATGAGTACATTTCATGTCCGACCATCGAATCAAGAATTGAATCCAAGAAAGGTAACAAGAATGGATACTTCTTGGTTTGGGCATTTTATTTTTGATAATCCACACATATATGCAATTTTCCATTTTTCTTTGGCACAATTATTAAAAGGGATAACCATTGACTGGTTTATATAAAATATATAAATCCAATGTCTAGTAATTTATCAAGGTCTTCTCTAACCCTTAATGCATAATTTGGATTCATTCTATATTGTTTTTGTTTAATAGGTTGAACATTCACCATTAGTTCAGTTTTATGTTCACATACTTTTCTTGGAATTCCTTTTAAACCTTTATAGCTCCATGCAAAAACATCTTTATACACCATTAACACCTTTTAAATTTATGCTTGAAATATACTTGGTAGTATGGCATTAATTAGTACCTCTTTAGGTTTTTCTTTACTTCTTAGGTTGAGTTTAACTAATTGTTATTCAATTTTTGCTGTCCAACCAACAATTGTTTTATCTTTGACAGTGATGTCGACAACTTCATCCAATGTTAAAGCTTTTCTTGGTTGATGTTCATAAAAATACACTAGATAATCAATTTTGTTTTCAAGTTGTAACATACCATAGTCTATTTCTTTAAAAAATATAGTTCTTCAAGCGCTATTTGCCCCTCTTTTCGTTATGATAATCCTTCTTCCCAAATCAAACTCAATCATTGAAATTCTTTGGCCACAATGATGAATTAATATTAATTTTTTTTATTGTACTTAATGTCACAATTCGTTCTCTTGAAGTAATAGTGAAGGTATTATCATCCCAATTGTGATGAGCTCTAGCCAATTTCAGCCATGGCCATCCTAATAACATGGAATAAGTTTCCACTCCATTTTCCATATTCAACACAACGACTGAAATAGTAATCACAACTTGCCAAGTTGATTTTCAAGTTCCTAATCAAACCAATTGATTACACCTTATGTTGGCAGCCATTCGCGCCACAAATGGAGTGATTGAAGTCTTCTAAAACCAAGTTTTTTTCTCAAACTCTCAGAAATAATGTTCACTCTAAAGCCAACTTTCAATAACACATCCTTCACTTCAAACTTTCATACCCAAACTTGAACAACTGGCATAACTTCATCAAAATCTTTAACCTTTGTTGCTATTTTGCAAACATCTACAACTTGATCTTCTTTCATTTTGATTGAAGACTTTTCCATCATTCCCCTTAATTGTGGACAAATTCTCATTAATTGTCCCAACTTCACTTCCAATTTCAAAATTATTATTACTTTTATAGCTTTTGCTATTGAGTTCGTATTAACTCCATACCCATTCGATGTCTCAAGCATTCCATTTCGGTTTGCCACTACACTTTGTATAGTCATTTTCTCTTGGTTCTTTAGATAAATAAATTTGTCCCTGTCTAGACTATTGTCAACTCCTTGTGATTCATTTGCTTTCATCAAATTGACCTTTCCCGTCAACTTGTCACTACCATTCATAACATGCTTACTTCCAATCATATTGACTTCTCCTATTGATGTGTCCACTTTAGTTGGTATGCCAGCTCCTGTTAACTTGGCATATCGATTGGTTAATTCAACTGACCCTTTGTGACCACTTGGCAAATTGATTTCCTTCCTCATTCCTAATGAACTCTTCCATTCAACCCTCTTGGTGGAGTAAATAACTTGGCTAGTTCCAAGTTGCAAGTAATGCTTTTACTTCAATGGGTTTATTTTTAAACTTTTGAATTTTCTATAATTCCTTGACTACATCCAAATGAATTTTTTTTTTCTCCGATTTGGTTTGTTGACCCCTTGTATGACTAACCTTTCTTTCTAGAGGCTCCTCTATTGGCATATTTGCCTTTTGACCTCATGTGGTCACACACACATCAACAACTGATTGGTCCCGTTCAACTATAACAACATTAATTCCAACTTTCGATTTGGAATTCTTCTCTTCCTCTTCCATTACTTTCTTCCACATAGGATAATCAACTCTTACATGTCCTTTATAACAACAAAAATACCTCACTCCATTTTGCTGAAATCTATTATTTTGATTATAACCATGTTGGTTATACCAATTCTTTTGTTTATTTTGACCATTGCCTTGCCAATTTTGACCATTTGGTCTTGAACTATATTGTTGATTTCCAAATTGATTATTTGGTGTGTTGTTATACTCATGTAGTTGTTTTTGCTCTCACACAATCGATGTTTTTGCTTATACCACATGCACTACAACAATCTCCTTTGAAGGAAATCTTCCAAACATTTCTTTGTTGGAACATTGATCAATATTATGATCATTTTGTTTACATATCTAACAAATGTTTTTCAATAATTTACATTCTTTTATAAGGTGCCCTTTGTTATAGCAATTTTGATAATACCCACTTCTTCTAATGGTTTCAGAGTGATTTTTTCGTTCTTTCTTCTTTGGTTTCCATTTTTTTTTTCATCAAAATCTTCTGATTCTTCACTACTTGAGTCTTGGCGATATCTCACTATATTTTTCTTTCTTATTGGCATCTCTTCTTCTATCATAATTGCCAACTTTGCTACTTTTGCCAAAGTTTTTCACAGCATACTTATAATGGCCATTTTGATTTTGGTTCTCAATCCTTCTCTAAAATTTCTCTTAAATAAATATCATGTGGTTGCTATGGAATAACCACATAAAGTCACAAAAATCTATCATAGTAGTCTTTTATAGACTCATATTTCTTTTGTTTTGCACATTTCAAAGTTGCAGCCATTTGTCCTTCACTGCGAATCTCACTAAATCGATTGATGAAATCCTGTTGTACTTCACCCCATGTTGCCACTAGATGAGCCATCTCATACTTAGCAAACCAATCAATAGTTCTCCTTTTAAAAAAAATTGGAAAAAATTGTAGTTTATGATTGTTTGTATCTTTTCCATTAATCACACAAACTTTAGTTAGTTGTCGAATATGTATGACAAGATCATCATCGTCATGATACTTTGATAGTTGAATGTGCAAAACATTAGTTGGTACAACAACCATGAGTGGATTCATGTTCATTGTTGCAACAATTGCTAGTTCTTGAGTTGACAAAGTTCTTGTATTAACCAAATTAGGACTTGAAGTTGTTCTAAATAGTTCCCTCTTGAGTGGTTGGCCAATACTTCCATCATTGCTCAAAGTTCTTACTAATTTTTTGTCAACTTGCCATCTTGGTATTTGAGCCCATCCTTCTTCTATCACCTAGTTGATTGTTCCAAATGCATTGACAATATTTTTTGGTGTATTCAATAACAACATATTCAATTCTTTAATCGGTTCTTGATATTTGTGATCAACATTTGGTGAACCCGTTTGTGTAGATTGTTGAATTTCACCACTTGTTGATCTATTTACTTCCTCAACATTAGTTTGAACAACAATTTTAACAACTTCTTCTTCTATAGGTTGAAGTATTTGATATTATTGGTGAATTAAAGATTGTGTCAAGACCTCTCCATCCATTCTGTAATAGATTGCTAAGTTGCAATAACAACCTCTTTAGCTTCCTTTCGATTTTATCTTCTCCAGCCTCTCAATCTATTATTCTTTTCTCTTTCTCTATTTCTATCCAACTTAGGCTCCAAATAAAAATTTCAATTTCTCTTCTATGACCATTTTTATTCTACTCCCAATTTTCAATTCCCATATAATTTTGGAATCATGACTATAGACAAAAAATCTTCTAATTCAACTATTTCATATATGTATTCCTCACTCCTTCTTGTCCTCATGACATATTTAAAACCTATAAACCTAGGTGCCTAGAGCATATCACTTGACATCCATTTTTCTATTAATGCATTAATGTTCGGTCTAGTAAATTCTCTTTTATCAAGGAACCGTATTGAATGATGTGTTGCAAAAACTTTCTTTATTGGAATTAATGTGATTATGCATATAATTATTAGTAACCATTTTCTATATTTTGTCAATTTTGTAGCATCGATAATTAATGATCTATGTTGTATACACCACACCTCAGTGCCACCATGTATTTTTTAATAATCAATTCTTGTATGTTTTCAAGTAAGTTTTTAAATTTCTCTTTAAAATTACCCCACCCATGTAATTCTGGTGCATTCCTTAGCGTATATAGATAATTTTGAAAATTCCACCCATAACTGCAGTTTAATCTTTGTTTAGTTTCTTCGACTATTATAAATTTCTTTCATCCATTCATCTTCTCTTTCAATAAGAGTCATACTTTACCATTTTTCATAATGTCCTTCATATACATTATTATAATAATCCAGAAATATCATTAATATTGCCATGTCTTGTTCATAATAAGTGAATAAATTTGGAAAAACTAATACTTGTTTAACCCCCAAATAGTCATCTTATTCACTCTACTATGTTTTCTTTCAATTCTATAAGCACCCATTAAATTTGTGTATCCACAAGGTAATACCTTATAACGAACATGTATTAAGCAAAATCCCAAATCAATTTCATCAATTTCCATTTTCCCTTCTTCAATTTCCATTAACTTAATTGTAATGTGGAAAGACCTCACATGAATTTGAAGAAATTACATCTTGAATCTTCCAAATTTTCCAACAACAAATTGAATTATCCCCAACATGGTCACCAAATGTTAGTGATATAATTTTTCAGGTGTTAATTTTGATTTTACATTAGTTACCTTTATATCACTACTAAGTCATTGTCCCACTCCATTATAATGAGTACCATATAAACATATTAACTATAACAACATTTAATCCTTTCTAAGTTTGAAGATTCATTCAATTAAATCCACATACAATACTAAAGAATAAAGAATGGAAGAATAATCATCTTTTATATTTCCATAAACCATGAACTTCTACAATGTTTTTCTCCCTTCCTTCCTCTCATAACTCCTTTACTTAATTCCTCTCCTAAAAGATTAGCATAAACATATAGATAATTAACATTTGAACCCCCTACAAGTTAATCAAAATGTATTTTATACTCCCCACAAAATGGTTATAATTGCCTAATTGTTTGGCAATTCAACTTTCCAAAATTTGACTACATTATGTTATCAGAGCAATATGCTGCCATATCGATTTGCTTATACTATCATATCAATTTCCCTACTTTGTCACATTGTTCTGCCTATTTTGTCATTTTCAATTGTCTATGTTTATTGACTTGCCTATATGTCTATTACTTTATTTCATTTTCCCAAACAGTGAACTAATTAACCACAAAAATAGTAGGAAACTTGTGATAGTTATTGTGCAATTAATAATTATAGTCCTTACCTATCCAAAATTATAAATAAAAATTTATATGCCAAAGTTCAAATTTTAAATTCTATCAATTATATGACACTTGTGTGCCAAAGCTACCTAGGTCCAATGGTACCATAGCACCATGTGGGTTGTCAACATTGACCTAAACTCTAATTGAAATAAGCATGAACCTTTTGTTTCATGTAGAAAGATTTCAAAAATATCCATTTCAAAAAAAGTTAATGAGAAATCAAAATTCATCATCATCTCAAAAGAAAATGTGAATATGACTTGAAGAATGGGCAAGATATGAACACAATTTTGCACAAAAATTGTAAAGAAAATTATGGGGAAATCAAATGCATTTTCATCCTCCAAAACAAATGTCCATGTGGTGAGGAATGCGCAGGATATGAACATGATCCAAAAAGATTTCAAAGCCAATTGCAAAGAGGATTATGGAGAAATCAAATTGCATTTGTTTGCATCAACCTCCAAAAATATTGCTAATGTGGCATGGGAAACATATTTAGGCGGACTATTTGGACTATCACAATTGGAGTTTTTCTGGATTATAAGTAAATTTAGAATGTAAAGCCATATTCAACATTAAGATTGTCAAAATTTTAATTATCCATGTTGCAAAATAAACTTTAGTGGGACTCATATTGAAAATTATGGATGAGTTTAAAAAAAAGAATGGATTCATAATTGACTTCTTAAATGATGACACTATGTTTATCACACATAAAACAAAAAATATGAATTCAAAAAATATGTAATAGTAGTTTCAAAATACAAATTAAAAAATAGGTCACCATCAAATGAAGAATTTAAGAGTAAAATGCATTGAAAATTTTTCAATACAAGAAATTTTTTATTTGGAAAGTAATTTAGTAACCTACCTCTCAAACGTTATGCTAAATTCCTTTCCCTTGCAATTTTTGAGTTTTGGCATAAATAATGATGAATTATCAAAAATCACATGGGACAATAAGTGAAAATACAAGAGGGAAAAGGGGGGATGGACAGATTCTATTCAATTTGGAGGAATTACAATTTTAATTTTTAATTTATTTGTTACATTAATTAAAAATATGTACTTAAAAAATTCAAATGTAATGTTTTATAATTTGATTTAGGTGATAAATTCAATATAAAATTTTAATTACATGTAGTTTATCAAAAAAATCATTTAATTTTATAATTTCTTTAATTCCAAATGTCAAAAATATAGAATTAGTTAAATTAAAATATTTTAACTTAGAGAATAATTCAAGTATAGTACTTTTTAGTGGAATATTATTTTTAAATCTCAAAAAGAAAAAACTCAATTATGAATTTTTATAAATAAAATTCATATCTTTAATTTCATCATTTTAGCTAATATGGTAATTTTTTTAATTTCAAATTTAAAGACCTTACATTGTTTCAAAAAATTTATTCCAAAAATCCAAAAATGGAATCAATTTCATATGTGAAATACTTAATTATAAAAAGATTTTACAATTTCATAGGTTTTTGAAATTACATTCATAAATGTATGTTATCTAAGTATACAAGAACCATAGCACTATCTTTTTTTTAGTAATTTTAATTCACATTTAAATAAGTAACATCAAAAGTAGCATTTCAATCACATATATATATGAAACATGGCAATCCATGTCATAGTTTGAATGACTCATTTCATTCACAAATATAGTCAATATTTAAAAATCCACATAGACATGCATCCACCATGTATACAACATTATGTCCAATTTGATTAGATAGATAGTTTTTGTTAGTCATAACATACATGATATCTAGTTTTTAACTTAGTCAAAATGGACATTGTCAATCATTTGAACCTAATAATCTTGACTTTAGAGCCAATTTAGTTGTGATGCTATTAGTGTAAAAACCATTGCTTTGTTGTAGTGCATCATCAAAATTGACCTTGGCCATCTAATAGACAATCAAATTGGATGTTGACTTTGTATTGGTGACCAAAATTGATATTTACCATCCAAGATAGGAAGTGATATTATTAGTTGTTTGTGAATGTCTAGATTTGATATAAGGTGTCCATGAGCCATGGGAAACAATCTTGCATGTTTGTGGTTGGTTGAATTTTGTTTTAGTCATTTGTTAATGATCAAGTATGCCACCTTTTTCATTTGTGATAATCATGTGAAGGTGTAGCCTTATGGGAAAAGAACTTTGTAAAAGCATCTCATGATTACCACATAAGCCTTGCTAGTAATTGCCAATTAGTTGATCAATATAAGAAAATAAAAACGAGAAAATCACTAATGTAGGACTAAGTAGTAAGGGCTAAGCTAAGGTTTTGAAAAGACATTCTTGGAATGTTCCATGATGGGATGTTGACTTGCTAAATGTCCTAATTCTAAGCATCATTGGTAAAAAAATTGTATTGAAACGGGGTGTTTTGGTTTAGGAATGTTCCAATTAAGTTTCGTTAATGGTGGTAAAATGTCCAAGTGATGTGGGGAATGATGGGAAATGATCGAGGAATGGAGAGAATGGCAAGGGGGGATGACTAGGGTGGATGAAGAACAATGTGGATGTGAGAATGATTGTGGGGGATACCAAGGGTTTTGGTGGATAAAAGGGCATAAATGTATTTCCCTTATGTGACAAGGGGTGTTGGGGGATGACAATGGCATTGGGAAGTTGAATGTTAAACGATGCATGGAATTTTTTTTTGGAGTGACAAGGGGTGCCAAGGAACAACAAAGGTGCCAAAAAGAACACCATAAGCACCAAAAAATATGTTAAAGGACATTGGAAAGGATTTTTTCCAAATAACAGACAATGTCAAGTGAAGTTAGGGGTTTTTTTAAAGTTTCCATGGGACTTTGAAAAACATTGGGTGCACCACAACAATGAAAATCCATATTTTCATTTGAACAAAATAAGTAAATTTAGGTGAATTTTTATAAAAAAATACTAGTTTAAACACTGCTACAAAAGTATGGGTTTTATGCCCCTAACAATGTGACTACAATGACTATAGAGTCAACTTTAGTCATTCCATAATGACTAACCATGTCTCTTTTCACTAAAACCAAAAGTAGACATATCTACTTTAACTAACTTTTACTAGCATTTTAGTCACATTGGACACCCCCATATAGATGTGGAATTTTCTTTGCTTACATGAAATATGTCACTTTACTTGAATGACTAAAAATAATCTCAAACTTTTTGATGTGGACTATGATGTGTGCAATGTGATTAAATTAGGTCCATGTTGTTAATAGTAGATTATTGATGCAGATTATGACATGTGCAATATGACTAACTTAAGTCAACATTGCTAGTAATAGGTTTTTGATGTGGATTATGACGTGCAATATGACTAAATTAGGTCAACAATATTACTAGTAGGTTTTTGAGTTGGATTATGACATGTGCAATATGACTGAATAAGGCCGTTGATGCTATTAATAGGTTTTTGAGATGGATTGTAACATGTGCAATATGACTAAATAAGGTCATTGATGCTACTAATAGGTTTTTGACATGGACTAGGACATGTGCAATATGACTAAATAAGGGAAATATTTTTACCAATTTATGAAAAGACAATTGTTGAAGTTTTGCATTCATGTGACTATGATGATGAACGCAATGTCACTAGTTTTGAAAAATATCAATTGCAAGAAAATATTAAAATATCCTACAAAATAATCAAACAATATAAATAATCCTTGGCAATAAAACCCAATAGAAATAACATAAAATTATGTTATGTGATTTGGAAAACCCAGGGCTAGTTCAATCTAGAATATGCAAGCTAAATTTGGCACTTGGGAAAATGGAAATATTAACCATTAATGATCACTATTATAAGTTGTTGCAAATTCCTCACTATTTATTCCATCATCTTCCCCTCCATTAAGCACAATAGTAACTGTAAAACTTCCCATAATTATAGTATGTTGAATTGACTCATCAATGGATATTGGAGCTTGTAGACCTACATATGCATCATCGTTTTCTAGCTTAAACATATCAAACTATGTAGGGTCAATTTGAACTTTATTAGTTATTCATTTCCTATGCGATTCATTTTTCAATATTATTTTCCATCCTCTTTCCTTTGGGTCACTAAAAAAAAACAATTTATCTACATGTAATGGGAAAGCAAAAGATTGGTTAGAAATGGGAATCAAGGAAACAAAGTATATGAGAATGAAACCATATTCATCTCATTTCATTGTTGCATTACTCTTAATGTAATTTGCTTTCACCCAATTGCACAACAAAACAACAATGTTTGGCACCTCATATTTTAGCTCTAGCATTTCCTCAACCCATCTTGGGTCAAAACCTATAACTAAGAGCCAAAGGGATTACTTTGGAAAAGGACTACAAGTCTTTTTTCCCAAAAAAAAAAACTTTTACATGCAAATTAATTTTTGAATCAATTTTTTTGTAACTTGTTGTAAAAAACATTTAAATATTCCCCAATGCATCACTTTTTTTTTGTTAGTCATTATTGAATAAATATGATTTTTAAAAAGTGTATAGATTCCTTACAAATTTAATGTTTCATTTTGAAAAATGATCAAAAATTTTAATCAATCACCAAAAATTTTAATTTCACATTCTTTAGTTTTATTATACTTTAAACTATAACTTTTTTTCATACATCATGTACATTATAACCCATTAATATGTGGTAAAGGACTCTTGAAACTTTGAAATTCTATAGCAATTTTGAAACATTCTTTATTTTTTTTAATTCCACATTTTAAAAAGTATGAATTTTTTTGAGTGTGCTAATACGTTTTTATCATCTACATTTTTTTCAATGAAAATTCTTTTATTATACGAGTCCTTTTGATAGTCCTTTGCAAAATTGACTCCATATGACATAGTAGGTGTACATTTTCAAATATCTTAAATTAAAACCAAAACTTAAAAATTGGATTAAATGAATTTTTACTCTAAGTTCCTTGACATTCATACGAGAGAAAAATGGCTAATTTGCCATTATTACTATGGTTTTAAATGGTAATAAAACAAATGTTTGATTTTGACTAATTATGTCTAACATATAATGCCTTTTTTGACTCCTAGTTACGTGTTTTGACCCTCCCACATATTCCAACTTTGAAAGAACTTGTTTTTAATCATTTGGTCTTGACACACACTCTTGTTCAAAAGTTATTGCCACACCACTATCACTTGTTGTCAAATGTAATTTTACACTTGAAACACAAATAAAGGTTTCCAAATGGCTAAATTGTTCGAAGATTTGGCTTCAAGCATTGGTGGCATGGACATGTGCATGGTGTCTTTGTCAATTATGTCACCTTCTTTGATAGCTATAGCAATGGAGGTCCTTAAATCCACATTGGAAATGGGGGCATTTCCTTAAGGTGATTTGGGAATGTAACAACCCTTGCTTTAAATTGACCTTGGAGAGACAAATATTATTCCTTTCCTAATTCTGTATTTGGATTTCTTTGGCATATTTCTTGTCACAATTTCCAATTGTAACTTTCAATTTCACAACTTACAACCAATTCATGTTCAACCAAATTTGTAATTATATCAAGGTTAAAATTTGTGAAATACCAACATATTTACCAAATGATTTCCTATTTGACTTTACATGTGCCATTCAAACATCAATTCCACATTTTGTAACACAAATGAATGTGCCATGTCATGGAGGTTTGTAGTTAAAAGTTGCACTTTCACATTTCCTTCAAGCACTTCATCATTCATGCACGTGTTTTTTTTATCATCCCACATCCTTCAACTTGTGGCTGTAAAATCCTATAAGTACTTTGTGCAGAACCCGAATGCGTCTTTTAACACATAACTTTATGTCGTGCTTCCTTTAGGCCTTGTTTATTTCTCATTAATCCCTTCCAGGTTTTGAAATAACATTCAACAAGGTACATGCACGATGTGTGGACTATACCACAATTCCAACTCTTCCACCAAATGAATAAACAAGTGTGTTGTGGTATCAAAAAATGTTGGAGGGAATTCCTACTCCAACAATACCAACATAACTGCCACATTTTAACTCTCATTACTACTAGACCCACAATTTTGGCACATAATTGTTTGAAAACATGGGACAATTGAATAATTGCCATCTTGTAACCTTTTGCCATAAGATGGCACATGCATAATGGTGAGATTGTTTGCATCATCACATCACAATCATGTGATTTCATCCCTTTCATATCCCCATCCTTGTGGACTTTCTTCTTCAATGAAGATACATAGTTAGAAAATGTTTTTAAGTTTCCCAATATAAACCTATCTTTCTTTTCATTTGACAGCACATATGAGGTTACATGTTTGATGATCTTTCCTACATCATGTTGTAACCATAAATGTGACTGTATGCCACATTCTTTAAGGTCTTCATAGACAAATGTTGTGTCTTTTGTGCCAAAGATAGTATTCATTAGGTTTTCACCTAGGTTTTTGCAATGCATAGCATCTAGACTGTTACATATCAGCAATCCTTGGCCAACATACATGCATTTGATGACGCAACATGTTACAATTCTTGAACAAAAATTTCCAAAGGCAATGATAAGACACTTGAAGTTTTATGATTCAAGTTAATTAAACCTAAGAAACATATGGAGTTTGACACCTATTATGGTAGTAACAACAAGATGAAAACAAGTTCAAGGAAATTAACTTAATCGACATAGTTATAGAAACCAAATTATGTCAAGGTTTGGCAACATTTATTTACCTCCCAATAGGGAAGTGAAAACATGATGTTACGTTGCTTGATGGTACATTTGTGCACAGGGCCAAGTTTGGAACTGGGTCTATTTCTTGGACTAGCTTGCAACCATGATTCTTGTTCTAAGCCCCATTATATAATGTTTGTAGCAAACACTTTCCTACGTGCAACTTGGATTTCTATTTGCCCATTGAAAACATTTTTCATTCTTCTATAAGGGTGGTTATTAGACAAGTAATGACAACTTCCACAATATACAATCTTTTCAATTTTCTAATAGAACAAGATTCAGTGCTTGGACCACAAGGTGGGCATTTAACATGAACTTTTGTCACACAACCTAATAATAGCCCATAATTTGGAAACTCATATATGCTCCACATACACATAATTTTCAAACTAAATGTTGCCCCCAAATATGCATCCCAAGCTTTCACACCTTTCCACAAAACATAATTCATGAATTAAGGGTTATAGATACACATCCACATTGGAAGATGTTACTAATTCCTTTCTAGGAATAATTAATGTTAACATCATGAATTACTATTTAGTTACCAACCAAGGGGGTAGATTGTAGTTCAACAAAATCATTAGCCATGTAGAATGGCATGAACTCAAGTCCCCAAATGGATTAACCCCATCAAACGCCAACCTAAAGCTAATGTTGCATGGCTCATTTGTGAAGTCTAGCCACTTTTCATCTATGTGTTTCCAACTTTTAGAATTTGGCACACTTCGTGCTAGACCATTTGAGCTTGATCCATTTTTGTGCCAAACTAATAACTTAGTTAAGGTTTTGCAAATATACATTCATAGTAACCTAGGAATTAAAGGAAAATGTTGAAGCACCTTTTGTGGAGTGAACTATGACCCATCCACAAACCTATTACTATTACATTTTGGACACACTTGTGACTATTTTAAGTTGTCCCAAAAAAGGACGCAACCATTTGGGCATGCATGGATTGAATCATAACTCAAACCAAATGCTTTAATCAATTAATTAAATGCCTCATAGTTGTTTATTGGCATCTTGTTCCCCTTAGGTAGTAATTTTTTATGCAACAAGGAAAACCATAAACACATTACTAACCCCATGAATTGTCCTTAAATTCAACAACAACATGGTTGCCAACATGTTCATAGATGAACCTTCATATAATGGTGTTGAAGCTTTAAATGTGATCATGGCTTCCATTACAACTTCATGTTGTCTTGGGTGATTTGAAAATTCAATTTTAGTTGCAATATTCTTCAAGGTTTGACCTTCAACCAAGCTTTGCTCTTCATTCCCTTGTTGTAACCCATTAAAAGAGGCAAATGCCTTTACAACCATTCTATGCACTTGAACTTGAGAGTTAAGTGTAGGTAGATTATGTAAACTAGGTGTTGTTGGGGTTCTTGTTGCGTGCCCCTCAACTTCATTAGCCCTAGGTGCATCAGTATTTGACAGTCTCTTTCCAAATTTCGACAACAAGGCCAATTTAAAAATCCAACAAATTTCATTTATAAAAGATTCATTCCAATTTTTGTAATTCACATAATATGTTGTATAGGGGAAAAAACCCAATTATTATTTCAACATGCAAAATAAGTTTAGTATTCAAAGATGTTATGAAAAATATTCATTGAGAATGTGTAATTATAGGCTTTGCAATTTCTACATATTCTAGGAACCAAAAAGACGAATTTCAACATAGTGGTTATTGCATGAAAAAAAAATCAAAATTAAAAAATGCTCATAATGTTTAAAATTTTTATATCACCATTGGCCATTGAAAATATGGATATTGTCCATGTTGTCTCAAATGTTTTTAAATTGTGCTATGAATCTAAATTCTTGCACCATGGTAGCACATGCATAACCATTCATAATTGGTTAAGCCTTGTCAATTTGCCTCAAGGTCTTCAATCTCAAATAACTTATGGGCATCCATGTTTTCTTGCATTTGGCCAATTGGAATTTTCCTTCCCCTTAATAATCCAACGCAATACATTACATTAGTTATAATAAATTAGAAATCCGTTGGGCATTGACATGAAAAATAGATGCAACTCTTGCATACTTGTGCATCTAATTTTCTAATGCAGAAGTACACAATGTGTTTGCAACCAAATGCAATAAATATATTGTTACATACTTGTGCATACAACACTAGTTTAATGCAGAAGTACATAAGACAAGCGAAACATGTGTAATTCTTGCATAATTGTGTGCATATATCAAGTTATTGTAGAAGTACAGAATAATGCAAGATAATTAGATGTAATGTATGTTCGCATTAGCATGTTACTACATTGTTTACTTGTATATTTATGCATGAAACTTGCATTTACATACTTAAGCATATAATTTAGTATAAAATAAAAGTACATAATATAAACACAATTCAAAATACTAGCTCTAAGAGAATTAAGAGCACAAGTACTTTTCAATTATCATATGCACTAAGGTTCATAAAGGAATTTAGTGTACTAGTTGTCCAATATAATTGAAGAAGGTAATTATTTAATTAATTAACAACCTAGTAACTACTATGGTATGGTAATATCCCAAGATTGTACAATAATATATGAACAACCACTTATAATTGTATTACATTAGTAAAGTAGATCAATAATGCTACTTAACTATTATAATATTATTTTGAAAATGTATATATTAATTATTTGGATATCACACTTAGTCACATTAATATGACTAAACTCTGTCATATTCAATCACTAATATGATTGAGTATGACAAAGTGGTATACAAGTTCACACATTTGAACTCCACATATTTGATTAGGCAAGTTGCACAAATTGTGCAATATAAGTAATTTTCAAATGGAAACAAAATTCCTATGGGCCTTGTACTTTGGGTGACATAAATTACGAGGAGGGTTGGTGCAAAATGTGATTCACAACATTGTGCAATGGTCCAACTTAATTCATCCAATGTTAAAGGGTAATTGACATGGTCACCTTATGGCTTAGAATTTCAAAAGAAGTGATGTGGTTGTAAAAGTTTGTTAATAATTTTTGGAATAGTAAAAACATGGTCATTCCATGGGTGGATCTAGGGCAAAGGATAATAATGGACCAATTGGGAATGTAGGGGGTCTTTTTGGGTTCCAAGTTTGACATTGTGGGATTTTGCACAAAACCTAGATCCTTTGACAACATCATGTTACAATTTTCATCAAACAAATTTGATAATTATACATTGGGATTTGTAATTGAGGTGAAGTAAAGCAACACTATGAGAAATCATGTCTGTCAAAACCACACTACCTTGCAACTAGAGCTCTTAAACAAGTGATATACAACTACACTACAACTAGAGCATGAAAATATGGGCAATTAATAAATAAATTGACATGTCAAAAAATTAAGGAGTTGAATTATAGTTACAACTTAGTTGCAAATGGGACATCTATATGGTGTAATGTATGCATCATACATGCAGATGTAATGAATCATGTTTTGATTTTTTGGCAAGTTGCACTTTAGTTGTGTGTGGTAACAAGGTTACAATAGGTGTAAATATAACACCCAACCCATTATTACATTGCCACTAATGTACATCTTTGACACATACAATCATGCCACGTCTATGCATTTCCATTGCTGATTACATATGACATTTGCAATTAGTTGTGTAATTATGTTGTCATTATAGAAGCATAAATTTTCCACTATTTTGTGATTTAAAAAAATTTCAATAAGATAATAACTAAAAAAATCACATTTAATCTTTAATGTTTAATAATGAATTATTTCTCAATAACTTATTAATTACTACATATGAATTAATATTTGATATTTAAGTTGAATCAATAAATGACATTTAGAAAATTGGTTGTTAATTAACCCAAATAATTACTTTATAAATAATTAAATAATTAAACTAATTCATACAAATCTTAAGATCAAATGATTAATCGTTAATTAGAAAATATAGATAATTAATTATTTGATAACTATGTGTTCTATTTAAGTTCATATTTAGTTTTAAATATTTAACAAATAATTTTTAATTAATTTATTAACTATTAATTTATGCATAATTTAGTTATTTATTATGAATTAATAAACTAAACTGAATAATTAAGTATTAATATGAATCTAGTTTAAATAATTAATTATTTAATAACTAATTAGTTATTTAAATTATATATATTAATTCAAAAAACCAATTCAAATGATAATTACAGATAGTTAATTCACATACATAATTATCAAATAATTACTTATTTAGTTGTATATACACTAAAAAAAATTTAAAAAACACAAAGAATGTGGGAAAACCTTTCTAAAATTGCAATTCAATGTGCAATTAAAAGATTTAACCAATAAGCTTTGTCCTTGAATCTCATCGTACAAACTATATAAAGAAGGTGTCTTTCTTATGTGATCACATTAAAATACATCTGTTAATTTGGTTCAGTTTGAGATGAGCTCAAAAAGTTTAACCCTAAAAACAAAACATACAATTAATTATTATTTTTACATGGTTACTTTTTAGTTTAAATACTTTTTACCTTCCTATGTACTTGCTTACTTAGGTATGTAAGTAGCTAGTCCTACTTTTTGCTTACCTATTTAAGTAGATAAATAGCTAGGTATGTAGTGTAAGTAGGTAGGTATAGCTTAGGCATGTAGGTATGTCTTACCTACTTGCTTACCAACCTACCTACCTATGCCTATGTATTGACATTGAATTCCAATAAAATAAATGATTATTTGGTGGCACTTTAGTTATTTTTCCTACAAGAGCACATGCATCACATGAGTTTAATATGTTTTTATAATAAATGGTGAAATATCACCCAACAACTTTGAAATCATAATGTTTTTTTGGTGGGTATTTTAATAAAGATTATATGAAATAATGAAATTGATGCAAAGTATGTTTGACATAATTCCATGATAATGGTGTTGAGTGAAATCATGTTAAAAGGAACCATTGATAATGATGTCTAGCTAATCTTGTAACAAGTTGCTTACATTACAAACATTATGCTTAAACAATGCATAAACATTCTTTTACATCGTTTCACTATGCTTTTTGTGTTGGTTTTGAGTTTTAAAAAATGTTGAAAGGTATATATATATATTGGAATATTTTCAAACTCATTTTGATACTAGATTATTATATTAGAGAGGTCACAATTTTCAACATTAAATTAATTTTTTAAATTTGTAAACATTTTAGATATTAAACACTAGCTACCATAACATTGGCTCCTTTTAGGATGACTTGAAGTTCATTAGTGATATGAACTAGCACCCTAATCTTTTGAAAACAAAAACCTAGCAATAATAGTGTCATTCTAAGTCCATCTGTTTAATATCCTTTAAGTTGAAGAGGTTTAAACTAACACAATGTCTAGTTTTAAAAGTTTTAAATGAATCCATAAAGGACCAGCCATGCTAATAGGAGCTACTAATGCCTCCTAAGTCATGCTATGATAATGTTAAAATGCTATGATTAAGAAATGTTTAAAGATTGTTTTACAATTTTTCACTATGCATTTTAAGCACAAAAAAATTGGTCCCAAGATTTAAAATGAGTTGAGACCTATATATTATATTTATTCGATTACTTTTCAATTTATTTTGATGTATATTGATATTAAAGTGATGAGCGTACAAATATAACACATGATTTTAACATAATTTTAATTTACATGAGTTTTGTAAACACGTTAAAAAAGGATTAATTATGCTCAAGGTGGTTTCTATTAGCATGGTTGGATCCTTGGTCTTGATTCTCAAAAGTTTTAAGCTTTTGATGGAACCTCCAATCTAGTATTGAGATTGATTTTTTAGATTTCTAAAACCTTTGGTTGGACGAACTTTTCTTAACAAAAGAAGCTTGGTTGAGTTTAAAATTAGGTCCAGTTCCCTGCCCCTAACACGCAACTAAACATAAATTATTTGTGGAATATTAGTTTGTTCAACTAGTTCCCTAGTCCAAGATGGAGATTATACAATATTAATTATCTACAACCAACTAAAACCAACTACATCTTGCATATAAAGTAGGGTCAATCTTCTATGTTTTTTTTGGGAACAATTATACCTAGAAAACTAGAAGTTGTTGAAAAAGGACAATACCCTTGGATAAGGTTCTAATTTCATTTAGAAAAAGTTGGTTGCCTGGTCTAGTTTCAATGATGGTTCTCATAAAATGTTAAACCTTTGATCCAAACCTGACATAGAACTTGAACCTAAACCTACCTAAAATTGAAAACTTGCTTCCACTGAACTGGACTTTCGAGTGCTTTAGTATGAAGTTAACTTATAACAAGTAAATTAAAAAAAGAAAAGAAAATGATTGTTTGGCATAGGTTATCGCATAAATGTAAAATATTGTAGTTTTTGACATCCAATGACCCATTTTTGCAAAGATTGAAAATGAGAGACTTGGAACAATATTTTTCTTATGTTTCTAAGTTTATGCACACCTACATATCCAATGACTGAAATGTTTAAACATATTAATAAAGTTATCCCTAAGTCACCCTATCTTTGGGCCCTACTTTAAGCCTTTAATCCTTGTTGTTGTCACAGAATGTTCTGTGGTTTTTACATTCAGCAATTCAACTTCCATGTATATTGTGTACTCGGTATGAACTATGAACCTGCTTCTAGCATAACCATCCTAGGACACAGCTGGGGGGGTCAAAAAGCCCAGCCGATACTTTACATACAAATTGAAGGTCCTTTACCATAACCTTTGGCTTGCTGTGAGGCACCTTGTGCCAAAGATTACTTCCCTAACCATGGACCAGTGTTTTTTTTTGGTGGCAATTTTTCACATCTTGGCGAAATAAAAAACCTACTAAGTTTCTGTTTCAGATTCCCTGTTTAAAAAAAAAAATCAAGAAATAAGTGTTTCTAAAGAAGAAATTGCCTGTTTTCAACACAACTTTTAATTTTGGGGTGTTTCATCATTGTCCTACAGTTTGGACAATTTTCTAAAAACAAGTCACTAGAAAATGCTAAATCTTCTTGGAGATTCTCACCAATTGATATTAGTGCACAAAACTGAAAAACATTCCCTCATCTAAACTCTTGTAAAATAGATCAGAGATGATATTTGTGCTATCAAGTGGAATTATATCCATATCCATAAACTAAGCAAAAGAGGAATTTTTACATTGTCTAGCACTGTTGAAAGACAAGCTGCATAAGTTCACAGTTCAATTCACCTGTGTGAAACGGTGGCATAAAGATGTAGCCGAACCTTTGTATCCAGCTACTGCACAGTGCATACTGCATAGGTTGGTGAGCAGAAGATGCAACGTGTTGAGGCTGGAGACTGGAGGGTACTACTGTACTTGGACCATGTAGGCTAACTTGGTTGGAATAATTTTCATGAGAATGTGTCTATAGCAAAGATAGAACCTGAACACCCGCCGGCCACAGCCTGCCATCCTTCCTTAGACAAGCCTATTTTACTGACTTTGTCTTTCCATGTGCACTTTGGAATCCACCTGCTACTGAGTGTAAACCTAGGCATTCTTTAATGTAACAGGGGTATATTCGGCAAAATAACAATGGTAGTGTGCATGGGTCTTGAAGGAGTACTCCCCTGGAGAGAATGCAATTTGTTTGCTGAATTCTGAACCACCACTGGTTGTTGTTTTCAGACATGATGTTTTGATGTCTCCCCACCAGCTCAAGACTTTTCAGTTTCTCAGGTATGTTTACAGTAGGCAAAACTAGAGGGCAAACTGGATGGCAGAGATGATCTAAGATTGACAGGCCCATAATTGTGCAAAAACAGAAAAATCAGAATGAATAATCTGAAATGGCAAATGAAATAGGGTACACGGAGGCATACTAGAACTAAGGTAGCACTTCACTTTGCAGGTTTAGTTTCCATTTGAAACAGAACAAAGCCAGAAAAGGGCTGAAACTGGCGCCCTAGGGCCCATTACTCCACGTCATATCTGCTGCCCTCATCCAATGGTTGGGATGCTGAAACTGGCCTGGACTATATACAGTGTACTATCATTGTCAAGTCCATGGACTCTTCCAGGGGCTGACTGGTCAAGGGTGCAGGTTATGGACTAGGTAACCAGCAAGAGGACAATGGTTACCAGACATAACCTTCTCTTTAGAGGTTTGAAACCAACTGAATAACCCTCATGTTGGTGGATGAAAAGTTTCTTGTAATTGGATGATAAAACATTTAACCCTCCTCTCTATGGACAAAAATCCATAACCATTCTCTGTCTGGATGATGAATGCAAGAAAAAAAAAGAGGGAGAGTTCATGCATCTTGAGAAATCAGGGGAGGGCCAGTCAGAAGCTGAAAACCTCTGAACAGAAGGTAATGTGTAAGGTAAAGCTCCAGGCTCGTGTCATTTTCAAAAAATAGAATGGGCTAAGACAATTTGGTCGTTGAGTCCATTCTCACATTTTGGGAAATGGCCCTCACATGTGGTCTTTAACCATCAGAATGAACTGGGAAAATGTTATCACAAACCTAAACATACATAGACCACAAGGCTAAAGAAGGGAGGGTTCTTACATCTATTCCTTAAAAGTGAGAAATCTTATATTGTTGTGCTTGTAAATGATTTAAGACTTTACATTCCTTGTAAGTGTAATTCTATAATGAAATTTATTTACATTCTGCGTAAGTGTTTAATATTCATCTATGTTTAAGTGTAAAATGGTGTAAATTTATTTTATGTTGTGTAAAACAATGTAAGTGTAAAAATAAATAGTTATATGATTTTACACAACTATATGTAAAAAATGTGATTTCTACTTGGGGAGGGGGAGATTTTATAATGTTTTTGGCAATAGGTTAACCAAATGGCCCATTGCAATAAATAAATAAATTATCAAAACATTTGTGTTTGGGATGCACCACAAGTTATTTAATTAATTAATATGAATTACAATAAGTACTTAAGCTCTTCTAAAAGCTCCAATAAGTAGTACTCAATAATAAAGGTTGTATTCAAGCAATGGTTGGGGCAAAATGTGCATTTAAGATATTTCTTGAAATAACATAACCATAGTCCTATATTGATAGAAAATGCTAATCTTTGAGGATATAAAATATCATGATTTTTTTGAGAGCCAGTTGCAAAAAAATAAAAGTGAGCTTTGGGATGCATTCATAACGAATTGATATGGATTTGCAACAAGATATGATCATTAAGGGTATATGGTATATACACTTACATGACCCAAAACATTTACACATAAATGTATTTGACACATATTTATTCAGGCTTTGTGTAAGTGTAGTTTTTTAAAATATAAAACAATAATATAAGTGTAAGTGTGAAAAGTTCAGATGTGTAAATGTAAATGATTTACACTTACACATGATTTACGTTCCAAATATATGACTTTTGACACTTGCATGCACAACACTAGATCTTATCCTTTCCTTTCTAGGGTATGGTACACCTCCAAATACACTTAGAGAAATATGTTACCCTTACCTCTCTAGGGTGTGGTACACCTCCAAATACACTTACGGAATTTCTCACAGCACTTTACATGTACTTTTTGGTGCACACTCATCATATGTGTACCACCATCAATTTCAGGCTACTCACCAATAGAGCCAAATCTCTACAGTGTACCGCACCCTAGCTATGGCAAATGCAACAGGTTACAGTATTCATGTTTTGGAAAATGTAGGGTAAGGTGGACTACGTAAGCAGCAGTAAGAAATAAATACTGTATTGGAATGGTCAAGCCCCTGCCCATTCTGTTGGGTAATGCACCAGGCAAGTGCATTAGGGTGAACATGGTAATGGACAAGAACCATTCCATAACATTAAGGGACCTGTTCTGGCAGATTCAACAAGTGAAAATAAAAGTCTCATGTTCAACAGAGATTTTGGTCACTATTTTGAGTGTATGATGATCATCAAAGATTATGTCACACGATGTGGTCAAGAAAATGACATAATCTGTCACACCAAACCTTAATGTATTCAACAACAGGCATAATAGACAAACAGAAATGAGCCAATGCCAGTGCTTTCAGAAAACGGTCTAATGGTTCTCTCTGTTCAAGCAAATGACCTGAAACTTGACTCCTGTCCCTTGAACTGGTACTGCCTCCCCTAACTAGACAAATCTGACCTTCAGATTTCTTCTCCAAAGGCTATTTAATTGTGTGGTGTGATCGTACCAAGGGTCTTATGCGAGATTCTATGAACATTTCCAGAAGTCTATTGTACAGAATCCTGAACTCAAATTTACAAATTCTGGATAGGTGCCCAGGTGATAGATGTCAGCTGATTTCAAGCTCATTAAACGGACATGCATGGAATTCAGGAGGGTATTTTTTTGCTGAGGATGTCTGGCTTTTGGCGGAACTTCAGTGATTTGAGGATTAAACCTCGTTGGGTGATGATGCAAGAGAAAGACACCTTAATGACGACAAAATAGGATGATCATGGACAATCCTTTGTTCAACCTCCCTGGGAAATGTGGCAACAGTTTCGCTTCTACTTGGTCAAAGGGGAAAGTCTTGGAGTATGAAAGGACAACAGATAGTTGAATAATACTTTTTAGTAGATGGAAATAAACTAGTAGAAATATTCAATAATGTGATTTGATGATTAGTTTATTAGACCGTGAATCATGATTCACATCCTAAACTTTAGAACCATGTACTTTCTCATTTGAGAAATCACTAATTTTATCATGAATTTTTAGAAACTTATGTGTATGATTTCAGCTTAAAGAAGGTCTTTCCTCTAGGTGTTTAGGCAATAAATTAGGTCCTTGTTGAAATGGTTGAAGAAACATTTGTGCGTGTTGAGTGTTTGTGACTTCAGTTTCAATTTTGTGAACCATATATGAGGTCCAGTTGGTGAGTGCAGGGAGTAGCCACATGTCATGTGTGGGTAAATGTCCACCAATGCCACTGGCCCCCCCTTTCTTTTTCCATCCCACCAGCTAGTAGCCTAGTTGATGGGATGGAAAAAGAAAGGGCGGGCCAGTGTTTAAGTTTTCATCCATTTTCATCGGTTTAGGCCATAGGAGTTCTTAAATTTTTTCTTAACATTCTTCTACGTTGGCCTTGAGACCGTGTTCTCAAGACTAGTAAGAACGGTTTCCATAGCCTTGACCTTAGCACACATTTGCAGTTTGAGTCATTGTGCATTACCTGTTGGCGGGAAACATAGAAAGTCATGGTCCTATGTTGCTGAAATGAAATATCATTCATGATTCTCAAGGCATGTTTTAAGGTTGATGAAAATGAAAATTGCAGTTAACACTTTACATGGTGGAACTATTATTGAAAACTTTATCTCTCATCTTCCATTTAGACCGTCTAAATTAGGGTTCGTCTAGGCCCTACTTTTTTGAGTGCAGTTGTATCTTTTGCCATCGCCAAGCTTAAAACTAAACCTCGTGCGGCAAGATTTATCTCTGACCTTCACTTCAGACTTTCTAAAGCATGGGTCCTAGTCTACCTTACTTTTGAGTGCTATTATTGTGTTTAAATTGCATCACCAAGCTTGAAACTAAACCTTTCAATTAATTGATGCATCCATCAATTAAAACAAGTCACATGTGAGGAGAATGTAGAAACAAATATGAGTTCTACAAATACAATTGACCCCCAGAATCTATGTTTGGGAAATGCAACTATTATAGATCCATTCTTTTTGACATTTAAACACAAGCCTTCTAGCCATGACACAACTACACAACTTTGATATTGTAACCCTTCCTTATCTCTTAACGGGGCGTTCCCCTTCTCATTGGTACCAGTTCCAGAAATTCCTTAGCTTCCAGACTTTGTGTACTTGGCTGAAAATTTTATGAGCCCGTGGGCAAATGGATACATTATACCTATGATATATTTAGATCCTGCTATTCCTTTCTGGAACCGCATTATCATATGTTTCCTGCAACCCTCAATTAATTTCAAGTTCATATAAACTTGTAAACATCCTGTAAATGTACAGCTTAATTCCATTTTTGTGTTTGGTTGTCCTCATCGTTTGTGACTTTGGATATCTCTTCAAATTTACATGTTCAAGTCCTGATATTAAGCTTATTTTTAAGTTTAAATCATAATGTGGAATCTTTACATATCATATGCCATTGATGTTCAGATTGTAAAGAATCCTCTACAATCACATGCTTAGAATATTGGTTTTCCCCAACTGATTAATTTTGCAAGACAGGACAATGTTTAGTGGGGTCAATCATAAACATGGTCTTGTGCAATTCATGTTCAACATTGGTCTCGATTCTCACACAATCTCTGTCTAAAAGGTGTTTAAAATTGTCATGATGCAAAAGTTAAAACTTTAAAACTTGGTGTAAACAAGGAAGTTGTTGAATTATTCACATCATGGGTAGAAGGTATAAGGATACAGTACTGTGCAAGATATGCTATGGCTTGCTCCCTTTTCTTCTGAAATGAAAATGATACCATATTTGTCCATGAATGGCATGCTAGGGCGTATTGAATAATCAATGCATACCATGGAGGAGCTTCCTTTGTGTTGGACTTAATTCTAGGTCCTTAATTAGCGAGGTGACAAAGTAAATTCTGGCAGCACAATTTACCATATAAGGCTCATTAAGGTGCTTAGCTCATGCATCTTATACTGGTTTAATATGCAGGTGTTAGACATAAATCTTGGGTTAACTTAATCACCTAAGTACAATTTTAAAGTAGTTTAAAGTGCCAAAACTAAATTAGTCTAAGGTATTTCAGGAAGTTTTGTGCCGATTTGAATGATTCACTTTCATTCTAGAGGCCAATATAACCACACAAAGTCTCAAATTATGATAAGCAAGTAAGAATTAATTGTTCTAGTTATATCACTACAAGAGAATGTGGTTTTTTTCACACAACAAGTTGTGGCTCATGTGCTCATGACACCTGTGAAGTAAACTTTGTAGTTTCATACATTACAATGTACAATATGTGGTGTTTATTGTGGCATATATTATATATTGAAATGGAAATTTGACAATAGATAATGACAAGTATTACAATAGGATGAAACCAATTCTGGACGTCAGAATTTGAAACTAGTCTAAACTAACGAATTCCCTACCAAAGTCCGACATAGTTTGCAAGTCATGGAACAGCTTGTATTGAATAATTGATAATTTGACAAAGCTGCCGCTGAGCAGGCAGCGTACTATATAATTCCATGGAGATCTCCAAAGAAACAACATGACGAGATCAGCTCAAGATGCTAATTATCACCAGACTTAAGGTAATTGTACGAGCTGAATTTATATGTAGTTAGTTAATAGCATTTGAAAGCAAGCAAGCAAGCACTTGTAGAGCTCTAGTGGCGGCTAAATTATTTATGAAGTACTTAGTGTGAACAAGACGTTGTTCTACAACCACAGAGCTCCCGCTTCCTTGAGTTGAGGAACAAGGGTACCATTGATGTGAGCGGCCATGACACGGTCTAGACCTCCTAACAGCTTCCCTCCAACAAACACTGCTGGCACCGGCCCCTGCGAGCCGGCCCCTAGCAGCCGAAGCAGCGCCTTCTCTAGATCAGCTCCCCCGCTTTCTTCGTCCAGCTCGTGCACTGTGGGCGCGACACCCAGATCGCACAACAGACGTTTCACCACATGGCACATACAACACTCGCTCTGACTGAACACCACCACGGCATTCGCCGCCGCCAGTTTCTGTATTCTATTCATCGCGATCGCCGCTCTCTCCAGTCCTGCTTTCTGATGCTTCTGCATATCTCTGTGTAATATATTCTCGACACGAAGAAGAAGAAGCTGGTTGCAGATTTCCGAGAGGAGCTGTAATTTCTTTGCGGGATATCTTATAATTGGCTCAAAGACCGCAAATTGCAACTGTTCCGTTCACTACAGCCTTTCACAAACTCCTAGCTGCTTACAAGTTATGAAAGACCCTTAGCTCAACTTTATGTTCTGTTGTTGGCAATTGGAAATTTTACTCTGTCATGTAGCTGCCAACGTATATCGATGTCGAGGTTTGGACCTGCGTCCTGATCAGGAAACTACGATTTTATAAGTACTCCAGAGGATGCAATAATTTTAATTGTAGTGCGCCTTATTATAGCTACAGTTTTGAAATAGCTAATATGCACGTTTTATATACCACAAATGCAGAACTTGAATGACAACATGGAAGTATGGAGCGTCTTGAAGTTCTTCCAACAACAATGCCTGAGGCAAACAATTTGCTAAGCACTTAATCTAGTGACGAATACTGCATTCACAAACGAACTGTGCAATGAATTCCATGCAACAGGACCTCTTTGATCTAAGTCTCTGATCTGTTCCAGCAGTGGGTCATGTCACAACGTTTACACCTCTTTTTGTTTCTTCCTGGTTTACTCCTCTATACTGTCGTCTGTTTCTACTTATCAGCTGGGGCGATCTCTCTCTGTCTCTCTCTCGCTTTCCAAGACTCGTCGAGTGTGGATTGCAATTTGCAAGTCGACCGATGCATATGAAGATTATAAAGCCCGGAGGCGTCGGAGGAATTAGGATCAGCTGGCATACCTGACAGACAAACCACAGTAACCCACGCCGCTCCTTCCTGCACCTGCCGCGCCGGCATTTGTCGGGCCCGTGACTGCGCCTCCGTGTTCATCAATTGTCATACAACATCATGTCAATCTCTCTGGCGCACCAACACCTCCACACCGCACTACCACTCAGCTCTGCCGCCGCGCACCTCCAGCTCCTTATAATTCCCTTCCACCACCAGCTGCCAGTAGTTGCAGAACGCGCTCTAAGTTGTATCACAGAGCTCTATTATTAGTGCCAAGTCTCTCTGCACACAAAATCACACCCCCAGCTTCTGCCTCTAACCCAGGAAAGCACGCGGAGATATTTCCCAATGTATTTGGAAGGTACCTTACGTGCGTGAACATCCCTCGTAGAAATGAGGAGGGACATTACGGCTACTCCATCACAGTGGGATGGATCTTACCTGTAGAGTACAGGCCCAGGCCACTGGCTTTACTGGAATAAGGGCCAGTGCGATCGGTTCCATTCCAGTAACTACTGCGGCAAAGGGCTTACCAAGTGCAAAGACCTGGGACGATTTAATTTTTAAAATTTTGCCCCTAATTTTTTTAAAGAAAGAGGGGTGTTTTGAACATCTGAATACCCTTTGGAGCAGGCGTTCCGCTTTTTGAAACGCTCACAAAACAGTGGGGGGAGTGAAAATACACTCTGTAGCAGTGTTTTTCTTTCTGGCGAAATGTCACTCTTTTTTGACAAAGGAATTGGGAGAGAATATCAATTTTTTGTTTTTTTAGTGTAAACTCCACTAATTTTGCTAATCTTTTGTTAAATTTCACCAAAATTTTGACATAGAGAACATGAGAAAAACAACACATCTCTGTAGCATGCTCTCCAATATTACACTAACAAATTCACCGCATGTCTTTATGCCTACCAAAAAGATCACTCCCACTTTTAAGGAGTAAGAATCAATGTTGGGTGGTTATTAGAAACTGCACCAAACCCATCTGGGTATGAGGCAGATTTTTACAATTTATAATCCTGATTCTCAAAAAGTCAAGACCAGTTAGATGAAATATATAATCATGTTTATGAAAGAATTGAATACTTGATTGTGATGAATAATTGTCACTCTCAATTTTTTTGAAATAATCAAATAATCGACCAGAAAACCACGGATTCTTTCATGAAACCTAGCAATCCTTTGAGAGTTCCAAAGTACTTGGAACTGGTCATTCTTTGATTCTTATGTTTTCAAATACTTGAATCTAGCAGGTTTTTTATTATGATATTTTAAATACCCAGAACTAGATATTATTAAAACAAAATCAAAGAATCACCCAACACTGGTAAGAACCCTCTCATGCTCAGTCTACTTATGTTTAAGGTCATAATAAGCTTGGCCTTGTGCTTTCATTTGATGGGTAAAGCCCAACAGGTGTGGGACATTCACAAAATGAAAGTTAAACTTAGCTACTGCCTAGTCATAGGCTGGGCCTTATTGTGCATGTGCCTCCACCTTAGGGTTTTATCCTATGCTAAATGCATGCTGCCCTCGTTGCTGCTTCTGAGGCCCCAAGGGGTCTTAATGGGAATAGGTTTCAAAAAGAAAAGACTCAAAAGGAAGGCTTTAGTAGTTGGGGAAACAAGTTTTTTTTTAATGATTGACCTTCATATTCTATCTATGTAGATGAAGAACAAGAAATAAAAGAAAAGGAGAAAGAAGAAAGAAAGAAAAAGTTAACCATGGATTTGTTTTAAGATGACATCTTGAAAGAAACTTAAACATCAAGGAAAGATATCAATTAACACTGATTAGCAGCAAATGAACATTTAATAGACAATTGCAAACAAATGTTCTAACTGTTCACAATATTAATGCAAAGTGAGGGCAAATGATTATCATATGTACACCCCTCTTGAACTTATGCTTTTTGTTAGATATCACCATGTAATGGATTGTGTTTCAAGTATTCAATTTTTTTGCACTTTTTCACATGTTAAGATTTAAAATAGTTTAGTCTTGGTGAACATCAATACTTTGAATAAAAATTTCAGAATTACTATTGCCAGCACCCCATCCCATTTTTGTGCTCTATGCACATCTTTATGCTCCATAAAAGTGGGGGTGAATATTTTTTTTGGCCAATTTTTTTTGAACAATATGTGTGTTTAGAAAAGATTTTCTCTCACATATAAAATACCAACATCTACAATATGACATGGGCTTAGGGTTTAAGGTTTGTTTGCAATATTTATATCATTTTCATCATATATCTATCGGTCTACATGAAATACTTTCATATTGATATATGAATGCACTTGCTTTCTGTGCAATACATTCATGTTTTAATTGTGATATTGGTGTGATTGTTGGTAGATTTGGTGGTGGGGTTTTGAAGATGATTCTCATGAAGGTGATCATAGAGAAATACCATTCAAAAATGAAATGGAAGATGTTGAATGGGTTTATGAAGGGTCAAGGTGGATTTGCAAGGCCAATTCATGCATTACCTCTTACACAATTAAATGGTTGCTTCATTGAAATTTAAGTAAAACTCATGGTTTTTGCATGGAGGTGGGCATATCTTTGTGCCCTATTCATCTTGGGGGTCAATGTGATAAGACCATTAATCCATAAATGCTTGTATCATAGCAACCTCCAATTAAGGCAAAAAATCAATTGATCAAGTCACTTGAAGAAAGTTTAAACTAAATGGGTTCAACTTTAGGTTCAAGTTTGTTGGGTCCCAATTAACCTAACATAGTTTTGGGGGGTTGATCTTGGTCCTTCGAGTAAGATGTTAGGGTAAAGCTTATCCCAGATAGATTAGGATAGGTGGCTTGGATAGGATAAGGTGAGGGGTAAGCTAGTCAAATCAGGTTAAGATAGGGTTGTCTTAAATAAATTTGTTGGGTTAAGGGGTATGGCTATAGTGGAGGTGGTTTCTATGAAGACACTAGGAATTAGGGTTAGGTTAGGACAACAACCATGTTTTTTTTTCAATACTGAAAAGGGGTGGAAGAAAACAATGTTGATTGTTCTTCCACCTCCCAATATCATGAGTAGTTTGTGAAGGGGTGAAGGACGATGATGATGCTAAAAGTTCTAGGGTTAGTAGGGGGTTGGATACATCGTGAAGAAGCCAAATGGTAAGGAGGAGGGGGCTATTGCATCATGGGAGGATAAGCTCCCAAGGTACACCCCCCAAAGAAAGTAGTGGAAATGGAGATGGAGGTTTTTTTTTTTTGGTTGGTGATGGTACTTGCTCCAAGAGGAGCTTCAGGTGTTGTTCCATTCAAGAACGACCAAGAATGAAGGTATATGGGCAATTATTTGGTGTAAGGGAGGGAGGGTAGTAAGTAGGAAGGAAGAGAGGAGGAGGGAGTGTGAGACCAAGAAAAGAACTAAAGCCTAAAGGTCTACCTTTTGGTGTGAGTAGGAGAAGTAGGAAAGCAAGAGCATCAGCCAGGAGAAGCTTGGTTAGTTAGTGATTGCAAGTAGGACTATGAATGTAGGAAAACAAGAGCATCAGCCATGAGAAGTTTGGTTAGGTAATGATTGCAAGTAGGACTATGAGTGGAGGGGGAGGAATGATGTAAATAATGAAAGGAGGTAGAGTTGTTGGTAGGAGGAGAGTATTTTGCTATGTGTGAGTAGGAACTTGGCTGAATAAGAGATCATTAGTTAGGAACTAAAGACCCTCATATAACTCTCTGTTTCTTTTTTTATTGAAGGTTTGTATTGAAAATGTTGGATTCCAATGGATGTATGTGTGTGTGTGATTTCCTGTGATTTAGGGTTTTAATTAGTAGTAGCCAGAGTTTGAGTTAGTGTGTGGAAGTGAAAAGGGTTGCTATCTGGATCAGATAAGGTAGGAGGAGTTAAGCTCCCTTTAAGGAAATAGGAAGTTTGCTAACTAACTATGACACCCCTTTAATGTTTTGCCTAACAAAGTTTTAATGCGTGGAAGAGGTTTAATGATCCTATTGATATGGTTAGCCTTTAATAAATTGTTAAAATTTTAGTGGAGTGTAAAGCACTAGTCTCACAGGCTGGGGACATTCTGGAAACGAGAGACCAGCTAGGGAGAATCAGATGTGAAGTCCAGGCCCCCATCTTGGGAATGTTCCCCAACTCTGCGCTTTACCCATCATGAAGCACAAGACCAAGGTTACCTTTCATCAAAAAATACATAGATCATAAGGCATAGGAACGGTTGTTACATCTACTTCTCAAGAGTAGGAGGTATCTTAGGCCTCCAAGTAGGTGTAAGATCCCTCGGACTCTTTAAGGAGGTGTAATGTCCCTCCCCTATTATAGGAGGGATATTCATGAAAATAATGTGCCCTCCAAAATACAGGAAGATATCTATTGGAGAGCTTTTGGAAGCCCTGTTGCAGATAATTTGTAGTCTAAAATTGACACATAAAGATGGATGGCTCTTGGAAGATCATGTCTTAAACTACGGCAAGGTTTTTTGCTTTGTGTTTGATAGCTTTTCTGTCCACTAAAAATGTGTTGGTAAATTGAAGAGACCATTTTCTATTGCTGTGCAGAGCTCCTACCATGTGCATGCAGACAAATAGGGAAGAAAACCTTAAATTGGTAGGCGTACTTTAAGCTGGGCAAGGCCAGGCTTCCCTAATTTACAGGCCTGTGTCCTTGGGCTACCGCCTTCAGGGCTATGACCCTCAAAATAGGGGAGGTTCTTTGGAGCAGTTTTTCCCCCATACAGAAGGCAACAGCGAGAGCACCTGAAAGTTGTCGTCCTTTCTGCAGAGCAGGACCAACAGAAAGCTATGTTTAGGGCAAGGACTCTTGTTGCCCAGCCATCAAAAGTCGACAACTTCTTACAGATCAGGACCACCAGAAAACTATGTGTAGCATAAGCACCAAGCACAGGGTCACTATGTGGTTGGTAAGGCCAGCAGATGGGGGAGTTACTAGAATAAGGTGTCTGCCTGAGGCAGCAGCCAAGGGCAGCATCATTCTGGTAATGCACCCATCCAAGGTACTTACCACACACGTAATGACCATGTCAGACAAGGAAGAAACATCCACAGGCCCTTAAGAAATGTAAGAGCCTTGCCAGAAATGGAACATCACCTCCCGACATACGAGTGAATCTCACTGATTTGGTTTAAGGTGCCATCCAACTACACTACAAAATCTCTGACAGGTCGTTACCAGAATGAGAACCACCTAATTGTTGGCATCATTTGTTGATGTTAAAAGGGGGTGTGGGAATGGGTAGGCTTCAGGTACTAGTGGTAAGAAAAGTGAGGAGAAAAAAGAGGGGCGAAGGCTTTCTTGCAAGGGGTAGTTGGTATGTCACTAGGTCACCACAAAGTACACCCTTTGTGAATTTTGTTCATAAAACTCTCCTTACATAACGTTGCTTTCCGTCAGTGCATGATTTATAAGTTGTTATGCACGTTAGAGATATCTGCAAAGTAAGAAAAACACAGCACCAGTACCCCTTGTTTGGTCATAAAGGCGGTGAGATTTCTGAAAACAACAGTGTGCTGTTGTTATATTGTAACATATAAATTTCATTACTTTGCAGATAACAATGAACTTAGAAATTGAAAGAGAGCTTAGGGGATGAAAGAAGGGCCCGAAAGGGGTCACTTTACGGATATCTCTATTTGCTCATACATTGTTTCACTCTTGACTAATAAGCCTGCAAGTCATTTCTTACACTCTTCATCCATATAATTTTCTTTCCTAATAAACTATAACATATATCATTCCCTCATGGGTTCCATGTTTGATGTTCATCCACACAATAGAGACATGAGGTATCACCTTTAAAGACAGCTAATAGTGGTGACAAGTAGTGCAGATAGTGGTTACACACACTATTTCCATAAAAAGTTTAAATGTGCACAACAAAGAATACACTTGACGACGTTGGAAAATGATTTGTAAATACATGCAAATGTATTGAAACAAATTTTGTAACACCATCAAGCTTTGAAATGGAAAAATAATTCATCAAAATTGAGTCCAACCATAAACATTAATATCCATATGCCCAAAACCATTACTACAAAGCACCTTTATAGTTCAGAGACTTCATACCACAAAAAGTGATTCCCACAATGTTCAACCAACTTCTACTTTCATGATCCCCATGCTTATAAATTCATCTCATATGCCCAATTCAATTTGTCCTATTTCCTCCACCAATGGTTTGAAAATACAAATTCAACAACAATCATTGGCCATATGATGAACCAATCCCCTTGTTGCACTTGAAGAAATTACACAATGTACAAAACAATCACACTCCACAAGGCTTGGCAAATGGGAGGAAATTATGGCTAAATAAGAACACATAATAAACTTTCATGACTCTTGTGTGTTGTACTTAGTTCTTTCCAACTACTCCCAAGTTGTGAAAGCTCAAAGGCACTTCAAAGGCATATCACTTTGTTAGTAGAATATCCCACCCCTTTCACCCACCTAAACCACATGAATTTTTTTATTATATTTAATTAATCCAAACAAGAAATTGGTGATGAATCATCACATATTCATTAACAACTTGACACAAACTAAATATCAACTACATGTTTATAGGAGATTGTTTTTGTAGAATATTTTAAAAATTCTTTATAAATAGGGAATTAAAGTGGACAAACTTGCACTGCAAGAATTCATGTTCTATGCAATCATTTCATTACCAACTTGTGCTCCACAACAAATAAAACAATGATGATGAAACATGTTTTCAACTGTTCATATTACGTGATAATATTATTAGTCATAATTTTGTGGGTTTTACAAGTAATGAATGAATCATGTAACTTATATGATATAAAATTTTCATCTAGCACTTAATGTTCAATATTTGTTGATATTCCAATCTACCAAGCAATGTTTAGTGTGGCGTGGCCGTTTAGCTGGTTCTAAGTATCTCCATGTCTGATTTATAGTTTTAAAAACAACTATGAAATGATGTGGAACATCATTTTAGGTGAAGTGGGAAGTAAGGTCTATGATGTTCATTGAATCCAATTGAAATGTAAATTTTTTAGGAAAATAATTATTGTTGTATTTAAGTGGGTATATGCAAGGTAGTTACTAACTTGGAGCAGCAAGTGCACTCTTTGTTAGAATTCTCTGAATTTAACAGAAAGCCAAGTCATGTAAGAGCAATCAAAGTACCTATTTGTAGAAGTGTACTTTGGTGGGGACAATAAGGCAGAAGGTTCATGCCAATACTTGTTTTGACCACATGGCCTCCAGAAAAGTGTAGCCAGAATTGAAGAAAATTAACAAAAGAGGGACAAAATTCATGTCAATGTTCAGATTAACTCCTGGAATCCTTGAAACTAATGTATCTTGTACTAGTGAAAAAGAATAAACTTGCAACAGCAGCAATTCAAGTTTCTCCAGTTTCACTACACCACCACCATCATCACCCAAGTCCACGAAAATACAAACCCCACTATAAATTTTAGGTGGTCACATTGGAATTAGAATAGCACAATAAAAAAAAGCTTAATAGAAGAGAGCTTAGTCAAAATGTCGATGCTAAAAGATTTTCACTTTGTGACAATTCAATTACCGACACTAAAAACACTATGGATAATGGTGTACATAGCCTTAGTGCATGTATTCCTTTAGCTTTCACTATTGTTGTAATAATGAACACATCATTTGAGTCTACAATGGATTGATGCGAGTACACTACCTTGGGCAAAAGTGTATATATATATATATATATATATATATAGGATTATGTCTAATAGGAGTTCAAAAAAAGAATTGTATAATAACAAAAAGTTTGCATAGCCCAACTTTGAGTTTTTATAATATTTATTACATTACAATCATAGTGTGTTGTTATATGTCTATAATGTTGCATTACGAAATTAAAAGTATCTAATAATAGGACATGGATACAATACAAATGACATTTTGAGTCTTTTGAAAAAAATATTTTAGTTGTTTTAACTTTAATTTTTTTATAACAAATCAAAAGGAATATATTAAGTGATGCAATTGATTTCAAATTTTTTCATGAATAGACAATACATATTTCTATGTAATGTTCATTGGATGCCCTTATTAGATTATAAGCCATATGCAATTTTTGAAAGTTATTAAAAATCCTTTCCTAGGGTTGTAGAGAAAAGGACTTTTTTTGGGTGCTAAATTTGGTTATTTTTTAATGTGTTAATTGGATTGGAATTTGTAGCCCAAAGTGCTAATCAGATGTGCAAAAAAAATAACGCATGAAAACATATAAAGTTTTCCATAAAAGCTTATTGAAACATTTTCTAAGTTTAGATCCAAGTGTTAAAGTTTTGTAGTCATATCTGTGAAAAGTAATACCCCAATTTGAAATGCACCATATATACAATTTCACACATTGTTCAATCACATAAGCAATGGAATGTCACATTTCCTTGAGTTCAAGTAATTACATTTAATTTTTTTTATAATTTCATGATGATGATTCATTTGGTAATGTCTTTAATTTTCAATGTTAAAAAATTACATTACTTTTAAATATTTAGTTCAAAAGATCAAATTTAATGATTCAATGTGTTTCCAATATTCAAATTTAATGTCTTAATTTCATAAGTAAATATTATTTTGTTATGTTTTTAATTAATTCAAAATAGTTATGTAATTTCATAACATTCTGCCAATTTGTCTTTTATTTTTCTATTTCATTAATTCTAGTAATGATGATTCATTGAGGCTAATTCATTTAGGATAATTTTAAGTTCTATAAGTTGTAAATTGTCATTTGGACAATTCCAAACTTAACCTATTCCTAAATAAATAGGCATGGAAAGGAGTGGCTTTTTTTTCAATTTTGTGATGTTGCCACATTTGCACAAGAGGATTTAGCCAAGTTTGACTACAAGTTACAATAGGGAACTAACCAATGATATAAATTTGGCAACTTCTTTATAGTAGGCCAGCATTTCTAGTGAAAAATTTACAATATTTTTCAGTTTTTCCCTTCACACATGTTGCAGGAGGTCTCCTGGAATTTGCAATAGTGCAAAATTTCTCTATAAAAAATGTGTTGATGAAAAGATCTCTTTTTAGATATGTGTCTTTTTAAAGTTTTTTTTTCCAACACCATATCCATGAGCAAATTTTCATTATCTTCTCCACTAATTTGCATCCCACTTTTTTCCAATTGAATTTGATTTTAGTTGATTTGAAATTCCATTCAATGTATTTGAACAAGATGCATGCAATGTCATTCAATATTTTCATTGAAATGGAAGTTAATTTCAACAAAATTAAATCATTTTTTTCATCAATTAATCAATTGATTGTGACTAGTGCATAAAAACATGGAACCCAAATTAGTTACTAAGTTGATTTGATACTCTTTGAGTCAAATAAACTTTTTGCTATTTGTGCAAATGCACTTTGGAATTTTAAATGGTATTTTGTTTCTCATTTAATTTAGATATTTCATTCTTCTATTTTATTTATTTTGGTCAAGTGAGGTTAATATAATAAATCCTCAAATCATCTTAGTAATGTGGGTGAATGACCTTAGTAATGTAGTCCCAATGATAACTATAGAGTCTTGACCATTCACAACCAAATGGCACACATGATTAGATGGTGAAAATTAAAACATAGTCACAAAATGTCTTAATCATGATTGTTGGGTTTTGGCATAGTGTTTGGAGGTGCTTTCAAATCCCTAACAGATTAGTTATGTTTAGTTATGTTTTATTCATTAATCATTTATCTAACTTCAGTTCTTGATATTCCTCAAAAAAAGTTGTATTTTTAATACATTATATTATAAAGCCACCAAATATGAAAATTACAAATGCAAAGGATATTAATGAAGTCTAAAGAACAAAATTTAATAATGTCTTTGTTGTGTGAAGCTCCAATAACTACCTTCATGTAGGAAATGATTGCTATGGGCAATTTTGAGAAGGGGAAGAATTGGAGAAGGAAGAAGGGAAAACATGGGAGGAAGAGGAAAGTGCAAGGAGTAACAAGGAAATGGGAACATGGCCAAGAAGAAATTAAATTTGTTGAGCAAATGAAATGAGACAACACCTGAACAAAAATAAACCTCAAATTAATATCAATCTAATTAAGTATACAAAGGAATGAAAGATCGTTCATGGATAGAAATTGGAATGTGACCAGATCAATGAAAAAATCTTTTGAAGACAATTTTAATGCAAATAACTTCTAAATTGTGTTCATGGATGAAATCAGGTACATGAATGGACTATATGACATGGATGAAAATGAATTTCAAGAATGAATGTGATCACAACAACAAAGTCAACAAGATTACAATGAAAAGTATAGCATGGACATGAAATTAACCAAAGGATGAAATTTCATATGAAATGCAAAAGTTTGTCGGTTTTTTGAGGCCAAAGGTGTTATCACTGGCCATGGCACCTGGATTACATAAAACATTGAAAACATGAGATCTAGGTGCTTATGGCAATTTTGTTAGGGAATGTCTCTTCACATGTCTGAGTTGTATTACCTTCATGACTTGCAGTTTATGTTAATGATTTGACATTTATGTTGTTGGCATAATTCTTTTTCAAAACATGCTGCTGTAAATTCCTTTCAGAGTACAATAATGATTGGAGAAGGGTTGCCATCTTAGATGTTTAAGCTCCTTGACATCCATTTCATGCACAGCCATGCAGGTTCACTCCCTTGGGTTCTTGTAAGAAAGGTGTAAGATGGGTGTAATTACATGCACCCACAGAAAAAATAAGTTTAGGGTACTTTTGAACTAGTATATGAGATTAGTGCCTGACCAAAACAATGTACAAGGAAAAACTGCGGATGCTTTTGCTCCTCCAAATTAAGTCTGTTGCATACATTATGATGAACAGGAAGGGAAAATTATCTTCTCACGAAATCCAATTGACACCAAAAGTATTGAAGAGAATGAATCACATTTTTTCTCAACAGCGTTGTTTGTTGGTAAAATTGATGAAACTGATCTGCGTTTTTCTGGCTTGCAAAAGTGTATGATGTAATTTAGGTCAACGATAAGAGTTGTGAAATGTATCCCTCTCTGGAGCTAAGTTTGATATGATATCCTTAAGATCCTCTGCTACTAGCTGAGGCGAATATCAGGAACACCGGATAATTACTCGTGCAAGTACTGGCCATCAAGAGATTTCTCAGTTGAATCAAATACATGGAAGTTCTCACAAGTCGGGGCTTTTCGCTCCACCAGTACAGGTTTCACATCTGGAAATAAAGGTGTTTAGCTATGTCTCAGGATCATGGAAAAATCTACATCCAGAAACCTGGGTGTTGCAGATGGGTTCTTGTACTTAGTTAATTCTAAATTTTTGAAAAGTTCAGAATCAACAGTTTAGTCCAGAATTAATGAAAACAATTTTCGGTAGTAATTTTGAAGATGCTAATATTTCATTAGTTCTCCCCTTGGGTTGCACTAATATAGAGATTTGCAGTCAAACAAAAAGTGAATGTGGCATGAAGTTGCCTGCATGCGTGCCATCTTACAATGGGTTATAATAACGCTATGATAATTCATCTCCAAGATTTCACCTCTGGTTGAAACAGTGCCCAAATTTAAGATGCCCAACTGCTGAAGTAGCAGACTGTAGTATCCGAGTTTAGAGTGCAGAATTTACCCAGATTTATTTGAGTTCAGGTGGGAGAGTTCTCTACTGCTTTGCAGTGCATAATTTTTCCTGTGCATTAGATACTCTCAAGTGCCAAGAGTTTTGTTGGTAAAGAGTGAAAATTACATGTCTGCTTGTTATATTTCATTGACTTTTTGGGGATGGCCATGGTCCAAGAAAACTGCTCAATCCTGCCATGAATCGAGAGAGAATGTAAGTTTCAGTCAAAAACACACTGTGTTACAGAATTTGAAGTCATCAATTCAGGCTTCAAAAATAATCTTCAGCTGCATGTTTTCTGTCTTATATTGTCATTCTTGAATTCTTTTTGCCCTTCACTTTCAGGGTAGGATTGGTCTATAAACATTAGTTCAAACAATCTCTCGACCACTTTTGACGTCGTAGAGAAATTATGCAATGTTCAATTAGACCAAAGAAAAGATTGAAGCAATGAGTTCTTAGGGGGACTCAGGGTCACAGATTCAGGGGCAAGCCAATCTCAAGTCAGGTGGGATTTGAGAGCCTAGAAAATACAAAGTACTAAACATCATCAGTAATCTTGTTAGAAGCTCACATGAGTCCATCACATACTGGATTAGGTAGAGAGCAGAGGGTCTGATGTTGTCAAGAGGCCCAGGTTTGGAATTTCGAAATTGGGTTCAGACTAGAAGGCCATTGTTGTCCTGGATGTAATGCTCAGCTTGTGCACAGATCTCTGCATTGATGCTGCAAGGATAATCACAATGAAACAACTGGATCGCATATATTCCTGACTCTCTCACAACTGTCTACAGGTCCCATTCCTGACTCTCTTCTGCCCTCACTGAAAGAATCTTTGAGCAGATTTGCATCTCTGCTATAGACGCTGCCCCTTGAAATCCTTGCAAATTGTCCAATGTGAACCATCTTCATTTCCGTCTCCAGTTTGCTTCATCTGTTTGCTCTGTAGCACTAGGGTTCACGATTTTTCACCTTGTACTGGTTAATGAGGAATTATGTCATATGGAAAGCTGTAAATTAAGCATCCAGTTTAGTTTCGATCTGCTTAACATTGAGTCAATTTTCCTTTGGTGCAGAGGTCGATTTTCTTGAACTTTTGACACAGTAAGCTCTAAAATTTGGAGAATTAATTTTCACCAAACATCAATTGAAGGTATGGTACTAGTCAGGGTGCACAGGGACTATAGACTCATGAGGGTCCACAGAGGGATGGGCAAACTCATGAAGATCCAAACAGATTTGAACCAAGAATTCGAGTGAGCTCAGGGAAAAACTTGGGAGTTGTGATTCTTGAAGGAAAAAGTTTTGCTTTGTTCTGTTCTTTCAACATATTAGTTCCATGCATGAGCAGTCATGTGTACCATGGATAAAACTGGTCACAATCAGGTCCACAATGGCTGTAAAAATCACACACACAGAAAGAAGCTTTGGACGGCTAGCGTTGTTGAACTGTTTGGAATTATATGTGAGTTCTGAACCTCTTGAGCTTTGATTTCAGACAGAAAGAACTTTCATACTTAGAGCAGTTCTCCTGGCAACAGCACTTACACTCAAACAAATACACATGAAGTTCACAAAGAAGTCATCATGGTTCAAACACATGAGATGCAACAAAGAGCCTGACAGGAAAACATTCAGGCAAAACTGCAGTCCGTTCTTTGGAGTCAGTAAACGCTGCTGCATCATCGAATCCTTGGGTCGATATTACCCCAACCAAAAGATTGTTGTTTGGCCTGCATGCATGTCTCCATTGGGGAAAATTTCCTACATGAAAATTGCACGTCCAAACATCCCGATCTAGACTGATGGAATTCAACTCCGCATGAAAGTACCGGTTCCTCTTCCTACTCATGTCATCTGTGTCGAGATCTTGCATTACAAAGCTAGGAACCACAAGAAAGAAATACCAGAGCTTAAGAAGATTCTTGCCCAGGTTCTGCTGGGTTCAGCCAGGTCCCTCAGTATTGAATGTCTCATATCAGCCGTTGAAGGAAGGCAGGCAGGCAGGCAGTACTGGAGTAGCTGCTGCTGGTCTTGTAGACGTGTTCCATAGGAAGCGGCGAGGAGAAAGAAGCAAGGGCGGGGACTGTCACCTCTGGCCGGTCTACAACCACAGTGCTCCCGCTTCCTTCAATTGCGGGACAAGGGTACCGCTGATGTGGGCGGCCATGACGCGGTCCAGACCTCCCAACAGTTTTCCTCCAACAAACACGGCTGGCACCGCCTGTGACTCGGCCGGCCCCACAAGCCGCAACAGCGCCTTCTCCAGGTCACTGCCTCCGCTTTGCTCGTCAAGTTCGTACACTGTCGGACCCACGCCCAGGCTGCAGAAGAGACGTTTCACCACGTGACACATGCAACACCCGCTCTGACTGAACACCACCACCGCATTCTCCGCCGCTAGTCTCTCTACCTTCTCCATTGCCATCGCTGTTCGATCTCCTCCTTCCTTGCGAGTACTGTCGAAATCTTTCTTGCCACCCTGTTGTAACTTGTGATATGAATGCGTCTGAGTTTGCATGTTGCCGCCCCTCTCCACTTGGGAAACCTGGATTTTCGAAAAGTAGTTCTTCTCCGGATCTAGTCGATAGCTTCTTGGCACCACAGCAGCAAACGGTGAACCTTAAACCAGGCTGATGATCACTAATTTCCAGGTTCTCCAACAGTCTTCTAAAATCCCGAAATCAGTCAAAATCAGCTTACTGGTTCATCAGTCAAGATTTAAATGAGCCTGCCATGAAGCCATCAATCACGACATCAGCATTGACATCTGTTGACAGTGGGTGTTCAGATATTCACAAATCCCAGGAGCTAAACCCATGTGAACATATGACTGATCTGAATGCATCCTGAGACTTACAGGAGGGAACATGCAAGAACGTGCGCTATGTAGTAGTAATACTCCCGTGAAAGGAAATCTTTCACGGGAGTCTCCTAAACAAAGCGAGTGGAGAGATCGAGAGAGAGAGAGAGAGAAACCTCAGAAACCTGAATACAGTGTGCGTGGGGGATTTGAAGAGTTTGTATATGCACCTTTTAGTCAAGTCACGATATGCAGCAGCAATACTTGATTGACATGGCAGGATTAACGGGATTGGCCCCGGCGTCACAACTGATTCATCTCCCAATGCAGCAGGCAGCAGCAGTTGCGCAAAGAAGTCTGGTGAATTCGCTGAGGCGCAATACTACATGCACTGCAAATCCAACAAAGTTGAATATGAACACCGCTGCTAAAAGTGTCCTTCTCAAACCCTAATTGGGCATCCCTAGATAGCTGAGGAGGTCGAGACCTGAGTCGAACAACCTTCGGTCCAAACAAACCATGAATGAATGCAAACCTCTTTTAAATTTGTCTCTCTTTTCTATCTCCGGCTCTCTCTATTCCTTTACATCTGGAAGTCTCTTTATCTCACACTGAAAGTGTCTTGCTCTCACTCTCATCCGCAACAGAATTTTTAATAAATTCAATGACTCAGTGCTGATCTTCAAGTGAACTACGGAGTGCAAATACTTTTTTTCCAAGTTCACAAGTAAAACAGACTGAAGCCTAAGAGAGGCGCAAAAGCCGCAAGCAACAGCAGACTAAAAAGAAAGCGAGTCAGAAGGAGGATCTGGCACACGTGACAGGCGGCGCTTCCTTCGACAGCACATCCGCAACCAGCAGCGCATAGTTAGGTGGTAGCTCCTACTACTATTGTTGTTGCTTGCTTTTGCTGCTGCCACCCATGATGCCACCCACACCACCCAGTAGCCTTTTTTTGGCTGCCTATATATAGATAGCCAAAATGCTATATTAAAAACATTAAAAGTGCAAAAGTCATTTGCGTTTTGAGGTTTACAATAGCCAGAATTTGACCAAAATTTAAGAAAAACGCCAGATTTCTGCAAATGGTTGAATCAGGTAGCCAGAAAACATAGAACTATTTTTCTAATTACTTTCATATTTAGTTTGTGGTAGCAAAATTTTGCCTAGGTTATCGCCTCTCTGGCCACAACACAAAATTGCCTACCAAAAACAAAATAAAAACACGGCCACCCACCCAGTGCCCACGTCTTCTTTCTGTCTTTCCTACCTATTTACTGCGCGGCGTGTGTCGCACCCGTGCTTCTTCCGGCCCGTCCCGCTTCTTCATCAATGATAATAAAACCATCCTTTCCACTTCTCCACCTCCTCTTCCACTAACTTAGCAGCAACCCCCCTTCCCTCCCTCCCTCCCTCCCTCCCTTCCTACCTACCTACGTACCTCTCCCCACCACTACCACCAGCACTCCCCTGCAAGACGATCTTGTGTCCTTTGCCTCTTTCTACTAGACCTATACGTCGCTTTCATCACCATCCCTATGTACATGTCACGTACTTAATGACGCTTCTGCGCCACATCTCCTGTCTCCCTGTCCTTCTACTAGGTAGGTAGGTCCTAATCAGGATTTACACTACAAAAACACGTTTTCTTTTTTTAAAACGTTCCAGATTTTTTGTTCGAAAAATGATAGAAAATTTTCCAGAAAAAAAGCACTGTATGGCAGCTTCTTTTTTATTGGTGAAATTTCGCCAAAACTATGACTTGCATTTTTAAATTCAAAAATTAAGTGATTTTGAAGGTTTTCTATCACCCGAAAGGAAGGGGGAAAAAAGTAGTCAGCAAAGTTCTATACTGGTTTTCAAGAAGGATGATTAAAGTTTTTGTATTTGATTATTTGGTTTGTAGCCGGATTTGGCTAAACCTTCCTAGGAACAATCACCACTTTTTCTACATCTGCCCATGGATTCTCAGCCTTTTTTTTTGCTGGCTATATATAAGCTAAAAAGCTATATTAAAGAACAAATGTGCTAAAATCAAGTGTTTTTTGAAATTTTCAATAGCCATAATTTGATTAAAACTTAATAAAATGATCCATTTTTTTACACATGGTTCAAGCAGGTAGCCAAAAATATAGAATGAAGTCAAAAAAAAAATTGTTTCATATCTAGATTGCTGCCAAAATTTAGCTTAATCTTCCTGTGGATCATCGCCACTTTGGCTACATCACAAAAAAAAAACACTGCCATAGATGGATGATAGCCACTTTTAGCTACGAACAAAAATTCCTAAAAAACACACTGCAGTGTAACCTGAAAGGTAGGCACTGGGCAGACCATGTGTAGCTACACTTGTCGTTATACATACCGAATAATGATTCGAATGCGGCGCTGACGTCAATATAGCGCCAGGAAGTGGCGTGGTGCTCGAGTAAATGTCTCAGGCAAAGCCTGACAGGACAGACAGCCTCCGATCCCCGCCCCCTCCTCCTCTCTCTTCCCTCCCTTCTCTCAGCCCCCCCCTTCATGCACCGAACACACCCAACAGAAAGTCAAGAAGAAACTGATCACTAATAAGAGTCGTACACCACCCACCCATCAACCTGGTCAGGACTGAGGACGCTCTCATCACAAGAAGTTTACAACAGCCCCGCGCGCGCCCCCCTTTCCAAATCCCCATACTCTTTTCTCGTCTCATGCAATCTATTTCTGATCCGCGCGCATTCATTACTCGCTGATGTTAGCATCCATGATCTTCTTCAGATTTTGCATCGCTTAAATCTTGTTTAAGTAGTCCGTAATCGAGTAATTTAATTTTTGGACTCTCCAATGTTCAGGACGTATTAGTACATACCTTGGCAGCTTATATTATTATTTTGTAAAAAATGTTGCCATTTTGAAAGAATACTATTTTTTGAAAGTAATAACATTTTGTGCGGGATCATTTTTTAATTATTCAGGAATATTCAATTTTCAACAGGGAATCTGCAAATTTAGTTAATTATTAGACACACATGTATCGAAGTTGCCCCTGTATTTCATGGATTTCAATTTTATTTAAATTTCTAGATTCTTGTAATAAATTGATGAGCCCGTCCCACACCTCCATCCCCCAACTTTCCTTTGATTACACTTCCAAAGGGGCCTTCCATCTCTGCTGCTACGTTGGCTGTCCAGTTGTTGTTTTATTTTTGGGGGCACTTCTGTAATGTAGGCCTAGCAGGAGTTGTGATCATGCATCATAAAAATTAGCCAACGTTGGCTAAAAACAAAATCTGAAAATGAAAAGCATTGAGAGCACCCTTCTATATTGTTGCCTAGCTATTGGAAACCAGTGTTGGGTGGGTACCCACTTTGGTGGGTCAGAACTGCTGGTTCTGGTTCTTGTTAATAAGAACTAAAACCATAGCAGAATCGGTTCTAATTTTTAGAATCAAAATTGGAACAGAAATCAGATTTTGTTTTGAAGCACCGGACCCAAAACCAAGTTCATGCTTCTAATGGATTTTTCAGAAGTAGAACCTGAGGTTCTTCATAAAAGTAAAGAAACATGCAACACTGGTGGAACCTGATGTAGAATCTGACAATTTTTCAAACTCAAAAAATTCATATTAATGGTTGATTAGAAGTGTCACACTATGGCCTTGTCATCTACATTAAAAAAAAAAGGTATCTTAAGGCAAAAGAAGAATTATGGAAACTCAAATGTTTCACCGTGCAAAAATGTAATTTTTCAAAAACTCCTCTAAAAGAAACCAAAAACCTTCTAGATATTCTAACTCTACAACTAATCTCAAGTTTCAACACAAGCCAAAATATCATCTTTCAAAAACCCTCATATAAAAATAGATCTATTACATAGGGGCCAAAATCCATTAAGCTACTATACTCTATAATGAATCTAAACACAATATCCTTACCTACCAAGGCAAGGCCAAAAACACTCATTTTTCGCCATTTGGAAAAAACAAACACCGCTGCTGGCCCCTGGAGCCAGTACTTCCTTTCCCACCTCTCTGGACTTTTGCAACGGATTCTGTTGTTGCTGCTCCTGCTGATGTACCAAAACACAAAAAGGACCAACGCTTCCACCCTGAGATCAATCAATCAATATACACTGGTCTTGAATCCCGAGGCACTGGCTCGCTTGCTTTCACTCACTATGGGTGTATCTTATGGGTATTCATCCTTCATATCATGCCCATCACATTGTTTGCCGAAACATTGGGCATTTCCCCTAATAAAAGCACATTCGAGCTTCCATTTGACCCCTCACTCACCAAATAGAAGCACAGAAATGCGAAATGCTTCCCCTGGGTTCCCCAAGTTATACTTTATATACATAACAGTTCAACTTTGGCCAAAGCATTTGGGATAAAAGTGTCATGCTGTTGAGAACATCTTGGGGAACACTTTGAGAACTTGATGGGAACCCCTTGGGGAGGTTGGACTTTGTTGATGTTCCTCATGTGTTCCCATCAAGTCCCCAACATGTTCCTCGAGATGTTCCCACTAGTGACACACATTTATCCCACATGTTTTGGCCAAAGTTGAACTTTCATGTATATAAACTGTAAAGGAGGCAGCCAAAGGGAAGTACCTTTATGCTTTCAATTGGGAAGTGCCAAATGTTAATGATGGGCCAATTGAAGTGGCTCCTTCAAAATATAAAATAAAAATTAGGCTCTCCCTTCAACTAACTAAGAAGAAGTGGGTACCCCACAAAAATTCCCAAACACCACAAAACAAATTTTGTGTATCCCTATACTCGTTCTTTTAAGGTGTTTGGGAATACTTTTAGTGTTTGTGGAGGGTGCCTTACACTCTGGGGAAATTTCTGCTTTAAATGCCTCCCTCTATTGGCGGAATCAAATGAATTGCAATTGTTTAAAAATTCTCTCAGAGATTTATGCTAGGTAAGGCCTCGAACTGGGCTGTTCAGGGAAATTGGATCCCGCGCTCTACCTGGCATTGCAATTCCAGAATGGCGGCCCAAAAAGAGGCTCTGAAAGATCAGGCAGAGGCCTACACAGGATATAGTGTAGTCAAAGAAGCCGGAAGTTCACAAACACACAAATAAACCTTCCAAGTTAGTCCAAAAGCTGATATTAACTCTGGTTCAAATATAAGGCTGCTCTATTCACACTGCCCTACTCACTCTGTTCATTTGATTCATACATAGGCTTCTTCTCTTCACTTCATGCCCATTCTTGGGAAAAGTCTAACTAAAATTTACTTGCTGCACATCACTTGTGCATCGACTTTAATTTAGAGCAGGGTAGGGCCAATGGATTCAGGTGTTATCAGAGTAAGGCCCTGGCCAGGCGGGCTATGGAATAGCAAAAGGGCCACACTTTTACCATACCCCTTGTCTCAAGGAATATTCCATTATTTCAGAGTAGGTTCCATTAGCACAGGGTAGGAAAAAAAAATTCCATGAAGCCCGTGATTTCAAACATGCGGTTCTTTTGTTCTAAGCACATGGTTTCTAATTTTGATTATGAGCATGGGGCTTTTCACTTCAAATTATAAGAGTATTAAACTGCTTTCAAACACAATTTCAATTCACTTGGAATCAAAAACTTGAAATTGGGTGTTCAAAGCACATGGGTGACTATGGGTGTATATATATATATTCAAAGTATGGGTGTATATTCATGAATACTCACCCATGTGCTTTGAACACCCAATTTCAAATCAGATTTTCAAATTTGTGATTCCAAGTGACTTGAAATTTGGTTTGGAAACACTTGAATATTCTTATAATTTGAATTATGATAAATATGCCCAACTTGCATGGGGTCCAAAGCTAGTTCTCAGAATAAAAAACCCATGCTCAAAATCAGAAAGGGGGGAAGAGGGTTTTACAAGAATAATTTATTTTGACCAAGTTTTTGGGCCAGTGATATTTAGCCCTGGAAGCATTTGTTGACCCTGGTCTGAGTGAAGACACTTGCATCCATTTAAGATTAGAGATTCAGTTTTGCCTTGAACTGGGAACAAATTTGCTGGGGACTACTAGAGACCTAGTTGTATTCTCTAGGCCAATTTTCTATCATATTGCTTATGAATGTGGAACTACCCAACCATCTTACATAGTTCCATCTTCTCATAAGGGTTTAGGGTTTAGGATCCTACCATAAAGATCAAAACCATTAAGCAACAAGTCACCTGCTACAATTTGTCATTCCATTTGCACACATTTGGTTGATTCACCCATCTGTTGATTGTGTTCTAATCACTTTTGGCTCTCTCAGTCACCCATTTGTTCCAACGGAGAACCTTGAAGTTTCCCATGGTGTTCTCAAGTAGTCATGTTACCAAAACATAATAGTAACTCATGGAAGCTAATCAGAGATTAAGGTTTCCCAAATGAAAAAAGCTGAGGGTTCGTATTAGGTGTACCTTGACAGTCCACGAGGCCTAGCCTGAATAATTAAAAATGATATAAGAAGAAAAATAAAGTTTACACATTTTAGACTTTACAAGAGGTGTCTACCAAAGCAATTCTTACTTCAATTTGTCCTTAGCAAGCACCAACATCAATCACTTGGAGCTTGTCAAAACACTCCTTGTGGTTAAAGGTCCCATAAGCAAGCACTTTAGATAGTCTGTCCTTATAAAATCATAGTTCCTACTTCTCCCAAGTTACCCTCTAGAACTAGACATCACCCTTTCATTATTTGATTATCTTTTACAACTCAAAAAGTACTAACTATATCAATGAATCACCCCATAAATTATATATTGAACTTGTCAAATGAATCACATAAAGTATTATTTAATTAAGCACAAATATTTAGAAACTTCCAATAACTCATCATAAAAAATTAAGGTCTCTACTTTGACAAGGTTGAAAGTCCAACATTTTTCAACTATACATTGAAACAAGTAGTAAGATGGAATTTTGAAGTTTGCGTGCAACATTGCTAAATATTAATATTCTAACATTGTTTCATTTTTTAAAAAATTATTTAACATGTTGTTTTCAAACATATACAATTTGTTGGTTAATAACTATAGAAATTAGAGGTAAAACTTAACCAAAAATGCATTATAAAATATATATTTGCACAATTATGATTTTTATAGTGATTTGAAAACAGAGTCAAACCATATCATATTGAGTAATAAATAAATAAAAATACCTTATAATAAATTTTTTCTTCATCAAAATTGATTTTTAGCTCTAACATGAGCTTTTCCATATTTCAAAACTATTTTCTCTTCCTTTGAATCAATATTTCCTCATCTTCTAATGTCTAACCATCCACAAAATTTCTTTAAAAATCCTCAAGTTCTTGCCATAATCTTTAATTTGAATCAATCCTTATAAGTCTTAATCCACTTAGCCTACACAATGTTGTAATACTTCTATCCACCCTATCAAATGTTGATACTACCTTTGTCTAATCTATCCAATAGTTCTACCCTTAACAAACATCACATAGAATCTCTTTATACACTCAAAACAAATCCTTACCAACAAAACATTCAAAACAAAAGCAAGGATATTGTTTGCTTACCTGAATCACAACTTACAACATCATATTAAGTGTGAATTCATCATGATGGGCTTTTGCACCATTGCCGTGGCTTCAAATGCATTCACAACAATCACTTTGGCGAACATGTAGAGCAATCACAATCTTGTTTGTGGTGCATTTGGAATGTTCATTAAAGAATGGTGGTTCTCAAAATGAAACTCAAAACCTAAACCATGAAGTCATTCTTCATTTCAATGAATGAAACATTAAAAAGTTACTTTAATTCAAGTACCAAAGCTTTAAAAGTTACATTGTTTGTTTTTTCACAACCTCATACATGGATGAAAAGGTTTTTGTTCATAGATTATGAGTAATTGAGTTTTTAAAAATATTTTCTATGTTTTTGTTAACAATCAATCATTTGATTATGGATTTTTAAATATTATTACACATTTAATGGTTTTAATTTTGATGAATATTTAATTACACACATTTACAACCTTCGAAGGTGTATTGTACATTATTTTCATTGCATAACCTTGTTCAACCTTTTTCTTTATCAATTGCAAAACATATTTTCCAAATTAATTAAAAATATGCATAAAAATGAAACATAAATTTTCTTTACAAGACAAAAAACATTTATCTTTTAAGTATGTTCTTCAAATAATGTATTTTTAGAAATAAAAAACACATTCAAAGGTGATGGGCATAAATCCTTATGAAAATATGTTTTCTAATTCTTTTCAATGTCATGCATTCATATTCATCAATATATGGCCTCCTATGAAAATTGAGAAAAAATGGATTAATTTAACATATGAAAAAAATTGTTCAAAATTAAAACCAGTAGTCAACTACAAATTACCCATTGCTTACTTTTAAGATTTGGACCAATGAAACATCTCCAAATTAGACAAATGTTTTATATAAATATAAATTCATAAGTATAGGAACATTGTTGATTAAATTCATTATTTTTCGATGTTCTAAACTAATGTAATGATTTTTCAAAGTTGTTTATGTGTAAGCTTTTATGTTAGTCAACACAGTCCTTGACTCATTTTACTATGATTCCAACTCAATGGAGATTGGGTAGCTTAAAAAATTGAATAGTGTTAGAAAAACATTGGAAGATGATGAGAAAAAAGAAGCCCAAACCCAAAAAATAACTTTTGGAAAAAATGTAAGAAAATATTTATTACTGCTAGGGACACTTGGAGGGATGTTAAGGATGTCCTTCCTAAGCAACCTATATGAAAGGGTTCTTGTTGTCTTCACGGCTTCAAATTTGGTCAATGTATTTACTAGCCTATCAATATTCCTACATTGACATAACTATTATGTTGTTGCCCATGTTATGAAGCTTACACAATTGTGTATATGTATGGGCTTTGAATGTAGTTGAACATTCATCAGGTGGGGCATGCAATTGAGTAAAATTTCACCATGGACAAGTTCACAAGGTACATAATTGCCTCCTAGTGGTGAAGTTAAATTAAGAAGCATCTAATGAGTATGCAAGCTTTTTAATCCTCTTAGTGTTTTATCTATGATTTTGTTTTTTACCTTCAATCTTTTAATGCAAGTTATATAACTTAGTGTGTGCATCAGAATATGTGCTCCAAATTGGCTACACAGTATGACAATAAAGTCAGAAGGTTTTCAACAACTTGTTGTATTTATGTGAGTGTAGTCATAGATTTCTAATTGGCATCATGGGCTCTTAACTAAATAGAAAAATTCATGCAAGACTACATCAAAGATGCGATTTGTCTTCTTCAAGAATTGCACAAGTCTTGTCAAGATGTTTGACAAGAAAATGTTTGTTTGTTTTCTAGATTTTCATTTAACTTGACAAGATTTTTTTGGAACCATATCCATTGGTACTAACTCATGGTTGGTAGGTGGCGAAGAGTTTTACTTGGATTTGTGGGAGGTTATCTTGGTCGATGTTTACATCTCTCTAGTGAAACATTAGATCTATTGTGTTGGAAAACACCAATTTGTTTTCATGACCTTTCCATAGGTTGGATGTAAGTATCATGACGCATAATAACTTTTCAATCAAAGATTGTTTCCCCAAATGTTCAAGGATAAATAAAACACAGTGAAGTTTTACCCTCACAAGTTTGTTGTAGGTTTGCATTATACTACTCTTATCTGTTGTTGATTAGTTGCGCCTTTTAAGTGCTAGCAAACATCATGACTTTGATTTTTTATTGCTTTTAAAAATGTAACACAAATTTCAATGCATAGATGTTTATATAATAATGTGCTAGAAGTTTGAAACAAATTAATGTATATACTACAAATTGTGGCACCTTGTGATTGTTATTATTCATGATAAAGGTTACATGGTCTGATGAAGGTGTTTTTTACTCCTTAAGATGCATTAACACAAACGTTCACAAAGTGCAACTTCATTAGTCTAGATAACAATAACTCTAGCAACTAGCCTCCAAATCTTGAACCTCATCCTTAATATCTAAGGTAATTTGCATGCATGTTTCAAACCTACATAGGACATAACAAGGTAGTTAGAGTTGCCACCCATCACAATTTTATTACAAAAATTGATTTGCTCATAAATTCAATAGGGTTGGCACACAAAACCTCACATGGTTGATCATTTCTCACAAATGACTAGTGAAAATAATCTAGGACCAATGACCATGCCCTTCATTAAGAGCTTTGTCAAGCTTTGAACATATGTTGAACATATCAATATAGTTGTGGCCTTTGGGTGGTTCATATCTCCATAAATGATTGGGAGATTCACACACCAAGATATATAAGATTAAGCCCAACCATTTTTAGAGAAGCACAAACCTTCAAGTTGCTACCATTTATCTGCAAAAGTACCATTACAATTCATGTCTTTGGCATCGAAGTTGTGCTAACATATTTATCAACCATGTGCAAGCATGTACACAAAATTCATCAGCAAAGCATGTGTATATTTTAGCTATTCAAGCATAAAAGTATACCTTAGGTTCACCATGGACAAGTACATCAATAGATCAAACTTTTTTTGCAACTTCACCACACTATTAATTTCACCCTGGACAGCTTTGACATACTCCTTTGTAATCTTCCAATATCAAACTAGGTCTTATTCATGTATGGTGATGGGAATATTAAATAGAAGCAATTGATGATCAAGCTTCCTAATTAGTCTATGGCTTCACCAATTCAATCACAAAAACCTATCCTATAAACAGAGGTACAAAAAAGGTAATTTATAGTAAAAAATTGTCCAAGCCAAATTCAAAAATAAAATTCATGCTAAAAGGGAAGATTGCTCTGAAGAGGTGCAGGAGTTCTTTACGGAAATCCAGCGCACCTACTCGATGTTGTGAGTTATGTGAAAGATGCTTGGGATTCTGTTTCCCAAACCTCTATCAAAAATGATTTCGTCAAGGCAGAACTAATGAATTTAGAACCAGAATTGGAGGCCGATAACGAAGTTGGTGACTTATGCATTGAATTTTCCAAAGCCATGGAATCTTTAAATTTGTCTGTTGATCCATCAGAGCTGGAAGAATTTGTTCATATTGACGATGAAGACAATGAAGAATATGCAACTGTTGTATTGGAAGATGTTGAAGAGCTTTTGGAGACGATGAAGATTGCTGAAATGGCGATGGATGATTATGCCAATGTTAACACTCAAGAATTGAATGTCTGTTTAGAAAACGAAGTTATATTCCAGGGTTTCGACTTTTTTTATAAGCAGGTTTTCAAAATCGAGGAACAACTGCTCTACCTTGAAGTTCAAGCACAAGCAGGGGAAACATTCAATGACCTTAAAAAATCATTTGAATCATTTCAGAGCAAGATCCGAATGGTCGACCTCAAAGCCAAATGCAAAAAACTTCAAAACTTACGCCAAATGATGATTCATGACATGTTCAACTAATAAATCTTGAACCTTAATTTTTTTGCCAAAAAATGCATACTTAATCGAGATGTGTACTTAAACAAGTGCGCACTTAAGTGGGAGACTACTATAATGTACAAGTGAGAAACAAAAAATGGATCCCTCTAATGGAATGCGTGAAAACTTAAACCTCATACATTTGAGTGTCTAGCTACTAGATTAGCCCTTACTCCACAGTTAGCAAGTGTTTAGACCCATGTCCATGATACATGCTAATAAAGTTCGAGTTGGACATTTAGATGTTTTTGTGATTATGTCAGGCTGTAATATAGTCTGTACATTGGTAAGAAGTGATTTTAATCCCTAACTTCCTAGTCTATTTAAGTAAATTAGCAAGTAATTAATCTATATTAATAATCTCCAAACTAGAATGGATATGGTTAATCCTTCACCTTTGTCACTTCATATAAGCATGTCCAATTCCAAAAAGGAGGGTAATAGTCACAACCAAACCCACAAGATCGTACACTATTTGCTATTGCAGGTATTTTTGTTGGAATTACACCTCCTACAGTTGAGAACTCAAAATCCAAAAATTTGTCTATAATTTTTGTAGGTCGACATCTAATTTTTCCATGTGTGGTCTTGATGTTTCATTGAAACTCTTGAGGTCACTTAGTTGTACATTACACTACAGCTCATGTGAGTTAGGACTCACAATCAATTATGTGCCTACCAGTGCAAGTTTTCTTTTGTAGAACTAGCTTGCAATTTCCATCCATTGATCAAATGATTTGATTATCTTGATTTCCATGTGAAAGCTTCAACCATACTGAATCAATCACATGGGCACCAAACATAATTATAACCAATGCTGGTCCATATTTAAACACATGGGCACCCAACATAATTATAACCAATGTCAATCCAAACAACTATAGTTAGTTGCACATATAATGTTTGTTGATACACAATAGTAATTACATGTAAAGACGTGCAATCATTTTGAGAAAGAAGGAAAACATTTGAATCTAAGGTTTGTTGTCATCATTATCAATACAAGGAACACCAAGTGTATCTATAAGTCTTAATCTATGGTTTGAGTTTAAACTACAAGCATCACGATGAAAAGCACATCAACTAACATTTCCACTAGTGATGTTATTTTGTAGCATCAATTTGGTAGCAATATGTAGTATAATATAATACTTTTTATCATTCTAAGCAACAACGACAACATCATTGTTGCTTGTAAGACAACAATGTAAACCAACAAATTAAACAAGGCACAAAATGTTTTGTCAAGATAGAACTCAAAAACCCTAATTAAAGATTACAAATGTAGCAATTGAGAGTGCACTAGTATATCAAGTGCCACTTGGAGCACCTTTCATGGTCATGTGGTTGGGCTCCAAAAATGCCATTGTATTCGCACTACTAGGCTACTAGGATTTCATTTTTGCCAATCTCTTCCCATCTTGGTAAACTATGGACCTTCCTACAAAGCATTAATTCTTTTAACATTCCAATAATAGATTGCAAGGGTTTTCAAGAAGAAAAAAAAGAGTAAGATTGTACACATAAATCAATTGTTAGGATAGAAGATAGTTGGCATGGCCTCAAATTCATAAAATGATGGATAGTTGGGTATTTAGGGTTTCTCAATCCAATCAAACTATGGTTGACTAGCATTTGAAGTTACACCTTGTGTAAAGCGTAGACAAAAAATTGGAATATGTTGCCTGCAACTTGCAAATTTTGGATGATGGTTAGTGCCATTTAGAAATTTGAACCTACATGGGAGGATGCCATCATGTCCCTTCAATAAACAAATGAGAACATGTTGAAGACCAAAAACTCTTGGTCTATGCATATTTTCCCAATTCCCTCACAATTAATTGGAATAAAAAATTTCCTAACTAACCAAGTTGTGAATTTTAATCATGAAACAACAAACAACAACATCCAACAATAAGGTCTGTGAGCAAGGCAACAGGCATGTAGGCATGATCAAAGTGAAGGAAAAAATTAAAGGTTGGATCATGGATACCTAAACAAATTGGCCAACTCCTTTGGTTATATTATACCATGGATGTCCAAGAATGTGGATCAGATTAACACCAACATTGCATTGTTAACCTGGTGTAGGTCATGGTCCACAATCACACGCACATTCATTTCAATATGACCAGTTCTTATAGATTGTCAAGAAGCTATGCAAATCAATATTAGACTTTTGAAAGGATCCATGTAAACACAAATAATCAAGCAAACACATATGCCATAGAAAGGGTAGACAATTGATTCATGGCACTAGCCAGACTACTATGAGTTAGATTCTTTTTGAAACAAATATAAATGTCAATGCCCCCCCCCTCCAACCCATCCACCACCTCCTCCATATGATAATCATTCAAATAATAAGGAATGGATGTTGTTCTACACAATCCATGATTGTTTGAATATCAATTGAATTAATCACACCATGCTACACTCGTCCATCATGATTAACAAGCCAAAAAATCAATTTTTGCCCAATGGGCGGCATGAATTATGAATCACAAAACTAGTAATCCTAACAAATTATGGAAATTGCTAGTAGAATTTATGTTGGTACATTGGGAGCACCCAATGTGATCTTGCACCAAATTGGAAAATCTTAATTTGCAGTTTGAAGAAAAAGTTAAGTAAACATTCACACCCCAATAATAGGATATTTCCAACTATGCATGTCATAATATGCATTAGACTTTGTATATGGGCCAACTATTTATGGAAGAAACAACCCAAAGATAACAAGCTAGAAATTAAAGGAAAATAATTGACACTTTTCTTTTCAATATATGGACTAATGCATATGGACACTTGACCAAGAGGTAAGTACAAAATTGAAAAAGGAAATATGGTTTAGTATATTAATAACAGAAGAGTTAGAAATCATAATCCATTACAACTCAATGGAAGCAATAACATGCCTGATGCCATCGTTTACAAGAACAACAAGCTTGTAAACCAATTCATTGCCCTAGACCTTATGATTTGATGGTAGCATGGGGAATTTTATGGCCCTTACATGACAAACATGAATATAAGTGACACCTCCCCAAGCTCCTTGAAGGACTCAATTATGAGTCCAAAGGTGAAAACAACGAAAAGAAAAGGGATTAGGCATGTTCCCTGGCTTGCAGCATTTCAGGGGTAAAAGGGGATGCTGGAACTCCGGGATAGGACTAAGAAGGTTGACAAGCAAATCAATCACTCACACAGACCTGCACAAACCAAACAACAAGTTGGTTAATGCATAATTGAAGCACTTTGGTGCACAGATAAGCCACAGGCAAACACAAACTCACAAGACTCACCACGGCCCGGACTTGGGGGAAGCCACCACCTTCCCCTTTATAGTATACTTTGTGCATGGCCATGGGGCTAACACTCAAATGTCATTTTGTTGGGAGTCCCGAAATTCCCAAAATTGGGACTTTCACCACTTTCGACACCCATAATTTTGTTTACAAACCTCCGATTGAAATGAGGTTTAAAGCAAAGTTATAGCCATTGTTGAGAGCTTTCCAACTATATGTATCACGCCAACTGCACGTAAAGAAATCAAGGCGATTTCCAACTTTTAGTGGTCGGGAGTCAAACTGCCAATTTAACTCCCATCCTTTCGTTTGGCCATAACTTATGTTTCAAGAACCCAAATGGTTCATGCAAGCCCATTTTAGACATATACATTCCAAGAGTTTTTTAATAATATAAGGAACTCTTTGATCTAATGGGATTTTATCCCTGGAATTACTCTCTGAAGATTCGGGAGTCCATCGAGACTCCAACTCCCCAAGTGGGAGCTCACTTGGGAGTGTGGGGGTTCATTCCTTCACACTTTCCCACACTCCCAAGAGCATGAAATTTGACTTTTGGCTTCATTCTTGGCCCACACTTTCATGAGCCCAAGGTTAAGGTTGCAATAATAAGCAATTTGGGACCTATTCAACAAAACATATGAAGAACCTAACCTACCTTACTTTAATAGTATTTCATAGCCACGACTATGTCACTTACACAAAATTTTTGTCCCCATGGGCAAGTGAAAGGTTGATCAACCACAAAATAAGTTTATGTGCATAGTAGGATGTAGAAGTTTGTCCCTTCTTCATTTCCTTCCTCTACACAAATAATAAAATTATCTCTTACTAAAATACAGGCAACAAGGTGATCACCATCAAGCCCATATTCATCGCACTCATCTTCTTGGAATGTGGTTTCCATGGCACCACGTACATACCCCACATAATTTGGGATTAGCACCTCCACCTGCTAGTGCTTAGTCCAAGTGAAATTCTCACATGTCGAGAAGTTAGAATCAACACAAAAACAACAAAAACAAGCCAAGGTTTTTCTTAGTAGCTTGTTCACATCCATAAGCCCAACAAATTGAATAGAATGCACATCCCTTGTGCCCTTGATTGAATTAGTATTGTACTTAGTGACTCTGTCCACATTAACAAGATTGAAATGCCAAAATGTGCACATTACTAGACTTTGGTCCCCATAATAAGACGTTTTTGGGTGTGTATTCAAACGACTACAAAATAAATCCACCACTTGTTGTGTAGTTTCAAGTTGAAGCCCTTCCACATCAAGCTAAACATGTCTAATGAACCTTTTCAGGATTGCACCAGCACCATCATGGGGGCCTTTGCTGTGTCTTGATAAGAAAAAACTCCAAACTAAACAACATCCACTTGTTAAATGAAGGCAACAACTCACAAAATAAAAAGGTATTTTGCTCTTGAATTAGGAAGCACAACCATTTGACTAGATCCAATGTTGTTTGGGCCTAAACCCATGATTCATTGTATCCTCCCAATATAAAAGTAAATAATGTTGTACAAAATAACTATCATGGGTTTTATCATTAGAGATGTAAAAGTAGTACCTCATAATAGTGTTTGAATTCCCATCATCTAGGTCAGGATTTGGATTCCTCATCCATGAGATATGCACAAGTATTGTGCATTGATAGTTATGCCAATGCATAGACTACAACTCGTTTTAGATTTCAAAGCTATAATTTTCAACAGAGTCGATTGTTAACACCATACTATCATCCAAGAAATTTTGAAGGCAATTTTTGAATTGTTGATCTTGCCACCTAGCAATAAAGTTGTGTTGTACAAAATATTACAACTTTGGCTTCAAATACCAAAAAAACTATGCAAAATTAGTTTGCATGTGCAATAGTTTCAATTTCTTCTTTTCCTCCCCTTTCTTAGTGAGAACCTTTTCCACATTGAAACATTTCTAGCAAACTAGAATAGGTTAGGTGCCATCTTTCTCATCTGGACAAAAGGCCAAACTAATTTACACCACAATTTCCACATGTCCCAAACATGCAATCCCCAGCATACCATTCAGAATGGGGGTTTCAAAGACAAACAATGGCTTCCCACATTATAGTAATGCCATGATAAGTGGCATGGTCACCCACACAACTTATGGAAAGCCATCAGTAGGTGCACATATTGATTCACAATCACAATGATAATTTGAATGTAGTCCACACTTCTGCCTCATATGATTGAACCCCACTTTTAACTCCTCCATCTCTACATGGTATATGCAACAACATACGTTTTGGTCTTTCATTTTCTTCACCCAATAAGGCCTTAATAAATCAAATGATCGCTTGCGAGTGATAATTGATGGATGCACCCTTTGGAAGTGCAAGAAAAACTCCATTTGTAGCTACCATTTGCATATAGTCACACTATTAGAACCATGTCCAAAACTAAAAGGCAATAATTTTTCAGATATTGTCATATGGATGTTGTTTGGCATTGGTTTTCAAAATTTTGTTAAACCCACCAACATTGATAATCAAATAGTGGTTATGCTACCACTAGTGATACATTAACTATTCATTATAATGCATGTTGTAACTTCAATAGTCCTAGAGCTTTCTAACATACTACCACAACCAAATGTGTAAACATTAAGGAGTCCATAAGTGATCATTGTACACACCATGTAGATCTCTAACAATCCATAAGTGTTCACAAACATTCACATCAATGGCATAAAAGTTATCATCAATCCATGGTGTCATTATAATGCACACATAATAAATTTGCGGATCCTCATTAGTACAATTAAAATGCACATAAAACCCCTACAAGTCTTCAACACTCCATTGGTGTTACGTTAAAGTTGATAAGACAAATTTATAAATCACAACCATTCCACAAATGTCTAATAACATTGATAAAAATCCTACAAAGTTTTCATAAGTCCAAGGGGTTGAGTACAAAGCACTTCAAACTCCTTTATATGCACATCAGTCCATGATTCTCATTAATAGTCAAATACAACAAATAAAAGTCCTCATCAATCCACATGACTTCACTTATAATCACCCAAAATACTTACAATTGTGACTTATTTTCTAACATGGGTCACTTGTACATTCACTACAACACATTCAAAGTCTAGTAAAAGTCCATACACATTCACAATTAGTCACATTGGTTAACTGGAAAATCTTGACAACAACCCAAATGTCCCAGCACACACACCACAAGAACTTTAAACTCCTAACCAGTGCATATTTTGGTCATGAACACTCACAAAAACAATGAAAAATGATGATAAGTCCATAGGTGTTTGATTCGAGGGAGTGCAACAAACACCTTTAGATGATAATCAACCTATGAGTGCTCACCATCACTCACAATCCACATGTAAAGGTCCCCAACAACCCCAGGAGTTCACCAACACTCGTAACACATAATAGGTAGCAAATTACCAAAAACCCAAAGTGTACATATTATTATACAATTAATAGGAACATTACATGATGATGGCAGGGTTAAACTACGTTGTAAAATAATTATAAAAGAAAGGCTTACATTCATAGTTATGACATTCTTGGTGCGAGAATGTTATGGAAGCCCAAAGAAGCAAGAATTTTAACGAATTTTATAGATCAACCAGTTTAATTTGGTAAACATTCGCGGGTCAAGAATGTTTTGACAAGGTGCTAAATGAAGAATTTTAAAGAATTTTAATGTGCAAAATGAAAAATGTCATCACTAGGCTTACATTTAATTTAAGGTTAATTAAATTGGACCTAAACAAGTTGTAATCGATTGTGATATAGGGTTGTAGCAACCAATGCCTCATGTTAGGGAATGAAAGAAGCATGGTATTGCTCCAAGGCCCCAATATTTATCTAAGTTTTAATTTTTACAAGGTTTGACCACAACCCAAAGTGCTATGAAATTCAATCTTCCAATGATGTGAATTGTACATTTGATTTACAATCTACATAAGAAGTGGCCCATATGTAGCCCCTAAGCTAGATTTACTCTAAATGAAACCTCATCATTGTTCCAAAATTGTGATATAATATTAATTAACACAACATCCTACAAAATGAAGAATGTGGGAGAAATGATCTTGACCCTAATGAATGAAACCTAGTACTTAGTACAAAACATTGCAAATTTGATAAGTGGAAAATGCAAGAAAGAAAATATGCACATGATCTTAAATTGTTGGAAAATTGGCCCAGACAATAGAAAGCACCAACCCATGACAACATTGAAACTATATAGTTCAATGAAAAGCTAAAGGGGGAACATCTAGAACATTGCAAATTTGCTATGTGGTAGTTGCAAGAAAGAGAACATGCACATGATCTATAATTGTTGGAAATTGACCCAAACAGTTAAAAACACCAACCCATGACAATTCTGAAATTATACAACTTAATGTACAATTCGGTGAAATCTTGAAGGGGAATGTAGGCAAGTTTTATGTAGGAACATTATAAAACTTTTGGTTAAATTTTTGGTACAAAATTGCCTTAAAACCTTGTAATGAACAAAAAAATTTAAACTTGTGATATGGGAATTCAACAAAGCTCTAAAGGCATCCAACAATTCTTGCTCAAACATATGAGTGAAAATATGTAGTAAATTTGGTCTTATGTTCAAAAGTGGTCTAGGGATACACAAAGCCATAACAAGACAAAGACCCCTAGAATGGATGAATCTACAACACCAAATGTATGGGCAAATTTACATTAGTCTACAATTGTTCACATATAATCATAGAAAATACTTGTAGGCCCCATCAATCCATAGATGGTGACTACATAGAGTCATACTACTAACCTTCCATAAATACTAGTGATCTTGTCCAGATGCATACATATGTACTTGCATTTTAAAGATGTGTAATTCTACACATTTGATAATCAATTGAACCCCCATGAACTTCAAATAGGATCACCTACATATGATTCCTCTACACCAATGATTTTCAAATGTTCACATTTGTTCTAGGAAATCATATCCAGGAACATTAATATTTAGAGTGAACACTATGCACCTTCATACCATAGTCCCCCATAGCTAAAATTTGATTAGACCAAAAAAACACCTTGTAGTTGAAGATATAATTTTAGACTTGGATAGTTAGATCATGAAGACAATCTTCTTTAGAGGGATCCCCATAACATGAATTTAATTGAAACAAAAGGACAAACAATTTAGTTCAATTTGGTTTCCATAAGTGGCATTTTCATGGAATGAGCTAGATCTGCATTACAACTAAACATGATTAAACTTTGGCATTTTTTTGTGTAGGTAGTAAGGTAGTCTTGATCAACCCTAAATCTCCTAACCAAGTCTGTCTTTTAATGATGTACAATTCAACTTTTACAATAAGGACTCTATAATCATGGACTCCCATGTTGAAAAGTTTAGGAGTTGTCTATGAGGCAACAACTCATAGTTATGACATTCTTGGTGCGAGAATGTTATGGAAGCCCAAAGAAGCAAGAATTTAAAAAAAAATTATAGAATTTTAATTGGTAAACAATGTAATTTGGTAAACATTCGCGGGTAAAGAATGTTATGACAAGGTGTTAAATGAAGAATTTTAAAGAATTTTAAGTTGCAAAATGAAGAATGTCATCACTAAGCAACAACTAGTGGTTCTAAACATGTAAAAGCTTTGATTTATGAACATTATGATAGTTTATAATAACTTTATAAATTTGCCCTACAATAGAAAGGAAAAGTTAGAAGGTTAAAACAACTTTTTTTGTAACCCTAAAAATTCAAAGTAAAAGAAGGAAGGAAAAGTCAAAAGGTTTATACAACTTTTTTGGCACCTTGAAAACTCAAACCAAAAGAAACTTACAATAGAAAGGAAAAGCTTGAAGGTTTATTGTAACTTTCTCTACAACCCAAAAAACTCAAGGTAGTTCAAACTTGGAACAAAAAGGAAAAGCCTAAAGGTTTATACAACTTCGTTTGCAACCCTGAAAACTCAAAGTAGAAAAAACTTATAATAGAAATGAAATGCTTGAAGGTTTATACAACTTACAAGTTCTTTGTAACTTGTTGAATCTGAAGGAAAGTATTGATATAACACACAAAAATTGAGATAATGAAAAGAACTTGAGTTTCCATGAAGTATTGAGTGGGGTTTTCTTCATATAAATGTGGTTTTTGTCTCTTCTTCACAATGTCCTTTCGATTGGGACTCACACGAATTTTGAAGGCCCATCATGCTAGAACAATGGCTTTAGTCATGAGAGCCAAAATGTTTACCCTTTTCTTTTGTATAACTAGTGGTCAGAAGAAATTTCCTATAGATCGCATGGACTCCCTATGGCGAATTGCCATGGCGATGTTCCTAGGATCGACTTTGAGCAACTGCGTTTTCTGCCTTAATGAAATTGTTGAACCATAACTCATAAGAGTTGTTAGAATTGTGTGTTTTGGAGCCAATTTCACAATGCTACTTGGCCTTTTCACCTTGGACAATGATTGTGCTACCCTTGAAAGCAACTCCTTTGCATAATTACATCCTTCACCAACCCAGTAAGGTTTGGAATGACATCTTTCACAATGGGGTCATCCATCACCTTTTACATCATAAGCACCTTTGTGAAAATGCTTGAAAATGTAGCTAGGGTCTTCTCCATCTACCGAAATATGACATTTGCTACCCTCCTAACCTTCCAATCTACCACAACATCACCTATTTCTTCTTCAACATGTTTTGCGATTCTTGAGCTTTTCTTCTTCAAGCTTTATGTTTTTGTTGATGCTATGTAGACTTTGCCCTCTCTTTGGCGCTTCTTCTTATCACCCCTAATCTCCTTTCCTTGTTTCTCGTGTTACCCATGATTCCAATTATCAACACGCCCATCACCTTCACAAAGAAAACAATGATTTGCTACCCTTGTTAGGAAATCATCTCCCCACCCAAACATACGGTTCAAATGAGCTACACTTTCCCCCCCAAACCTAAGGTTGAAATGACCTATGTTTTGCACTTGTTCATGTCACTTTATTAAACTCTGGTTTTTGGGAATTCTCTAGGTAAAGTAGTATAGTCCCTATTAATAATGCCCCAAGTAGAAGTTGAGGAAAACCCCTTTTTGAGAAGGAAAAATTTGAAAAATAGTTAATATTGCAAGTCATAGGGACTTTTGAATTTTTGGTTTAATTTTGATGATTAAAAAGTCCTTATCTACCTTTTGATTATGTTAATCAAGGTTAGAGCTATTGATATGAGTTCATAATTTCATTTTATAACACATACCAAGTCCCTAAAAGTAATTTAAAATGAAAATTTATAAAATATTATCCACTTATTAATGTCCCAACTAGACAACTAATCCATATTAAGTCCTTTCAAAAGTTCATTGTTATTAGAGGATAATTTTTTTTCAAAACAATAATTACATAGGCTTTTTTAAAATCAAATTCTTAATATAAAATCAAGTCACAATTAATTTATCCAAAGATGTAAGAAAATTTATATGCATTTGAACAAAGGGTACCTTTGGAAACTATTCAAAATGTCACAATAATGAGCCATTGTAGCTTGCATTCACTCGAGTGATGTTTTTGGTTACAAAATGACCCACTCTTCACCCTCCACACTTAGAGGTGGTTGTGTTAGCTTTCTTGGTGGAGTTTTTTTCACAACTTTCTCACATGTTGGGCTCATGGTCTTTTTTGGTTGTGATTGCATTCTATCCACACTTTTAATCCCAATTTTCCCCATGGAAAAAGATTGTGATTTTCATTGCCACCATAAAGGATAGAAAGTTCCTTAGGCTCCACATCAACCATGGGGTTTGATGTTTCCTTTAAATTATGCTAAAACGATTAGTGTTGCTACTCAAAAGCAACAATTGGTTCCATTTCAACAATTTTAGTTAGGTGCTTTTGCCCCCCTAAAAACCTTAAAAATATTGATTTAATGTCAATGAATGCTTGAGTATGAACATGCTAACTTTCTAATGTGTTAACAAACTTGGCAACCATATCATTCTGCTTTGATAAATGGCAGTCATTCAAGTTGACATTTTTTCAAAAATGTTCTATCAAATCACCCACATGCCACAATATTAAATCTAATCATTATACACCTTTGAATTTCACCCTTATACATATCCAAAATACTTGCATTTACTGATTGTAAAAGCCATTATCAATGTTGCAACAAAATACTCAAGATGCATCCATCATGTATATGGACATTTAAAATCAAAGTTGTTTGGACATGTTTATGAACAAATCTAATCAACAAAGTACATCAGAAGTTGAACTTGTAAGAAAAAATTCAATCAGGGTTAAAATAATAGGGGTAACAATTAAAACTTTTAGATTCTAAAACCAAACCTAAGGACTTCAAAGTTCATAATGAACTTGTAGAACATGAAGATGAAACAAGTAGGTCAAAAATCAAATGATTCAAGTGTTAATTGACACTTTTAAGCAATGTGGGATCTTCAACTTACAGATGGTGGACAAGTTTGCTTTGATCCTTGAAGTTCCTTAGCAATCTTTATCAACCTAGGATTGTGTTGCCTTTTCTTCCTCTATAATGACACATGAAAATTAATGGCAATGGGAAAAAATAAATTTTCCCTAATAGATTAACACTTGATGCGCAAGCATTGAAAGAATGGGGGGAAGTAAGAAATCAGCCAACTCTACCAGCCTTGTTTCTTTCTTGGCTTTTTCAAATCGCCCCACATTCATCAAATTCTTCACTTTGGTCCTGACATTGGACATTTTTTCAACCTTCCTCTTGGTTTCAAGTTTGGACCAATAAGCCTTTAACCTTTCCTAGTGAGCAAGTTCAATATTAATTGGGCAATCCTTCTTCCCTGCCATATACCTTGCCTTCAATTTGCTCCTCTTTGTTTTCAACCACCTTTTCACAACATCCTTGAATCCAACCATGGACAACTCATTGTCCACATACCCAAATTCCTTGTCCAAACTTGCCTTCAATTTTTCCTTGAAGATTGATGATTATGCCCTTCCCATTCCACGACACTTGAATTTAATATCTAAGGAATTAATGTTCTTATCATCTCATCCCAAACATTCTTACCATCACATCCCCCATCTATATCCCCCTTGGTCTTATAACAAAATTTAGACATGTTTCCAATTTGTTATAAAGAATCCAACTAGAAGAACTCATGGTCAATACATGTACTCACATGGAAATGTATGTAAATCAAGTTATAGTGATTGAAGGGAACCAATGAAATATGCCATTGCTAGAAACCAACAACAACATTGCGACAATATCTGGAAGTTCATTACATGTTTTAGATGAACAAGAAGTATATAACCCCTTTAGTTGGAAGTATAACATTTATGACTAGGTACCCAATTGCATAAAGAGAGAGAAACTAAATTTCCTTTTGTTTAAAAAACTTACAACCATGAAGTTACGTAATTATGACTTTAGCCGATCAAGGAAACAACTTTAAACTCCAACAAATCAAAGAAAGATGTTCAAAAAATACTAGACCAAGAGTGACAACATTAAGACCTAAGGCACAATGATGATTTATGTTGATTACCATGCTTTTCAATAGTACATTAGTTGCAAAAATATTAAAGAAAAACACATCCATCAACAAAATTTTGAAACAATTGAACATATAAAATATAGACAAACTAAAAATTATGACCAATGTCGCACCCCTACTTTGGCCAAGTGTGGGGGTGAAGCCCAACACTTGGAAAAGTTGGGATTGGGAGTCCTCTGGGACTCCCGAATGTTTAGAGCTCGACAGCAAGGGGGAAAAACACCTCGCA
>Ga0209208_10000041_pt1 | contig 124996 bp, 81 predicted proteins | sample S1TSphfallax_3_FD_187694 | JGI IMG/M metagenome (GOLD analysis project Ga0209208, IMG submission 187694) | Host-associated microbial communities from peat moss isolated from Minnesota, USA - S1T2_Fd - Sphagnum fallax MG (SPAdes) (version 2) | ecosystem: Host-associated > Plants > Peat moss >... | reverse complement strand
ATAAACATCACTTGTTAAAGAAATGGTGACATTTGTTACATGTCAATTCCCACATTTTAAAAAAAATGGAGGCACAATAGGGCTAGCTATGGACAACACTCTAATCACCTGAGAAAAAAAAAAAAGTTCAAACAAAAAGATAAATGAAAATGAACATAAAGATAAGGAAATGTGAAAAAAAAGTAGATCAATTTTTTAATAAATAAAACCATGCACACACATACACATAATATGTAAACAAAAAGAATGAAATGCATAAGTGCATAATAAAAAAAATTATGGAAACATAATAATTTAAATAATTATTACCTAAAGAAAAGACAAAGAAGAAGATAAAAAATCAATAACAACAAAAGAAATATCAAGAAGAAAAGGTCATTCAAACACACCCCAAAAACATTATACCCCCTTCTTTCAAACCATATATTTCTTTTGTTTGTTATTCATTTTGAGTGATTGAAAAAGCTATGTGTGTGAAATTTAAAGCTCTACAAATGGCCTTCGAAGTGAAAAAAAATAATACCAACATATATATATCTTAAGCTTTAAAACAAAAATTGGTTTTTTTATGCTTAAACCTTACATTTTCACCTCCATAAGCCATATTTTGCTCATTTAAAAACTAATTCCAATGATTTTTATGACATGTGATGCATCAAGAAAGGGGCTAAAAATTTGTTTCAATGGTAAAAGGCTATTGACCAATGTGAAGAAAGTTATAAAACTCTATTTATAAAGGTTTTTCACATCCTTGTCTATTTACCATATTAAAATTACAATATGTTCTTCTTTGAACAAACACACTCTAAACTTTTTATCCCATATTTTTTACCAAAAAAGGAATTCCACTAGACTATATAAAAACAATTTTTTCACTCTTAGTAACAACATTTTATTTTATGTTTACTATGCAATAGAACATGGATTTTTGTTCTTTAGAGAATTATAATAAAGAAAAGTCATTTCAATGTAGTTTTATTTTCTATAGGTCATTTTTAGTAAAAAATTTATATGGCCGGCCAGTTATCCATTCCTTAAGGTGGAAAGAATCAAATGGTTGTTTTTATTTTATTTTTTACATTAGATTTGGGTCTCCTTTTAAAAAAGAAAAGAATCTCCTTCAAAAAAGGAGAATTTGGTTGGGCACTCACATCTCCTTATTACTTAGGTAGGAAAAAAAATTAAAAATAATGTTTGAACCTAGATTGCAAGGGACAACTTGGTGGCCATTAGTTCGGTTTTTTTTTCCCACTTGGAAACCTAGTGGCCACCATATCAACCTTTGTGTTTGACAAAGAAACTGTTTTAATAAAATATCATTGTTCCATGTTGATTATAACAATATAAAATGTTATATTTGTTATTTAATATAACATTGTGAATTTCTTGGTATGTACAAATGTTCTTTATTTTTCTTTCATTTAGACAAAGAATATGTGATGTAAGCAAGTTTTGGTTCCCAAGAATGTCTAGAAAATGTAGTTTTAATGAATGAGTGTTAAGGGATTATATGATTATAAATTATTTTCAATAAGATTTCAAGTTAGGGATTGTTAGTTTATATTGTGTTATTGTTTTTAAATGCAACATTTCATGTTCAACATTGGAATCTACATGAAAATTTTTGTTTGATAATGCAAGAAGTAAATATAATTGTTCTTTTGAATGAATATGAGATAATTTTGTGTATGCAAGGCCATGTTTTGTTACACCAGATGGATCAAATGCTAAATGATTAAGAGTCAAACTTTCTACATGATGTATAGTGCGCCTAGTAGCTAATTGAATAAGGAATTGTATTCTTGTAATCTTGTAAATAGGATTGTTATCTAATGTATTTCAACAATTTTTTATTCAATTGGTGTCCAATTTTTATCAAGTGTAAGGAATTTTTTGTACATTTGTGAATTTTCAGATTTTGTGTTGAGTCCAATTTGAAGGTTTTGAAAATGTATCCATATTAATGATTTTGGAAAGGTTTTTGTATAATCTTTAAAAATTCCATCTACACCATTTATAGGGCCATCTAATGTTATGTAATTTCATGTACATAATTCAACTAACATATCTTTTTAAATTGATAATTCATGATGAAGGCTAGTGATTTGGCTTGGTACCATTGGTAATTTGAAATGTGGAGGACATGTTTCAAAATGAATATCTTTTGCATGAAATGTGAATGTTTGACCTAGTGTGTTTTGTAATATGGTTTTGTTATGTTCAATTTTTTTGGCATTTATGTAAAACAAAATTGGCAAAATGTTATCTATTGATGGTGTTCATAAACAAATTTGATTAATAAAATTGATATATTCGAAAATATGTGATGCCATTCAAAATATATTTAAAATATGAATGAATTGAAGATCATTTTGGTGCATGACTTGTTTTAATTCATAACATTTTATGTTTTCTTGTCAAAGATGTGTCCCAAGGACATTGAGTCCATTAATTCTTGATTTCAAAATCCATGGATCTTGAACTAGTGTAGCTTGGTAAAAATAGCCTATCATTATAACATCAAGACCACCCATAATTTTGTTATGTATTCGTTTTATATTACGTAATCTAGAATCAATGAATGTTAACATTCTATTACTTACTAAGGATATTTCATCGATTACTAATATTTGCAATTGATCATAGGTTTTTATTAAAATGTCACTTTTTCATCACCTAATGATTTGAGTTCATTATAATTTTTGTTCAATGGAATGACAAGTGCAAAATGTATTGTTGTGCCATTAATGTTGAGTGCAACTTTACTTGTGTATGCTAATTTCATAATTTTGGGTTTTAAAGGGTCAACATAAATGGCATTTGTCTTATATAATAGTGCAACATTTATTGCATAAAACACATGAGTGTGAATGTTTTCCTAGCACCTACATCTCCTATTAGGAAAATATGTAAAGGTTTTTATGTGTGTGTTTTTTCTTTTTATAAAATATCATCTACAATAAATTTTTGTTCATGATTTAATTTTTTCATATTTGAAAAAAATTGTTCATATGATATACGTTTATCTATTTGTTCAAATGAACTACAAATTGGTGTTTCAATGTTTTTCCTAGGGGTTTTAATACTTGAATCATTTTCATATGCTAAATCATATTGTTCAATTTCATTAGCATTAATGTTTAATGTTTTTATGTGGGGATTAGTTGCAAAAATGATCGCATCATCATGGGAGACATTTTCCCATCCATGTAAGTTTTTATGAATTTTTGAATATTCTTGTAATTTTTATTGTAAAATCTCCCATTCACTATTATATTTGTTAGTAGGATTAAAATTGTATACATAGTTTTTTTTAGCTTTTCAATGTTATTTTTTTCATTCAAATATGCATCCCTCTAGAAGTTATGGTTTTTTTAAAAATCAATTTCTAATCTACAAAAGGGCTTGAACAATAACAATAATTTTTGATAATGGTTTTTAACATTTTTATGAAGATTAAAAGAAACCCAACGAATTACTTTACTAGGTTTGTGAATTTTACATGTTCTTGTGTTGTAGTTTGCTATGAAATTTGCAAGACACAAATCCTTTAATTTTGTGAATCATTTTTATACCTTTCAACTAATGATTTGTAATGAATATTTGTTGAAGTTGAGATTAAGTTTCATAACTTTTTGTGGTAGTTATGAAAGCTCTATTGGATCCTTCACATATGATTCTGAATTGAAATGATTTTGTTGAATGATAGAGTAGGATGGATAGTGACGTGTACTTCTTGTTAAATTGGCATTTGTTGTGCATTAAAAAAATTATTTACTAATTTAAAAAATTCATTTGGATGTTTTAGTTTGTTGAATTTTTCATTTATTTAATATATATTGCATTGTCATGTAACGAATTTATCTAATTCTATTAAATAAAATGTGCAATAAACAACAACAACATGTGTTTAAAATGAATTATGCATCTATATTTGTTTCACATAAAAGTCTAGCATGTATGCTAAATATGTTTGTACATATATCATCCGGTTTACATTTTAAAAATAATGTTGGTTTTTGTAGTGTACATTGCAATGCAAGCAAATAAGTATTTTCATCTAGTTGTAATTCTAGGAGGAACTCATGAAATGATATTTCCATGCCTCAACCCATGTTCACAAGTTTTTTATAAATTAAAATTCCTGTCATGTACATATGAAGTGCAATTTTTTTTCTTCTAAAGGTAATAATTTTTTTGTAGATTTCATCTCTGGTTTAGGATACTGAAACCAACATATTTATTATCATTTCTTCTTGCACGTTTGTTTATATTCATGTATTTGTGCAACACAAATTTCATTTTGAAGGATAAATTGATCTGTTGTTAAATATTTATTGACAAAAAATTTAATATCTTTGTTTGAAGGAATACCAAACATGGGGGCATTTTTAATCCATGGGCATGAGTTAAACCTGTTGATTGAAATTTTGGGATGAAAAAATAATCTTTAACTTTATTGAATAAGACATTAGTGTGTTTAAGTAATTTATGAAAATTATTCATCCTATGTTCATAATATTGCACACATGTAATAGGATCATTTTTGACAAGATTTCCATCATTTAATGAGCTATTGTTATTTGTTATGTTTTCACCAAAATGTTGAATATGTAAGTTTTTTAGTGTTGTCGTAAATGTAGGCCAATTATTGATACCCATAATAAATGTCATGAAGAATGTTGAAGGTCCAAGTTGTCTAATCATTGTAAATACATCTTTCCAAAGATAACCAAAATAATTTGTAGATGTTTTTATCTGACTTAATTTTTGATAACTTAAATCATATTAATGTTTTTAATCTAAGTTCATGTTGTTTGATACATCACTAGTTATTAAATTGTAGTTCAATAAATTCTTTTTTGGAATATATGAATCCATGTAGAAAATAATATGAATAAAAAAAATATTTTTATTGTTTTGAAAAATATTTTTGCTATGTGGTATGCAAATTTTTTATTTGTGTTTGTTAGTTCAACTTGGATTACTTTTTGATATGAACAATTAAAAGATGGTCTTTCCTGTCCAAAAAATAATGTTGGAATGTTATGTTTTCTAGAATGTTTATCACAAAATAATCCAAGAGGTCAAAAATCATTTCTAAGGGCAATCATTAATGATTTAGAGTTATCATCAATAATTTGTTCAAGTTTTAATATGTTTCATAACCATAATGTGTCACCATAATTTTCTTTTAAGACTTCTTTAAAAAAATTTGAGTCATTAAAATCAAAGTCATTTTGAAATTCTTTTTTTTGTATTTCACTTTCTTGACTTATATTTGCAAGTTCTACTAAAACTTGCCAAATTGGTTTTTATTGAAACATATGCATTTATATAAAAGGTGTTTTATAAATTTGTTGGAGTGTTTTCATAACCATGTTTGGGTGGACATAACTAGAGGTATATATAGAAGGTAAATGCATAGTATGGTGGCTCACTTTTTAAAATAATCATATTCTGAAAAAGTCCACATTCTAGTGTTAAATTTTAATTTCTTGTGGTATATAGGAGTCCAAGTAGAGATTTCAAATATATGCAACTTTGAGAAAAAAAATTGAAAATCAATGAAAAACAACAATGTTATGGACTTATGAAAATATAAGTTAATTTAGGGCATTCAAAAGTTCATCTAGGTAGAATTTAGCTACGATTTTTAAGGAAAATTTTCACACAAAAGTGTGTTTTTTTTGCAACTCATATGCTAAATCACTATAGATAATTTTGAATAAAATTTAAGATGAACCTTTCAATTTTCTATCATTCTATTTAACTGACCAATCCATGATTTTGAACTTCAACAATCCATTACTACTAGCATATGAACTTTTTATCAATAAACAACTACACAAATATCTTCATAATAAATTTTTCAGTTTATATTCCATTAAAAATTAATAATTTTTTAAATATACTACTCACCATATGCCTTTGAACAAGGGGTACCCATAAAAAAACACCATTGTGACACCAAAAGTTAGCCACCATACTTTACATTCACCTTAGATTTGTATTCTATTTTTTTTTTAAACTAAAAAAAAAATTGTCATAGAAATTTTATAAGTATTCATTATTACATATAATGGAGCATTTGAATAATTTTGGTTTTTATTTGGAACCATTGTTTCATTTTTTATTGAAAAAATATTGATTCTATTAGTGGTATGCTCTTTTTTAGCATCAAGATGTTTTAAATGTCATTTAACTTGTGACGTAGATAAATCCAAATGTGGATATCGATAGATGAATGTTAATGCAATTTCTTCTAGATTCCATGTGGGATATGTTTCTTTCATTTTTAATAATGTATCATTTAATTAAAAATTCCAATTGAACCTTTTTCATTTTTTATTATAATTTTCATTTTTATTTTTCCTTCATATATTTAATTTATCTAAATTGTAGTAGCATATTGATTTCCTACTCTTATCATTATTCATCCATTTTTTAAATTCCAAACATGAATTGGGTGTTCAAAATATCTTGATATCCAATAAACAACAATGAAATCACCCCATAGTTCACCACTAGTTGCAGACTTTGACAATTTTTGTATATAGGTTTGTTCATTCGTTGCTTGTCCATGATGTAGATCATGTGGGAATTCATAACTTAATTCACATGTATGACATTCTAATGCTTCTAGTGTGCTAAATGTTAAACATAATTGTAAATAAGCCATACTATTTTTGCAAAACATTTATGAATTTATGCATATTTTAACAAATATACCATTGCATAAAAAAAACAATCACCAATGGCATAATGGAAGTTGGTAATTTTTTGCAAGCCAATTTTACTTTTATTTATTTATTGATATCCATTTATTATGATAAGATGGTTTTGGGGAGGGTGGTTTAGTTTCAAATTAATTTTTTGTCATTTGATTGTGTAATATATATATTTATTCGAATTCACTCTTGGGCTTTAAAAATGTGGTTTATTATTGATCTTTACATGCTCCTATATGCACTTCACACAATATATTATTATTATTACTCTTATTATTATTATTTTTGTATTTGACCTTATTGATAATATATATAAAAGTTAAATAAAGCTTGAAATTGTGATTAGTAGGAAATCAGAAACCACCCCTAGCTAAGAAAAATGCCCATTATTCAAATTGTATTTATGTAGCCCAAAATTAAACTATCAAAAAAACAATATGTAAAATTTTCAATACCAAAATCCAATATCCCTTATATTAAGAACCCACAACACCAAGTTGTTTTCATTTACATAAAATGTACATGAGTTGAAAATTCATCTTAAAACTAGATGGCAAAAACCACAATTTCAAAATTGTTGTCTTATATGTATAGTGATGTTTTCAAAGCCCTAAATAAAAACACCAATGCAAATATAATCAATGTCTACTCCTTTGGATTTTTCATTTTTCAATATGCTTTTAGGGCTGAATAATGGACCTCTGCTATAAGACTTAAGATGAAATGGCCCTTAGGCTATTTGTCCATGAAAAGGCAAAGGAAAAACCCTCGTTTGGTTTTGAAATATTTAGGAATCACAAGCTTGTATCCCAACAAAGATTTGATCGAAGGATCACATAACACACAATTGTATTCATCACCATTCTCTTGCTTTATTGTGCATGAAATTTGGGTTTCAAGGTGAATTGTGCCCTTATAATAGTAATAATAAAAACCATTGTCATGATTAATTAGGGAAGGCATGTGACATTTTGTGCATATGTTTTTGATGCAAAACATTCCAACAACAATCACCAACTTCCTAATAAACTTCAACCCAAAAACCACACAAATGACAAATAATCAAATCTGGTTGGCTATTACTTAATTATAGTCAAAAAAATTCTCACCAAAGATTATTTCACTTTACTTAAGCTAATGCAAGAGTGAAGCTTTCATTCAAACTACATTTTATTAACTTTGTCAAATTGAAGTCCATAATGTTACTTCTCATGGAAAACTTCTATGCAATTAGTAGATTCACGACAAGGAATATATTTAGAATTTTGGGAGATTTCAACATTACTACAAAATGCGTTTTAGTTCACTCTGGGTTTCACTAGATTTTGAGTGAATTTGGACATTTTTACCTATTGAAATTGTTTAACCCCCTAATGACCTAAGACTAGTTGCTACGAACAAGGAATTGTTTCATTAGTACCTAATGAAACAAGGTTACTCTCAAGTGAAATACAAATTTACCAAACCATTCATTTGCTATTTAATTAACTAACCATCATGGAAATCAATTAAAATTTAATTATTTAATATATAATATTATGATAATTTCATGATTTTTTAAACCTTTGATTTATTGACACGTGCATTACCTAGGCTAGGTTAAAAACCTAGTTAGGTACGTAGGCCACATAATCAACCTAGGCACCTATTTTAGGAATTCGATAGGAGAATATTTGGTCAACATACCATTGTTGACCACACACAACACCACTCATGGGGTTTAATCCTTTGACCTTTGGAATGGAGGCAACCACCCTTACCATCAAGCCACCTCACTTTGCTGTGATAATATGTTACATTACATTCTATTTATCAAATACTTCATTTTAAACATTACAAAAACATAAACTTTTAAAATTCATATTTTATTGAAATTTTGTTCAAATGAAATGATTCGAGTTATTTAATTTTTAAAAAAATAATGTACATAATTACATTTATTTCCTTTGAAAGTTTAAAATCATTTGAATAAATAAAAATTGTATATCATTATTCAATAACATTTCAATGACCATTCTTTTGGGGGAAAAAAAAGTTTAATAAATGGAATTTTTTTTGTTAATATAATAATACTACTTATTATTATATGATTATTTTTCATTAGTTTAAATTATTTCACCATATATTATTTATGGCTATTTATGGCTATTTTCAATTTATTTTTGTTATTTTTGGCTATTTCACCCTAGGCTATGATTAGATATTTTAAATTATTTTTGGCTATTTTAGCTTATTTCATCTTAGGCTATTTTCAACTATTGTAAATTTTATTTTGGCTATTTTATGTTATTTTTGGATATTGTAAATTATTTCAACTTGGACTACTTATAGTTATTATAAATTACTTTTGGTTATTGAAAGTTGTTTCACCTTAAATTATTTTTGTTTATTATAAATTATTTCACCCTATACTATTTTTGGCAGTCATAAGCAATTCTAACATATGGCTATTGGTTATTTTTATATTAGGGCTATTGGTACCTATTCTATTGTTGATTATTAATGCCTATTGGTGGCTATTTTATTAATGGTTATTTTATTAATGATTATTGATCGTTATTCTATTATTGGCTATTAATGGCCATTTTATTAAAAATTATTGGTGAATATTCTATTATAGGCTATTGATGGCTATTTTATTAATGGGTATTGGTGGATATTCTATTAATGGGTATTGGTGTTTATTATTGGTTATTATATTAATGAATATTAGTGGCTATTATATTAGTGGTTATTGGTGGCTATTTTATTGATGGATATTAGTAATTATTATATTGGTGGTTATTATATTAATGGTTATTGGTGACTATTCTATTATAGGCTATTGGTGGTTATTTTATTAATGGGTATTGGTGGATATTCTATTAATGGGTATTGGTGTTTATTATTAGTTATTATATTAATGACTATTAGTGGTTATTATATTAGTGGTTATTAGTGGCTATTTTATTGATGGATATTAGTAATTATTATATTGGTGGTTATTATATTAATGGTTGTTGGTGACTATTCTATTATAGACTATTGGTGGTTATTTTATTAATGGGTATTGGTGGATATTCTATTAATGGGTATTGATGTTTATTATTGGTTATTATATTAATGACTATTAGTGGCTATTATATTAATGGTTATTGGTGGCTATTTTATTGATGGATATTAATAACTATTATATTGGTGGTTATTATATTAATGGTTATTGGTGGCTATTCTATTAATGACTATTGGTTGTTTTTTATAAATGACTATTGGTGATTATTCTATTAATGACTATTAATGATTATTGATGGATATTTTATTAGTGGATATTTTGTTATTAGATATTGGTGGTTATTAATGGTTATTATATTAGTGGCTATCCTATTAATAGATATTGGTGAATATTCTATTGTGGATATTTGTGGTTAATAATGACTATCATATTAGTGGCTATTGGTGAATATTCTATTGGTGGATATTGGTGGTTATTAATCTTATTATATTAATGGTTATTGGTGGCTATTATATTAATAACTATTGGTGGTTATCTTATTAATGACTATTGGTGGTTATTCCGTTGTAAGCCATTAGTGGTTATTTTATTAGTGGTTATTGATGGCTAGTTTATTAATGATTATGGTATTATAAATTATTGTTGGTTATTATATGTTATATTACAACTATTGGTGATTATTGTATTATAAATTATTATTGGATATTTTATGTTATAATATCACAGGTTATTGGTAGTTATTATATTGTAGGGTATTTAAAATTATTTTTCATAGGTTATTATTTTATGTTCTAAGTTATTTTTACTTTAGGTCATTATATATATATTTAGATTATTTTAAGTTATTATACTTAGGATAAAATAATTTATAATAACATAAAGTAGAATGACCTAAAGTATAACTTTAAGTTGAATAATTTAGAGTATAATTTGAAATAAATATGTTAATTAAAAATAAAATAACCTAAAGTATAGCTTAAAGTTAATTGAATAATTTATTTTAGAATAATTTAAAAGCTTATTATAAACTAGTTAAGATACATTAAGGTAAAATAACATATAATAGTTTAGGGTAAAATAATTTATAATAGCCTATAATAACATAAAATATAAGTTAGACTAACTAAAATGTTTTAAAATAATATAGGGTATATCATAAAGTAGCATAGATAGAAGTTTTTTAAAACATAAAAATAAACCTATTTATTACAATAAATTATAATAGTGAATTGTTAACTAGTAATGAAACATGATGTCTACATAATGATATTATAGTGAAATCAGTAAAATGCAATGAAATTATTTCACTTTTGAGGTCGCATAGTGGTTTAAGCTAGTAAATTGCACCCCACTTTTGTAGTAGTGCAATGAAATCAAATGGTGCTAGGTTGGGGAATGGGTTTACATCCCTTAATGTTGTTAATAGGGAAGTTCTTGGCACTTTGGTTTTAGTTTCCATCCCCACATAAAAGGATTATGAACAAGTGTTTAAATATCCAATTTAAACTCAGGAAACATGCAAGTAATAATGGAGTCTCTTTGAAGATGGGTAACAACTTCTTTAATATAACATTTGACATCAAAAAACATATGATTGATACAAATACAACTTTGCAACAAATTAGCAACATGTGCTTTAATATATAGTTTGAGCTTAGATTATAAATGGAAAACCTTTATGTAGTCAACAAACTCATCATAAGGAACAAATATAGAATTCCAAAAGATTCCAATGAGATCAAATAATGTTGGGTTGGCTAATGGGTTTGCATCTTCTAGTGTTGTTAATGGGGAAGCTCTTGGCACTTTGGCTTTAGTCTCCATCCCCACAACAATTAGTGATTAAAGGAAGATTGGGAACAAGTATCTAGATATCTAATCCTAACTCAAGAAACAAACAAGTAATGATGGAATTTCTTTGTAGATGGGTACTTCAAGTTCCTTAATATACCATTTGACATAAAAAAATAGACAATTGATGCATATACAACTTTGGAACAAATTGGCAACATGTGTTTTAGTATACAATCTAAACTTAGAAAACAAATAACTGATGCAAACACATTGTAGATTAACATTAAATACCTTAATATACAATCTAGTTTTGGAAAAGGGACAACTGATGCAAACATTAATTTTCAAACTAGGAACAAGTACCCTAATATATAATTTGACATCTAAAAACATACAACTAATGTAGACATGTTATAAATTAATTGGAATCATCTATGTGCTATATGTAATAACATGGACAATTTTTTTAAAAACAAAAAACAAAATATACACCCATACTTCAAAATTTTATGGCAGAGTTTTGCCATGTTCAATTTTTTTGTTATGCATTTTATTTAATTTATCAACAATTGCATGATCAAATGTAGTGATTACAAACATGCTTGAAAAATTTGTTACAAAATGTTGCTCTACAAAAACCAGAGTTTGATATTTTTCACCAAAAGTGTTGCATGTTTACCAATGTTATACATGTTCACCAATTGCGGATACAATGGATAAAATTCAAGATAAAAAGATAATGCTTGTGTGTTATTTGCTTTTAACCATCATCCATAACCAAGATAAAAGTTTTGGTGGACTTGCCATATATCCTTGTGACAACCATCTCTAGGGTTCCAAAGTTGTTCCAAATTTGACCTTTGTATGAAACTCTAGATGGTATGAATAGCAACAAAGGAAAAACTTATGGACAATGAATCAATTGGTTCTATTATTGTTGTTGCCCCAACTTTCAACACAAAGCCCTAGTCCTCCTTTTCAAACTTGTTCAAAAGGTAACACCAAAATTTGTAACCCATATGTATGACCCAACATTCAGTTGTGGAAAAACAATGGTGACAAAAGCTAAACCAAGTGTCAAAGTGATTATAAAATACCTTGATGTATCAGTAAGATCACAATGTATATATTTATAGCCGCCACCATAGACATTGTAAGATCCATACTTGCTAATTATGTACCTTTCAAACACTACACCCAACATCCTTTGTTGCACATTAGTCATCCCCACAATAAATGTTGGTGTTACCTTTTTTTTGTTAGGTACATGAACGAACTCAGTCATAAAACTTAAAAGTAAAAGCAAATATTGAAACTTAGTTACAAAACAAATAAAAATTGTTGATTGTTTACCAAAAACTAACTATGGCCAAAATAGTAGAAAATAATAATAATCAAAAGATGAAAACTAAACATAAACTAGGTACAAAAAGTTTGAAACACTTTGAATATGATCTTGAAACTTCTACAAAGCAATAAATTTCTTTGTTATTAAAAAAAAAAAACAAAAGCCCCCTCAAAACATGAAAAGACAAAAAAGAAAAATAGATGCAAAAAGTTTGTTTAACAAGAGAAAGAACCAAACCCTAAATATAATTCCAATAGATCTCTAGTTTTCAAAATTTGCATGATAAAGTTTACAAATGTCATGTAAGTCAATTGACCTAAATGCATGCATATGGAACAATTAATCTAATTATTATTTTTAGATTTCAATATTCTTATTTAATCAAATAAGAGACTCCATGTGGATATAAGGAACCCATACACCATACTTGTTCACTTTTGACACCACCTTCTTTTATCCCTTGTTGCCACATATAAAATCTTTGTAGTTTTTCCTAGAAAACACAATTTCAAAATATTCATAGTATACACCACTATGTGGATATGTTATGTACTTCAACAACAAAGGCAAATATCACAAACCAAGTATATATGCATTCAAATTTGATGCAAGTCTAAATGATTTTTGCAATAAGACCAGAAAGGGAAGTGCCTTACATTACTAAAAAATTGTTAAGTTGAGCCACCAAGGAAGTTAAAAGCATCCCACGTTTGGGATTTAAATTACAATAAAAGATTTGACCTCATACTTGTGAAATCATGACCACATTAGCACCCACACCTTTCACTGTTTAAAAAATTTCACTAATTTTTTTAGAACTACCATTTTAGTCCTTGCAACCAAACACATCTCATTTTATAAGAATAGGGAGTATGAAAACCAAATGTTGGTGTCTCTTTTATGTGTAAGTGAAGTCAAATCCTAGTGCATGGAATATTTTTAATCATGACAAAAAAAGGAGATGTGATAGCCAAAAAAGTTCTAGAGGGTGAAATTGTAATTATATACCTTGACAATCCTTTGACAAGTGAATTAGTTGAATTATAAGGGATTAATTCATCTTCTTCTAGTAGATCTAGAAGGAAGGACCTCCCAATCATGGTACCAGGTGCTCCAACATTGAAAACATTGCAAATAGTGATTGGAATATTGTATTACATCATTGGCATGGTGGTTTAAGGGTGTAACACATTTGCACCAAAGTATGACTACATAAATTTAGGCCAACAATAGGTGTTCAAGTTACACTTTTTTTTCCCAATATCTGGCTACACATTACTTTGACCCTAATAATGATTTCCATATACCCAATGGAGAACAGGGTCCCATTCCTTGATCCAAATTAAACCTTCATTCCTTCCTACCATTACCAACATGGTCATATCTGAACTTGAAAGGAAACCTTTTAGCAACTAAAGACTTCAACAATGTCCCTAAACAAACTCTTTGCACATTTGAAAATAATAGAATAAAGTTAATTTGTGGTTGGGTTTTTAAGACTCATTTAGTGAAGGAAACCTCATCTTGCAATGGAGGAGGGTAGGCAAACAGACAATTGCAAGGCCAAATCAAATCATAAGTTTTTATTCCAAAAATGGAACCACATGCATAACAATTGAAAAGATGAATAGACCATCTCCCAGGTCTTAAGATAAAAAAAGGTCTTGAACACAACTGCTTCACTAACTATCCAAACATGTTCAGGAAACATTGATTATTATATGGATAACTTCAATTCCAAAACAAGGATTGCAATATTGTTTATGCCAAAGGAAAATATCATTAAAAGAGTGAGGAAAATTGAATAAAAAATAATAATACATATATGGAATCCTAGTACTTAGAATTCTCGTAGATTTTGCAGTGGAATCTAAGAAATCAATTTGAAAACTTTTGTTGATTTAGACCAAAAATTGGGGGTTTTTTTTTTAGTTTACCCAAGTTTTTAAGGTCTAGAATAACTGCAAAACCTGATGGTAATTCAACCTTGTGAAGCAACAATGTGTACCTTTTATAAGGTTAGCATTGTAAATACCATCCACGTTTGTCCAAATAGTGACCTTAGCCAAAAAAAATGCTACCATGATTGTTGTTGAAAAGTCATTGCCATTATGCTTCAATGTGGTTGGAATTTTTTAGGCATGCTTCCAATGAAGTTAGTGACAATAATGGTATTAGATGGGTGTTTTTCATACCATTTACCAAGTCTCTCACCAAAGGTTTGATAATTAGGATGCACTTGTTGCTTATTTGTTGGATGTACCACCAACACCTCTTTAGCATCCATCCAAATACATGGCAAACCTTTCTACATGAAAATGCATAATCTTTGTTGAATCCCAACACTTCACTTTTTGTCATGTTTCAAAAACCATTAGTCTACACATAAGGGGGGTTTGAGTAGCATTGATTATTGGTTTTAACTTATATTTGAGGACAAACAATTCTATAATGATACAAATACAGTCCTACAACCAATCAAGTCTTCAATTCCATTATTATGAATCTCACAATACACATCTATGAAATTGCAAAAAAATAAATCTCCACAACAATCATTTGAAGTTAACAAAACAATGAGTGTTGTCATAATCTTTATGAGAGGCACTCATAAATTGTCAAATCTATACAATTGTGTTAGATACACCTACAATTGCATTCTATAACAGTCACTATGCCAAAATGTGGTTTTTATGACTAGGACATTTTGTGATTGCTACCCAAAATAGTCATGTAGTTGTAAGTGGATTAAAGTTGCAGTTGTTTTAACAACTATAGCCATAATTGTGAGTCTACAATTATAAATATGACTATGATTACAATTAGAGGTAATTATGACTACATATATGACTACATGACTAATGTAACCATATTGAAATAATTACTCGAGCTTGTTTGAACAAGTAAAAAAAAACTAAAATACATTCAATGTGGTCAAATTTGTATTAGAAGCATAATTTAGCTTAATTTAACTTAATTTGATCTACTTTAAAAAATATTTTAATATATTTAAACCTATTTTAGTATGAATTAATCTAAACCTAATTTAATTTAGTTTAATTTAATCCAATCTTAATTAACCTATTTAAGGTTAGTTCATTTTAAGTAGCCTAATTTATTTTAAATAACATAATTTATTCTAATCAATCTTATATTTTAGCTTAATGTAACATATTTTAACATATGTAAGTTAATTTAATTTAATTTAACCAAAGGTAACTAACTTAATTTAGTAGCATTTACATTTTGTCAAGTTTAGCCAAACTTAGATTAATTAATTCAATCTAGTTTAGTTAGCTTTAGTTCTAGCAAAATACATTAAGAAACCTTATTTGCCAAAACATTTCAAATTTAACCAAGATTAATTAACCATGTCTAGCCTAAATGCTTTCATGTAACTTCATTTTGCCAATTTTAACCAATTTTAACTTAATATCAAAGTTTAACCTAAATGTTTTAATTTAGCCAAATACATAACCAAATTTGACTAATTTTTTTTAGGTTTAGCCAAATTTAATCAAGTTCAATAAATATTAATAAAAGTTAGCAAAATTTTTGCTAGGTTTAACCGAATTTAGCCAAAATCATTTAGTTTAGACAAATTTATTTTCATTTAACCAAGTTTAACCAACTTTTAGTTAAGTTTATCAAAATATTAAAAACAAATCCTATTTTAGCCAAAATAACCTACTTTAGCTTCATTTATATTACTTTAACCAAAATTTACCAAAATTAATCAACTTTAGCTTTATTCTAGCCTAGTTTGATTTAAATATCTTATTTTAATAACCAAAAAACTTAGTTTAAGAAAATAAAAATTCATGCTATTTTAACCACATTAAAAAAAATGTTACCAAATTTATCAATGGGTTTAAGATTCATAAATTTAAAACATATTAAATTTATATATAAAATGAACTTTTAGAAAAATATAGTTAAATATAATTTACAAAATTTTAAATTATGATTTTATTACAAAATATTTTATTATTATATATATTTCAATAAGTATTTATATACATGTAACATTACATATGTATGTGTATATATTGTATTTAAGAAATATAAATTGTAAAAATTGAACTAATGAAAAAATTTACAATTATAATCTTATTTAAAGTGGTTGGATTATAATAAATATAGTAAAATTAATTCGTAAATTTATTTTTTGTATTTATCCATTCTGTTAATTATCTTATTATATACTGAAATCAAATATAAATTTGAAATAAATGATTATTATAATTAAATATTTGTATATAAAGTATAAATATTGAATACATGTATATATATGTGTATATTATAATATGGGTATTATATATATATATATGATATATAGTTTTTTTATATTAGAATTAAATAATAATAATATATTTTGTTATATTCATATTTTCATTTGAATAGGTATTGAAAAAGAAATTAAATTTTAAATTTTGTGTTTTTATACATTCAAACATCGGAACATGGTAAAGTTTTTATGTGACAAGATTGTGTCACATGTAATGTCATATGTGGATGGCAAAGGTATTGGACCTTTTTTGAAAAGGTCTAATGATCAATAGTTGTTCCCACCATGTTGACTAAGTTATGTGGACCAAACACATTTTAATTTGGTTTGTATGGTTTGAAGCAAACACCCAAAGTTTGGTTAGACAATATAGGTTAGTATCTTGTCACAAGTGGATTTCAAACATCCAATGCAATTTTTTCACTTTATGTGAAAAAAACAAATCAAGGATTATAGTCATAGTCATTTATGTTGATGACGTAATTGTCACAGGAAATAGTGATGTAAACATCTTTCATTTGAAAAAGCTTTTGAAGCAAAAGTTTGAGATGAAGGATTTGGGAAAGTTGTGTTACTTCCTCAGCATTGAGGTAATCAAGTCCCTTAAAGGAATATCCTTACTACAAAAGAAATATGCCTTGAACAAATTATTTAAGTATGGGATGATGGGTTATAAACCCATTTCAATTCCATTGGAACAAAATGTGAAATTAAGTGTAGTTGAAGGTGATTTTGTGGAAGATACCAGTATGTCCAAACACATAGTGGGGAGTTTGATTTACATGACCATCATAAGGCCAAATTTGAGGTGTGTAGTTGGAGTGGTGAATCAATTCATGTAAACACCATGAAAGCCACATTTGGATACAATGAGGTGCATACTGAAGTACATAAAACACACTTTGTAATGTGGAATTTTTTATGAAGCTAAGAGTTAGTTATAAGTACATGGATACACAAATGTTGATTGGGTTGACATTGATTCAAATAGGAGATTAACCAATGGTTTCATGTTTTGTTTTGGATGTGGCGTTGTTAGTTGGAACAACAAGAAATAACTAACAGTTACACTATCAAACACAAAGGTAGAATACATAGACATAACAATCACTACATGTGAAGTAATTTGGTTACAAAAACTACTTTTAAATTTGGGACAATCAATGGATGTTTATGTTGTCATTTATTGTGATAACATCAATAGCATACTATTTGCTAATAATTTGGTCTCTCATGCTAGGGCAAAGCACATTGAAGTGCATATCATTTTGTTAGAGAAAAAATTTTAGCAAGAAAAATTAACCTTCTTCATGTTAGTATTAAAGATTAGATTGTTGACATTTTCACAAAAGCTTTAAATACAAACAAGTTAAGGAAGTTTAGAAAATTGTTTGGTGTTCTAGAAGTGGACTTGAGCTTGAAAGGGAATGTTGAGAATTCAAGCTCAATTAGTTAGGTTTTCATTAGTTATTGGAGTAGAAAAATAATTAGGTTACTTTCACAAGGTTGAACTATTTTCTTTAGTTAAATTAGTTTGGTTATTTTTGGTTTGGTCTCTTAGTTAAATACCTTGGTGTCGATGATTTGGTTCTCTTTTCTTCATTGCACAAGTTTGTGTTTTTGATGTGACAAGAACCTTGAAAAGTTTTTGATATTATGTTCCATATTGTGAACATCATGTTTTGATTTATTTTCAAAAAAAATTTATGTTTGCATTTGACTAGATTTCCTATTTGTTAACAATAATAAATTAACAAATGCAAATACCAACTATTTAAAGTTGAAAAGTGGTAGGAAATGCGTAACACGTGTCAAATTTTCCCATATCCAAAATTATTTTTTTCAACTGTCACACCATGTGTTACTAGTTAACAACATAATGGTGTGTTTTGATTTAATTAATTAATTTTTGACTTTACCCATACATTTTGAAACGTGGCAACCTTTTGTCCATTTATTTTGGAAAAAATTCCCTCTCTTTCTATGTTTAGATGTGTTGAAAAATCTTTAGTGTATCCAAAGGTCTTTAGTGTATCAATAGACATTAATGTATTAATAAATCTTTAATGTATCAATGACATATGGTTAATAATAGTTAATTACAATCAAAAAATGATTGTAAATGTATAATAGGTGTCAAATTTTCATATGTAAGGTTTATTTCTCAACTGTGAAAATATGTTTATGATACACTTAGTGTATTGCTCACATCACATCTTGATAGTAGATTAATGGTTTTTAACAAAGTTAACAATTTGTTTTATCTTACATATAAACTTGGAAATGTGGCAACCTTTTGTCCATCTATTTTGAAAAATTCCCTTATTTTTATGTTTATGGTCAAGTACCATAGGAATATTTTTAAAAATTAAAATTGTCAATTTTTACAACACGTAATGCCATTGGCTACCTAGGCTCCACTTCATGGGAGTCCTTATATAGTAATGTCCATGGCGTTGGGCATTACCCTACACATAACCAAACAAGTTACACAACTTTATGGCTTACCAAATGCATACGAAGTTGGCTAATACAAGCTAGGACCAACAAATCTGAAAATAAAAATGTCTTTGCAAATGGAACTTTGTTGGGCCCCCTTAAGAGAGTCCATAAGTAGTAAACCTTATGCCCCCCTCTTGTCCTTTGCAAACCAAAAAAATAGAGTGCATGTAATAAATGTCTCTCAACAACTTTCAAACTTGAATGCTAGGATAAATTTCTATGCCTCTACTTTTAAAAAAACACAAAAAAAGAAATGAAAAAAAATGATAACCCAATTCACTACCCTAAACCTAGTTACCCTAACCTAATAATAGAAAGATGCCAACAAATATCAATTAAGTTATAAATCAATCAATCTCATCCCACCACATTCCTAGTGATTTTTTTCTTTGGTGAAACTTCCCAAACTTTCAAACAAAAATAAAAGAAATATTAAAGTATTTGTAAAGTCATCTTTAGTTCACCCTCAATTGGACCTTAGTTTTCACTTTCATCCCTGGTTTGGGGTTGTTTATTAGGTTTACCAAATGGGGACCAAACTTGGAAATTGGGGATTAGTTTCCAAAAAGTGGGGACCAAATGAATTTTTGGAAGGAATATTGGTTGCCCCAAAAAATTGTTGTTTTTTTATGTTTGAGGGTTTTAGTAGGGTTTATGTGGGGTCAAAAAACATTCCCATCTTAAACTCTTTCTTTGGTTTTTTCTTCATCTGGTTTTTCTTTTTGCTCTATATTTTTAGGGTTTCCATTTTTTCAAGCTATTTTCTTTTTCATTTGAGCTCTCTTTTTGCAACTTTTTTTCTTTTGTTTCTTTTACTCTTTCTTTTTAAGCAATGGTTTCTTTTTCAAGTTCTAGTTCTTCATTGAACTTAAGCTCTTTTTCAAGTGATGATGAAGTCTTGTATGACATGGATCAAATGGCTTCAATGCTCTTTCATGTGGGGTTTATTACTTGTACTTATGGAGATTTGTTCATTGCAAGAGAGATGGAAGAGGGGGGTGGGCATTCTATGGACCCAACTAATGGTGTTTGAGATATGCTAGCCACATTATAATCCACCCTAGCACTATTCAAAAACCTCATTAACTCCATTGCCACAAAATTTGAAGACTTGGCATCCACTATGGTGTTTATAATCATCTCCCATGCATGATCTACAAATGAAACCCCTATTGTTTTTGGGAGACCATCGAAGTTAAGCCCTGAGTAATGCCTTCCAAACTTTGTTTTCTTCCTCAAACATGACAATGTCACCATATATGATTTTTTCATGTGGAATTAGGCCAAAAACTCGGTGTGTGATGATGTTATTTTCATTTCATCTTGCATTAATTTTGCATTTGTGGATGAGATCTTTTGGCCTACAACCCAAGAGGGAGCTACACTAGAGTCCTATTTGTAGGAATTGCCATGATGCATTGGGTTCATTGATGGGACCCTAATTGAGATCTAAAAACCTTGGCGGGATCCATGTCACTGGACTTGGTTCAATGGTCACAAAAAACGTTATGTTATGAATAACACAGTTATTCTTGGCCACAAAGGCTTGTTTATCTTCATAGATTCTAGCTATCCAAGATATTACTACAATGTGAGCACTCTAACATCTATCAATAATGGCAACAATGTTTCACTCATGACAGTGAATACTTTGATTTCCTATTTGGGGATCTCACATATATGGGAGAACAAATGCTCATAATGCTCAAGATTGGGAGATGAGAAATCATCACAAATTTACATTCTTCATGGGTTTGTTCCAAATTCGTGTGAAATCTATTATTTCATAAATTTGTATTATTTAAACATGAATGTTGTGCATTCATGTGTAAACAACATGAATAGACACACAACATCAATGTTTAAACAATACGACAGGCATATGACATTCGTGTTTAAATAATGCACATGAAATTGATGTTCAAACAATACAAATAAATGAATGACATTTGTGTCTATTTCATACGAACTTATGAAAAGTAAATTTTGCACAACTATTATTACCAAATTTTGACCCATGAAAATTATGATCATAATTCCCAATACAAACATAAATGTAGTGCATGCATATAACAAGATCCATGATTATTACAGGGTGATGTGGAATGGGGTATTGGAGGGTTGAAAAGAAAATGGAGAAGGTTCATGAAGAGGTTTGATAATAGAAAACCAAGATATTCACACCTCTTCAAATTTGGAGCCTTATTCACTAACTTCCTGCATAAGAGGAGGATGGACCTCACATACAAGGTTATCGGTGACCATCTTCTTAATCTTGAAGACCATGGATGGGTTGGGGACTTCTAACTGCATGTGTAGGCAAGCTTTAACCTAATGTGCCCTAAATTCCTCCTTTGAAATTACTCCTAGCCCTTGGGCTGCTTTCAAGTTTGAGATCTTCACCTTGTTTTTGCACTCATGGTTGATGTCCATTTTTGCAGCCAATAATGCATCATAGATCTCCAAGGTCATTGGGAAGTGAGATGCCATGGTTGCAAGACTCCTAGATTGGAGTTGTAGCATCTCTTGTTTAGTCTTTGGCTTCTCAAAAGGCCCTTTATTGGAGTTAGGTGAAATAGTTGGCCTAAGGGTTGGGCTAGGGCAATCTGCCTTAGTGGAATTAGGAGAATTAAGACTTATTACTGTTGTACTTGGTGTCCCAACAATAAAATCTTTTCTTAACTTAAACATGTTCCTTGTGGCATGACTATTTGTGGCCTTGAGTTGCGCCAAAACCTCATAAGATTGTAAAACTACCTTTTTAGTCCCCTTTCCATTAGAAGTGTCAGTCTTAAAATCCTTTAAGGCATTTCACAATTAGTCTTTCAAGGTGTCCTCATGAAATGGTGAGTTTGGGTAATTAGTCACATAATCATTATAAATTGCCTTCCAAATAGCTATTGGAATCAATTGTGTGACCTACTTTTTCACACTGGAATAGGCTGTAAAATGGGTGTTGTAGTTAATGGCCATAGTACTCAAGTACAAAGATTCCACAATGGCTCTCTACATTTTTTTCCTTCTTGGGTCCTTTCCTTTTCAACTTTTGAACATCTTGGCCTTAGCCCTGGGAAAGTTCCAAGCTTTCTTGGGTCATATCAATCTCCTCACTAAATGTTGCCATTGTCTATTAGAGTTGCAACATATATATAGACACATTCCCATTTTCAGACCTCCTAGTCACTGTGTTGTAAACCCACAAGAGCATTTCCATGATTTGCAAACCCTAATAGAAGTTCAATGGTTACATACAAGCCATAATGAACCCCCATAGTCCTATTAGGTGCAATTCCAACACCCATAGACCCAAGCAAAAGTTCAATGACCCAATGCAAATTATACAAAAGTTATTTTAAGTATTAGTAGCTCAAATGCGAGAACATATGATTAGAAGTGAAATTCTAGTGAGTTGTAGACCTCACTCTAGCTCAATGACAACCTCAGTAACTAAAATAAGTCCTCAAATGAAAACCCCAAATGGTAGACCTAATTTTGGTTCAATTAGGGTTTTAGTAATTCAACCCAATGATCAATTGATCATTTCTATGGACACACAAAGTTGTAGACCTATAATTGGTTCAATTGACAACCTCAAAGTCTCAAAATGCATGCACCCAATTCAAATGAAGGATACCCTAAAACAATTATTCAATTTGGGTATTCAATTAGGGTTTCAATAGTTCAACCAAGTGGTCACATTACCATTTGTGTGGACCCATAGAGCTGCAGACCTATAAGTGGTTCAATTGATAACCTGAAAACCTCAAAATGCACGCACTCAATTCAAATAAAGGATACCTTAAAAAAATCCTTTGATTTGGAAGTTCAATTGAGGTTTCATTAGTTCAACCAAGTGGTCACATTACCATTTGTGTGGACCCATAGAACTATAGACTTACAACTAGCTCTATTTCATAGTTAGTTGTTCAAGATTTCAATTTCATAATTTGTTTTCCTTGGAAGCATAAATTAAAAATTAAAAAAAACTTGGTCCCTTAGCAGAGAACTCCATGAACTATGGACCTTCAAAACAAGTGGTTAGAAGTTTAGTTGGAGGCATGTTTTTGAACTGAATTGTATTAAAGAGTTAGTTCATTCAACCCTACTTCATTGAAGTGGTTAGAAGTTCACTTGGAAGCAAAGATTAAATTTTAAAAAACCCTTAGAGCTCCATGAATTCTAGACCTTCAAGACAAGTGATCAGAAGTTTAGTTGGAGGCATGCTCTTGAACTAAATTGTATTGGAAAGTTATTTCACTCAATCTTAATTGACTAAAGTGATTAAAGTTCATTTAGAACCATTCATACAAAACTTAAGAATTGCAAACCATAATGTTTACACAAATAATTAGTTAGAAGCTCAATTTTTTGATAGTATAATCCATTCATACATACCCTATGAACTCACATTTACAAAAATCAAGAGTTGTTTTGTTTTTTGGGTTCCATCAAGTTTTGCATATGCAAGCAATACTTGAGGTATTCCACTTCAAATTGCAACTACTCTTCAAAAGAACGTTTTTAAAGACACAACTGTTTAATCGTCTAATGGTAAGACATGTTTTAACTTTTGACAACCTCAAAACCTTGCCATTTTAAGCTCTGATCTATAAATGCATGCCATTCCTTATTTACATGACATAGTTGCCATAACATAGATGGGTTTTTATGCAAATGTAAGCATGTTAAAATTTGCCTAGTGATTATTTCATGAGGGAGAGGCAATATTAAACTTAAGTTGATAAAACTTTGGAGTTCCACATTAGGGCTTTTACAAGGTCTAGGCAATGGTTTCCACTTGAGTGATTGGAGAAACCTATAATGAAAAGGTTCTTGCACTGATTCACAAAATTTGGGGCAAAATACAAAGTCAGACCATAATGCCAAAAAAAATGCTCCCCAAAGAGACATATCATGGGTGTGACATTTGTAAAAAATTTTGGCATCTTCTTCCTGGGTGTGAAACATGTTCTCAAACAAACTTGATTAGAGTTGTTAACCTCACTTGCAAAAAATTGGAAATGCGAAGCTTTGGGTTGCATATTAATTGTTGAAAATGTCCTTCCTTTCTACTTCACGTGCACTCAAGCTTTAGTTGACAATCGCGGCAATCCTTCAAAATGCAAAGCACTTGGGCTTTCGACATTCGACCACCTCATTTGTTGCTATACTTATCCTTATGCTTTAGTGCAAGCACTCATGCTCAAAGAACAAGGGTTTTGTTCAAATGCATACAAGTAAGCGCTAACTATTGAGAATGAAAAGAGTGAAAGCTCTTGCATAAGTGAAGCTTCTGGGCACAAAAAATTGTGTCGATGGGCACAAATTGGGGACCAAACTCATTTGCCCCTGAGTTTTGGTCCAAAATTGAGTTTGGCACCCCATCAACCCCTTTGTATTTTTTTGTGCCAGTTTCAAGTCTCATCCCCTATTTTGGCCAAACTGGGGGTTCTCATGCCCTCTTTCAACAGCTTTACATATAACTCTATTCTGGAACAAATTCCCTGAATAAAAATTTCACCAGATTTTTGAGGGGGGAAAATCTTGTCATGTTTTAAAGTGATTTTAAAACAGTTCAAAAAAAAATTAGGTAGTTTTTCTCCAGTTTTCTATGGTTTTCACAATCCCCTTACAAACTTTTTGTCATTCTAGGCTAAATCTTGTTTAATGCGATTTGAAAACAGTTTAAAGTTTTGAGTTAGTTTTTCTCCAGTTTCTATAGTTTTCAAAATCCATTATGAACTTTTGTCAATATAGGCTAAATCTTGTTTGGAATGCTGGATGCTACATTCTTTAAAAAAGATGCTAGAAAAGAAGACAGTGCTTACCACCTTTCTTTTCTCCTTTCAAATATAATTTCTTTATCCCTCCTAAATAGTGATTCTCTTTCAAGTTTCAACTACCTTTCAGAGATTAAATTACATCACAAATTTCCCACAAAATCAATCAATCAATCCTCCCCCGCTCCACCACCCCCAAGGGTTTCTTTTAAGGATTTTGTGATGTATTCAAAGTGGTGATCAGCCAAAAAACAATTTAGCCAAATTTGGTTACATAATACATATGAAAATAGAAAAAAACAGAATCCTTCTGTATTTTTGGGCTTCCTTCTGAAGGTTATCATAAGACGCTGACGATTTGGAAATTTTTTTCTTCAAAATCTGGCGAATTTGGACCAATCTTCCCATGAAAAGTCCTTTGTTTAGGTCGAAATCATTTCAGGTCGAAATTTGGCGAAAATTCCATAAGTACAAGAAACGCTGCCCCTTGGGCCTCCCCCCCACCTCCGCACACTCCACCATGTTAAAATGAATTCCTATCAAATTTGGTGGGAATTAGGTGCGAGTGGGTTCATAAATGAGCAGCCCATCCCTCCCTTCCTTCCTGCCTCCATAAATTGAAAAACCAAAAAGGGAGATAAAAGTCAGCAAACTTGTAAGGTTTATTGTTATGCTTTAATTGCGGTGCTCTAGAACGTACCTGAGTTTTTCCAATAAATTAATTATAAGCCTGTTTTTGGTTAAATTCCATGTGCTTGGAAGTACTAAAATTGAGCTTTACTTGTAAAGTCACGGCTCCTGAGTTCCTCCTCCTCTACCACCAACCTTCAGTACCGCTGTTTCCTCTGTCTCCCTCCGCCTCCGACGATCCTTGCGTTGCGTCGTCGTCCAAGGCCGAATTCGTCATCAATTTTCATTATTATTGCAGGTGAGGATTTGTGGCTGATTCTCCGGCGGCGGGGAGCAATTGCGTGTGTAGAAGAAATCGGATTCTTGGGCGAAAGGAATTAGGAGCAATTGGTTCGTCAAGGAAATCGAGTATCTGGGTCTTGTTGCTACCTGAGATTGTAGTCAACAGTGTGACGTTGTAGGAAGTGGTCTAATCAGAGAGCAGAGAGCACAGCAGCAGAAGAAGCTGATGAATGTTGTGGGTCAAGGAGGTTTTTATAAAAGAAAATCAGCAGGAGGAGGTCTTCTTCTTCTTGTATTGAGCTGCCAGCAGCGTCTGTTGGGACAGCAATGTGCAGCAGAGTCAGATGAAAGCACACTAGGTTGGAACACTTTGGACGTCACAGAGTTAACAGTCCTTATGAAGAATATATAATGACACCTTGCCGCACTGCTCACGTGATTTAAGGTGTCTGGTTACACAGGGTAGTTTAGTTTTCAAATGGATTTTTGAGTTCTGCCATTTTTGTTCCATCCTAGTGTGCTTTCATCCAGGAAAAGACTCATGTGATTTAATGTATTTGGTTATACAGGTCTTTTAGTCTTCGAATGGATTTTTGAGTTCTGCCACTTTTGTTCCACCCTAGTGTGCTTTCACCAGTGGCAGGAAAAGACTCGAGTAATAGCACAGGAAAAGACTAAGTAATAGTAGCTGCTGCTGTGGTGGACATAGTAGAATAGCTGCTTATAGTGAAGCTGTGGGTACCTATGGTTTTTTTCCTCTCCTCTTGCATGATCTTGTAACATCAAGCTAGTAGCTCATGAGTTGTGTTGTTGTTGACGAGTTAGAAGAGTCAAGGAGTTCCCTGCTGCTATCATCATCTTCTTTTTCAAAAGCTTGTAACTTTCCGAAGATGGTCAGAGAGAAAGCTGAGAAACTTTGAGCAGCGGATGATGAGAACTGCTCCTGCTCAAGCGGAGCTTTGCATGTTGTGGAAGGGACGATCCTGAGACTTGCAGCAGCAGGGAGCGTGGCGCCTGCAGAGATTGATCAATTACAATCTGCCAAGTTCCTGAAGAAGCTTAGTACAGGAAGATTGCAGCATCGCGGCAGGAAGGTTAGATAGCCGGGAGTACCGATCATATTGCGAGAGAGAGCTGATCTGCTATTGCAAATCAATGGCGGCGTGCATTGGATCATCGACGATTCCTGAGGACGAGTCGCCTTTAACTCGATCAGCAGCAGCAACGAACAGTAGTCGACGCAGTAAGAAGATCGTGTGCTGCTGCAGCACGGGGGAATGCAGTGCAGCACGCGTGCAAGCCAAGGAATCACGTGCAGGAGGAGGAGGAGGAGGCAGGGTGCACCCATATGTGAAGGCATCGGAGCAGAATGCATCGCCATCGCCTTGGCAAACGAAAACGTACGAGATCGAGCTGAGAGAGCTCTGCTACAAGATTGCGGTGAAGAAGAAGAAGAAGCGCAATGCGGCAGGCGCCAGCAGCAGCAGCAGCTCCTTGAAAGCTGGGATGATGCCGATCAAGGCGGCGGAGGTTGCAGCAGCTGGTGACCATCATCATCACTACGTGCTGAAGCAGATTACCTGCCAAGCACGAGCGGGCGAGATTCTTGCAGTAGCAGGGCCGAGCGGGGCAGGGAAGTCAACTCTGTTGGAAGTGCTGGCGGGTCGTATTCAACCAAGCAGTCCCGCCAGCAGCATTCTCGTGAATGGCTCCCCTATGGACATGCAACGGTTCCGCAGAATCTCCGGCTATGTGATGCAGGATGACGCACTGTTCCCGATGCTGACAGTCGAGGAGACGCTGCTCTACAGCGCGCGCCTGCGCCTGCGATCCACCGTCCCGTTGGTAGAGAAGAGAGCGCGAGTGGAGGCGCTCATGACGGAGCTCGGCCTCACTCACGTGGCCAAGACTCGGATCGGCAACGAAAGCGTACGGGGAGTGTCTGGGGGCGAGAGACGACGAGTCTCCATCGGTGTGGACGTGATCCACGACCCGGCCGTGCTGATTCTTGACGAGCCCACTTCCGGCCTGGACAGTGCAGGCGCATTGCAGGTGGTAGCCATGCTGCGCAACATGGCCGTGTCGCAGCAACGCACGATCATCCTCACCATTCATCAGCCCGGTTACCGCATCCTGCAACTGGTGCACTCCGTTCTGCTGCTCTCTCACGGTCTCGTCGTGCACCACGGACCTCTGGAGCTTCTTTCTTCACGTCTGGCTGCTGCAGGTCATGTTGTTCCTCTGCAGGTCAATGTGTTGGAGTACGCCATCGATGCCATCGATTCCCTACACTTTACATCATCACATCATCATCATCATCATCACCAAGGCTTCACTGGGGGATTTTTTGCTGCAAGAGGATTTGACAAGCCTGCCCACCATTCTGCCAATGCTGCTGCACAGACATTCCAGGAATTCTTTGTGCTCCACGAAGACTCAGATACTTCTTCAATTAATCCACAAGACCCCCACCTCCTTCAGAAACCAGCTGCTGGAAACAACAAGTCAGATGATTCCTCTTTGTTTTCAGCCAAGGATCATCATCATCATCATCATCTTCATTCTCTTGCTGGCGAGCAGATGAAAGTGGCTGACAAGGTGACCTTTGCCAACTCAAGCATAAAAGAGATCATTGTCCTTGCGCATAGGTTTTGCAAAAACATCATTCGCACCAGACAATTGCTCATTGCACGAACCATCCAAGCAATTGGTGCAGGATTTGGACTTGGCAGCATTTATGTGCATATGGGTTATGGTTTACAAGGAGCACAGGAGCGAGGTGGACTACTTGCATTCTCCCTCAGTTTTCTTCTCACCTCCAGCATTGAGGTTCTTCCCATGTTCCTTGAGGAGCGTCACATACTGATCAGGGAAACCTCAAGAGGCGCATACCGGGTTTCCTCCTATGTGCTTGCAAGCACTCTAGTCTTCCTCCCCTTCTTGTTTCTTGTAGCCATGCTGTATTCAGTGCCTATGTACTGGCTGGTGGGATTGGCACCAACAGCCAATGCATTTCTCTTCTTCCTTTTGGTCATTTGGATTGTGCTGGTCACAGCGAATTCATTTGTGGCTTTCTTCAGTGCACTTGTTTCTGATTTCATCACTGGCAATTCGCTTGTCACCGGATTTATGGGAGCTTTCTTTCTGTTCTCAGGGTACTTCATCAGCAAAGACAACATGCCCAAATACTGGCTCTTCATGCATTACATGTCACTGTTCAAGTACCCATTAGATGCGCTGCTCATCAATGAATACTTGAATGTCAGCCATGATAAATGCTTTGGCCCTGTCTATGGTGGCCATTGCTTTCTCACAGGTGATGATGTATTGGCACAGGCTGGATTGACAGGGGAAAACAAATGGGCAAATGTGGCCATTATGGCTGGTTTTGCACTCATCTACCGCATCCTTGGATTTGGACTACTGCAATTCAAGCTCCTATGCAAACGACAACAATGACCTTCCAGATGTAACAACAGAGTTCCTGATTGGTTTCATTGACAAAAAAGATTAGTAAGTCAATGATATCAATTTCATTGCTGGTGCTGCAAATCATCATCTCCTATCCACATTCTCATGCAAACCTGGAGGACTGCAGAATTCAATGTCCTAGAAAGGAGATAACTTGCACCAACCTTGGGTGCTCATGGGATTCACCAGGGCAAAAGAAACTCTGGACAGCTGATGGTGGTGATAACTCAAGCTATTGTAGAGATTGGAACAACATTTGACCATGTAATTGAGCTTTACTATGAAAAAATCATCAACATTGTCAGCTACAGGTTTACAAGCTGTAAATTGGTGTAGATGTTCTCTACTCCAAATTTATGCTCATGGTTAACCAATCAGAACAAAAACTTACATAGGAAAAATAAGGCAACTTCTTTGTCCTTTTGCCTCTGAGCAAGCACTAAACACCAAATGTATTTAGATGGCTATGCATAATTAGAGTGTGACTAATACTCATGTATTTGTAGATTATCATTGTTAATTTAAAGTCAAGAAAATGCTACTATGTAAGTGTCTAATAAAATACATTTTTTGTATTCTGTTTTAGGCTCTCATGTCAGGACCTCCTTTTCTCCTGCTGTTGTCATCTTCTCTAAGTAGATAGCTTGATTGGGTAGAGATCATTTTTAATCACCATGCCTTGCTCTGAAATAGTAGCCTGCAACTGGAATGCCTAAATTGTATTTCTTCACAAAATCTGCCAGTGAAAATGCCACCCTGCTTTCAGGAACTTCAGGCACCTTGTTGAATAATTGCCCAGGCTCCTGGCATATACAATACACAAACTTAGCATTAGTTCAATAAGCATGCACAACCAGTTTGGGTGTCCTCCTTTTCAGGCACTTTTTCCACTGGGCTTCTTCGCTAGGTAGGACAAGGCAGCCATCCATCCACTGATTCCACTTTTGGTGCAGTTGGTTTCACTTGTAATGTGAATTGATGGTGAGAACACACTTGCCATGGGAATCCACAAATTAAAGTGGGGGAAACAGACTACACGCTGGAACAGGCCCTGGTCGAACCCCCTACCAAAATGATGGTGAGCCCGGTTCAGTACCTATGATCGTTTTGGACAGGGAACTCCCTTGGGTCCCTAGGGCATGTTCTGCCACCTAGTGCATCTGTAGGGTTTGGGCCAGCCCTAAGGACAAACTAGGTGGCAGAAGTGTGAGCCCTTGAGATGAACTTGGTGGCAGAATGAACTTGAACTTGCTAGGGGCACGTTCTTTAGTACACAGGCAAACTTGATTAGACATTCTTGACTTGGAAACAGGGAATAAGAGACCCATTGCTTTGAGCAGCAAAAATGAGTTTCGTATGGCTTTGGGTGTAATCTGTGCTAAGTTGACATGTTCAGTCCAAATCTAATAAATTAAGTTAATATTGAAAATATGTGATGTACTTATATAACAATATCACCTGAAAAGTTGCAAGGAGTAAAATGAAAAACTTCTCGCTCTTGATGTAATGGGTGCTTATTTGACATAAATTTGAAATTTTAATAAATTAAGTTACTGTTAAAAATGTGTGAAATATCTATACAACGATGTCACCTATTATACAACAATGCCACCTGAAAAGCAAAGAGCAAAATGAAAGCTTACCTGCTTAAACAGAAGCAAGACATAGCGGTGCAGACCTTCAGGTGGTGCAGGTCCCATATAATGAATCAGCTCTTGTCCTGTTTCCCATATTTCTGTAGGCAAATACTCGGGGAAATAATCTCAAATTAGTGCACAACAGATTGCCGATCCATTTCTTTGACAAGCTTTGCAGTAGGCAAGCTGCCACCACCCCTCAGAAGAGTTTCATGTAAAAGAAACTCTTTTCAGTGATGGGGTAACTAGTCTAAAATGTACCGCATGCAATCTAAGAAAAAAAGATGGAAAAACTGTTCTCAGTTTCAGTTAGAAGTCTTGGAATAAGAAACTCAATAAAAGTCATGAAGGATTCACTACGTGTTAATTTTTCTCATTATGTGCGTCAAAGAGTAGAGGGCCACGGGTTTGTGAGACCTAGACGACGAGAAATCATTGGATTCTTGTGGAAAATATGCAGCCAAAGTTACCACAGTAGGAAGGAAATAGAAGCGCATGCACCTTGGGAAGGATCTGTGGAGCCGGGGATGTCAGCGACAAGCCAGTGAAGGATGTTTCGGAGGGTGGGATGGGAAGGGCTGGGTGCGTCCGGATCCACCATCACCAATGTGTACTTGTCAGCAACGCCCCCAAAGCTGTTGCCGTAGAGCTCCACATGGGGTTTGGCCTGGGTTTGAGCCAATCGCATCTGCGCACCAATGGGCTGCCCCACCTGATTGTACACCACGCGCATGTCCAACACTTGCTCTGGAAGCGCGGGTACCACTTCAGGAACTAAGTTCCCAGCTCTGAGCTGAGACACCAGTACTTGCGGTGACTGTCCACTTCCTACGGGCACCGGTTCAAAGCTCTTAAAGTCGCCTTCAAGAGCAGCATTGCTGCAGGGAAGAAATGCACTTCCATACAAGCTCAAAACCAACATGCAAATGATCATGCAGCTCCTGCTGATGACGCCAACGGTGGCAAAACTCTGAAATCTAGACTTAGTAGCCATGATCTTCAAGAATCTGTTTCTTGCAAACCCTGCAGTGCTGATTCAGTCACTAGACCACTAGTGTTCAAACTATTAAACGGAAGAATGAGCCCCAAGTTATGATCTCCTGTTGCAGCAAACAAAGCTTGACATTTCAGTAAACAACAAAACTCAAATCATGGGTGTTCTATCAAACAGCTAGACTCTTGTGCAGAGAAGTCTCAGAGAGTTCTTGAACATCATGTTGAAAACTTCTAGAGAACTTTCCAGCACCAAATCTCTTGAACCTGCAAGTATCTGCTGTGCTTCAGCTCGGGTGGGCATGCGTTCCTGAGTGATTTTTGCTTGCTGAAATGTTTGATATATATATTACCAAAAAAAAAAATTCGTTCAACGTCAATTGCAGGTAGCTTGTAGTACTAAAAGTGTTTTGCAAGAAGCTACTCTACACAAAAAAAAATTGGTAGTCACGGCCTCGATCAGGATGTTGTTTGTCCACTCCCATATGATTGCAGTTTATAATAGTACCACCGCAAAAAAAAAAAATCTGATGCGCCGGGACCTCCACCGAGAGAGAGAGAGAGAGAGAGAGAGTGATTGTCTCTCAAGATCCTTCCCCACCACATGCAATCAATTTGTATGTGAGAGAATCTGTGTTTTCTCCGGATCACACTTTTTAAACAAGTTGACATAACCGTTAAATATCGAGTATGCTAGTACTACTTCATGGCATCATAATAATTTTAGGTTCAATGATCAACCCACTTCATAGCATTTAGTGTTGTAGCCCGTGCCTGAGGGCCAAGTGTGAAGTTTGAACTCGTTACCAACAGAATTGTTTTTTGTGCAAAACTTAGTCAAAATTTGAGAAATAGAAAGAAAAAGGGAATTTTCTGTAGCAATATTTTCGTTTTTTCTTCTCCTTAGGCCACTTCCTTTCCCTGGACGTTGTCCATCCCTGGGAACACATTTTTTCCTTACGGAATGTCTTTTACTGACCTTCCCTTAGTCACTATCCATCCCCCAGGACACATCTTGTTTTCAGCTTTCCCAAAATGTTTTTTAAATTTCATAATTTTCAATGCATAATGTTTCCATTAAGAGTTCATTCTTGCATGTAGGGATGGTTTTCATCATAAAATTTAGCTCGGATGGTGCATTTGGTTGTTTACATCCATCAAGTTCCTCAAGGAAAAATTACTCGTCCATTTTTTGAGAAAAAGGTTAAAGTTTGTGAAGTAGTTTAAGAGGTAGACAAATGGGCATGCTTTTCACAAACATTGTTCATATGCGGTTGTTAAAGGAATAGGTAGATTACATTGTTTTTGAATGTACAAGGCATTATGAATAGCGATTGATCATTGGACATTAGTGGTTTGAATTTCAAATTCTTGTTTAGTTTTGATTCATGTTGATAGTGATTTGGGGACTACTTAAAAGTGGGATTTTTGGGGAAGTGAAATTCATTCTTAGACACATAATGGAGTAAGGAGATAGATGGATGAACTTTGTAACAAAAACTACATACTTTGGTTTTTAATATCACAAATTTAATCTTGCTATTTGATTACATTTCAATGGAACATGAAATTTTTTGCTGTATTTTGATTGAAATTTTCAATAAACAAGGGAAGTACAAACTTCTAGAGTGATTTCCATATTCAAATTATTGTGTGAATTATTTGTTGTGAATATTTGTAGTGCAAATCTATTGTTATAATAAGTGTGGAATAATTTTGGAGGAATTCAATCCACATCTACCATTTGGGGATTTTTTGGGGCGATTCAATCCACATCTACCATTTGGGGATTTTTTGGGGGGATTTTTTTTCCATTTTTTACAAGGACAAAAGGGTTTTTTGTATTTTTTTGTTGTTTATATTGTAGATAAGGGTGTTTAGAAAAGTGGTTTTGTTTTCAATTCAAATTTAAAAGGGGTATGTTGGAACACATTTAAGGTCTAAATGGTTGACACCGTAAGGACTGTAAAGCAATATACAAACTTTAAAGAAGGATTGTGAAACCAAATGGATCAAATGGTGACCCATAGTTTATATCGGTAATTGGATTTGGAGGCAAATTGTCAAGGTCCTAAAAAAAGAAACAAAAGATAATCTTGAAAATGGAAAGGAGTATGCAGGAATTATAAAAACCCTATATCAAAATCTAATGTTGGACAAACAAGTTTTGAAAACGGAAGAAAGATCTATAAGACATAGGTCCTTTCTACCACAAAAGGTGGTAAGGTGTGAAGTATGGACTAATGGTGTTTAGAAAAGACATAATTATCAACAATCTCCAAAATACAACCTACTAGAATATAGGTTACTCAACCACTTAATGTTGTGATACCAACCACATGAATGGAAATTGTTGTTGCACCCAACACAAATTTTGTCAAAGTTGGCCAATATGTGACCAATGCATTTACAATTACTTGCGACTATTTGGTTTTGCAATTGATTTTTTGCCTTCTCTGATTAATGTGACATCATGTTAACATCAACTAAGTCACCTGTGATTAACTTGCGACTAATTTACAATTAAATTGGTTTACATCTATATATGGGTTGCATTTATCATCCAAGAATAACCATCTAAAGTCCCATTAGTCACAAGCAAAGTGGTGCTTAGTTGTAATCAACATATCTTTTTATACATCAATAATAATAATAATTTGATTTATGATTAAATTTGATATTCATGGTATTTTATTGTAATTAAAGTTATTGATAAGATTATTGAAATTATACTAATTTCATTACATTAAATTACTTATAATTTCAAATAAATTAAATACATTCCACAATAAAGTATAATATTAAAAAATATATATTTTAATTTTAAAATAAAAAATTATAATAATTATTATTAAAAATTATTTATTTATACATTGATTATAATAGACACATAATTTATAATTCAGCTTAATTATTCATATTTTTAATTTTTTAAATATTAAAATATTTCAACTACAATTTAATTAATTAATTAATTTTTTATAATTTTAAGAATTACATTCCAATATACTAGAATATTTAATTATGTACTTACAACATATATTTTTATCACATCACAAAATTTTAGAATAATTTTACTGAGAATTTAAAATAATTATCATAAATTATTTTACTTATTATTTATTACTGTTTATATAAAATGAATTAATAATATTACAACATAAATTTTACCATTAATTAAAATGATAATTCCCAATCATAAAAAATAACTATTGTATTTACAACACTTATGTTTTAATAATAATAATAAAATTTTGTATTCTAATTGAAAAGTTATGTCTTATAGTTAAGATTTTTATTTCAGATTTTTATAATAATCTTAAAATAATGAGCAAAGTTGTTGCAATTACTATATTTAAAAACAAATATACATTAAAATAATTCCATGTGTCACTCATTATTTACTTATTTACAGTAAATTGTTAATATAAAAAAATAAAATTATATATTAATAATTACTATTCTATAATGACATAAAATCATTTTAATTATTTGATTTATTTGTAAGTTAGAATTACAATATTTGAATAATTAATTGATAAATTTTATTATTAATTTATAATTTTAATTCTTATTTAAGTTTGTAGAATAATCATAATTTAATTAAAATAATTAATGTTATGACTATAACTACATGGATTTTAATATAATAAACTAGAATATTTATTTCTTGTAACTAATTATTCATAATATATCACTTTTATAAATAATTGTAAATGATTATATTTATTCATTATAAGTAACATTAGATAATTATTGTTTACAATATAAGTTTTTATATTATATAATTTATATTATTACAGTAAATTAAATAAATCAATTACTGCCACTGAGATGGGATTTTTTGAAAAGTTTAGAATTAATGATGATTTATTATCAAATTGATAAGTTTTTCTTTATACACACGTGAGGAAAGTAATAAGAAAGATTTGGTTTTTTGTACCAACCAGGTCTTACTACGCAAAAGTTGTGTGAAATGAAAGTTTCATGCACAGTTTTGAACAAGAGAAAAGAATGAGTAATTTTTCTTTTTGATTCTAACTTTCCCACTCCAGTCGTTTTTCTTTCTGTTGTTCCAAAAGTTGCGGGTTTAGCCTTAGTTACTTAAATTTTCAATATTCTCTTTCCTTTTTCTCTAGATCAATGGCACTTTATTCTTGAAATATTAGTTATTTCTGTAATTAATGTTACATTATTTTAAAGTCATTGTAATTATTTCATATAAGGATTAATTATAGTAATTTCATAATTGTTTTCTAATTGAACATAATTATTCACAAACTATAATTTATAACTTTAAATCTGAATTAAAATTTTGGAAAAACTATAATGTAGTTAAAATAATTTTTGTAATGATTATAATTGCAAAAAAATTATACATGAATTTTTTTTAATAAAATAGTTTGTAATTACTTATCTTTGATAAATATTTCATATCAATATTACAATAATTTAAAAAATACTAATATATGTTCAGCAAATTATTGTATTCATATTATTAATTACCAATGGAAAAAAACATTTACTTGATCAATAACAATTTTTACAATAACGTATATTTAACATTGGGTCACGTGTCATAATATAAATCATCAAAACACGTGAATTAAATGTCCCAGATTATTTCAAAATAATAATCATTATTATTATAAATATATTGGGACATGTGGGCACACCATTTGCCTTCAATAATGACCAAAATAGTCGCATGTGACAATATGTATAGAATGGAATCAAAGGATGAACTTGTATTTGTTGACTTTGTCGTTCATCCAATACCTTTGTCATTTGCAACTAATATCACATGCGACTTGTTTAAGGCGACTAAACGGTTGTTAGTCGCAAATATCGCTTACAACTAAATTTTAATTGTAGAAACCACTTGAAAATAAGCATTTTTCTTCTAGTGGGAAGTAAGACACCCTAGATGCTATTTACCAATCTAATAATGACTACTCATGTAAACAAGATTGCAGATCGACCATCAATGAATTCAATAATTACGGGAGGGTATAGAAGTACATATGTTAAAAATTTAAGAGGAGGATATTGAAAACCATTTGTTGTAATTGCAAGAATCCTCGATCACAAAAATGGCAATGTTATGAGGCCAAACAGGGTAGCTCTTAAGTACCTTGATTTTTTTTTAAATGTTGACCTAGATGTTCATGTTAGAATGTTCATTCTAGAGTGAAAGTAAATGTAAAAACTTTTAAAAATTATATCATCAATGTGTTTAACTATACACTAAAAGATATATCATCGAATTAGTGCCATAATTACATGTCAAAATTTCATGACTCTATTTTTTTAGAGCTTACACAAGCATTTTGCATATGTCATTGGAAGATTCAAAATGACAAACAAATATACATGGAATTGAAAAACATGAAGCAAGAGGAGACTAAGAAGGTGGAGGTTTACTATGAGCGAATTCAAAAATTGGCTCATGGTTTATAAGTACCAACCATAAATAGTTTAGGGCGGGCTTGTAATCATACCTCAGAATTGTGATTGTAAAGATGAAGTGGTCAACACTACAACAACATAAGGAGGTGATAATGTTCTGTTAAGGAATGACTATTGTTGAAGCAAGGAGCACAATTTCAGTACCATAGAGTATTAAATAGACAACACCACCAAAAACACAAAGTAATATAAAGAAGACTTACAAGTATTGCACAAATTGTGAAATGACTAATCATAATGTGGAGACGTGTAGAAAGAAGGAATAGACCATAGTGGTAGCCACAGAGGCAACACAACAAAGTCAAAAACCACAGAAGACATCTCCATATGCATGTCACATCTATGTTTGAATGGAAATAAAATGAAAAATTGTTCAAAGTTTATGGAGATGCAAAAGATGTTTCATGGGAAATCTGTGATAATAATAGAAGTTCAACTTGTTGCTAAGATACAAACAATCACTATAGATGTTAATGTGGTGGACGTTAATGTTACAACAAGAAGTAAGGCATTTGAAGGACAAGTGTTCAAAGATAAAGAACCAAGGAAAACAAAGAATGCTACTAATTGGGAAAAATAAGGACGGTTCAAAAGTTCAATGGTGGAGATAATTCAACAAATTCAAAACAAAAACCTAGACAAAAGGGCCATCCACATCCATGGAGGGATGGAACACAACTTGGCTGAATGTCCGAAATACTACTCCTATAAAAGCACAAAAATTTCAAGAGGTAGTGAATTCACAAGAAAAATTGATTACAATAGAAAAGATTTTTCTTGACATTAATCAGTAGATGTTAGAAATAAGTTATATTTTTAACTTGGGACAATTGTTTAAAATAACTTATGGGTTAAAAATGTATCTTTGGTAGAAGCTAAAACCAGAGAAGAAAAAAAAAAAAAACTCAGAATCTAAACAAAGAAACCACAAAGAAACAAGTTAGTTCTTCAATACCAAAGGTAGGGACAATTGTTATAACAATAAATAATCATATGGCAGTTATTCAAATATAGGTTGAGAAGAATACAATAAAGGATGTGTTGCTGGATGTTGGTTCTAGAATTAATATCATCATAGAATACTTGAGATTAAGGTGGGTTTTTAAAGCTTAAACTTGCACCATATAATATAAGGATGGTAGATTAAACAACCACAATTAGAGATCTAAAGATATATGTTCATGACATTCCTTGCATAACTACATTTACTATACTTCAAAACAATGTGGTAGATTCTAGTTATTCCATGTTGTTAGGGAGACCATGGTTGAGGGATGTTAAAGTGGCACATGATTAAGGGATTAACATTGTTACCATACAAGGGAATGGGACAATTAGAACAATTATGGTCACCAAGCGTTTGGGAAGTGAAGTAAGAAGACCATAAGTGTTACTATGCTACAACTATCAAAATGGTCTCACAAATGAAGAAGAAGATATCATCTTTGCTACAGAACCAAAGTTATTTTCAATAGGAACAATCAATTTACTTAAGACAATTCAATCCATGAAAACCATAGATGTGGAAATCATGGATAATAATGTGAAGACTAATAATTCAGAGTTTAAATTCGGGGTACAGAGCACAGAAAAGAAGATAACTAGTAATAAATATGAACCAAAAGTAGCTCTAAAGGATAAGGTGTATCCGGACACGTACTATAATCATCAACCATGGAATGTTGCAATGGATGAAATTCTAGGAAAAATCAAAGCACAAGAATTACAAATAGTTGGATGGATGTTAATGGAAGATTAACAATTGATGAGCCTCAACCAAAGAACTAATGCAAAACCACAGTTAGTGAAGATTAATGCATAGTTGGAGACAAGGAAACTATTGGAAGAGGAGTAATTGTTGAAAGAGTTCAAAGATGTTTTTGCATGGACTACAAAGATCTGAGAAGGATTCCACCAGAATTAGCACAACATAGAATTGAATTGGATAACACTATACCACAAGCACATCAAGCCAAATACAGATTAAATCCAAACTATGTTATAACAATCAAATAAGATATTGATAAATTGTTAGCAGTTGGATTCATTCAATTTCTAAAAGAGGCTACATGGTTGTCACCCATAATAGTACCCAAGAAGAATGATAAATTAAAAATATATATAGATTTCAGAAAACAAAATGCAACCACAAAGAAAGATCCATACCCATTACCTTTTACAAATGAAATTTTGAACACAATAGCAAGGTATGAAGCATATTCGTTCTTAAATGGGTATTAGGATATCATCAAATTTTATAACTCTAAAGGATAGATACAAAAATGCATTTGTTATAGACTTGGGAGCTTTTATATGGAAGGTGATGTCGTTTGGGGTTAAAAATGACCTCCAACATATCAAAGAACTGTTACCAAAACATTCAAAAAATATTTGGACAATATTATGAAAATATTTGTAGATGACTTTAAAGAGGCTAATGATATGGATAGTCAATCATCTACAAAAGTTGAGACTATGTTTTCAAGAATGCAAAAAATATAGCATTAGTTTGAATCTAGACAAATGTGCATTCATGGTATTTTCAGGAATGATCTTGGGTTTTATTGTTTCCAAAAAAAGGAAACTACTAGATCCAAAGAAAATACAAGCAATACTAAACATGCCACCACCTAAAAATCCACAAAAGATTCAAGTATTCAATGGTATGGCACAATTTTATAAATGTTTCATCAAAAAAATTGTTATTATTATGGCACCATCTACTGAGTTGACCAAAAAACAAAGACTTTTCTTTAGACAAAAGAGTGTTCAAAGGCTTGGGAGTTGATCACACAAAAGTATATTGAAGCATTGACATTAATATCACCAAACTGGTAGGTGGAGTTTCATGTTCATATATATGCAACATTACTAATTGTAGGAATTATGATGTTTCAAAATTTGACAAGGAAGAGTGATTAACCGGTGGTGTATGCTTCTAGACTTTTGAACATAGCATAATATAATTACAACACAACACAAATAGAGGCATTAGTAATGGTTTTTGCTTTGCACAAGTTCAAACATTTTGTTCCATGTGGTTGTACAAGGAACACAAAAAGTGGTAGTGATGGGCCATCATAATTTCAAGGATGAAGCGTTAATTAAAAGATGGTGGGCAAGTCAAAAAATGAATGGGATAGGCAAGAACGTCAAGGATGAAAATAAATGGAGTAATCGTTGAAAGCTATTTTTGTTTGCTACATGAAATTATGTGTTTTTTTTAAGTTTTTGAGTTCGCAAAAGCATGAGTGCGACAAGTGCAATTGAGAAACTATAGATAGTAACAAAGGAAAGGGAAACACAAAAAAATGAACATAAACAAAAGCAAGACAAGAAAGCAGAAATGTTGAAAAAAAAAAAGCAGAAGAAGAGTTGAGAAGAAGAGACACTACACCAAAACTTGACATCTATGACTATGATAAATATGACTAATGACCAATTCTAATCATATATGCCATGTTTTTGTGCCTAGTCATATTTTTGTAACCATGGATATGACTACATGACTAAAAGTCTTCATGGATAAGAATAATACATGATTAAAAATCTTCTTCATGAACACCATATAATTATTTAATAACATACAATCTCAAACATTAGAAATAATTAAAAAGGAAAAAAACTAGAAGGTAGACATATGTTTGCAAGTGCGATCGATTGGGGGAAGAAACATAATTTGTTTTAAAGAAATGTATGTTAATTATTTTTGGTTTTCTTAAGGTGCCTAGAATCAATAGTTGTTTCACGATGTTGGCATATCATTGTGCATTTGGGCTTGAGGATGAATGGGTGGAAAATATAGCAGTGGATCGACTAGGAAGCTAACCCAATGGATTGGTCAAGAATCCATTTTTTTTAAAAACAAAATGAATGCACAACAAATCCATCAAGATTGGTTGTCAATGTGACTTTAGGGTTGGGTAGAGCTATGTCAAACTTGACCTTGGAATTTTACACTATTATTACATCCATGGAGCATGTTGATAACCAAGGTTCTCCTTATCACAGATGTTGTGCCACAATGTTTAAAGGTATGTGCTTGGAACATGTGGCACAATTAAAGTAGGCCATGAAAGATTAGATCATGGACAATGTTAAACTTGGTTTATTAGTCGCGCAATTCCTATTGAACATAAACAACACTACTTTGACAAGGATCCCATTAAATAATCATGGATTCATAATCAATTTGTCCTCCCATATGATATTCACAATGTTGTGGATTTGTATGTTAGTTTGGAGTACAAATGCCATATGGAGGTCACAACTAATGTTAGGTTCCGAACAAATGCAAATCTCACAAACATCTTTTCCTTCCAACAAGAACTACTTGGTTTAAAATTGTCTAGGCACAAATTTATTATTAACATCCAAACTCCAATGTACTAAAAACTTTAATGTTGGATCTAGGGCATGAAAAGGTTGTTCCTTGTGATGCAACTTTTGGAACAAATCACAAGAAGGTATTGTCATCAATTTCCCTTCAATGCCTCATCTTTTCAAGGTCAACATGGTCCTCCCAACTAATGAACATTTTGCTTGTCATAGTTTCTATTTTATACGTTCATAGTTTTTGACAAATGGTAAAATGGAATTCCTATGGCCTAGATCGTATTTGTTTGGAGCAAGAGTGTGGAGGCTCAACAATGGTTGATAACATTCAAGGTCAAACTCTATCATGATTTTCTTAAATGGAATCCAAATTTGTTTATTGTTGATAACACCCATGTAGAAATAAACGTAATTAAATGAATTATTTTTAATTTTTACATATCACTTGAATGATTATAGAAATGGGTGGATGCCCCTCCCTAGGGAAGGAAATATATTTATTGAAACAAACTCCCTTGGGAAAAATAATTTCAAGTATTTATGCACAGATGTTTTTGGGAATTCCTAGAAGTTAAGTTCACCAAAGAACATTCCATCTTTTCCCCAAGGAATCCATTTTTACCTTGGGATAGATGCCCAAAATGATAAGTTCATGAAAATGCAATTCGGGGAGGAAGGTTTTGGGGATAGATTTTCCAAGGAATAAAGCTTGGGTAAATGTAATCTAGTAAGTGTAGATTTTCCAAGGAAATTAATGGCATGGATATATTTTGTTTGGAAGTTTTAGATGGTCCCAAAGAATAATTCTTGGTCATTTTCATGTGTAGGATGTGTGTTTGGGTGCAAGTATGATTGGGTGGACCCACAAGGAACATCACACACTTAATTTCCTAGAAAGGGTTAAATTTAGGATTAATTTTCTTAAATATAATAAGGCATTTTGTACATTGGTTTACATCACCAAGTTAAATATATTTCAAATATTTAAATGATTCACGTTGATCAAGATTTGAACATGTTTTGATGTTCCTAAACATTTCCTTAATAAAACAATTCAAAAAAGTAACGCAAATTTGCTTTTAACATAGGAACCTCTTAGGAACCCGAAATGATCTTAGTTTTTTTGGTTCATGGTTATAGGATATGCCTATGACATTTGTCTAGGGGTGGTGACCAACAAAGTAGTTAAAATATGTAACATGAATGTTTTATTAATTTTTTAATGTAAGGAAAAGTACCGATTTTATAGCCACATGAAAAAAGGAACAATTTTTTTTGGCTTTTAAGCTGAATTTTTATTACTTCTCATAGGGGATGTCAAGGGCCATTTACTTACACCAAACATTCATTAAAAAAATCAAGCCTTGTGTGAGGCAACTTGTCCCTCTACTCCTAGTTTTATGAGGTGACTATACTTGAAAGTACATATGCTATCGGTGAAGGAAAAAATGAAAATGTATTCCTAAATGTTAAGTTATGTTTATAATTGAAACCAAATAACTTGCCTCCTATGCATCATTTATGATTTAGAATTGATAGATATATTTTTCAAGCTCAAATATTCCAAATCCTAGAATTTTATGTTAAATTGTCACTAATTCAAACCAACTTTTCATGATTCAACACCATGTTCAACTAGGCAATAGACCTTCAGTCACTTGAAATATTATTCCTATCACATACGTTATTCAAATCTAGCTTTCCTTAGCTCATTAGAAAGCTAATTACAAGGATCATATGCCTACCAAATTCCAAGTTCTACGCCCAAACTAATAAGAAGTTATGCTACCAAACCTGAGAGGGTTTTACAAAGGTAGAAAGTTCAACTTACCTACACACCACTAGTCATTTAAAATATTACTCCTATCACATATGTTATCCAAATCTAGCTTGCTTTAGCTCATTAAAAAGCTAATTACACGATGCATTTGTCTATGAAATTGTAGGCTTTACACCCTAACTAGTAAGAAATTGTGTTACCAAAACCGAGAAGGTTTTATGAAGGTAGGAAGTTCAACTTGGTTACAGACCTCCAATCATTCAAAATATTATTTCTATCACATATGTTGTCCAAATCTAACTTGTCTTAACTCATTGGAAAGTTAACTACATGGCACATTTTCTTACCAAATTCTAAGGTTCACACTCAAACTAGTAAAAAGTTGTGCTACTAAGCCCGATAGGGTTTGTTTTTTTTCTAAGATTTCAAGCTCCCAACATTATCTCTACTCACTTCCATTCTTTCAAAAATACGACAAAGATCCAATCTACTTTCCCTCTTTCCACCATTTACTATGACTAATAATTCTTCTCCTCCTAAGGATGATTGTAGGAACAACTATTCTCAAATCAAAAAATATGTCTGGAAAATAAAGACCCTAATGATCCAAATTTGCCCTTTTAAAGAAAAGGAGAAGGAAGGAGGAGAAGAAAGATCCAACTTGGTGGCCAATGGAAGGAGAACAAGAACAAAAAGCACCTTTTCACCTCTTCCCATTTTCCCCCAACATATTTTACTTAAACCTCCATTTTTTCCATTGATATTAAGGTTTTACTTTACCATGGTCCTAGGTAACAACTTACGCATTTCCTTCATTTTCTTTCACCTATAAATTACCACCACGAATCTTGATGTAACAAGCCTTCCACACATTCATTGATGATTTGATTTAGATTAAAGATCTTTTTTTCTTTCGTTGAAATTACAACGTTGCGTATGGCCACATCTTATGAACCTCAAGCTACACAAATGAATGAAGAACCGACTTTGGAGTCATCTTTAGATTTGACACTAACGCAACATCCTCGTGATGAAGAGCCCGAACCATGAGAGGTGTGCGCTCATCTTGAAATTGATCCCTTTTGAGCTTAGTATTATCGCATTTTTCCAAACTTTCGCACTTTGGTGATTTTGTTACAAGTTAACCCCGCTTCTGGTGATGAACCTAAAATTATCTATGAAGGTTATTACGAAACTAAAAACACCTCTATCTTCGCATGGTCTTCAATTCCCGACATTGGACACTATTGTTGGTTACATAGTGCGATTCGTCGACCGTCTCTTAATAGCAAGGCAGACTACCTAATTTGCACCATTCAATGCATCCTAAATTTCTTATAGTTATGAATTATCACTATGGCATAACCCAGGACTCAACATGTAATTACAACTCCTCATTGAACTTATCCATAATCTAAAAAATTGTTTCATTCACTATGAAACTCATGTTGCCATTGCCACCTATCACACTATTTATTTAATCATTAAATTATCTCGAATTAATCTTATGTTCATAAGGCTTGAAGATTCTTCTATCTCTATTGGACCTTTCATTGACACCCTTCAACTGCTTCATGAATCTCAAACATCTTTGCTATTCATTAAACACTAGAACAAGACTAATGTTTTATTGAACACCACAAATTTTGGTGTCTATTTCTACCCCCAACCCCTTTAGAGATTTTTCACCCCTATTCACGCGATTAAAGTTTTAAAACTATGGTTACTAGATTTTTGTTGAAAAAAAAAATCAACCCAACACCTTATTCACCAATATTGTATTTCAAAAAAAACAACCCCTCCCCCCATGCGACCATGCGCATTCATCATTTTTTATTTTAACATGAAATTGCTAAAAGCCCCTAATAACCTTACCACATTCGAATATCCTTGATGTAACTCTTAAAAATTGAGATTATCGCACATGGTTGTCTCAATATGGTTAACAACCTACATGTAATAACTTGATGTCATACTCAATGAGCGACTGGCAAAAGAAGAAAACATTGCACAAATATGACAATATCCTTTTATCACTTTTGGATAGTGAATTCGCATAGGAGTTTTATAAATCCAAAATAAGGTTTAACCTCCACTTGAATCATTCGCCAATGTGCTATAATGATGGATCCATAACATGGACCCAAATGCGTTGAAGGTGGAGGTGACCCTCCATGAATCACATTATAAATTTGTCATCCTTCCCGCGTTGGGCAACTTCAAGGTGATTATGGATGGGGATCTGAATGCAATGAAGCTACTTATGGACAATGTGCCGTTGACTATGGCATTTCTGTCCACAACTTACAATTTTGATGGGGAGTGTCCAACATGGAAAGGACTAGATTGGGAGTGTTTGCTCATTGGTCTTTTCAATTGTAAGGTTTGTTTCCAATCTATCATTTGTATATGTGATAGAAAGGCATTTTTTGCACCTTTTTGCAATAGTGACAATATACCAATTCTCATAGAAGTTTCAATTAAAATTTGGGCAATATATGGCTATAAAAACAAAGGTTCCCTTGGGCAAAGAAACATTCATGAAGACTCTCGTGTTGTTTTACGCCTACTTTATTTTTCAATCGAGTAGGTGTGAACATTAAGGACATATTGGGTTCCAAATCACTTTTGTCATTAATTCAAAGCATAGGTTTGCCTTTTCCATTTAATCAAAGGTTGTAAAAATATGAGATATGCCCCGAGGCTTTCAAGACGACTATGGATCCAATTTTGCAAAGTGGAATGGGATGCTTCAATGTGTACAGAAGAGGAGTGTCACAACCCTAGCCTTGGGTTCGTGACCAAGGCAAGAGCTTGCAAAGGTGCGAGCCAAGAATGAAGCCCAAGAGTCATATTTCATGCTCTTGAAAGTGTAGGAGACAGAAATGTAGGAAAATGTAAAGGAATGAACTCCCACACTCCTAAGTGAGTTCCCACTTTGGGAGTTAGAGTCTCGATGGACTCTTGAATTTTCAAAGGGTGATTTTAGGGGTCAAAACTCATTAGATTAATGAACTACTTATACCATTGAAAATTTCTAAAATTTAGATGTCAAAAATGGGCTCACATGACCCATTTGCACATTTAAAACATAAGTTATGGCCAAAAGAAGGGCTAGGAGTCAAATTGCCAATTTGATTGACTCTTGACCACTAAAATTTAAGGATTGCCCTAATTTTCTTGTGTGCAAGTTACATGCCACATATCATTACAAAGCTTTTGACAAGGGTTACAACTTTGCTTTGGACCTCACCTCCATCAGTGGTCTGCACAAGACATTATCGGCCTCCAAAGTTGTAAAAGTCCTAATTCCAAGAATTTCGAGACTCCAAGTTGATAATCCTGAGACAAAATGACATTTGGGTTGTCGCACCCTAGCCTTGGGCTCGTGACCAAGGCAAGGGCTTATAAGAGTGCGGAACAAAAAGGAAGCCCGGGAGGCACATCTTATACTCTCGGGAGTGTAGGAGAATGTGAGAAAATGAACCTTCACACTCCCAAGTGAGCTCTCATTTTGGGAGTTGGAGTCTCGATGGACTCCCGAATTTTCAGGGAGCAATTGTAGAGGTCAAAACCCATTGGATTAAAGAATCATTTATATCATTAGAAAGCTATTGAAACGTAGATGTCTAAAATGGGCTTGCATGACCCATTTGGACACTTAAAACACAAGTTATGGTCAAAAGAAAGGCTAGGAGTCAAATTGACAGTTTGACTCCCAACGACTAAAAGTCGGGAATCAACCCGATTTCCTTCCGTGCAGGTGGCATGCAACATACCATTGAAAAGCTCTCGACAAGGGCTACAACTTTGCTCTCAAACGTCATCTCAATCGGAGGTCTGCACACAAAATTATGGGGCCCCAAAGTCATAGAATCCCAATTTTGGGAATTTCGGGACTCCCATCTAGGAGTCTCGAAACAAAATGCCATTTGGATGTGGGCCTCATGGAGAGGCACAAAGTATACTATTAGGGGGAAGGTGGTGGCTTCCCCCAAGTCTGGGCTGTGGTGAATCTTGTGAATCCGAATTTGCCCATGGCTCATCTTAGCACCAAAAGTGCTCCAACTATGCACTAACCAACTTATTCGGTTTTGTGCAAGTTCATGTGAGTGAATGATTACTTGTCATTCTTCCCAGTCCCATCCCGGAGCTCCAGCATGCCCCTCTACCCCCAAAGTGCTTGAACTAAGGAGCATGCTCCAAATCCTTATTTTTTCATTATTCATTTCAAACTCACATTTGAGTCTATCAAGGAGCTTGGGAATGCGTCATGGGTGCAGGCCCTATGGTTAAGCACAAATAATACTATAAAGGGGAAGGTGGTGGCTTCCCCTAAGTCTGGGCTGTGGTGATTTTTATGAAACCGTGTTTACCCATGGGTCGTCCGTGCACAAAAAATGCTCCAACTATGCACTAACCAACTTGTTGTTTGGTTTGTGCAGGTCTATGTGAGTAATTAACTTGCTTGTCACTATTCTAGTCCCCATTTCGAAGCTCGACCATACCCCTCTACCCCCAAAATGCTAACGAACTAGGGAGCGTGTTCCAATTCCTTATCCTTTTGTTGTTTTCACTCTTTGGATTCACAGTTGAATCCATCAAGGAGTTTGGGGGTGCGTTAAGGAGCCTTCATACATCTATGCCTAGTAAGTGTATCAATAAAATTCACTTAATGAACTTTTTTCAAATGTTTTATTCAATATAATTTAAAAGCAAACCCTTACATGTAATTTTTTTTAAATTTTGTTTTACGAGAAAAAGTGCAAGGTATTCGACCTTGGTCTTAACAATGTAAGAAAAGTAGGCAAAAAAATTGTTTCAATCTCTTTGTGGATGTTTTCATCTCATCCATTTATTTTGCTAAAAAAATAACTTGTAGTAAATCTAGATGATGATGAAATGTAAGATCAAAGGAATGATGACAATTGACACCTTTAGGAGGCAAAAGTTCAAAATATGGAAGTGGAGATAATTGAAGTTCATGACAATGTTCATCAATGTTTCAACCAATCGTCTAGTTCTGCACCACCAAATCACATAAAAAGCAGATAGTGCATAAAGATTTCCCAAAAAGTAATATGCGTTCTACTTGGGTTGCAAGGAAGAAAATAAAAGAATTAAATCAGCACCAAGATGAAGAAGAGACTCAAGACACAAGGGGACTAACATCTACATCATATGGTAGATTTTCTTTGCAGTAGTCCAATGCGTAAAATATTATTGATTCTTCTAACATGGACACCACTTTTTGAAACCCCTCAATTGGGAAGGTTGCAAGAAAGGTGTTGGTACAAGAGGCCATAAAAGATGTGTTTAATAGGTTACCTATCGAAAAATTAAGCCCATTCACAAAATAAAAGTTCGATGATTTTTGTTTTATATATTTTATTTAATCATAGATTTTGTAAAACATGAATGTGTTAGATGAAAATCTCATGCAGTCATTAGTCAAGGACTTAATAGTCATTTAATCTGTTATTTTCATGTTTGTTTCCACGTGGTGGTTAGCAAGTGGAAAATTCCTTCCTTCTACAATGTGTTCTCAACCTAGTGGCCACCATGTGGGTAGTTTCTCCCTTCTTTATTTTTTTTTCCACTTGGTGGCCACTAGGTTAATAAGTTGTGGTGTCTCACCTAACACACCCCCAAGCTCCTTGATGGACTCAATTGCAAGTCCAAAGGTGAAGACAGCAGAAGGAGAAGGAGTTAGAGCGCGTTCCCTGGCTCACAACACTTTGGGGTAGAGGGGCGTGCTGGAGCTCCGAGATGGGACTAAGAAGATTGACAAGCACTTCACTTACTCACATGGACTTGCACAAACCAAACAACAAATTGATTAGTGTGTAATTGTAGCACTTTAGTGCATGGACAAGGCATGGGCAAACATAGGCTCACAAGACTCATCACGGCCCAGACTTGGGGGAAGCCACCACCTTCCCCCTTATAGTACACTCTATGCATGGCCATAGGACCAACACCCAAATGTGATTTTGTCCCAGGACTCCCAAGTGGGAGTCCCGAAATTCCCACAATTGGGACTTTTGCAACTTTGGAGGCCCATAACTTTGCGTGTAGACCTTCAATTGAGATGAGGTCTAAAGCAAAGTTCTAGCCTTCATCAAGAGCTTTCCAACGATATCTTGCACCCCACCTACACACAAGGAAATCGGGGTGATTCTTGACTTTTAGTGGTCAGGAGTCAAATTGGCAATTTGGATTCTTGGCCCTTCTTTTGACTATAACTTGTGTGTTAAGTGTCCAAATGGGTCATGCAAGCCCATTTTAGACATTTACGTTCCAAAAGCTTTTCAACGATACAAGAAAATTTTCAATCCAATGAATTTTGACCCCTGAAATTGCTCTCTGAAGATTAGGGAATCCACTAGGACTCCAACTCCCAAAGTGGGAGCTCATTTGGGAGTGTGAGGGCTCATTCCCTCATACTTTCTTATACTCCCAAGAACATGAAATGTGACTCCCAGGCTTCATACTTGGCCCGCACCTTCACAAGCCCTTGCCTCGGTCGCAAGCCCAAGGCTAAGGTTGTGACATCACCCTTGTTAAGGATTTTTTTCCTATTCTTTTTAAATTAAAGGCTTCTTCTTTTCTAAACTTTCTCATTTAGGTTTCAAATAATATCAACATGTTGCTTCATATTGGTATAATGTTGTGAAAATCAAATATAACTATCCTCCACAAATGCAAAACCAAAACCAAAATTAATCTTTCATAGCAAGTTCGAATATAAAATATCAAAGTTCCAAGTAAAACTTGTTCATAAACCAAAAATAAAAACAAAAAAATGATTTGCAAAAGTAAGAAGAAAGAAGTTTTAAAGGTTCAAAAATGTTACAAGAAGTTCCAAAAAGAAGTTTTTCACTATCATCTAATCTTTCTATTTATACCAAACATAACATTGTTTCAAATTAAATAGTCACTAGCTAGTATAACAGAAAAAACTTTAAATTTAAACTTCAACAACTATTGGCTACATGTTTAAAACAACAAGAACCAATTACTATAACAAACTAGTTACCAATTTACTTATTCCACCGGTTACCTTAACAATTGTTGCTGGTTATTTCAATAGACTAATACACTTAAGGTCTTATTACCTAGTAATAATTGAACTAAGTCTCATAATCATATTGCCTTACCAATTATTAGTTGGTAACAACTAATTGTTATGTACATATTGAAAAATTGGGTTAAAATTAACGCCCCTTGAAAACCAGATTTCTTCCTCGAAACCAGTCACCTAGAAGTACATGTTTCACCCTTGCAACCAAATCATCAACATGTTCACCTATGGTATCAACAAGTTTAGTTAAAGGAACATGTTTAGATCTTGGTCTCTTAACAACATGTGTGTCCTTTATTACTATATGTGGATTCCTGAAAACCTCAAAGGCATGTGTGATAATGTTAATCAAGGTAACCTTACACCTACCCCAATCGCCAGTATAACTTTAATGGAATAGGTTTGGGAGTAATACGTTTTTCTAATTCTTCTATCTGAATATTAACAACTACAACAAGTACTTCCATAGATTATGTGGGTAAAGACAAAGTTCTACTCCTCTTCGAATTCGCTTTGGTTCTTCAGTGGTGGTGACCACAGGTTCACTCCGAAAACTCATAGTTACAATTGTTGCCTACATAGGTGAAAACTTATGGGAAACAATAACAAGTACCTCAATTGGTTTGCTAGTATAACCCTCAAACTGTAACTAGTATGCAACTAGTTCATTCACGTAGGCTTCTTCATTTGCATGAATTATCTCCAAACTATCCTAGATCTATTTTTTTGTAATATTTTATATGATTTGCCACCAATCCTTCCATTTTGGGTATTTATCCACCAATGTTTAGTTCTATACCTTAAACAAAGTATTTTCCGAAAGGAATTCCTTAAACTCCTTCAACTAATTATCCATGTAGGTGGTTTGAGAAACTTGGTGCTTGACAAAGTGTTTATAACTTGCCTTTTCAGTTCTTGAATTTGTACCCGAAGCTCATGGGTACGATTCTCCATGTCAATGTGGACTTCCATCAACTATTCCCACTATTGTAAACATATGTTTTTTAGTTCTAAGAGATTTTTTTCCCATTGTACATTGATAGCCTCCATCTTTCCATAATCCCTTGTCAACCAGTCAAGGTCAGTCTATAGAGCCTTCATGTTGTTATGGGTTTTAAAATGAACTTGATTAAGCTCATTGTACTCCTATTGCAATGCTTTAACCTTCTTGATTACCTTTTCAACTTCAACACTTTTGGTAACTAGGTGCTTATTTTCTATCTATAGTTTAAGGACTTGGGTTTTCATAATAACTAAATCCTTGTCTATGTTCTACAATGTTTATTTATGGCTAACCAATTTTAGGCAATAAACCTATAGTTGGTTGTTAATGTCCTTTAATAAGTTCTTAGCGATATTATATTTAATCCTCAAATTGGCTAGGCTATCTATTATTTCAAGCCAAGTTTGGGCAACTAAGGCTACTTATTCAAATAAAAGTGTAACTTGTTTCAAGTTTTCATGTTCAACATAAATTGTTGATGTTTCAAGAAAAATATAAACATGTATAAGTTGAATTAGTTCAATGGGCTTGGGATGAACTGATTGAACTAGTTATGTACCTATTGGTAATAGGTTACTGATTAGTTATGTAGGAACATAAGTTTCTTGAACATGTAAAGGCTTTTGATTTGATACATGTGAAAAATTAAGTTCATTTCTATCTTCCATGAATTGGTCACTTTCCATCCTTATCAATTCATCTTCATGCTACATAATAACGTTAGCTTCCATGTCTTCATCTCCTCCCTCCATAATCATGATTCGCTAATGGGTGCGAAGTTTTTTCTTTAGTGGTGAACTAGTTGGTTTTGGACTTATTTTAGTCCCTAAGTGTTGACAACTCAGTTTGCATCTTCAACCAATGTGATTATCAATCTAATTGTGGCAATATATTAGTTGAGTGCACTAATCGACATTCATTGATGAATTGATCCTTGGTGACAACTTCAAGAAAGGGTTTTCTAGATTTCTCCTCACTAACCTTCTTTTTTCTTTCTCCTGAAATAGTTGTGGTTTTGGAGAATCAAATGTGTAATTTTTTTTTACAATGGAAATTAGTGTTGTAAACAAACTTCTATAACTAGTCTAGATTAATAGGTTGTTGCCTTCCTATTAAGCACTATTAACTTTGCTACAATATGTTTTTGGTGCTTCGTCCATCGAGTTAATTCTATTGATATTTACATCAACATGATAAAACACTAGTTGATATTCTTCCTTTTGTTTGCCAAATTAAAGGTAATGGCAATGCAATTATTGAAATAAACTAACCTTTATTGTTGGTAATAAATTTGTAGAATGGCTATAAACTTGGCATGGTACTTCTCCTTCATCCAAATGACACTCCCTTATTCTTTGTTGATAAATGCATCCAGTCGAGCTATCACTACAACACATCTTGGGTTTTACAACCGGTTAACAAAAGGACTAATGTCTTTTTCGACTATAACTATAATTACATAGTCACATTAATGACTACTTGATTGTAAAGGACATTATGGTGCCACTTGGCATTATGGTTTTGCGACCATAGTTGATATCATGACTTGATGATTTTTGCACAAATATCAAAATTTTAAAATATATTTGTAATTTATTTTTGATTCTCAGAAATTGGGTAATAACAAAAATTTATTGATTTTTGCAACTATTGGTAAATAATAGCGACTTGTGATCTAGTGATGTTGACATGGCATTCCATGTGGCAAGAGTTCATAAGGTGTGCTCATTAGATTTATATGCCAAGTATTTTTATAGGTTTTGTTATTGCCTTGAACTAATGGATGCCAATGTGTGAATTTAGAATATACCCATCCATTTGATGAGTTATCTTGGAATGCACCCATCTATTTGGATGGTTATATTAGTAATTTGAAAGGGGAAAAAAATCAAATTACTAATACAACCATCCAAATGTTGTCCTTTGCAATTAATAACAATTTGGTCTTTCATGTGATGATGACATGCCATGCCATTTAACAACAAGGTGTCTTAAATTGCATGGCAATCCATGATTTTTTGTGACACCATAAGTTTTTGTGTGTTTTGAATTTATGTCACCAATATTTGTCATGGCATGCCATTTGTTTTTGGTGCCATGATGTTTTTAAAATCATGAATTCTCATGCATGTGTATGTGTACCAAACAAACTATTGTTAACTTCTAATTATGACTACAATATTAATAGTTATTTTGAAAAAGGTGACACATAACTCCTTGAATTTTAATTATTTAACACACTAGCTTAGGTTAATATACATATTAAATTAACCTTTGTATATAGGTTACTTAGTAAAAACTTACTTCATAATATAAGTTACTTTGTAAATTACTTAACTAAACATAAGAAATTTACTACATCTAATATGTTTAAATAAACCTTGAATATGTTACCCTACTAATACGTTAACCTAGGTAGGCTTCCATAGGTTCTTAACTTTAAGTTTTTGCCAAGTCAACCTAGGTAGCCTCATTATAAAATATTTTATCAAGTTTGCAACCACTTCAAGTTTGTGCAACTAAATGCGACTATGATGTGATAAAATGTGACATAATTATCCTAGGTTTTTTTTTTAACCTAAAAATGCCTAAGTTAACTTAGGCTAGGTTAGTAAGTACTATAAGTTGACAAAGTAATTCATTTAAAGTCAACCTAAGGAGTTCTAGGTCTAGGCTAGGTTGGTAGGTAGTAGGTAGGTTGACCTAGGTCAATTTAGGGTGGCCAAAGTTAAATTCAAGGTAAAACATTTTGAGTTTTATAACTTTGTGTTAAATATAATTAGTATAAAAAAACGTGGTAGTGCAATGGATGTGGACTTGAACCCCAAAGTGAAGGTGAAAGGTTCATGTCCTCACTCTTGTAACTTATGATACCTAGGCAACTTGGTTTAGGTTAGGCAGCCTAATCTAAGCTTCTTGGCTATGAGTTTGACACTTGTTTTTAATTTAGGCCACTTAGCCTAGGTTAGGTAGTCTAGGTTGCCTAACATACATAACTAGCCTAATTAGGTTAAATTAAGTTGATTTTTGGGTAGGTAACTAGGTTAGGTTGCCTAGCCTAGCTAGGTTGACTTTTGATCATGTGTAATGAATCATAATGTGTTCATAAATTTTTGACACGTGTCATCCATCCATCAAGATGTCTTTTGTAACACTTAGTTGAATAACACAACTAAGTTGAAATGGCATGCACTGTACACATCATACCAAAATTAATGATGACATGGAAATTTCATTATTATAAAAAAAATTAAAATCCTAATCGTTAAAACAATTGGGCTTTGCAACTGAATGCCCCTTGTGACTAAATGGGTGAAACGACATGGGTTTAACAACTCATTAGTCACTAGTCACTTATGTTTTTTTATTAATATTTAGTCATAAAGGCCAATTACAAAACCCAAAATGTATTGTTTTGTATGTTCTTGAAAGCAACTTGGGCCTCTTTGACCAATGTGTTCATTGCATCAACCATTCCTTCAACATTGACACCAAATTTTTAAATAATTAGTGCATAGTTGATGATCTTTTCACCACAAACAATTATTCTAATGCATTCATCCTTTGTGGATTCCCAAGTGTGCAAGAATTCCTCCAACATGTTTGGTCATGGGACTATCCAGTGAATAGTAAACAAGCCACCCAAACCAACTCACTTTGCCCATTATCATTCTTTTGATCCCATCCAGATCCATTACATTTTTGGGATTTTTTTGGTTTCAACGGGTGTTTACTTATGGGTCACTTTGGTAGGTGAACTTCCCTCCTCCACTTGTTCCTTTCCCTTGTGCCTCATCATAAACTTGGACCATGCCTTGGTCAGTACAACAACAAGTATGTCAAGGGAATCATGTTCTATGTCACAGAATCCTCCTTCAACCGGTGTTGACAAAAAATCCATTGGTTGTTCAATTTTTTATGCTACTTCTGTAGTCTTCTTTTCATCTTGTTTTTCCTCCTCATAATCACTAATTATATCAAATGTGGGTGTAGAAGGTGAAAAATGTCTTTAAAGGCCTCACAACAATGTCTCTTCAAGTCCTCCCACAATAGCAACACATCTCAATGCCTCAAAAATTTCCTATTCTATGTCTCTCCCTTCCCTAGAGCCCTCAATACTTTCTCAAAATATAGGAGGCGACCTTGATGCAAGTGGTTCAATGTAAATCAACCATGTTGCTATAAAAACTTCTTCTCTGATTCTCTACAATTTTATTTCCTCTCCTTTCTCTTCTTTTTGTCTTTTTAATTCAGACTCCCTCTTGTTTACGCTCTTTTTCAACTAATCCAAAGCACTCATCACTTCATTTTGGGGCAAAAAAAGGTTTTAAAATTTCCAGAATGGGAAATTGAAAAGACATGTTAAGGGGTACATCGGTTCTTTGTACTACAACCACAAAGTGAAAAGTGGCAATGTTTGGAGAATGAAATGACTTTTAGGGCATACTTTCCTTAAGAAACTAACACATGTAATTACGTTTATTAAAATATCATTACTTTGCACAAAATTAGGGCTAACTAATACTTTCCCAATTGGTTGCTTCTTCAACATGTTATTGGTACCCATTTCAACTAGTTATTGATTAGACGAACTATAAAAAAAAATTCTCTCAATTGGGTTATTTATTGTCAAACCTTTAATGTTAAGTTGAATTAGTTCCTCAATGAACAAATCACCAGAATGGTTTGTTTCAACCAATTTTTCATTGAACAAGTTATCAAAATAGGTTACCTCAATTGGTTCCTCAATGAATATTTTATTAGAATGGGTTGTCCCCACTAGTTCCTCTAATAAAATATCACTAGGCTTGATTAAAATAAGTTGAAATGTGTGATCCTTTACAAACCTATAAGGTTTCAACTTATTAATTAACACAACTAAATTAGGATCAAATTTGTCAATAATCAATAATATACGATATTGTTTAGTAAACAATATTGGATCCTATATAGTCCAAACCATCATCTCTGAAATTTACGGTTATGTGCTTTGATAACCCCTAGAAACCATAAAACAAAATCTCCAAACTAGTATTTTGTTTCAATGTACCAGTTTTGAAACATAATGACTAGTTCCACTGGTTAGAAACTACTAAGACTTGGCTACTAATCAATTTTCTTGGAGTTTTTTTAATTATGATAGTCAACTAGTTAGAACTTTAACATGTGTTGGATCATAATTATGTCTTAGTTTTGATAGTAACAAATATTTTGTAGGTAACAACGGGTGCAATCCATAAATAAGTTGGAATGGAGTATGACTGGTTCCAACCTTAAAAGCAGTTCTATAAGAAAATGAAATTGTAGACAAGTGCTCATCCTAATCATTCCAGTTCTCATTCACTAGTTTTGTGAGCAATATACCAAAAAAAATGTTAATAAATTTAGCTTGTTTGTTCCCTTGTGGATAATAGACAATAGAACTAATATGTCTTAAGATAAAATGATCAAGTAAATAATGAAGAACATTAATAATGAAATGTGTACCTTGATTGATAACAATAGTCAATGGACAAACAAACCAGGTAAAAATGTGGTCATATAAGAATTTTACAATAACAACAATTGTGTTGGTGCACAAAGCTTTCACCTCCACCCACTTAGTAGCATATGGCAACTAAAATGTACCAATTGCCAAAATAACAATTTGTTAGTTTAATGGGCCTAATAAAATCCAATCCCCATTTTTGGAAAGGTTTTCAAGTAGAATAGTGATCAGCTTTGCCATATTTTGTGTTAATAGGCTATTTGTTCGTTGGCATAAGCCACAGGTTTAACAAAATTCATGAACATCTTTGTTCATGGTTGGCCACTAGTAACCAACATCAAAAATCTTCCTCATAGTAATGTCTAAGGCAAAATGTCCTTTGACTCCATTATGCAACTTTTGTAATATAATTGGCACCTATTTTGGTTGCAAGACATGATAAAAACCTATTGTCTTGTTCAAATCTTTAAAGTACTCCATCTTGTAACACAAATGGCGTAGCTATTTGAACTAAATACTATATTAATCTTTCTAGCATTATCCTTTCTAATAGGTAATCATACACATTCTATAACCACTATGGCTGTAATGTGAACATGTGAGCATCAATGGTCTAATTAGGTACACCAACCGATTCGGCTTGGTTAAACAATCTACTATTATTTATCATCAAATGGGATCTAGTAGGTTTATAAACAGTTTTGAAGTCATACTTTAAAAATAGCAATAACCACCTAGTTATTATGCCATAAACTTGTGGCTTGTTAACTTAGTACACAAGAGCCACATCGTCAATATAAAATACAAAATAGATGCAATCACAATCAAACGAGCCAAAAAACATGTTGGGTGACCACCAAAACTTTATACAAACTATAATTTTGTTAGATATATTTTTGTGATGCCATTTACTGCCATGTTAATCATAAAATGTAGTGCTAAATGATTAACATGAATGTTGAAAAATTCAAAAAAAAATTCAAAAAAAAATTCAAAAAAAAAATAGTCTTGGTTTTAATAAAAGACCTTCAAATTTTAACAATAGTTGCATAAAAAAAGTCAATTTTATAAATTACTAAACTAAAGACTCTCTTTATAAAGGAATTCTAATGAGAAAAAAATTGATATGATGTTAATTGATTATCCACATTCAAAAAGCACTCACAATTTGAAAGTTGAATAATTTTAAAATTTTAAAAATTAAATATCTATTGAATAAAATTTTAAAATTTCAAAAGTCCTTTACCACATGTAAATGGGGTATAATGTACATGACATCTAAAACAATTTTTTATTTTATGAAACAATAAAATAAAGCATCAAATAATTAACATATTTTTATACAATTTGAAATTAAGATAATTTTTCAAAAGGGAACATAGAATTTGGTAGAATTTGTACACTTTTAGAAACTTTGTAGTTATTCATGTGATGTATTGAAAAGAAATATGTATCTTTAGTAACATATTACAAAAGATTTCATCCCAAAAATCCTTTCTATGAAAAAGTGAAAATGACCACAAAAAATACTACAATCCTTGAGTTCATCACCGTTGGTTCATTTGATTATGATCGCACCCAAACCAATTACCCAATAAATAATTTTTGAATTTGTGTAAGGCATAGACCATAGTTAAGGCTTCCCTTTATGTAGTCGTATAATTCCTCTCAACTATGTTTAAGAATCTCAAGGACATAACCGGTTGATCAAACTTACCAATTAGTTTTTGGGCAAATATGGCTTTTATTGCTAGTTGAGATGCATCTATGTGAACATGAAACTCAAGCTCCCAATTTGGATTAATCAATATAGGGCTTGTACATACCAGTTCTTGATTTCTTCCCAAGCAATTTGGCATTTTGTAATTAACTCAAAAACTTCAAATTTCTTGAGCGGTTTGGTAATTGGTGACATAATAGAAGCAAAGTTTTTTATAAAACACCTATAAAATTATGCCATCCCATTGAAAACTTGGATTTGCTAGAAGGTAGTAGGTATTGGCATATTTACTAAAGCTTCAACCTTCTTGGGATCCATAATTTTCCTCTTTGTGGATACTATGAAACCTAAGATAACCCTGAAAATACCATGAATGCACACTTGTCAAGGTTTAGGCTAATACCAAACTCTCTACACTTGAAAAAACATTTCTTGAATTGTGTTGATAAGTCACTAAAAACTATAAAGTTATCAAAAAATATTTTCATGAATACATCAATGTGCTCACCAAATGATTTGGTTATTGCCCTTTAATAAGTGGGTGGTCCATTTTTGACACCAAAGGGCATCACAACCCACACAAAAGCCCCCCCCATCGGTAACAAATGTGGTTTTGTGTTATTTTTTTGGTGTAATTGAAATCTGATGATATCCTAAAAATTCGTCCAAAAAGGCATGAACTTCATGCCCAACAATTGTGTTAATAACCTCATTTGTGAAAGGCAATAGGTATGGATCTTTCTTTGTTGCTGCGTTGAACTTCTTGAAATCAACACAAATTTTCAACTTCCCATTTTTTTTGGGAACAACCACTATTGGAAATAGCCAAGTGGCTTCCTCAATTGGTTTGATAAAACTAGTAGCAAGTACTTATCTATGTTTTGTTTAACAATGGCAACATAGTTAGGATTCAATCGGTACCTTGCTTGATTAGCAAGTGTATTATGGTATCCAATTCAATCTTATGTTGAGCAATTTTTATTGGAATACCTTTCAAGTCTTTGTATGTCTAGGCAAATACATCTTTGAACTCTTTAAAAGCTCAATCAGCTATTTTGTGATAACTTATTCAAGTGCACTTTCACATGTTACACATTCTCCTTAGTGCCCAAATCAAATTTGGTTAACTACTCCTCTTCAGTAACTATCTAATCTAGTATGTTTAGATCTTGCACTTACTCTTAGGTAGGTGTTTCAACAATGATCATCTCTCCCATTTCTAGGTGGAAGAAAGTTTCAGGTAGGTGTTGTTTAACAATATTAGGTGGTATAGTTAGGTTAATAGCTAAAACACACATTAATTCAACATGTTGTTTTGGAACTAAGATTTGGTATATGGACTAGCTTAGAACTTGGTTAAGTATGAATCGATATTTTTATGGTTCTTATTGATAATAGGTCCAAATATGTAATGAACATCACATCCTTTTCATTTGATAAGGGTGCAGTCACAATAAAATGAGCCAAAAAAGGCATTAGATCACATTCCAAAATGTAAACTTTGTTAAATATATGCATTTGATGCTAATCAACAGTCATAATAAATATGGGAAGTTGTGTTTAATGATTAATATGAATGTTGAGAAACTCAAATTACATTGTCATTTATTTCAATTTTAAGTTTTGGAATGTGTAAAGGACCTTCAAAGTTGTATAGGTGTCGATGAGATATTTTTCATTTCACAATGGGCTCTTTAATTTGAGAAGTATGATTTTTTTTTCATTCAATTTGTTTTTAGTGCTAGGGAACTAATAACCACTATTAAAAAATACTCAATTTTTTAATAATATGTAACTTTGATTTTTTTGAAAATCACAGTGGTTTTAATTTTTACTAATCCTTTACAACATGCAAATGGGGTGGAATGGACATGATGTTTCAATCAAAGTTGTAGATTATTATTATAGAATTAGGTCATGAAGTCATTAAATTGTTTTTGTATGTTTTGGATAATTTCCTTTTTTTCCCCTAATTGAGGTGCAATTTTGAAAATTAATTATGTCCAACAATGATCAATAGACAACTTATGACTTCTATCTAAAAAAGCCCACCCAACATGAAGCCAAATTGCAATTGGTCCCATGCAAAAACTCCATTTAGGCTTCACACACCAATCAATTGAATGTAAAAAGGTTGTAATTGACCCATCTGACAAGGAAATGCAATAGTTTTCATGTGATGCTTCATGGAAATGTGATGGATGTTGATCAACTTCTCATCACTATTCCAAAGCCATAATTAAATGAGACCTTTTCGTCCATTTTAATCCAATGGCCAAGCTCTTCCTTTTGAACTCGTGTGTTTGCCCCACGTTCATCCTACCACATGTGTGTTAATGGACTAGGAGGAGATGCTTGTTAGTGACACAATGGTGATCATTTGCATTGAATCTTTCTTCTCGTGTGTCTTTTGGTTTACAATATAATGATTGAGAATGATGCAAGTGATAGGAATGTTAGGAGTATAATGCTTACTAAATAGGGAGTATGTGTAGTTGTAGAATTCTTGATGAATACCCTATCAAAACTAGGCAATATGTTTGTTGAATTGAACTATAGTTGAACTAGGGAAAACATGTCATTAATATTCAGTAGGAACTACCAGGTTCGGTGTCAACACATTTACTTGCCAAACTTAGGGACTTGCTAGAACAACATAGGCATAACAATATGAAGGTTTGAAGAAGCAAGGGAGGGGGAAAATAGAGATATAAAGGAAGGTAGAAAGTAGTCGTTACCAAGCAACCTAAGATGATGACACTTATGTACTCAGACTTGTGAATGAACATTACATTCTTATTATCATGATCATGAGGGTGTTTTGTATGAATGCTCCATTTTCTTACAATGCTTACTAATAGTAGTTGCAACATATAACATGTCTTTACTATTTGGGTATGTGGAACTGCATGTAGTTTGGTAGACAAAAACCTAGTAACAATGCATAGCCAATTCACCTCAAAATCATCACTAACATTTGGCAACCATGCTAGGGATTTGTGTTGTTAAATCTAGAATAACATAAGTTTATAATGGAACATGCAGAATTGTATCTTGTAAATGTAAGATTTTGTACTATATATATCTTAAACAAATGGATATAATTACAATATGGGGTAAAAAAACTCTAATTTAGGGGTTTTTCATGTTAATCAACATGGTAGAACGTTAGGAGAAATGTCATTGGAGGGTGCCAATTATGTCCAAGATTTTCCTGAGTTATTTTTTGAAATTGAACAATACCATGTAAGAAAGGGGTGTCTAAAAGAGTACTTTAATCGTAGACTCAAAAATGGTATGGAAATATGATAAGAGGGTATAATCTTGTTCCTTGGGAAAAATTTATATTACCATTAGAGGAGGCAAAACAATTGCTTAGAATCATTGTATGTATGGATGGACACTACAAGCATATTTATATACCCCAAGATCATGTCCATAAAAAGGCGAGTGGAATCAATTTGTGGATCGGTTTAAATTATTAACAATGGGAATACATGAATTAATTTTACAAAAACTACATGGAAAAACAATTGTATGGTCATTACAAAATTATATTTTATACATTGATAGTGCAAGTTCATGTTAATATAAAAACTGGCAGCCAATAATAGTTTGTGTTTATATTTTTACACGAATGGACAAAGTAACAATGATTAATCATATTGTAAGTATGAAAGTCAAAAAAGAATATTTAAGACTGAATATTAATGCATTAATTAAATGGTGGATACCTCTTGATTTGTTACAATTACGGTGTAGATGGATCAAGGATTTGGTAGCATGTAGTTATGGAAATGAATCATATTGCTTTAACGTGTTATCACATAGAGAAAACAAATACCATTTTTATTACTATAAATGGTTGAAGAAACGTTTATAGAAGTGTATGAAGTTGATTTAGATTTTTGTTATTTGCACATATTAATAGTTGTTTTTCCATGTGGATTTAAGGATTTTTATAGAATATATAGACTTAAGAAAAAAGGGGTATCTCGTTTAAAAATGACTATAAAAAAAACATAATACATAACTATGTAATTTTTTCATTTATTATGAACAAGATATGGCAAAATAAAAAAGAAAGGGGAATTTGGTTTAAGAACAAGAGGAAATGAAAAATATCATTAAGAAGAATATGAACAAACTATGTTGATACCTACTTTATTGATTCCACCTCTAATAAAAAGGCCATAAACCATCAAAATATGAAAGATAGAAAAAATAGAGGGTATATGTGCATGGGAACCCATGATGGAGAAGAAAAAAAGTTGAAAACAAGCTAATATGGAACATAATTCAAGAAGAGAAGTGAGGGAAGATTTTAGGAATGTTGAATTCTAGGTTAAGCATTTTGATATTTATAGTTGATGGAGAGAGTTATGCATTTTGGGTAGCAAGACAAAAGATCAACTCCAAAAATCATTGCTTTAAGAAGCATCTAAATTTGCTACACAAACAATGGTTGAGAAGTGCAGTTATTACTAGTGATGTTGATGCGCAATCCATAACATTAACTACACTTGAGGAAACTGATGAAATAGAAACATCAAAATGATAGGAAGGAGAAGCTTAATCTTGGCTAAAGACTTTCGTACTTGAACATAAGCCTACCAAAATAGGAGAACAATCTTTGCAACCAACACAAGGATTCCTCACTCTAACTAAATATCTACAAACAAACTTATTTGATATTAAAGTAAAAAAAGAATCAATTTCACAAGACCATAGCAATGTAGCATCAGAAAGAATCTATACAGTGAGAAATTCATTATTTGAAGCAATTGAACAACAACCACTATAATCAGACAAACTGACATTTTTTGCACAACAAACTAATTTATTTTTTCAATTCACAACAGCTATCATTCTTGTACCTCCAACGATGGTGATAATGGCGACAAACATATTATGAATACCATTACCCAAGTTTCACGATGGTGATGATGTAATAATTCACATTGGAAGATTAACCAAAGTATGTGTAACAAATGGTGAGGATATTGAAGCACATAAATTACAATATTTTCCTACAACATTACGAAGGAAAAGTGCAAGTTGGTTTACTCGATATGAGACAACAAACCTTGTTGCAACCTAAAGAGAGGTTCAACGTGCATTTATTTCAAGATTCAATGATGTGAAAAGTGAAAAACAAGCCATAGTAGCCTTAAGGGAAGTGAAGCAATGGAAACATGAAATAATGGAAGACTATTATGACAAATTTTTTAAATTGTGTGTTGTTATACCACAACAACCAAATGACGTATATTTGCAAGAGACCTTTAAGGAAGGATTAAGAAAGAAGTTAAAATAAGCCATTATTGGAATACCTAAGGCAACAATTGTCAAAATTGCTAATTCAACAAGAGATTGAGGAAGAGATGCCTACACCATTAAAAGTTACAATCTCAACCACTATTGAACAATGATTATTCACATGAAGAATTAATTAAAGAAGAGCAAAAGAAGGAAAGAAGGAAAAATTGCAAGGAGTGAAATGATGAATATCAATGAGGCATATTCTATCAAAAATGTCATAACGAAAGTCATTTGACAAAGGAATGTAAACTTCTATAAAAAATTTGCAACATTTGTCAAAGACAAGGACATGAAGCCAATGATTGTCCATTGAAGAAATTAGGAGAACAATATGTCAAAAAGGACATCTCGGTCAATGTAGTTCAACCCAAAGCATAAGTTAAATAGGTTAAACAAGTTAAACAAGACCAAAGTTTTTGACATTTAGATAATAATAATCTTCATTATGATAACCAAAGATGGGAGAGCTAAGGATGGTGAGGCAATCAACATGGATAGAATCAAGGATGGTGTGAAGCGACTTTCTGTCCCTCTACTTTCGGTTCTATGCAGTGACTATACTTGAAAGTATACATGCTACCAGTGAAAGGAAAATACAAATGTATTTCTAAATGTTAAATTACATTTGTAGTTGAAATCAAGTAGCTTCTTTCCCTTACAACAATTACAATTTAAAACTAATAGATACCTTTTCCAAGCTCAAACATGCCAAATCCTAGAATCTTGTGTCAAATGGTCATTCATTTAAACCGACTTTTGAAAGTTTAACATTGTGTTCAACTTGGTTGTAGACCACTAATCACTTAAACTATTGTTTCTAACACATATGTTATTCAAATTTGGCTTGTTTTAGCTCATTAGAGAGCTAACTATAAGGCACAAGTTTAACATTGTGTTCAACTTGGTTGTAGACCACTAATCACTTAAACTATTGTTTCTAACACATATGTTATTCAAATTTGGCTTGTTTTAGCTCATTAGAAAGCTAACTATAAGGCACAACTTCTTACAAAATCTTAAGCTCTACAACAAAACCAGTGAGAAATTGTGCAACTAAACCCAAGAGGGTTCTACAAAGGTAGGACGTTCAACTTGGCTGCAGACCACCAATCACTTGAAATATTGTTTTCAACACATATGTTATTCAAATTCGGCTAGCCTTAGCTTTTTAAAAAGCTAAATACAAGGTGCACCTTTCTACCAAATCTTAAGCTTTGCAGCTAAGCTAGTAGTAAGTTATGCTACTAAATTCGAGAGGGTTTTGCGAAGGTAGGAAGTTTAACTTGGCTACAAACCACTTGCCACTTAAAACATTATTTCTAACACATATGTTATCCAAATCTGGCTTACCTTAGCTCTTTGGAAAGCTAACTACAAGGTGCACCTTTTTATCAAATCTTAAACTTTGCAGCAAAACCAGTAAGGAGTTGTGTTACCAAACCCGAGAGGGTTTTGTAAAAATTTTCTAGGATTTCAAGTCCCCAACACTATCCCTACCTATTTCCATTCTTCCCAAACTACTACAACCCTCTAATCTACTCTCCTTCTTTCTACCATTTACCAAGGATTACTCATTTTCCTTTGACCTAAGAAGGTTGTGGAAGCAAAACCTCTCAAGATTTGAGTTGAAAATAATGTTCGGAAAAGAGAGCAAAATGATCCAACTTCACCCATTTAAAGAGAAGGAAGCAAGATCCCCACTTGGTGGCTAATGGAAAGAGAAGGAGAAGCTCCCCATGCTCGGAGGCCAATGGAAGGAAAAGGAGAAGCTCCCCATGCTCGAAAGCCAATGGAAGGAAAAGGAGAAGGTTCTTATGCTCGAAGGCCAATGGAAGGAAATGGAGAAGGTTCTTTTTCACCTCTTCCCACTTTTCCCCCAAGCAACTTTACTTAAACCTTCGTTTTTTTCCTTTGATATTAAGGTTTTACTTTACCATGGTTCTAGGCCTATTACTTACGCCTTTCTTTGCTTTCCCTTGCCTATAAGTTATGATCACACATTTGATGTCACAAGTTCCCCATACATTCATTGTTGAATCGATTTGGTTGAAGATTTTTTTTTTCCTTGAAATTATGGCATCGTGTATGGCCACATCTTACGGGCCTCAAGCTGCGCAAGCGAATGAAAAGCCAGCCCCGAAATCGTCTTTAGATTTGACGTTGACGCAACATCCTTGTGATGAAGAACTCGAATCGCGAGAGGTGCACACTCATTTTGAAGTCAATCCCCTTTGAGCTTGGTACTACTGCATTTCCCTGAACTCTTGCACCCTGGTGATTTTGTTACAAATCGACCCCATTTTTAGTGATGAACTCCAAACCGTTTGTGAAAGTTGTTATGAGATTGAAGACACCTCCATCTTCGCATGGTCTTCAATTCTTGGCATTGGACATTATCGTTGGTTGCACGGTTTGATTCACCGACCACCGCCTAATAACAAGGCAAACTACTTAGTTCGCACCATTCGACACATACTAGATTTCCTGCAGTTATGAACTATCATTACGGCATATACTAGGACTCTGCATGTAATTGCAACTCCTTGTTGAACTTAACCATAATCTAAATAAATGTTTTATTCATCATGAAATTCAAGTTCCCATTATCACCCTATCCCCCTTGTTCATTTAATTGTTAAGTTGTTTTGAATTAATCATATGCTTATAAGGCTTGACGATTGTTCTATTTCTATTAGACCTTTCATTGATCCCCTCTCCTTGCTTCATAAATTCCCAACATCCTTGTTACTCACTAAATACTATAATAAGACCAATGTTTTGCTACACACCATGAATTCTAGTGTTCGTTCCTACCCCCAACCCTCTAGAGATTTTTCATCCCTGATTATGCCACTAAGGTTCTAAAAATTATGGTTTACCAACTTTTCATCGAAGAAAAGAACTAACCCAACTAATATAGTATTTCAAAAAAGAAAACAACCCCTCCACACAACCGTGCGCATTCATCACCCCTTATTTTAACACAAAGTTGTTAAAAACCCCTAAAACCTTACCCCATTCGAATTTCCCTAATGAAAATTTTAAAATTTGAGACTACCGGACATGACTATGTCGATATGGCTCATAGATGGCAAAATAATCAAGGTTATTGACAAGATCAAAATGGCTAGTCTAACTAAAATGGGTATAATCGGAACGGCTATAACAAGAATAATTACAATGGAAATCGACAAGGAGGGGATATGAAATGTTTCTATTACTAAAAAAGACATCAAAGGAATGATTGTCCACTATGGAAGCAACATTTAGAACATGAAAATAATAAGTTTTCAACCCAAGGTTAGGGTCAATGTTGTTATTATGGAGCAATGTATACCCATTATACTTGCATTTGTAGCCACTTAAAATCAACGATTGAAAAAACCTTAAGAAGAAAATTAATGAGCAACAATAGTCCCACAAAAGGGAAAAGGATGAAGTGGGATCAAGAGAAGGCAATACATCAAAAGCTTGTGGGTGAAATACAATGATTATAAGCTAAAATGGATGTTCTAGCATAACTATATCTAGATACTTTAAAGGATATCCAAAAATTAGCAATTGAGACTGAATAAACACCAAATTAATATGAATAGGTATTTCGCCTAGGAAGGTAGGACCTACCTACCTACCTTTTTGCTTGGAAATGTTTCAAATCATTCAAATCCATTTTCATTTTTTATCACTTGATGACCAATAGGTATTAATTCTATTTCATGTTTTGTTTTTGTGACTTACATAATATTCATATTTTCCTTCCGAACCTTCTTTTACTCTGGGATTTTTTCCAAATCCCTTCCAATGTTGTTTAGTGTTCCATATTCAATTTGTATCACATGGTGACCACTAGGTATTGGCTCTATTTAATGATCACATGTTAGCCACTTGGTTCAATTTACAATTTCAATTTTTTTTTAACCATCCAATTTGTTTTAAGTTATTTTCAAACTTCTCAAAAGTTTGGAATTAATTAAATACATGTTCAAAGTTAATCTAAACATGGTTTAACATAATTACGTTAAACATGGTTAAATATGGTTACATAATTTTAAACACAACTATTTAAATTGAACATGGCTAAACACCCTTAACCACATTTATTTAGGCTAAGTATGGTTGAAAATTGCTAATGTATAGTTGAATTAATATAATTTATATTTAAAATAATATTTTACACGAAACATGACTAAACTACCATAAATGAAACTAAACATAATTTTAAAGTTAAACATGGTTAAATAATGATAAATTAAGTTAAATTTGAATATTTAGTTTATATTTGGTTAAATTTGGAAAAATTAAGATAAAGTTCACTATTGAAACAATACATGGCTAAATCTAACTAAATTAGGATAAAAATATAAACTAAACTAAGTTATTCAAATTAAAATTGGGTAATAAAATAATTGGTCCTATGCAGTTATAAACATATGAAATATGATGATATCAACAAGGACAAGGTAAACCCAAGTGGAAAACATCAATGATGTCTATAGATGTAATCCATGTCCATGTTAAAGAGGGAGGAGAGCGTGGTAAAGTCAAGGGTAACATTGATTTTAAAACAAATGATTGCCTATGGGAAATGCATGAAAATTGGTCTCATGCTAACCCCCTCCTTGCATTAAATAAACAACCATAAGATGGACAAGGAACATGGGGTGGCGGAAGAGAGGACCATATGACAAATATTAAAGAAGTTTTTAGTGGGTGTGGTGAGCGAAGCAAAAAAAATGTTAATGGACCAAAAAAGGATGAAGAAATTTGCTGAAGTAAATTAAAAGGGATGGGAATGATGGGCGGATCAATGGGAGTTGGAACACAACTAGGCATAAGGGTAGAATTGATTATTGGCTCTCCATCAGATGCCTACTAGGAAGGCTAGGATGCCCAATGATGTTTAGGGGACGGAGAATCGACAAAATTTGCCATGCCTATCTTTAGCATAACATATATGGTCTAAAACAAAGACCCTAAACTCCCATCTTGAAAACCCCAATTCAAAAAACACCTTCAATCCTTAAAATTATTATTTAGAAAAACAAAAACAAAACACTTCCAAAGCGAGAAAAAACTAGAGGGGACATATAGAAGCAAATTCACAAACATTTTTTAAATGGGTGGGAATAACAAATGTACCTAGTTGCAAAAATGCCACTAATCATGTGCATGTGCAACTATTTAAGGGCCATGTTTGCCCACCTTGCTTGCTCTGCCTTGCTTTATCCCGCTCTACCTCACTTTGTCTTGTCTTGTCTACTCGCCCTTGCCCCTATTGTACTATGATTTGATCCTTTTAGATCTTAAAAGTTCAAATTATATAACTTGAGAGTAAAAGAAGCCCTAACCCTTAAACCTCTAATTTTTGCCTTCATGCATTTTTAAAACCCTAAACCTTCACACACACACTCTTTCACTCACTCACTCATTCTCTTGCCTTTGCAATTATGGTACTTATCCTGACACTACTCCTAATAGAGGTTGAATGGTGGAACTTCTACTTTGTTTTTTTTACTATTTTTTTTAACACTAGATGGCCAACATCAACCTCCACCTTGGATGCAACAAATGCTCGTGGAGATGTGCTTCATCGTTATGGCTAAAAATACTACTATAAGTCCTATGAAGTGGTTGAAATCTAAATGCAAAATTTGATGAAATGTTGAAAGAAGGACATGGTGTCAAAGCTTTTTCACCCCCCCCTTTACCGTAATTCAATGTAATTCTTTTACAAGCTCAATAATCTCTCAACAATTCCAATTCATGGTTTTTTTAACACTATGAATCATTATAATCACACTCTCATAGCAATCAATCACCCTTCTCTCTTTTAGCATTCTTGGTGACACAGGGAGCACATAATCAACTGACATTTCAAATGTTACAATAGGGACATAGGACAATTTCAAATCGACATCATTCATTAAAATGGGTATTGCAACCTTTGGTGTAACACCCCCAACATGTGGACCTATTACAAAATTCAATCTAAAAATGAACCAAAACCATTTGCTACAAAAAAAATTCCAAGAATAAACACTACACCATTCCAAAGTCATTTACATGTAAAGCCAACAAAAGAACCCCTATGTTTGTAAATCCCAAGTTAGTCATCATGATGTTTTCATTTTTTTATGCCTAATGTTCAAATTATTTATTGTGTATTCTATTTTGATTTTTAGGTATTTTTTAGTATTATGTTGAGTTTTATTTGTGTACCATGTGACGCACTCCCAAGCTCCTTAATAAACTCAAATGTGAGTCCAAGGTGAACATAATAGAAGAATAAGGAGTTGGGGTACGTTCCCTATCTTGCAACATTTTGGGGTAAAGGGGTGTATTGGAGCTTTGGGATAGGGACTACGAAAAGTGACAAGCAAGTCAATTGCTCACATGGACCTACACAAACCAAACAACAAGTTAATTAGTCCATAGTTGGAACACTTTTGGTGCATAGATGAGCCACAAGCAAACACGGACCCACAAAACCCACCATGACCCAGACTTGAGGGAAGCCACCACCTTCCCCCTTATAGTATTCTCTATGCCTAGTCACGAGACTAGCACCCAAATGTCATTTTGTCCTCAAACTCGCAACTTGGAGTTCCGAAATTCTCTAAATTGAGACTTTTACAACTTTGGAGGTTCATAACTTTGTGTGTAAACCTCCGATTGAAGTAAGGCTTAAAGCAAAGTTGTAGCCTTCATCAAGAGCTTTCCAACAATATGTCGCACTACACCTACACAAAAGGTAATTAGGGCGATTCCTAACTTCTAGTGGTCGGAAATCAAATTGGCAATTTGACTTTTGACTTTTGTTTTGACCATAACTTACGTTTTTAAGTGCTTAAATGGGTTATGCGAGCCCATTTTAGAAATTTAAGTTCCAAGAGCTTTCCAATGATATAAGGAACTTTTCAATTCAATGAGTTTTGACCCTTGCAATCACCTTTTGAAAATTTAGGAGTCCATTGAGATTCCATCTCCCAAAGTGGGAGCTCACTTGGGAGTGTGGGTGTTCATTCCCTCACACTTTCCTAAACTCCCGATAGCATGAAATGTGACTCATGGGCTCCATTATTGGCTCGCACCTTTGTAAGCCCTTTCTTTAGTCACGAGCCCAGGGCTAGGGTTGCAACAGTTATGTTAAAAAATTACTGGGCTTGGGATTTGTTGACATTATAATGGGTCATTTGACTTGTTTCTCTAAGAAGGCTTAACCTTCCTTCACGGATTCAATTTGTTGCCCTTGTTATCTTGGAATGTTGGGTTTTAATTGTCCTTGCACTTGTCGGTTGTTTTCAATGTAATGATCACCTTATTCTTCTTGATGTGTTAACACATGTCAAGATCCACATTTTTTCTTCTAAATAACATTATAAGATACCCACATTTTTCCTTACCATTAGGTAGCAAGTCAATATTCTTATCACCAAAGACAACTTTCAAACCTTAATGAATGTTGTCATAGCTAATCTTATTCACACGAACATGGTACAATATGCATCATCCATAACAACACATGCAACAACAATCACCATTCCAAAAAAGGCACAATTATATGCAGAATTCATATTAAGGGATGACTTCATTCCCCTTGCAATGAAGAGTTATAGTTGTTTTCATTCTTGTTTGACTCCTTGTGCTTAAGCCATTGTAGCCCATCATTAATGATCCTCTTTAGTTTTTGCAATGCTTATTTCTTACTATCAACAATGTGTGTCCATAGCTTTTCAACATGTGTAGGCCATTGCAAATTTTTAACATGAAGTTGCGCTTGGGAGACATTCCTCATCTCTTCCACACATTGTAGCCAATGCACAATGTTAATAGTTGATTTGTGGTAGATGACACCTTTTTAGTTTACTATTAATGTATTTGTTGTGTTCTCATTGTTTTCTCCTCTTGTGGATGGGTCCCCATCCCTTGCTTTTATTCACCAGGTTTTCCTTCAAATTCAGTTGTCTACTTTTTTACAATTGAAGGATGTTCAAAAGTGTTGCAACTTGAATGGATTATGAGCGTGCTTATTGCAGGACGCCTCAAAAGGCCGCTACAAATTTGCAAGTTTCAATGCTACATCATGAGACTTCTGTGTAAACCAATCTTGGGAGGTTAACTATTATGGCCAGTTAGAATCGCTGGTTTGAATCTAGTTAGTAAAAACTGAACTGGAATCCGGTCTGATTTCTAGACTTGGAATTGGGTTTAAACTAGAATGAGGAACTAGAATGGAACCCAAATTCAATTTTGGAATTGGAATAGAAAACCAAAAATGGAATTTTTTAGAATAATTTTTTAGAGAAAAAATGTCTGGAATTGAGGGCTAACCATAGGTTAACGAGAAGTTAACTATCAATTCCAGACCGAGTTACTCAAAACTGGAACACAATCCAGTCTGATTTCCAAAATCGAAACCAAAATTAAAACCTGAATTATTTTTTTCAAAAACCAACCAGAAATGGATGTGGGGTTTCATTTTTGTGGAACCAGAAGATGAGCTATTCTAATTTTTTTTAAGCACTGGAACTGGAACTACATTAAAGTCAAGAGTTGCCCAACACTAGTGTAAACCTGCCTGGAGCTCTATGAACATGAGTTCACAAAGTGTAACATAAAAGTCATGCTCGCAAATTGGGTTACTCTCTATTAACACCTCTTTCTTCAAAATAACTTCACAATTCTTCGTGAATTTTTAGAAAAATTATGGAGGACAAGGGACCCGCACGAAAGGCCCTCACGTTTCACTCATGTTATTGCCCTTGTTCACAAGGGCTCAAACCTTTGAAGCCCCTGCAGTGCGTGCCTTGTATAACATTGGTCAATATCAATAAATTAAAATCTTACTAAAATCCAATCATTATATCCGTTGTAATCACAATAATCACCCCAAGATGAAAATAAAATCTTGCCAAATATAATACCAAGAAGAATAATTGGCAATTTTATCAATGGTTCAATTTCAACGAACGAAAAGTTGAATCTCATCACAATAAAAATTATGGCAGGAAAACTATTGCACTATTACCTAAAAAGTGGATTAACAATCATGACCATTAAATAGGTGACACAACCATTCATTATGACACGATAAATAATGAAATTTACAAGACATGAATAATTTTAACTTATAAACCTTTATGGCCGCCGATTTTGTACCTAACTCATCAAGAAAAGAATGTCTTACGAGATATGCAACAACAATTTCGATGTCATGGGAAGTTATCACGTAAAGGAAAAAAAAAATTTACATGACTGGAATGAATGTGTCTTAGAAGCCAAATTAGATGATCTCCGAGTCGATTATTTCGCAAAGCAGAAGAAAGATTGAACGGAAGAGCAAGGAATTTCTATAGTAATGAGAGGAAGAAAAGGAAGGGAATGTGGTGTGAGGAGTGGAAGAGAACAACTAATGTACACTTCGTCTTCAGAAAGGTTATGGTTGTTTTTTGATACGTAGCTAAAGTGGGAGACAAAACAACATACGCCTAACAATTCAAACCTTGAACATAGCATTTCTTTTTACCACCTTCATTTCATTGTTATAGATTGTTGGGAGAAGCTGAAACTTATAAAAAAAACCTTGCAGCCTATAGACTTTTAAGTGTTTAGTATCGTAGAAAGAATATATCAATGAAAAATTAAACCATAGGTTTTTGAGAGTGTGGAGATGCTAGCACACAAAGAGAAACGAAAGGCTTATAGTCTAAAGAAGAGATTGAAACATTAATCTGTCATTTAGGATTGGATTATTTCTTCATAGGAGTAATCAAACCACTAGTATGCCCACCAATGGTGACAACAATTCTTGCGTTATGGAATAAAAAAATTAATTATTACAAGGAGTAATGCTTAGAATTAGCAATGGGAAAACACAAACTTGAAGTTGCATCATCTTCTAGAACAAAGAGGATGAAGTCCAAAACAAAGGACATAGATGTGGATATTTAGTTTGGGATGTTGGATTAGATTCATTTTCTAGCATATATATACATCACAATGTGGGCAACCAAGAAAGAAAAACATGCTTAGATGATTGAGGCAAAACTCAATGATTTATGCCAACTCGACTAGAACACAATTGTCATAACTCTAACCTTAGGTTCGCAACCAAAGCAAAGGCTTACAAGGGTGTGGACCAAGAGGGAAGCCTAGGAGTCACATCTCATGCTCTCGGGAGTGTAGGAGAGTGTGAGGGAATGAACCTTCACACTCCCAAGTGAACTCCCACTTTGGGAGTTGGAGTCTCGATGGACTCCTAAATCTTCAAAGAGCGATTTTAAGGGTCAAAATGCATTGGATTGAAAATTTCCTTATATTACTGAAAAGCTCTTGAAACTTAAGTGTCTAAAATGGGCTCTCATGACCCATTTGAACACTTAAAACATAAGTTATGGCCAAAAAAAGGGCCAGGAGTCAAATTGCCAATTTGATTCCCGACCACTAGAAGTTAAGAATCACCCCGATTTCTTTGCGTGTAGGTAGCGTACAACATATTGTTAAAAAGATCTTGACAAGGGCTACCACTTTGCTTTAGACCTCATTTCAATCGAAGGTCCACAAACGAAGTTATGGGCCCCTAAAGTTGCAGGAGTCTCAATTTCAAGATTCCCATTTGGGATTCCTAGGACAAAATGACATTTGGGTGCTGGTCTCGTGGCCATGCACAAAGTATATTATAAGGGGGAAGGTGGTGGCCTCTTCCAAGTCTAAGCCTTGGTGAGTCTTGTGAGTCTGTGTTTACCCGTGGCTCGTTTGTGCACCAAAGTGCTCTAACTACACACTAACCTAACTTGTTGTTTGGTTTGTGCAAGTCTATGTGAGTAATTGAATTACTTGTCAATCTTCCTAGTCCCCATCCCAGAGCTCTAACACGCCCTTCTACCCTCAAAGTGTTGCGAGTTAGGAAATGCGGCCTAACTCCTCCTTTTGTTGTTTTCACCTTTAGACTCGTAGTTGAGTCCATCAAGGAGCTTGGGGGTGCGTCAACAATCGACCTCCTTACTATCAAAAAGATAATCTACAACTTTCGAGTTCAAAGTGTGGCAAGCATTTTGCGAGGTGAACAAATTTCTTTAAATTTTCTTGACATCAATCAAATTTTCAAGTTACCACCACAAGGAATTATAGTACATGTGTGGGAAACGTACAATGAAAAATGGTCGAAATACTTTGGAGGAAAATAAAAACATTACAAGTAGGATTCAAGGTACATTCTTGTGAAGGTACATGCTTTTAGGATGTAAATGCGACTAATAACATTAGTAAAAGTTATGACATTTCAGCAAGGTAATCGTTATGTCTCAGGAACCTTATTGTTTATAATGAGCACAACTAAAAAAGGCATATTCAATTGGGTTGAATGGTTCAAGGTACAACTACATAAGGAAATGATTATCATCCAAAGGAAGGCAAGAAAGGTAGGAAATAGTTTAATTGGACGTGCCTTCACTCTTGTTATAAAATATTATGTTGCATTGGAGTATGTAGAGGAAGATGAAAAGGAACCGATTGTTTTTATTTAACGCCCAAAAAAAAAGAGGAAGAAGATGCTTTGAGTACCCTCAATTCCATCCATAGGCTTAACAGTAATGCCATTGCAGGTTAAAATTCCACTAATGGAAGAAGAACATGTGCAATAACAAACATATTCGTTGACAAATGTAGTGTAGAAAAGAGGAGCTCTTCACAATGAGATCTAGAAAAATTAAGACGACCAATAGATGGATACGTCTCCATCAAACTCATAAGATCAACAATCCACTAAAATACTGCCGAACACTCCCATGGTGGAAGCATATTAGGACGAGACCATCATAGTGAAAATGTTCAACCAAATTTGGCAGGACAAGAATGAAGTCCAATAAAATGTAAATGCAATTTTTGTGACCCAAATAGTGTCGACAAGCACAACAAATATTAAACATATGAATGAAGTGGTCTAGCCAAATTTGATAGGCATGCTTATCGCATATGCAACATTGGGGTTTATTCAAGGAGGAGTGGACCCTACCCAAACAAGTGATGCTAAAGATAACTTTATCTTTGTAATTGATTCTTACTAAGATAAGATGGGAGTTTAATACTTTTCAGAACATGAGGATTCCATGGAGGTACATTTAGTGGAGCTTGTTCATACATCAGCTAGGAAAACGAGGTATGTGACATGGTCCTATGGGAAAATAATTCGATAACTTTCCTTAGAGCTGGAACATTTGCAGGGTGTAATATTGTACAAGTGAAAATGTGTTGAGCATCAAATTGATCCCCTAGAATTTGGAGCCCATAAGCAAGAGTGGGAAAAAAAATTGCAAGGCTTGTGTTTGCTCAAAAACAATTAGATCAAAAACTTCATGAGATTCAATAAAAGATGGAAAAAAATCAAGAGGAGGAGAAGGAAACAAGGGAGACTATGAAGGCTCTGTAGTAAAACTTTGCAATTATGGATGGCACATTCATCCAAATGGTGGAGAAAATGAAGAATGCAGCAATTTGTCATGAGGAGGCATTAACTACAATATTGGTTAGGCATAAAAAAAGATGGAGTCATTCATGGAGTGTTTGAAAAAGGTCAAGTAGAAATTCCTTAATGAGCAAATAAAGAAGGAGACTTGGCATGCCAAGTGACTAAGCTTTGAGTCAAAAGTACAACTATTGAAGCATAGTGCCATACAAGCTAATGAAATAGAAGTAGAGTGCCATGCATGCTAATGAAATGCATGAAAAGGCTTTGTTGGAGAAGATCTAGGGTTTGGAGGAGCAAGTTCAACTTGCTAGTGCCAAAGAGAAAAGAGTAGTTGCATAAAAGGAAACAAAGAATAAACAGGATGTTGAGTCAACCAAATGGAAGGCATTGGCATTGGAACAATCGGCTAAGGTGGTGCCTTTTTATCAACTATTAAAAAACCAAGGTGAGGAGCTCTCTGCAGTACTTATCAAAGCTTGATTGTTAATGGTACAATTGTATTACCAAAAAGAGCAAGATATGGTGATGTAGCTTGATGTAATGCATGCAAGTTTGAAGGCAGAAAATCAAAGGAAGAGGAGAAAGATCAAGATATTATGCGAAAAATCATAACATGTAGAACTTAAGGTTTACATGGTCAGGGTTGCTCTTGTTGTTGTTAAGAATGGAATGCAATTCTTTTGCTACTAGGTTATCTGCCTAACTAATGAAGTCCCTACATGCCTGTGCGCCTAGCCCACATAACAAAGGTATAACAAAAATCTTTTTTTGAACCCTATTTGTTGAGGGCCTCCTCAGCAAGAGAAATTAGTAGGTCACATGTCATCATGTGCTTGACAAGAATGGCATCATCCGGTTAGGTGTCGGAATTGGGAACCTTAGGTCCTTTGTAGTAAGTAAAGCATACTCGGGCCTCACAATTGCTTGTGTCCCACAGCCTTGTGCATGCATTAATTTTGTTGCATGTCAAACCATTGCACCTGCTTGTTTGATTTTCGAGATGCAAACCATTGGTATGCAAGGTATGAGAACCTAACCTGTAACAACCCCATCAGTTCCATATTATAGTTCAACACAAACCTTACAATAATCATGTTCAATTCGTGCAATTGATAAGTTTCAATACTAGTCTTCCAATCTTATTGCCAAAGCTAGTAAACCTATAAATTGATCCCTTGAATGTCCAAGTCTCCATTTAAAATTTTAAAAAAATTGTCTCCAATTGCATATGTGCAATGTTTTTTACATGCAATAAATGGGTTTTTGCAATCATAAAATGTTAAACATTCTTCACACTTTGGAAAATTAGCATTATGGTTGAACTCACATAAAAGTTATGCACCCAAAAAGAGGGAGGGATTGAGGGAGCCTAAACCCTAGGTTGACTGCTCAATAATGAAATGACCTACTTAATTTTGCTTCTGCATTTGAAGGTGCAACATGTAGAACAATTTCCTCCATTGCTTGCTAGGTGCATCAATCAACTATTATGCTAAAAATTTAACTTGCTACTTTTGAACTTATGGTCTTGTGTATTCTCAAGTGAAAAGTTCAACAAGCACAAGGTTTTAGTTTCTTTGTTGTAATTTGCATTAACCTCTTATCTAAGTTCACTACATGGGGAATGTCCAATATTCCATACAAAGTAAACTTGATGAACATAATCAACATATAAACATTTAAGCAAGTATAGTTAGTTATATCCTCTTTGTATTGAAGTTCACATGAACTTTTAAATCTAATTTCAATAAATGGATTGTCCACATACTTGTTCAAATGTCTACAAAGATGAAAAACATTGGAATTGAAGATATAAATTAAGATCAATTGCCACAATTTGATCACCCAACTTTCCATGTAGGTAGCTCAAACCCATTTGTGCCATATTCCAACCCTAAGAACTAAGTACTTTTAGCACACAAGGTTAGACTATCTTTTTTGTTGAAGCTTACAAATCTATACCTACTCTTAGTATGGGGAATGTCTAATCCTCCATCCAATATAAACTTGATCAAATGTATTCAACATAAATTTCAATGAATTTCAGCAAGTAATATCATGAAGTTCATGTGTTCAAGTATATTGATTTCAATATGTGGATTATCCAAATACCTACCTAGATGCTTTTAGAGTTGCAAAACATTAGAATTTATAAGGTATAATCTGATTAACTACTGCAATTTGATGATCAGTCCTTGGATCCAATCACACTAATGTTTGGTCCTCCATCCAAAGTAAGCTTAATCAATATGAATCAACATAATGTTCAATCAATTTGAACAAGTTTGAAGTCACATGTTTTTTTTATTCAACTCATGAACCTTCAATTATCTAATCTCAATATGTGGATTGTCAGCCAAGTACCTATTTAGATGTTTTCAATCATGTGTAAGATCATAATGCAAGGTATATGACTTGATCAATCATGGAGTTTGATGGAAACCTAAAGTGTTGCAACCCAATTGATAACATAGTGTAATTCAACAAAAACCTTACAACAAATTTGATGGTTCAACTTGTAGCTTATTTTTATTTCCTTTACTTCAACAAACTTGCAACCCATCTTTTTGTCCTCTTTGACTTGAAAAATGCAAATTTATGTACTTTAAACCCTAATAGTAAATTGATAAAATTTGAACTTATAGAAACTACAACTTAAAAAGCTTAGCAAGCTTGGAGATTGAAACAAGATTTGCAACAAGCATGCATACCCCAACATGGCCCCATAAGCACCCACTGCAAAAACTTTCCCAACTGATGAACAAAATAGTTGTAATGAAAGGGTGGAATTGTACAACTTGTAATTATAATTCAACTATAATGTAATATTTAGGCATTAAAAATTTGAATGACATATTTGCCACCAATTGTATGAAAAATTATCTTAGCACCCATGAATATTTCTGTGGAACTAAACACATTCAAATGAAAACCTAATCTTCCCTCCATGAAGGATCTATAAAAAAATTAAAAATTTGCCATAGTTCATGTTTTTAGAAGCATGAACATTGTGTCTTACTTACCTCATCAATTGCCGATGACCTTTTCGCATACTTCACGTAGATAATTCATTAGACATGATCACCACTACTATCCATCTCAAAACACCTATGCCTCCACAAAAATCATAGACATGTTACCCTAAAGCTTATTGCTGAATCATGAAGTTCTTCACACACTACAAAATCGTAGGATAATGCCAATAGAAAACTACCTAAAAACAATTGATGAAAGAATAATGTGAAAGAGAGGAATTGAAAAGATCTTTAACCTAAATTGAGTGTTTATGGCAACACAAAAGAACTTGAACTTTTCTTTTGTAAAAAATAATTGAGCTTATTTTCACACAAAAACACTAAAAATGTCCTTGGAAAACTCAGCAAAGAGTAAAAAATGTGCTATTGTTCACCTCTTGGGTCATTATGAAAGTTGTGCTCAAAATCATCCGAAGAGCTTCATGTCCCCTTCATATTCATAATAATCACCCAAGGAGCTTTCACATTGTTCTTGCACTTATTTGTTTATGCTCTTCCAATATTTTTCGATCTAGGCGAAGGTAATGAAGATGCAATTGGTATTTCTTCCAATCATTAGAATTATCAACTAGGTTCTTCCAATATTTGTCGCAAAGACATAGTTTGTGAAACAAGTCATCAAGCTCCTGCCAAATGGTTGTTATCACTATGAAAGGCCAAATGTAGTTCACAACCAAATCATTAGGTAGAAAGCTTGTTAATTCTCCCATCGCAAACCCATTGCCAAGTTATTATTTCAAGATTAATAGATGATTAACACACTAACACATTGGATTAGTGGCATAAAACAAGATTTGCAGTAACATACTTATGTGGAGCATTATAAACATGATTAAAACTTGTACAAGTTTTGGCGGGTGCCTTTGCTTTCTATTTAGGGTTTGATAATGAAGACGACATGTTTCATCCTGCACTATTTGAACTAAGCCACTATGCGATGACTAAAATTTGACTTTTTTGCCAAAGTAACCCTGCCCTTTTGCAAAGTAATGTTTTTGGTTCATTTTACCTAGTTTTAACCCATATTCTAGAATGGAAATCATAACATGCTAAAACTTATGGTCTTTTGGTTTGAACACCAAGTTTCTTGGTAACAAGTATGGTTCTTATTGTACATGTTCCATGTATGGTAATAGTATTGGTTCCCCAATCATGGGATACTTTAACATCTTTGAACCATGGGCATTTTAACAACATTGAATAACTAGAATCTAGAACACTACTATTGATAATAGTGAATATAACAATATAGGGAATACCATGAACAAATATTTTCAAATCCTTAATAAGACCAAGTGGTTTAACTATAGTTTGATCTACCATACACAAATTGTAAGGCATTGGATTAGGCTTTGACAAACCTAATTATACCTTCAAATTCTTAGTAATGATATCAACTTTAGAACCTCCATCAATTAACACATCATCAATAAAGTTTTTACCAACCTAGACTTGAGTTACTACCATTTGGTGGTCAATGGCCATTATTGCATAGGTTTAAGTTATACTAGTTGAACAAACTTAATTGGTTTTAAAATGTATCTTGTAATGTCTAGCACAATCTTCAATAGTTTTCCCAAGTTGATGAGTTATTTGGTCTCCAAAACTTGAGTGTTAATGTCTCTCAAAATCTCCTCCAAAGTTTTTTCTGGTAATGTCATTTGTGTATTCAATTGAACAAGTTGCTTGTTAGTAATCAGTTGACTCATTGAATTTGGTAAACCTGCCCAATTTCAATGAAGTGGTTCATTAAACTCAATGGGTGCTTGTGATATTGAATCTTTTGTCCATTTCAATGGTACTTTAATTGGTTTAATAGGTTGTACAATAACTCCAACTATCGATTCAACAATTTTAGTGGAAACAACATGTATTGCAAGTTAAATTTTCTTTTTTTGTTATGACGGGTTTTTTTTAATATGATCAGTTTTACCACAATTTGAACAAGTAAGTTATTGTTTAATAATAATATAAGTGACTATAGGTTGTGCAACTAGTTTGGATTTTGGGCTAGTTATCAAGGTGTTATAATTTGCTATGAGGTCCATTTTCTTCATAGATCATTGCAATTTCCTTATGTTTAATAAGGGTATGTCTTGCCATACTTGTTGTTAGTCTAAGGTATGGTTCTAAACCTACTTTAAAGATAGTAGTAAATAACACATTAGTAGCCTTAACTTGTAAACAATTAACAAGTTTTAACCAACGTTCACCAACTTGTTGTTGGAGGTTCCTTAACTACATATATATTTCCTTGTTGTTATTCACAATTCGGAAATGTTTGCAAAACACTTGTTCCAACTCCTCAAAAGTGTAATTGGGATTATCTTGTACAAAGTTTTCACCCCACTCCAAAACTTTTATGTGAACATCAAGATCAATATCCTTCACGTGTGTTGGATATTAAATTTTTTGACATGGTTGTTTATTGGTTGGTTTAGATTGAATTACAATTGATGGGTACCATGACGGCAAGAACATTCTTGAATGAAGTATCAACCATCCATAAAATTGAATAGGTGGATCAAGCAATAATATTTCAAGTGGGTCTTGGTTAGGTGATCCTCCTCCTTTTGGTGATCCTCCATGTGGTTCTCCACTTGGTTGTGGATGAGAATTAGACCTTTTTAATTGTTCAAATAAAACATCATTACCATGGACATGTAGTCCATTGGCAACAAATATGTTAATATGTAGAGTTGTTGCCATTATCAATTGAACATGTATACTTCTAGGAATTAAAAATAGTTGTTTCAATCCAAAAGTTGGTATTTTGATAGGATATTGAGTCTATTCCAGTTGTTCAATAGGTGACACGAATTTTATTTGGGTAGTATGGGCTACATATCTCTCCCTTATTCCAGAAATCAATGAATGAGGTCCTTTGATTATAGAATTATACATAAAATACATGTTAGGATCCATGGGTACAAAAGGTGGAATTGTATTATACCCCAATGGATATGGTGGATATGATATAGCTCTAGGTTGTCCTACTGTTAATGGTGTATGGGTTGTTACCAACTTAAGTGTTGATTAACTGGTGTTGGGTGAGTGATCAAATTCGACTATGATTGGATTTATGGCGTGAGTACATTAACCTATATTGTTGGTGTGTTTGTTGCGACAGGTGGTAGAAAAATTATAAGTTTTTTCATTATATTTCAATTTATCATCCACCACTATTAGAATTTTAGGTTTTTCAAATGTTCCAAGTTGACTAATTGGTCTTTTTTGAACAATAGACATGTCCATTTTGATTAAAGGTTCAAGGCATGTATTTTTTGACCAACCAACTTGACTATAGTGACTTATTTAACCAATACATTTAATCAAGTTGAATAACCCTAGTCAAAATGATGAATGGGTTTTAGTCAAATGAAACATTTAATTAAATTGAACATAAGAAATTAACATCAATAGTCAAATGGAACATTTTAAATGCCTATTACATACCTACTTGGTTGATTAACATTTTACAACCAACCTAAATTTATATACCTCCAACATACTTACTTAATATAATTTTTTATATTACCTACCTTCCTATGTATCAAATAATTATATGTTACTAACCTACTTATAATCTAATTCCTACCTCCTATCTACCATGGCCTTACAAATTATTTACCTATTTGTTTAGCATTGTACAACCTACCTAATTTATGTACCTTCAACCTACCTAGTTACAATTGTATTATACTTATTATCTACCTACCTCCTAACTCCCACCTCCTTCCCACCTTAGTTTAACGAATGGAATTTGAAATGGAAGAATCAAATTTTAGCAAGTTTTGAAAATTTTCATCAATTTGCCATTTTCAAAAAAAAATCACAACTCATTTGAACATTTACAAAATATATTGATTTTATTGATTAGATCTTTGAATAAATTACAAGATGATGCCTTTATTTGCTTCATTTGAACAAAAATTTAAATTATTTTTTTTTTTTATCAAAGTTGGGATTTCCAAATTGTCTCATAGTTAACAAGATGGCATAACGAGGGCATAGGTGGGTACCTACCAACCTACCATTTTATCACATAACAATGTATTGACACATGGCACCATATGAATGTTGCCACATGGCAAAACATAATGTTGTCGCATGGGAATATTTCATGTTACCATGTGGCAACATTCATATGGTGCCATGTGTTAACATCAAATAATGCCATGTCGTAAGTGATTAGTAAAAAAATAATTTTTGTTGGTTATATTTTACTAGTAACATTTGACCACTAATCAAAGGGTACCGGTCAAAAACCTTGGTCAAAAGCACCACCACCCTACGGTTGGTCAAAAAAACCATCCCAATCATATTGGACTTGTTAAAATCGACTTGTCCTAGAAAACTAAAGGGTTTTTTTAACACCTATCACTTTGGGGTTTCTATTGACTAGAAAACTTGGTTTGAAAAACTTGGAATTCTTGTAGTGCACAAAGGGACAATTCTTGAATTCATGTCCAACATATTGACAATATGCACATGTTAATGCAATTTCAATAATGGGCTGTGGTGTTATAAGCAATATATGTCACTAAACAAGTGGTCATTCAATAGTTCCTATAACATGTACACTTGGCCAAACACCTTGAATCACAAGTTGTCAAATATTACAAATCATGATTTTTTTGACTAGAAATTTTGACCGAAAAGTACCCTTATCGAAAATCGGTAAAAGAAACCACCTTAGTCATTTTGGTCAATTTTTTTTCAACATGACCGATTTGACTATGGCCTTTTTGACTAGTTGAATGGTGGGTTATTTGATTAGTCAAATCAGCCAACAAAAATTTTGGGTAGCAAGTTTGGGGTCAATTTTTCAATTTAGAAATTTATACCTGAATTTTTTAATTAAATGTAGGTAGGTGGGTCATAAAATAGGTTCATAGGAGATGTTAACTACCCACCTAGGTCGTGGTGGGTAGTTTACATTCCATAACCTAGGGTTGCCCACCATCTTCACATATTCCCCTAGACATGCAAGGAATGGGAGTTGAACCCTTGACCTCTTTGGCCACATGTACTTACCTACTCCTTAACCAACTCACCACACCTTTAAATTGCAAGAAAATTTGTAAAACTTTGTTATTAACATGTTCCATTTCAAATCTTTTTTGACATTCAAACTTTCAAGTGCATTTTGTTCTTCATGTCTTACTCAAATGAAACAAATGAATATTAATATGTAGTAACTAGGAACTATATAGTAGCTAAGTGATATATGTTACCTAATTAATAGACCTACCTAGTTACCTAGGTAATAATTAGTAGTTAGCTAGCAAACCTAAATATAATTATAGTTGCCTAGTAAATTAATAGGACATAGTTAGGGAGGAAGGTATATATAGCTAGATATGAGTTGGCACATAATAGACCTAGGGTAAATAAATAGGTTTAGGTGGGTAGGTATGTAGGTAGGTTGTTTGGTATGTAGGGAGGCAAAGATGTAAGGAGATTATTAAAGTGATTAAGTAGGTAGGTAGGTAAGTAGATAGGGTAAATAAATAGGTATAAGTGGTAGATATGTAGGTAGATAGGTAGGTGGTTGGCTAGTTGTTAAGATAGGTATGTAAGTAGGGTAAATAGGTATGTTTTAAGTAAATAGGGTAGAGTGAGTGGGTAGGTAAGTAGGTAGGGTAAGTAAATTAGTATATGTGGGTAGGTAGATAGGGAGGTAAGGATGTTGTTAAGGTGACTAAATTGGTATAGGTAAATAGGTAGGTTGGTTAGTTGTTAATGTATGTAAGTAAAGTAAATATGTATGTTTTAGTAGGGTAGGGTGAATGGGTAGATAAATAGGTAGGAAGGTAGGTAAGTAAGTAGGTTGATAAGGTAGGTATATTTGACCTCTTTTACTAGCCTAGAATTAAGCCTTTAGGTAATTACTTGTTAGGCTTAACTTGGTTCCCTAACTTAAAATATTAAGTTAGGTAAGTAATAATTACCTAAGTTTTATTAATAGACTACAAATTATGTTAGGTAAATAATTTAGGTCTAATCAATAAGCTAGTAGGCTAGTTATATTAAGTTAGCTAATTATGTATGCTAAATATGTAGGTAGCTTTGACCTAGGCCTACTTAATTAATGTCAAATCAATATGTTCAATTTGACTAAAACATGGTTATTTTGATTGACCTTTTTCTTTTGTTTGTCCTTTTTGACTAGATGACCGATTGACACTTAGTTAAGAATTTCACTTTAATCAAATGTACTAGTAAAAAATAACGCATGTCTTTCATGCCCCAACCCACTAGTCAAAATGGACATCACTTCTAGTCAAAACAAACACTTTGGTCAAGTTGGACCTTTTAAAAGGTCATGATTTATAATAGTTTGTGTTTATCAAACATCAACAAGTATTGCAATCATGTTGACCAATTTTGCATGTTATTGAAAACTAGATTGGTTTGAAGGTTTTCACCCCAAGCTGCATAATTATTCCAACCGGTTTAAAAATTGATTATGGTCTAATTCTGAATTTGTTGCGATTGGATTCAAAATAGGAACCAATTAAGGTGTGTATTACCCAATAACTAGTGTTGATTGGGATGGTACAATGGCTTTGGGAATATAATAACTAAGTGTTGCAGACTACCGCTTCTATGCTGCAAAGGTTATTTCATCAACATGCCGAATAGGTGCAATGTTTTGTCCACTTGGTTGTGTTCAACCTCCATTGCTGGGACGACTATTAGGGTGTCAAAATTTGACCAGTTGAAGGTATTTGTGGTTCCCTTCTTTCCTCATGTTTTATTAGTATCTAATGAAGAGGTAAATCTGCCACAACCGATTATTGAGGCTCATTGTTGGGAACATCAACTTTAGTTGAATTCCCTCGGCTTGAAAACATGGTTGTTTTTGTGATTGAATTGCTTTACGAATGGGTTGCTATGGTATTTCTAACTTTAACTTGTAAGGCGTCTTGTGATTACCCTTGATGTCTTTTATACTGATTTAAAATAATTGTTGATTCAAGTTCTTTTAATCATCAAGTTGCTATAGAAATTAGAAATCATCAAGAGTACAAAAAAACTCCTAGAAAATTACTAAAATTATTACAAATCTAAATTTTTAAATTTTAACATAAAACAATCGTTGAAAACCAAATCAATGTAGACATGATTGCTTATAATTCCATTCCATTATGCGGTTGCCAAAATGTTAAAGGTTTTTTTTCTATTCCTCTTAAATGAATGGTTTCTTTTTTTCTAAATTTTCTAATTTAGGTTTTAAATATTATCAACAAGTTGCTTCAAATTGGTATAATGTGAAAATCAAATATAACCATTTTCCACAAATGCAAAAACAAAACTGAAATCAATCTTTCATAGCAAGTTGGAATATAAAATATCAAAGTTCCAAGTAAAACATGTTCATAAAACAAAACAAAAAAAATGATCTCTAAAATTTAAAGAAAAAAGAAGTTTCAAAGGTTTGAAAGTTTTACAAGTTCCAAAAATAAGTTTTTTACTATCCTCTAATCTTTCTATTTATACCAAACATAACATTATTTCAAATTAAACAATCATTAGCCAATATAACAGAATAACTTTAAATTTAAAGTTCAACAACTATTGGCATAAGTTTTAAACAACTTGTTTTTGTCAACAATTGTATACCAGTTTGCTTATCCCATTGGTTACCTTAACACTTGTTATTGGTTATTTCAACAAACTAGTACACTTGAGGTCATGTTACCCAATAATAACTGAACTAAATCTCAAAATAACATTGCCTCACCAGTTATCAGTTGGTAACAATTAGTTATTATGTACATATTAAAAAATTGGGTAAACAACCCTAATGGCAACTAGGTGGGTAACTACATCCATTTTTAATGTTTTTTCCACTTGGTGGCCACCAAATGGGTATTAACTCTCATCTTCAATAATTTTTTTACCTAGTGGCCACCAGGTCAAAAATCTATTATCTCTCCACTTCATGGCCACCAAGTGGATATCTACTTTGCTTATTGGGTTTATTTTCACTTAATGGCCACCAAGTCAATAATTTGCAATGTTTCCACTTAGTGGCCACTAGGTGGGTATTTGCTCCCCTTTTCGATAATTTTTTTACTTGGTGGTCACTAGGTCAAAAATTAGTTATTTTTCCACCTAGTGGCCACTAGGTGGATGCATATTCTATAGGTTTTGATAACTCCAACTATGGCCACCAATTTTTTTGCTTCTCTTTATTAGAATTATATCTCATCTAGGTCAATACATTTTATTTTATTTTAAGATACCTCCACCTTGCGTCACCCAAGTCTTTCAGTTTTCTATTAAAAATACATCTACAACCTAATGGTCACCAAGTGGATAAACACATGTGTATATATATTTTTCACTACTATTAAAGTCGGGTGCAATAACTTCATTGCATTTTATTGATTTCACCCTAGTGAAAATTATTTCACTATAATATCATTATGTAAACAACATGTTTCATTACTAGTTAACGTAATTCACTATTACAATTTACTATAATAAATAGGTTTATTTCTATGTTTAAAAAAATATTTTATCTATGCTACTTTATGATATACTCTATATTATTTTAAGCTACTTTAATTATTTTAACTTATATTTTATGTTATTATAGGCTACTATAAATTATTGTACCCTAAATTATTATATGTTATTTTACCTTAAGGTATCTTAACTAATTTATTACAAGCTTTTAAGTTATTCTAAATTAAATTATTCAATTAACTTTAGGTTATACCTTATGTTGTTTTATTTTAAATTAATATATGTTATTTCAAGTTATATTTTAAGTTATTCAAGGTCATTATACTTTAAGTTATTATAAATTATTATATCCTAAGTATAATAACTTAAAATGAAAAATAATAACCTATGAAAAATACTTTTAAATACCCTACAATATAATAATTACCAATAGCTTATGATATTATAACATAAAATATAAAACAATAATTGATAATATAATAATCATTAATAGTTGTAATATAACATATAATAACCAACAATAAGTTACAATATAATAACCATTAATAATCATTAATAAAATAACCATCAATAACCACCAATAAAATAACCACCAGTGGTTTACAATGGAATCACCACCAATAGCCATTAATATAATAGCCACCAATAACCCATAATATAATAGTCACTAGTAGCCATTAATATAATAACCAATAATAAGCACCAATATCCACCAATATAATAACCATCAATAACCATTAATGGAATAGCCACCAATCACCATTAATAAAACAACCACCAATAGCCACCAATAACCATTAGTAAAATAGCCACCAATGACAATTAGTAAAATAACCACCAATAGCCATTAATAAAATAGCCATAATAATCATTAATATAATAGCCACTAATAGTCATTAATAGAATAGCCACCAATAGCCATTAATATAATAACCACCAATAACCATTAAAAGAATAACCGCCAATAGCCATTAATATAATAACCACCAATAGCCATTAGTATCATAGCCACCAATTACCATTAATGAAATAACCACCAATAGCCATCAATAAAATAACCACCAATAGCCATTAGTAGCATAACCACCAATAACCATTAATGAAATAACCACCAATAGCCATCAATAAAATAACCACCAATAGCCATTAGTAGCATAGCCACCAATAACCATTAATGAAATAACCACCAATAGCCATCAATAAAATAACCACTAATAGCCATTAGTAAAATATCCACTAATAGCCATTAATAGAATAGTCACCAATAGCCATTAATAGAATAGTCACCAATAGCCATTAATAGAATAGTCACCAATAGCCATTAATAGAATAATCACCAATAGCCATTAATAGAATAATCACCAATAGCCATTAATAAAATAGCCACCAATAGCCATTAATAAAATAGCCACCAATAACCATTAATAAAATAGCCACCAATAGCCACCAATAGAATAACCACAAATAGCCACCAATAGAATAACCACCAATAACCACCAATAAAATAAATACTAATTGCCATTAATAAAATAACCACTAAAAAACATTAATAACCACAAATAAAATAGGTACCAATATCCATTAATAACCACCAATAGCACTAATAAAAGAACAACTAATAGCCATATATTATAATTGCTTAGGATTGCCAAAAATAATTTAGGGTGAGATAATTTATAATAAACAAAAATAATTTAAAGTGAAATAGCCTATAATAACCTAGAATTGCCAATAATAACATAAGGTGAAATAACCTTCAATAACCAAAAATAATTTATAATAGCTACAAGTAGTTTAAACTAAAATAATTTACAATAGCCAAATTTTTTACAATAGTTGAAAATAGCCTAAGGTGAAATAAATTAAAATAACCAAAAGTAGCCTATGTGAAATAACCAAAAATAACCAACAAATTTGAAAATAACCATAAATAGTCGTAAATAATGTAAGGTGAAATAATTTTAATTAATAAAAAATAATCATATAATAATTGAAAGTAGTTTAACATAGGTAGTATTATTATATTAACAAAAAAAATTCCATTTATTAAACTTTTTTTTTCCAAAAGAATGGTCATTGAAAGTTATTGAATAATGATATTCAATTTTTTTTTTTTTCAAATGATTTTAAACTTTCAAAAGGAAATAAATTTAATTATGGACATTATTGAATTCTTAAAAAAATAAATTTGAATCATTTCATTTGAACAAAATCTCAATAAGATATCAATTTTCAAAGTTTATGTTTTTGTAATGTCTAAAATGAAGTATTTGATAAATAAAATGTATTGTAATATATTAAATAAGTGGGGTGGTTTGATGGTAAAGGTGTATGTTTCCATTCCAAAGGTCAAGGGATCAAACCTCATGAGTGGTGTTGTGTGTGGTCAACAATGGTATTTTGATTGAATATTCTCCTATCAAATTCCTAGAATAGGTGCCTAGGTTGATTATGTGGCCTACTTACCTACCTAGTCTAGGTTTTTAACCTAGCATAGGTAGTGACACATGTCAATAAATAATAGGCTTTAAAAATCATGAAATTATCAATAATATTATATATTAAATAATTAAAATTTAATTGATTTCCATGCTTGTTAATTAATTAACTAGCAAATGAATGGTTTGGTAAATTTGTATTTCACTTGGGGGTAACCTTGGTTGAAAGAAGTCATTGTCTGTAGCAACTAGTCCCCATTCATTAAGGGGTCAAACAATTTCATTAGGTAAAAAAATCCAAATTCACTCAATCTAGTGAAACCTAAATTGAACTAGGACGCATTTTGTAGTAGTGTTTATTTTTACCATATGTTTTCATATTCTATTGTAGATGGTGTTTTCTTAATGTGTTTTACAATGCTTGATCGGGAATTTCAATTTTTTTAGCACATTGATTTCAATGTTCTGCATTATAATTCGATTTTAATTCCTTGTTATGTCGTGGTTGGCTAGAAGCTTCATAATCACTAATATCAACTTGGCGATCGTTAGGTTCTTTTCATAGTTCTTTTGTTACCATATGTAACTTGCATTATATATGTTTTTTTGGTAAATCTTTGCCACATTTTAACGTTTTCTACTTTTTATATGCATGTGATGGTCATCTTAATTCAAGTTTTCATGTTGTTAAAAAAGGAGGGGTGAACCTGAGTTCAAGTGATGAGTCCATAATTTTTTTCCTATGTAGTGTTCAATGGTTGCATAAGGGAAAATTGAAAAATGTACATTGGGTCTCTTTTGAAGTTGATATTACATGAAGTGTGTCGACTCCTATTGTTAATGTTGGGTATGAATTTGAACAACTCTTTGACAACATTTGAAGAATTGATCAATGGGGGAAAGTTAATTCCTAGTTTTGGCCTTGGTGAAAGACGGATCATGGCCCAGAAATAGTGGAAAATGAGGTTGTCATTGGAGTTAAATATAAAAACAAGACCCCATTGTCAGTTCATCATTTGTTTTTTACATGTCCATCTTTTTAACTTCCCTTTGTGCCACCCATGCCTCCTTCTATTTCAATCTTTTCATTGTTGCCAATTTTAAAGTCAAATATTAATTTTGACAGAGCAATGCCTCCAATGAATTGGGTGAATCCACGTCTAAAGAGTTGGTTGATTGGAGCAAGCCATGGTTTTATTTTGACCCTAATGGAAATCAAAGGATGGTCATTCAATTACTTGGACAATTGGACGCGACTGAATTACATTGGAGATGACATGTTAAATGGCAAAAGAGACGAAAGAGATCGATGTCCTCTTTAGTCCAACCTTCACCGTAGTAAGGTTCAACATCCCCACCTAAAAATGCACCAATATCTCACCCATCATTTGGGCCATATGTTCCATTGCAACTACAATTACCCCTAGTGGGATTTGATGTGGCCAGAGATGAAAAATTCCTCCAATTCTCCATGTAATTGTTGAAGAAGATAAGGGGCCAAAGTTGCTTTTAGGGGTCTCAGATCTCTTTCACTTGTAGACGTGAGGACATAGAGGTGAATCCTTTGCACATAATTTTTGAATTGAAAGGTGTCCTTATTGGGAAGGAATATTTTAAAATTAATCATTTGTTGCCTTTGTTGTATAACTTAGCTTGGAGTCACACCTTACTAAACAAGAAGATTGTTCCAAGGCCAAGTCTTAAGGAATTATTCCTTAGATAATTAGAGCAGTTTATCACCTACATATGGATGTTTACTTCGCTTGACAAGATGAAAACCTACTTCAAGAAAATAGTAGAAGAGGCAAATATTGAGATCAACCTGCAAAGGATTATTGGTCAAAATGTGTGCAAAAATAACTAAAAAATATGCGATTTCCCTTCAAAAGGAATTATAAATGCATTGATCATCCCACTTGTGATTAAATTTTTTTTATCATAAGACATTTTCTAATTTTTTCCCAAGGTATTCTAGTATTCACCTTGGAATTACATTGTTAGTAAATAATACACCTTAAAGAATTTGCCAAAAACTGCCCTTTAATGTCATCTTTGTTGAGTCCTATGAGGATGTGCCAAAAGAAGATAATTATTTCTTGATGACTCTTCTCTTATACTTAGAGTTTTTTCATTACTTTGGGCCTTGTGTTCCCACCTTTGTGGAGCTTTATCCTTTTGGCACCATAAGAAATATCAAAGAAGACAATGTCAGATTCTAGGCATTGTTTGAAAATTGCAACATGGATCATCGCACCACTTTCTATAGAAATCATTTGACATCCATAATAAGTAGTCCAAATTTTCTCTATTGTTTTTTCCTTCCAATTTTTTCTTGGATTTCTTTCATCTCATTAATTTATATGCTACTTCAACTTTTGGACTTCCCCAACTCCTCTTTGTTTTTTCTTTTAAGTTATCAATGCGTTGTTTTTTGACGAGGTAGAAGAAGTGGAGTCGTCAAATTCACACGTTGTTGGTGAACTAAGGTTGGATGAAATGCCATTGATTTCAGGAGTGGATTCTCTAGTGCCTCGTTCACCACCACTAGAGGTGAGTCTATTCCATGTAATTTTCAATCTAAACAAAATTGGTGGCCACACACTTCAATAAGGGCAAATATGGAAAACTTGCATCTCGCATCGTCATTCTCAAGCCTAGATTAAAGAAATCCCTGAAGAGATGTGTTAAGCAATTCCATGTGTATATTTGGTCCATAGTTCAATGTTATAATGTTTAAAATTATTTGGATCAAATCTAGCATGAAACTCAAATCTTCATTGAACCTTCTAAAGTGTTTGATTAGGCATTTTGCATGCAAAATTTGCATTTCTTGCTAGATAAACTTGGCAAGCCAAGTTTCCATAAGAACCTTAATGGTTTTTTTTTAATGTATCCTTACATTCATGTTGGCAACACCTTGCTTGTAAACAATAACCCTTACAAAAACATGTTTAACGAGTTGTATAGTGCCATTCTTTTGGAGTCTTTTGACAGCCTTCATGGGGAAGACAATTATTTGTTGGGGACTATTTTCCCTTTTTAAAAATCCCTTCATTTTTCTAGATACGGTGTTCGCACATATGTAGAGCACATTCCATTTGGTCACATTAAATGTATTGATCAAAATGATCCTGGAAAATTTTAAATGTTCTTTGTGAAATGTAGTCATAATTATAAGCCCACATTTTGTAATAGTGCAAAATTGAAATTGAAACAAAAAATACTTTATTGATTATTCATCCTGATATGATGGTTTCAATATTTGAAAATATTTCATTTCAAGCCTATTAATCTTCTAATTTTATTATTGCAAATGTTGTGTCTAACCCTTGTGTTTCAAACATGTACTTTTGATTTAATGGCCCCCAAGTTAAACTTCACATTAACTACCTTGTTTTCTTCAAACAACCATTTAGTTGTCATGTGGTGTTCTATGTTATAGTCTTAAGTTTTTATGCTTGAATCTACCTAATGGCCACTAGGTGGTAGTTTGTGTGTTTTTCATCCATGTGATTTCCCCTAATTTTCTACAAATGTGAAGGCCAACTTTCAAAATTATTGCATTTTCTGGAAACCAATTTAATTCATTTAAATTCTCAATTGGACTAACACCTTTTGATTTTGTAGGTTTTTTATTTATGTCCACCTTTGTCCATCCAACATTTGCACAAGCCCTTGTGGTCATATCCTTCGATGCCTAAGAAACTTTTGATTTTCAACATCAAGAGTGTGTTATGTTACTTCCCCAAATGTGATGTTTTGTAAGGCAATTGTCATGTGAGGGGAAACAATATTGATATCAACAAATTAAAAACAAGAGCTAGAGTGTGACATTTTTTTTTGTGAGCTTTCAAAAAAAATTATATTGTGATTTGGTTTTGTATATTGTTGGAAGATGTGATGGGGGTCTTTCGTTTGTTGGGGGCCATAAGAATTTGTTGATCAATTTGTTGTTATTTTTGGACATGAACAATGCATCAAAACCTTGGGTCAATTCACTACATGGACATATTATTATTTAAAGGATTTGAATCATGTGTACTATACATGTCGAAGGCTACCCTATGTGATAGAAGACCAAACATTGCTTATTGACAATGAGCCCAACAAGGCCCTTTGAAATTCCAAGTTTAGTGGTCTCTTCCTTGAGTCTTTTAAAAGACATAAGTTGTCAAAGAATAAGGTCCAATGATTGGACCTCGCATCCCATTTGTGGCCAATGTTGCTAGGATTGCCATTGGCAAAAACAATTAATGTCCATTATGAAATGATTATCAAATATTCAAAGCCCCAATTTGATGTCTTCTTTAAACTATTCTTGGTTTATGTAATATATAAAAAGTGATAATAGGGAGATTGGCATCATTCAACTTCCTTTAGGTATGAACTCTTTTGATGCTTCAAATAAAATAATTTATTGTGTTTTTGTTATTCACCCTTCCATTATCTTTACTTATCCAATTACTAAGTTTTGCTTGCAGTTGTTTGCAGACCATGTGACAATGTTTGCAACTTTAAAGGGTAGAAAGCAATGTTGTGTGGTTGGATCTCTATTTCGAAAGGCTACTAATGTAGTTACTTATTTAATCTATGGTTTAATAACCATAATTACAATAGAAGAAAAAGGCCCATATTTGACCATGCATTTATAACTACTTGTGACTATTTGATTTTTTAAACTAAAGTTTTACCCTTTTTAACTAGTATAACATTATGCTATCATCAACCGAATCACCTATGATTAGCTTGTGACTAGTTTACGATTAAATTGGTTTACATCTATATACAAGTTGGATTTATCATCCAAGAGTAACCATCTAAAGTCCAATTAGTCACAAACAAAGTGGTGTTTAGTTGTAATCAACATATGTTTATATACATTAGTTATAATAATAATTTGATTTATGATTAAACTTTATATTCATAATTTTTTTTTGTAATTAAAGGCATCGATATGATTATTGTAATTATACTAATTTCATTACATCAAACTATTTATATTTTCAAATAAGTTAAATATATTCCAATATAGAATATTATATTAAATATTTTTATATTTTTAATAACAATAAAATACTGTAATTAAAAATATGATTATTATTAAATCATAATAATTAATTTACTTATGCATTAATTAAAATATACATACAATTTATAATTCAGTTTACTTATTCATCATTTTAATTTTAAATATAATGAGCTTTATCTAGCAACTTACAGGGCCGAGTGGATTAAAGCGGCGGATTGCTTGTACCTAGGACCGGGAATCAACTTACGAAGCTTAGCTTAGAATTATTGAATTGGTAACAGATTCTAGACAACTTTGAACACTGATGAGGTCAGTGGTACTTAAATGGTGTGTGTCAGAGAAAAGTAATCCCATTATCCCAGAAAGCAATTGTCACTCAGGAGAGATGCTGCGCTTCATCCTCAGATTCTTAGGGTCAACTGCTCTTCAAATGCATGCCATTTGGCATTGGCCCATACAACTTTCGGAATGTACTTTGTACTATTTTCTCTATTCAATACCTATCGATAATGCACAATCATTAACGTCAAATTTCAATGGTGAGGACTGTTGAGGCTTTGTATGCTTTAGGCATTTTGAGGTTTCTCAGACGATAAAGCAGTTACAACATTTTCAGAGTCATAAACCTTGGGATTAACCTTGGCATCACGCCATAATTAGGATGCAGCCCGAGGCAGTGGGCTTTACCAGAATACAGTGCAAGGCAGAGACAAGATGGACCTGATTCTAGGCAGCAGGCTTTACCAAGTGTAAAAGCCTTGGATTGTTGGTCTGGTTTTTATTTTATTTTTTCAAATGATACTTGGTGGGTATGGCGGGCAAAAAAATGCCACAGGGCATTCTGAGAAGGGAAATGGCCACTCATGTGGAAGGTAATTGAATTCACTTGCATGGAGGTCGTGAGTCCTAGTCATATACTATTAGCTTGATGCCTGCGAATCTTTGCAACAGTTATCATTCATCAAAATTTGATTAAATCTAAACATGTACATCATAGGATGAACTTGTGGGGTCATTTGGAGCAAGTTGACCGATGCAGGTATTGTTGACCAAATACTTTTCTTTATGGCCTTTTTGAAGGTGGTGGTCACATTTTGCATGGAGTAGTGGGACTGCGGCAAGTTCCTAGGATCGCATTTGTTTAACTCAGCAGTTCATATCCAATTGCAATTAGGATGGTATTAGGAGAAGGGTAAGGCCCAGAGGTGGGGGGATTCATGATATACGAACCCAAGACTAAGTTGCTGGGAGGATTCAGTGTCCAAGTCTGGCCCCACATTTTGGAACTGTCTCCCACTTGTGGACCAAACAACTATAATGGTCCAAACAAACATTATTGAAGACCTAAACGTATGTACACCACAAGGAGCGAGGATCTAGATGCACCTGAATGCCTGTAAGACACTTCTTACAAGTTACACCTTGAGGCCAGTGAAACTTTGTGGCGAATTTTCACCATTTTGCACCAAAAAAATATTTCTTTGAAAAAAATTCATCACAATTGTACATGAAAGGGTGCTTAAGATTTTTATGTTTTCATATTTTGAATGACACCAGATTTGGCTAAATATTCTTATGGATGTTCATCACTTGAGCAACATCACAAAATTGAAAAAAGAAAAAAGAGAAGTGCTTGAGGCCTATAGTAGCCATAAGCATATCCTGCCTTTTAAGGTGGCATTATTAATGTTCATAAAGTGCCCTCCAAATACACTTGAAAATTTGTCCAAGTGCTTTACAAACTATATCTTCCACCACTGGACTATGGATCAAACCTCAAACAATTGAGAGTTAATAGCTAGAATTCTCAGCTTTTAGAGATTCTAAAGCTTTAATGGCTATTGCAGCCCTCCCAGAATGTGGCGTACTGATTGTCTCAAAACATTCTATGGGCCATAACTCATCATGACGGATGATTGAACGTTTTTCAGCGTTCGTTTGTCATTATCTTGGCAAAGCATTTGTGCTCTAAAAGACCACTGTTGTGTCATTTTGCAGATGTACTACGTGCATTGGGCCCCTATAGGAAAATAGCCCCTATAGCAAAGTACAATAACTTTTTTATTCTGGGTACAAATCTGTATACCAAATATGAAGCTAAGAAGATGATTTTGCAAATTCATGCTTTGCAGAATCAAGGAGTTAATCTAGGTTAAACTTTAATTAGGAGCTCCCTATAATGACTTATATTCATGTAAATGTGACAAGTTGTGAACCCATAAACTGACATTTAAATTCCTTATGAATTTCAATTTAACTTTTTCAATTATAAAATCATTGTGTAGATACTAATTCTTGAGCTTCACTTTTAAAACTCACACACAAACTACCATCACAAATGCGTGAGAGTCCTATCCATCATTTGATAATCATAGAACATTATTCATGCTTGTGGGATGCAAGTTTACATGCCTTGTCCACATATTTATCTAGACTGTGATTTGCTTAATTTTAAATCAAGGTTGATTGATGGCATTAAAGGAAAAGATTCATGTTTTACTTGAGGTGGAACAGAAATTATTTAAAATGATAATGATCATGCATATCCAACACAATCAAGGTAACAAGGTAATAGCTCTCCAAGTCTAAGACTTTCTCCTTTTCTTATTGGGGTCTAAACAAGTTTGGTTACATCCACACATGTTTAAGATTTAGGTTCTTTTACCACATCCTACAATTCACATTTCAAGTGTCCCAAAAAGTCAGGACAAGTGGGACCACTATGAAAGCTAGTATCATGATGGAGTATGGCAGCATTTGGAGGCTCATCCAAGATGGCCATATCATTTACTTGAGGGCATATTAATCACAGTGGACAATGACAAAGGGTCCATGAGAGTATATTTCCCTGCTACCACAACATTCTTCGTGAATTATGAACTTGCAGTCAAGTTTTATGGATTCTATGGACCCCCTTATCATTGGCGGTGGATGGAAGTTCCTCTTCTACCAACCTATAGAATCAAAAGTACGATCATTGTTATGGTGAACCAATGATTCTACATCATGGATGAAGTTAACACCTTTCAAGGACCCTCGGAAGTTGAAAGTCGTATGTAGGCAGTTGACCACCTCAAAGATGGTAGGGTATAAGACAAAGCTTTGGAAGAGTGGAGAGGTGATTTGACCAGTCTACTTGATCTTTTGCATCACTTCAAGTGGTTCCAACGTATGGAATCGATATGAGAGAAAGCCTCACCCCGCCCCACCCACTTTTAAATTGGAATTAGAATCACAAGAAAGTAGTTGTTTTATCTTGTGAAAAAGTAGAGAGACAATGGAAGTGATGCATTGGAAGAGAAACGGAAGTGATGGGTATGTAGCATATGCCATGAATGTTACGTGCCCTTAGAGCAGGGCCGGAGGTCTGTAGCGGGGCATTGGCCAGCATAATCATCAGGGCACGCCGTTACAGTAGAACCTCCCACTGATATGGCAGGGAATCATGAAAGAAAAACTTCCTATCGAATTTTTTTGGCCAGATTTGAATCTGATTTTAGTTTGGTAACTTATTTAACTACTTTTTTTTACTATCTAGACAGGTTCTGAAAACTTGTTACCATTTAATACTAAATCTGGGGGGGGGGCCGGTGGGATGCTAGACAATGATGCAACATATTAAAAAAATCACTGAAGGGTGCTTCGCAAAACAAAATGCCTATCCAAAAAGGTCATTACTTACCGAAGTGGTTTTTCTGGAATTTTCTTTTATAGCTTAAGATTGATCATCCATACGAAGATGTAGAAAAAATGGCGATCATTTTAATCAACCTTCTATATTTATGCCTATGCACTAAAATTCAAATATAGAAATCTGGCCACTTTTACCCCTTTTTCTTGACTTCTTTGCCAGGGTTCTTTTTTTTGGCAAGTTTTCACCATTTGGCAATGAAAAAAAAAAGAAAGGTATTGTGAGAGGCCTTTTTGGAAAATTTTGCCAAAATTTGCTAGATTTGGAGGCAAAATGTTGTGTGAAGTTGCCTTATTTGGACATTAGGGTCACCACAACCTCCTTCTCTAACTTGTAACCAAATTTGGTCAAGCCCATTTGCATCCTCGCCAACCACATATCTCACAAAATTCAAATGAGCCACTAGGAGGAGGAGAAGACCTATTTGACAAAATGGGCTTATGGCCTAATGGTGGAGGACAAGGACTATTTGACATAAGGGCCTATAACACATATTTAATTAATTTAGAACTAAATTGTTAATTAAAAACTTTACCCAACCTAATGGGTGGTATGAACTTCGTTTAATGGCCACCAGATTTAACAAATGTAATCTTATATTCCAATAAAAACAACAATCATTAAAAAATATAACACCCATGTAAACAATTTTTTATTTCAAATTTTTTTTTTGCCTAATGCCCACCAAGTGAAAATCATAGGTTATTTGACGTGCCCCCAAGTTCCTTGTTAGACCCAAAAAGGGTCCAACTATGTTAAAGAACGGAAGTAGTTGGAACTTGGTGCCGCTCCCAGCTTCCAACACTAAAAGGGGTGCAAGGGGCATGCTGAAAGCTCTGGGATTAGACTAGGAAGAGGGACAACTTATTTAATTACTTGGTCCTACATCAAAATCAACCAACAAGTTGGTTAATTCACATTCGAAATCACTCTTGGTGTTGGGACAAGCCACGGGCAACACGGACTCACTTGACTCACCATGGCCCGGACTCGGGGGAAGCCACCACCTTCCTCCATATAGTATTCTCTGCGTTGCTCCGCAGCACCCGCATCCGAATGGCTTTTTAATCCCAAGACTCCCAAGGAAGAGTCTCGAAACTATCTCGGTTTGGACTCCCGGGACTTTGGGAGCTCATAACTCCCAACTCAGACCTCTAATTGGGATGAGGTCTGAATCAAACTTGTAATTCTCCTCAAGAGCTTTCCAACGGTGTGTCGCACTCCACCTACACACACCGGGGTCGGGTTGATTCCTGATTTTTTAGTGGTCGGGAATCAAATTGGCAGTTTGACTCCCGGCCCTTCTTTTGACCATAACTTGTGCTACAGATGTTTGAATGGCTCATGCAAGAAAATATATTCATTGAAGGTTCAAAACGTATCTTGCAAGTACATAAATGAGTTGAAATTTGCATTACAATTCTAGAGTCATAGATTTTACAATTTAAGTTTTTTCTACATGAAGATTGTTATCAAACCTAGAATCTCATGTTAGCCATCAAGTTGTGCTATTAAAATGATAATTATCATTTGATTAAACATGATTATCTATGAAATTAGAATGCACTCCTTTTGGGAATTACATTAACTCAAACAACACCATGATGATATTAGATATCTTTCACATACCAACCTTAAAACCACATAGAAAGGCTCTTTAGAAAGTATGATCTTGTTTGGACCACAAATGTTATTGACAATTACATGCCCTAATATTTGAACTTCTAACTTCTAATTACATTCCACTTCACCAAACCCATGCTCAAAATACAATAAAAATGTCATTAGAGTACACCACCTTTTAAAACTCCATGCCAACATTTAGTCCATATCCTAGTTCTTACTTGAAATGAATAGAGACCTTAGACACATGGAGCAAGATAACAATAAATTAGTACAAGATACATTGTGGAATGAAAGCTTGCACATACACACAACCACCTCACTAGACATGTCACAAAATAGACCACCTCCATAACCCTAGTTCTTACTTTGACATGAATGGAGACTTGAAGGATCCTTCAGTTGCAACTTGCACCAAAGATAGTTTTCAAAATGTCCACATGGGGGGCACACTATCAGTTAATGAAGGATTGAAAGCTCATTAGACAATATTTACATCACATAGAGAGACACAACAACCAAGTAAGCAAGATCCAAGCCATAATTTTTACTTGTGCAAGTTTTAAACACTTATATCAATAAGGGGTTTTTTTTTCATATTATGATATTCAAATTTCACCCTTTCCCTAGTCACAATTCATAACCTGAAAATTAGCAAACTTTTTAGTCATGCACTATCCACTTTTTGGGCAAGCATAGAATTGTGAAATTATAAATTGGAGGTTGCTTTCAAGATGTTACGCATCATACTTGTTCTACAAGGAAAAATGTTTAGCTATAATTTCTCATTTACCACCATTTACGAATGTTTTATGAAGTAAAAAGGGAGGTATTTAGTGTTTATTTTCTCTAGTTGTCTCTCTTTCTCCCATGAACCTTAAACCTAAAAAGGTTGAACCTTAGGGCGTACATGAGACCATAGTTGAAGTGTTAGCTAATTTTGGGTTGGGGGTCATGTATAATTTGGGGGTTCTTAGAGCTAGGTTTTATAACCAAAGATTATTGAAAGAAGAACCAAAACTAGGCAATGACCTTGGGTGAACCAACACCCATATTGGTACCATGGTGAAAATCTTAGAATACATTTAAATTATTTCTAAGTATTACAAACATCCCATTCTTTTAAATACACTATGAGTTAGGGTTTTGGCTTTACCCTCTTCATTCTTTTTATATTTTGTGGAACAAATGAGTTAAATGAATATTTTTTGGTTTGTTATGAAATAATAAAATATTTTTATTAAGATTCAAAATATATTTTTAAAAATCTCATAATTCAATTATAAACACCTTGTTTCTATCTCTTCTTTATAAATTATAAATTATAAATTATATTCTTCTTCTTTTTTGCATATCATTTAAAACATTGAAAGAAAAAAATGATTTAGTTTGTGAGAAATACACCAATGCTTGCAAATTGGCTACAAATCGAAATGGACAAAACTTTTAAAATCAGATAAGTTGATCATAACGATTTTAATTTTTTTAATTGTAAAATTTTCTTATTTTTTATGTATTTAAAAAATTTCGAATTTTGACTCTTGATTTCCAGTTTTACATTATTCAAAATTTTAATATTTTGGTTTAATCAATTGCATGTTAATTATAAATCAAATGTCTTTCAACGTATTATCAGTATGTATCAAATCAAAGTTTTGAAAACTATGATATTTCTTTGTGCATGTTGTTATTTAAAAATGCAGGATTCACATTCAAATGCATTTGTGTTTCACCTTTTCACTTAACAATTACACTTTTAGGTTTAATGATCTATTAAACAATGCATTATTTATGTTGAAAGATGAATATTAATTAAAATTCTTGACCCACACATTATGATGCAAATTGTTTGAAATGTCCTAAATTTCAACAATTCATTTTGTATGAGAAGAACAACATATCTTGGTGTATTTTACACCATTAAACCATGTTATATCCATCATAATTTATTAATTAAACTAAATATGAATAAATAAATAAATTTGTAACTTGAGATTTTTTGTAATATTTTAGTACACATATTTTAATCAAAATTGGAAACATATTTAGGTCAACATTGAAAATGAAATATTCATCAAAACAATTGATCAAACTTGATATGTTTACATTTTTTTATCCATACTATGTCTATGAAGTTAATTAAATTTAATAAACTCATTCCAAATATCAAATTTTAATATTTTGTGGGAAGTGTCATTTAACAATCTTTTAATATCATCTCCGCACATGACTTGGGGGTGAACATTTTAATTAGTCCCTTTTAAGCACTTTCTCTTTGGAATGGGTAAGCATGTTTTTCCCTTCTAACTAATTTTTCTTTTTGAATCAATAAAACAAATTTCCTACTTAAACTTTGGTCTCTTTTATAATCGGTGAAGACATGATCTAATCCAACATTTTCAAAAGAAATTGAGCTTTTAAATAATTATGATTATTGTTAGATCAAGGTCTTGAAAGAACATTGCAAGATGAGATATTTACATGGCAAATGTTGCCAAATTTAAACATCCTTCAGTAAAAATTCACATTGATATGACATTTGTATGGAGATGACCTTCACTTGGTTAATAACAAAAGCACACTTACAACAACATCAATGATAACCAAAAAAAAAATGATGTTGAAGGACACCAACAACAAAAGTGCATAGGAAACATTACCAGCAGCACTAGGGTCAAAAATATTTTATACTTTTTCAAACTAAAGTCATTGGGAAGCATGGTAGGAAGGACAATTGGGAATATTAGAAAGGCCGAAAAACAATTGTTTTTACACAATAAGGAGTGCCCAAAAAAACATCATGGTTGCTTAAAATATTAATGTTTCAATAGGTGAAAAATCAATTTTGTATTCTAAAATTAAAGGAAGTGGAACGATTTCATCACCAACCTGCACAATCTTAAAATAGCAATGTTTGATAACTAATTATCTTTTAAATCATTTATTTAAGTATCCTTAAGATATATTAATATTTTGACCTTATATCAATTAATTGTCACTCATAGTGCAAAGTGCAAAGCACCACAGCACCAAGCTTTTCTCAATAAGGGGAACCCTATATTGTTTTGCACATCATTTGAAAAAACTGGAAGGATCCTCCCTTGGGTTATGGCACGACTGGCTGCAAGTATAATCTTCTGTGCATCACTGAAGTATCACTTGTCGCTGCCATTATGACCCCACTGACTTCATCAGCTCCAGACAGCAGTGTAGATGTGTGCTTAATTATCTTGGCAAGAAGTTGGGCATCAATCTTGCTTTTCTGTTGCATTTGTAGAAGCAACAGGAAGATTCAGTCACAATGTTGACTTGCACTCAAGAAACATAGCTAATGAAGCAAGTCAACTCTCACCCAGAAATAGGATTGCCCTACAGAAACAGCAACAGAGAATTCTGGAGACAGGCAGGTGCTAGAGTTCTCTTGCCTGATGAATGCAGACCACGTATCTATGATTGCATAAATAAGGCACAATCTATAGATGAAAACTCCACAGCAATAGTTTCAGGGTAACACAATGACAGGTAGGGTCATAACTCATAACTCCCTTTCAGAGTGTCAGATCTTCAACTTTGCCATGTCAAGCTCCATGACTCCTGACTGACTTCACAAGCTTCCAATGATGGGTGTTTAGATAATCATCTAAACCTCCACCCAACATTTTGTGCAAACTATTATACAAACATCTGCATCCTGAGTAGTCTCTATCACATTTCCAAAAGCAAAGGGAAAGACTCAGTCATGATGTTGGCTAGCACACAAGACATAGCTAATTAAAAGTCATAGTATCCACATCCAAGCTACTGCAACAAGTTTGTCCCTGTACAAGCAAGCATCTAAGCCTATGGGCATAGAGAGGTTGAATAGAGGGTCCTGGTTGGTTCCTCCTCCACCCTACACATATGCTTTAAGCACACTGCTTGTGCTTACTTGGACATGGAACATCCATTGAAGTCACTGGAAAATATATTCACATGATTGCAGTAAGAACTCCACAGCAGCACTATGCATGTAAAATGACAATGAGTCTCATCATAAACATAGGGGAGTCACTGAGAAAGTCTCAGACCATCATCTCCATCATGAGCAGGGACGAGCTGCCATGACCCCCCACACTGACTTCATCAGCTCCAGATGATGCAGGCAGAATTCAGGTGTAGATGAAGTTAAAGATCAACTGCCCCAAAATCAATCACAGTATGGCAAAAACAAGCCAATAACTTGATCAGCATCTGGGTACAATTACTTCTGCTAGATAAGTACCCACATAATAGATCATACCCAGAACAAAAAGGAAGCCACCTTTGAGTCCTTTGATCTACCATTGGACTAAAGAATATCCTGCAAGTACATTCTTGGCCAAAGAATCCTACAAGCTACCGAAACACAGAAAAAATACCTTTGTTGACCTCAAGACCTTGCCAAATGTACTAAAAGAAACTGTCCCAGCAGAAGAGTTCAAGGGATCTTGGGGTAACATGTCATAAAGCTGTTGTGGAGTAAAATGGTGAAGCACACAAAGATCATGATGTCATTTCTGAACAGCGGGGTTTACAATGGACATGATTTTGGTGGAGCACACAGCTTTTCTTTTATCTGATAATGGAACCAAAACAGAGAGCTCATCTAGTAGATTCCAGGAAAAATTCGCCAAGGTACTGCCTTGCAGTACTCCTGCCATACCTCCCTGTACTTTTCACAACACCTTGCTTCATCTCTTCTTTCTCGCCAGATTAAAAGAGTGAAGAGATATGCTGGGTAGAAATAGGGCACCGGTGAACTGTTCCCAAACATCAGATTGGAAGCTCATTAGTATCCACCTGCATGTGACTTTGTGGCTGAAAAGTGCACAAAATCTCCAACCAACTGTGGTTTCTCAATCTTTCCTGAATACTGATGATTTTCACATGCAAACAGATACAGATTTTGAGACATATACAGAAACTTACCTGGAGGATGACCAAAAAACCATCGGTCAAATATAGTCAAGCATTCTGGCATGGACAAAGTAGTATACCTCATGCCACATGGAAGACTAAATGAAAAGGCCACCAGTATGTCCCCAAGATAATTGCAATGTCTTGCAACACCCCTGCATAATGTCAACAAGTATGTGAGCATTTTTGTATGTGAACACAGGTAACCTCATAGAGTGCTATTCATTGATAGCAACCATCCTCCTTGTTTCCTCTCTGCCACAGGTAAAGATGTTGCTTCCAAAAGTAGCAAGAGCTTCCAGGCAGTAAGTTGTCAAGTTGCAATGGGAGTTGCAATGTGATACTTGAACAACAAGGAGCTAATGAGCAGATCTGATATGAACAAGAGAAACCTACCAGTAGCCTGAAGCGAGCAGTCGGCCTCCAATAACTTTAGCAGTTTGACCCCATATCACAACCTTGGAGTCTTGTTTAAACTTATGTTTCTGCTTGTTTGCTCCTCTGAAGATTGCAAACCTGTTCCAACACAATCCTCAGTGATACATCTAAATGAATTTGCACTGATTTGCTCGTCTTTTATGATCCTCAGATTTATTACTTCACTAGCCAGTGGGGACTTCTCTTGGATACATGGAAACACTGAATGTCATCTTCAATTTGGGTTGTAAACAGTCCCTTGAGAGATATGCTCTTTACAAAGTCATAAACTGTCAGACACTTGCGCTACTTCCATACATTGGATTGCACTGAATTCTTATCATTCCCGACTGTTTTTGGCACATCCATGCTGAAATTTCAATTAGAAACCTAGACCTTAGGTGATCTGTTGGATTTAAGCTAAGCTAACAGGTGATCTGCTTGGTCTTCAAAGAACTTGGGAGAAGAACACAACAGAATTGAGACATGAATCAAGTAGTGCCTGTTATAAACCCCCAGCTGCTCTTCATTCATACATCCCATTCAAATATAAAAATTGCTACATAGAGCATCATCCAGGCAAAAGTGTTTTGAAACACACCCAAACAAAAATATGCAGAGATTCAAAGCAGCAGCTATCTTGCTGATCTTCACTGAGTGACTCAACAGCCACCAGCCCTGTTATAACCAAAGTCAGTGTTAAGTTTATAAAAAGCAGTTGACATGTACTGCATGTAGTCTTAGATATCTACTGCTGCCTTGACCATGATTATTTTAAGCAGAAATACACAGCAGAGTTTAAGGAGACTGAAAATGGTGTGAAAGGCACAAAGCACATTTGCAGATGCTTAACATATAGACACACAAACACAAGAGCTACCAGCAATTCTGAACCCTGTTCCCCCCTGCATGCTTGCTGAAGTTGGAAAACCCTCAATGCTAGATGTTTAAGTAAGCACTTGCCTGGATGCTAAAGGTAAAGGGGATAAACACAACATCTCCAAAGATCAGCATAAATCCAAACTTCTCTGCTATAATGTCCCACCTACAAAAAGCCATCAACCGTTTGTTATCAACAAGTCAGAGAATGTTGCACAACTCAAGGATTGGGATGTCAAAATCCTCTCAAGATGTTGTCAACCTATCTATCTGCACATAGCTCAGGGGGGGCCTGTAAATTTTCTGGCAGTTCTGAATAGAAAACCAGATGACCATCGAGAGTAGGGTCAATGCAAGACATTTGGGGCTAGGTATTTAGCACAATCTAAGGAGTAACTCAGCACATACGTTGATGTCATTGCCTCTTCATGCCAGAAGTAGTCCAGCACATATATCTGCCAAACACCCCACCCGATTTAAGTCCACCAGATCCAGAAAATCTTTAATTGAGATCTGACCAAGGTAGGACCAGCAATGCCCAAAGGTACAGGGCTTACAGCAGAAAATGCTTGGTAGAGAGCCATGGATAGCGACAATGAGCCCTGATTCTGGAACTGCTTGGCTGCCACTGACAAATTAATGAGAAACCATCCCAACATGCCTGTCCGGATCCAGAAAAACCTGCTCCATTACCCCAATAGCTTATGCTTCAACCATGTGGTGATGATAGACTATTTTATCAGACCTAGATTCAACAGATTCTCTCTGACCGCAAAACAATAGCAATAATACTATGCTCCCAAGTATACTTCCCATGTTCAGATTAGAGATTGAAACTTACTTCAGGTCAAGACCTAGGAAATCTGGATTCAACTGCACTCCAAACCACCTGCATGGCTAGTTGAATGCTCAGTATTCACCCCTGGAAAACTCCAGGGGCAAGAAGTTGGCAGCCAAACATAACACACAAGATCAAAAGGTTCTTCATTTCCAGAATCCAATACTCATGTGCATGGTTCACCTCTTCTTCTCTTTGAGTGACCACACTCATACTTTCATATTTTGAACCATGCAAATAGTCAAAGAATGCTTCTGAATGAGAGCAGGTTTTTGTAATCAAGGATGACTTAGGTAAACTACCTTGTGGAAAAAGCAGAGCTGAGATTTAACCTATTGTAGCATCTGTAAAACTGGGCCTGCATATGGAGACTGGAGGCAACAAATTCAAGAGACTCAATGATGCTCTTCTTAGAGACCAGAAATGAGGAGACAACTAATTTTCAGTAGGAAGAAGGCCATCATCTCTCACTCTTCAGCAAGCATGCAATGAACTCCTGAAAGTAATGCAAAATACCAGTCATGGAGAATGTTGCCTGTAACATGTGATCTCAATGATGCTGTCTTGCTCTGTGAAAGATACCCCTTCAGGTAAACGAAAACTGACATCTGTTCTCCAAAGAGAAAAAAAGCAATAGAGAGATTGGTTTAGCCAAAGCTAATATAGAGTGCTGAAAAACAGTTGCAGCAATTCACATATGAGTGCTTGGGTTTTGAATACCAGTGTGAGTCTGGAAGGAACATTGCTTGAGAAAACAGAGGAATGTGATAGATATGTGAACATACCACAAGACAGAATGCAAGAGTGGTGCTGCATAGCTGACCCCCATTTTCTGCTACTACCTTTCACACCCAGATCTGCATTGTCAGCAGCAGCCTACTCACATGAAATGGCCTGCTGCAAAATTGAACTCCAGAAATATCCAATTTCCAATCCCAACCTCACACTAAAATGGGTTCTTTCAGATCAGATTAAGGCAAAACATGGAAAGGAATAATTTGGTCCTGAATAATTTTAGGATGGTTTCCATTGTACATCCATGAAGCGACAGTGGCCTCGACACTGACACCAACTGGTTTTTCCGTGATCCCAGGTAAATCTCATAAAACCCTTGTCTCAAGAGAGAAATGAAATCCATTGAACCCTGTTAATGAGCCTCCTATCACAGCAACAAAATGAAAAACGAGAAACAGCAACACCAACATCATTCAAACTCCACCCCATTGTGATGACCCACAAAAAAGTTCCACATGCCATGTGACCAAGCAGCAAAATGGTGAAGGTGTTAGAGACATTACTGTAGGCAGGATATGCCCAGTCCTTATTCCAACACCAAGCCCGGCAATCAACACCACCAGTGAGGCCAATCCTGCAGATCATCACATTCACCACTTGCTTCAGATGAAAGACCATGATGCTTGTCTCTAGAACACCCACTACCCCAGAGACCATAAACCTTTATGGGAAATAAGATAAAACTACAGCAAAAGCTCCGTTTGCAGTTTGGCAGGAAAAGTTTCCTTACCATTACATTTGTAGGTGAGCCTGCTTTTGTCCTCCAGGGCAGCTCCAGCAATGGAAGGGCCTGGAAGGACAATACCCAGAAGAGCTACCACTCCCAGATACCCTACCAATACTTCCAGCTGTTTCCAATACAGAACTCAAATTCAGGTCAAATTCTAATCTTCTCAGCATTGAGCAACAGATTACGATCGCACAAGAATGTACTGGTTCAAGAGCAACGCTACAAACAATATCTAGTAAGAAATCTAATGAAAATATCTGTGCCTTTCATCTGGTGCACGAAAAGTGCATCTGTTCGACACTACTGCCATTGCATTGCAGCTCGCCTGAGTTGTTCTAATGGGTACCGACAATGCTGTGTTTGCAACAGAAGGAACCGAGTTTTTTTGCGTACTCTCCATTTACCATAGAGATTGAGGGCGGTCCCAAAAGGGGACAAGCCTCCACTGACGATCGAAGCTTGGCTGTCCACTCCTCCATGACTCCACGCACAGTTTGCAACAACAACTGTAGTTTACAACGCCCTAGGAGTAGGGCATTACTAAGCACCCGCTCGGCAGCAGCAGTGGGGTGCTTATTTCAGAAACGTCCCTGCTCGGTAAAGCCACGCTGGTTTAGGGTTTAGGCAATAGCCGACCGAAGGCTTTACCCGACCCGACGTAAAGACCTGCCAGAAATTCAGTGGAGAAACCAAGGCGAAACAGCAGGGGGGCATTATGAAAAACGAAATGCCCTCCCTGCTCCTGGATGAAAAAATATGCTTTCTAAAATGGTTACCTCCACATACACTGCAAAATTTCTGGGCAGGTCATTACGGTTTAGGGTGGCACTGTCAAGTGACACAAGGAGCATAATATAACACGCTCTCGATCACTGCACCCTAATCCCCAATATGCATTTTTCCATTGGAGGCATTCCTGGAGTCTTTTCAGTTATTCGAGAGATTTGTTGAGCATGTGGAATCGGTTTTGACTTGAGAATAGGCCGACCCGGCGCAGGTTTCTCGGTTTAGGTCGCGACACATTTGGAAGTTTTGCACTGCGCTTAAGATCTCTGGGTTCGACCGAAACCCCATATATATATTAGTTCTGGCAAGCATTGTAATTGGGTAGAAGCAGCTATGCAGATATTGGAATCCACAAGGGTCTGGACTCAACCAGCAGGAGGCTGCTGGAGTTGTAGTTCATAAAAAAGAAAAGAGGGGAAACAAGGGACAATCGAGATGGAGAAGGAGCTCAAAGCGTCCGGGTTTGGTGGTAAAAGGGTTACTGTAGGGAAGGGTCTTGGCAATAGAAGATTGTCAGCGGGGATGGTGTCTGAATCTGATCGGATCAGCATCGCAGCAAGATTGGAGCAATTCAGAGCTTCCGACAGCAATGGTTTTCTCGCCTCTTCCTTCAACCCTTCTTTGTCCAAAACCAAGAAGTCTTGGCACTCATGGAGCACTTTGAATTATTTTTTATGGTTGTGTTGTTCTTCGTTTGTTTTTGCCTTCTTCTCGTTTTTCCATCTCATGTGCAGCAGTCACAAAAAGAGCTTCGTCGGTTGATCCCATCCTCTATTGGCACTGTCTGCTACCAATTTCATTGGATTTGCTCATGTTTCAGGAAGACCTAGTTTTCTTGCTTTCAGTCCACAGTACACACCAGTCATATTGTTCACAATTCTTCAGTAGAAACATGGGAATCCATGCTACTGGATTAATGCCACTGTCTTGATTCGTCTTCTTCCACTATTTTTGTGATCAATTCTGCAATTGAGATATCGTTTCCTGTCAGCTGAGAGAAGGGATCATTTGTGGGTTCTACTTTGGTGGATCAAGGTTCTTGTGGGTAGGTAAAGCCTAAAGCCTAAAGCCTAAAGCCTAAACCCAATATGGAAATTGTTAATGTGCAGTGGTGGTGTGTGGAATCTGCAGAGATGAGTTTTGAAACAGACTTAAGCAATGATGACAGAGCTATGGTGCATGACCTCTGCAAGAAAATGGGGCTGAAATCAAAGAGTCATGGGTCAGTGAACTCCAACTACACAAACCATTTCTTGAGACTGCATGCAAATCACTTTCAGGCCACAATTGTAGCTTTGTTCCAAGTGCATGACTCTAGCAAGCTTAGATTGTTGGCCTCACCATATCAGTCCCTCTTTTTTTTAACCCCCCATTCCTTCTAGCAAACTGTGGGTATTTGTTGACAGTGTAAATGGGTTGTTCTGATTGTGGGTTTCCAGTAAAGGAAATCGGCGATATGTTACAGTGTCTAAGGTGGTGAAGCAACGTTCGAAAGATGAATCCTCTCTGACAACACTTTCCTTCTCAACAGCAACACAGGAAGTTCTGATTGAACATTTCACACACTTCCCACCCACTGATGAGGAAGTGGTGTCAAAGGGAACTGTGTCTGGTGGTGCTAGTATACAAAGAATTTCAACACCAGGTACAGCTCCAGGAGGGAAGGGCAATGTACAAAATGGTGGTGGGCCCAGAACCTCTTCCACTGGAGTTTCAGATAATGGCACAATGCAAGCTGCAATTTTAGCTGCACAGCTTCAAAAGATGCCAGGATTACAACAGGTTTGAGTTGTCTAAACTTTTGGCAGGATGCAAGGTCAATCATGTGTAAAGTATGAGTCAGTTTCATTGGCAAAAGGCCACTTTTCTCCTTAAAATATTACAGGAGTGTTCTGCCTCTGTCAGGCTTTTTAGTGGGCAATGAGCAGTGGAAGGAATGGATGTTCGAGGCTTTGCAGTTGTGTGTAGGAAGTTGCTCACAATTTTTCAATACATGTCACTTCTGATTTACTATTTCATGATCTTCATACTTGCATCTCTAACCAACTCATATTAGGTGATTAGTCAGGAGCCCTTTCTTTTAACCATGCAGTCTGTCATGAATTTTGATTTCTTTCTGGAAATTGCCAGATAGCAGATCAGAGGGCAAAACTACCTATTGCTGCTTACAAGGATGTGATCACAGCAGCTGTGGACAAGAACCAGGTAGAAAAGTTGTCAGGATTCAGTATTCTGGCAATGGCTCCAGATGCAGATCACAGTTTGTTGTCACTGAAATTTGACATTGTTGATTATTGGCTCTCTAGCATCTAGGTCTAGTTGGGATTTGTGGAAGCAAATATCTTTTGATTTCTGTTTTGAGAGGAAAGGATCTAGCAACCTCAGAGGACACAAAGTACTAAACAATCAGCGGTTGTTCCTATGCATTATTTCCTTTGATTCAGCTATCAGCTTGTCGTTTGGTACTGCATTGTTGTGGATGCTTACCTGCAGTAGACTAGTGGTTGCTTGGTGTTATACAGGTTGGAAGCCACTGAGCGCTCATCATGAATTTGGAGGCTAAAATGACTCTCTTGTTTGTTGAATTGCAATGCAGGTACTGATTATTGCTGGTGAAACAGGCTGTGGCAAGACTACACAGGTCTCTCCCTTGTTCCTGCCAGACTCTAGAAGATTAATACAGCACAGAGTCAATTGCAGCAATGAAGGCCTGTGAGATCCTGCAAATGAGAAAACATTCATCAGATCAGACCGCAGAATCAAAAAGTTTGGAAACTTGCAATTGGTAATGCCTTCTAGCAGACTAAAGATACAGCAGGAGATACCTAGGATTGCAACTAGACTTACAAGCCCTTACAATCTGACTGCACTTGTGTGTGAAATGTTTTCAGGTTCCACAATACATTCTTGACCACATGTGGAATACAGGGAAGCCATGCAAAATTATCTGCACTCAGCCTCGTCGGCTTTCAGCCACTTCAGGTTCTGTTCAATTGCACTGTTTCAGCAACCCCTACAACTACCATGGTTAGGGAGGTGCTCATGCATTCAATTTGACTTTTCTGCTCATAGGGGCAGCCTTCAGCCATAAGGCAACAGCACCCATTGTCTGTCATCCTGTTGTAGACTCACATTGCAAGACAGTGTCTTGCCTTATGACATAATGATTAATGGGAAACCTCCATACCTGATAACAGAAGGGAGATACATTATTTGATTTCAAAGCCTTAAATGTGGCAACCACTGAAACTTTTTGCTGCAGTTTGTTCTGTCTTAATGGAATGCTGTAGAGCATCAAATGGGATATTCTGACTTGCAGTTGTGTGACTTGCTCTACTTTCTTAATAATAAACCTTGGATGAAGGCACAGTTTGTAGTGCATAGTTGTTATTGCTTGAATAGAGAAGCCTGATCCATGAGATATCTCATTGTTTAGAAGTGCTTGGGTGCTGTTTTGTAGTGGCTGAGCGTATCGCTGCAGAACGTGGAGAGCAAGTTGGTAAGACTGTAGGCTATCAGGTGGGTATCAACTTGGAAAAAAAAATTCAACACATGTACTTCTCTCTTGATTTTCATGAGTTGATGACCCAGTTGTGCTTATGCCATCCCTCCATGGGTACATGTCTGGAAGGGATTGTACACTTTTTGGATACTCAGTGCAGTCATCCATAGATTCTGTAAGAGATTTTTCAGTGTGTGCAAATTTGCTGGACAAGCAATCCTTGGCCAAGCAAGTCACCTGAGAACTACCCTTAATTCCAATAGATTTCAGTCACCTTGGTGAGGATCTGTCAAGAAACAGTACCTGTGCATGTGGGGTTACCTTTTCTTAGTTTTGAAAGCTGTTGAGCCATTCTTCTGCTTAAGACAAATGAGGACTGATCATGTAAGGTGAATGTGCTGGCAATTCCCAACAGCTTTCAGTGATGCTGTGTGTTATACATGAAAGGCATGCTTTTGCTTTGTTGAGATGCAGCATAAAACTCTATAGAATAATTCTTCTCTCAACCATGCTTATGTTGAATGCAATCACTTATAATATCATAAGCTCTCTCAACATTTTCTTGCAATTGTTATTTTTGCTTACAGAGTTTATTTATGGTAGAGTTTATCTTACCTTGCAAACATTGATTTGGAGCAGATAAGACTAGAATCCAAAGGAGACAAGCATTCCTCTTTGATGTTTTGCACAAATGGAGTACTGTTACGCAAGCTTGTTAGATCTGGAGGCCACTCTTTGGTGCTGGATCATGGGACTGCCCCGAATGGAAACATCATGGAGGAGTCAACAACAATACAAGCTACCCATATTATTGTGGTAAGATTATGGGCATTTCATTGCTTCCATTTATTCCTTCCTCCCTTGTTCTATCCCTGTTGATTTTTGCATGGATGCCGAAATGATATGTTCTTGATAAACCTCATAATTTGCTTAACATCTCATGTGCACATGGACAGTTATCCTTGCTTGTTTTTGTGTTATGCTTCTTACCATGTGGTATGTTGGTTGTGATTGTTTACAGGATGAGATCCATGAGCGTGATCAGAATGCAGACTTTCTGTTAGTGGTCTTGAGGTGAGCATGAGCATTGTGTTGGGGATTGTCATGTATACTGCTTCACTGTCCTGCTGCAGGTTTTAATACTCATGACTATCAAGAGCATCCGAGTTGTGGATCACAGAGTGGAGGTTCCGGTGTTCTGATTCTCTTTGATTGCTCATCATTCAGTGGAGAGCAACAAGAAGACCTCTGGACTGCAAGACCCAGATTTCTAGCTTCTTTAGCTTCTCACCAGATTTTGTTTCTCTCTTTTGCAGGGATCTTCTTCCTTTCAGACCAGACTTACATGTGGTTGGTTGCCCTCTCTTTTCATAGCAGTAGCTATGGTAAAATATTCAAGTTTTATTGTCTGTTTTTACACTCATCTTTGTGTTGAAGTTGTGATAGAAGTTACTCAAGAATTTAGATATCATGGTCTCTCCATATAATCAGCCTTTTTGATCTAAATTAGGATGTGGGTATGATCAGATCCTGATGAGTGCTACACTTGAAACAGCTCTTTTCTCCCATTATTTCAATGACTGTCCTGTTATCCAAGTTCCAGGTTTCACCTACCCTGTAAGGGATTTCTCACTGCAACCTGAAGATGGATCATGGAGTCAGATTGTGTTCATGTTGCTTTCTTTGTGCAAAATTTACCTACACATTTTTGGATTTCATGGGCATGATCACAAGCATCTTGTCCTTCTTTCTCGTCCAGTGTTGGTTATCTTACTTTTAGATTTTCTGGTTGTGCTCCTGCAGCCCCCACATTCTGTCTACTAGATGTTAATTATTTTCTTCTCCTTGTTTTTCTGTCTGTAGGTCCAGTCATTCTATCTGGAAGATGTGTTGTCTCTGGTGGAGGAAACACAGCCCAGCAGCATTGGAGCTGAGAGTCTAGGAAGAGGTGTGCCACTGAGCAATGAATATGCCGAGGCAATGGATGAGGCACTTAAACAAGCGTGGTTAGAAGATGACTTTGAAACTCTCATTGATATAGTAAAAGAGTTTCCTAGTCTGCACCTGTGCAATTACCAGCACTTATTAACTGGAGCAACACCACTTATGGTTGCTGCTGGTAAGGGTCGGGTAGATGATGTTTCTTATCTGCTCTCCCTTGGAGCAGATACTTCTATTGAAGCAAGGAATGGAGACACTGCTGTTGATTGGGCACAGAACAATGGGCATGCAAATGTTGTGGTAGCTATTGAAACACACAGGTTGCAAGAGCAGTCACAGGTGGCAGCAGCAGAAGCCATGTTGCTACAGAAGTATCTCTACTCAGTTGATCAGGTATGAGGTGGACCAAAGGCTTAAACCCTAAACATTTCTGCAAACTATGTTCAAACACTGTGAAGCTCTATCAATTTGGTTCCTCAGAAGTGGTGTGATGTGGGAACCAAATTTAAACACAATCTGGGGGCTACATTCCATGGATTCTGACTTGTAGACAGTGTCTTCTTCATGCATTACCTATCTGGCAGCAAATCATAGACTGTCTTTCTGCTTCTTTCTTGTGACAGGTTGGAGTAGATGTGGAGTTGATTGAACGCTTGCTCTGTAAAATCTGCAGCTCTTCCGAAGGTTTTGAATCAGCTTCAACTGGGGCAGTGTTAGTATTTCTACCTGGGTGGGAAGATATTACCAGGGCACGTGACTGCCTAGATGCGTCACCCCTCTTTGGCAATCCTTCCAAGTTCTTGTTATTGCCTCTGCATTCAAGCGTGCCATTAAGTGAACAGAGGAAAGTGTTTCAGCGACCACCGAAAGGTGTTCGAAAGATCGTTCTGGCCACCAATATTGCAGAGACTGCAATGACCATAGATGACGTGGTTTTTGTCATTGACAGTGGTCGAGTGAAAGAGAAGAGCTATGACCCTTACAGTAATGTCTCCACTTTGCAGGTATGATTTTCAGACAAGTGACCTTGCAAATTCGAGTACAATTTTCTAGATGGGATTTCAAAACCATTGTTTTCAGTGGCCTTTCTATTAGATTTAGGGACGTTGATTTGCTTATAGACATGGGATTTGGGTCTTCTTGTTAGTATTTTAAACTGTGGTGATGTTACATGTTAAAAAGTGAGAAAAGCAGCAATTTCATGAAAGAGTTGGGAGTAATGCTGTACTGTGTTTGCTCCATATATGTACAGACTGCTTGGGTTTCCAAAGCCAGTGCAAAGCAACGTGAGGGACGAGCAGGCAGATGCCAGCCTGGTGTTTGCTACCACCTGTTTTCTAAAGTTCGACTGGAGTCTTTGCCTGATTTCTCTACTCCTGAAATTAAACGAACACCCCTTGAAGAACTCTGCCTACAGGTATTTTGGGTTCACCTTGGACTGCCTGTTCCTTCCAGCTAGTGAAGTAATATTCTTTACAGTTCTCTACAACTATGAAATTTGGACCCAAATTGGGAAGATGTCCTTTGATTTTGACAGTAATAAACTGGACACTACTGGTAGGCACAGGAGGGGGAATGTAAAGCTCTTGATACTTGATCTGTGGTTTAGCTTGTAATGCTTCTCCCTGTAATGAATACCGTTTCCTTCTCCCAGGTGAAACTGCTGGAACCACATGGCCGCATTGTAGAGTTCATCAGGAAGGCAATTGATCCTCCCCTAGATCTAGCAGTGCGAAATGCAGTGATGTTGTTACAAGACCTTGGGGCACTCACTCCTGATGAAAGGCTTACAGAACTTGGAAAGCAGTTGGGCTCCCTGCCAGTCCACCCTTCAACAAGCAAAATGCTTCTTGTGGCCATTCTGCTGAATTGCCTCGACCCAGCTCTTACAGTTGCTTGTGCAGCTGGCTATCGAGAACCTTTTGTACTACCCATGGCCCCTGACCAAAAAAAGCGAGCAAGTGCAGCTAGGCAAGAGCTTGCTGAAATATATGGTGGCTACAGTGACCATTTAGCAGTTGTTGCAGCTTTTGATCGTTGGGAAGCTGCAAAGACTAATTCACAAGAAAAGCAATTCTGCTCACAGTACTTTATTTCAGGTAAACATGCTTACTTTTGGGACATATTACCCAACCGCCTGAAGAGTTCTAGACTGGATATCTGATTGAAATGGATCCATCATGCATGGGTTTTGTCAGAAGATGAGGTTGGCATAAGGTTTCCTTCACTCACATGCTGAAGAGAAACAAGAGGAATATAGCTGACTCTTTGATGATTCAGAATTCAAAGAGGTGCCCTCTGTCACTGAAATGGCTGTGTTGGACTGTCAGTCAAGATACCATGTTGTGAAGGTTCTGAATCTCTTCCCCATATTTCAGACGGGACAATGATAATGCTCGCTGGAATGCGACAACAGCTGCAGGGGGAGCTTGCACAGAAAGGTTTCATCCCATTTGGGAGGCACTCCTGTAGCTTGAACGCTCGGGATCCTGGCATTGTGAGGGCAGTCTTGGCTGCAGGAATGTACCCCATGGTTGGGACACTGTTGCCAGGTCCAAAACCAGTGGTGAAGACTATGACAGGTCAGGAGGTTCGAATTCATCTTCAGTCAGCAAATTTTCGACTAACTCAATCTTGTGCTCCTGATGGGGGTATGAATGGAGATTTGATCAAGCCATTGCTCGTGTTTGATGAGATCACCCGAGGTGAAGCGCAGGTTAGACCCATGCATTTTATCATTTGTTGGAAAAGGAGGAAACTGATCAGTGCCTCCTTGGATTGTCTGTGATGAATGTTTTGACATGTTTTTAACCAGTACTGAAGTTGTATGCCATCTCAGGTTTACATTCGCAACAGCACATTGGTGAAACCACATGCATTGATCCTGATGTCATCAGAGATGGTGGTTATCCCTCCAGAGTTGGAGCCAGAGAACATGCCACCAGGCCCTGTTGATGCATATCCAGAAGAGCTGATTGAGGATTATGACAGTGGAGGTGAAGAGAAGGTAACTGATGATGTTATACTGATCAAAGGGTTACTCTTGCTTTATACCAGAACATCAGAAGTTTACACTCCATTCGGATGACACACTTTTGTGCTCCTCTTTTTCCTTACTCTCTTGTCATTTTGTCTGGAGGGCTGGTGACATGTCTTGTTGTTGGCCATATATTATTGGAGACCCCCAAACCTTCAAACCTTCCTGAAGGTTTATTGAATATATATTCCAAGGTGTGCACTTAACTGACACAATCAGTGGACACTTGATTGGTTTATGGCAGGCAAAAGATCGACCATCTGAGAATGCACAGGTGCAGCAGTTAGTTTCAGCTCCAGATAGGACAATTGCTGTCATCATAGATCGTTGGCTGCACTTCAAGGTCACCGCAGTGGAAGCTGCACAGCTCTATGTTCTGAGAGAAAGACTGGCATCTGCTTTTGCATTCAAGGTACTGTTTTCCACCTAGTTGCCTTCTTCCAAGAGAGCAATCTTAGTAGAGAATCCATGGTTATTTAGAGGCAATTTCAGGTAGCAGGATGTTTTTAATAGAAGGCACTTGTCAACAGGTGAAGCATCCACGTGCAAGTCTGCCTCCCATGCTAGCGGATGCAGTTTATGCCATTGCCTGCCTGCTTTCATTTGATGGGGCACTAGGAGAAGATACGGCTCCTACTAAGGGAAATAAAACCCAACAACTTGATCAAAGGACCTGGCATCAGGTAGGCAATACAAGTCAAGAATATACTCGATCCAATGGTAGGTGGGGAGTGCCTGGAGTTAAGGCACATTCTGGAAATGAGGGTCACACACTCTATCAAAGTGGAAGTTCTCATCAATACAGATTGGGAGGTGGAAATCCACCCAATCAAGTGTCAAGTTCACAAGGTCGACCTCAGGTTGAGCAACCTCCAAAGACAGTGACTAAACGGCCTCGGGGTGGTGGGGCTGGGTAGCTTTAACCTCTTCCATATCTGAGCTTCGTGCATACTGACAGCAAGCACATCTGTGCTTTATTCAAGTCAAACCTGAACTTGATGATCACATAGAACTGCTATGGACAGCAACTAACAGCATAGTTGAAGATCAATGCCTGGATACATGCTGTAAGAGTGAAGAGTTTGGAATTTCAGCGTGACATTTTAAACAGCTCATGCAGGCACTACACAGTAATCTGGTATCCATGTAGGATTGTATATCTTTGAAGATCCCAAGGTGATAGAATGCTTGGAGTTCTTAGTAACCCTTCACGCTCTAAGTTGTTCAAAATAGTGAAATATTTCTGAACATGGATGCACTATTTTGTACAAACCTGTGGTGAGCATTTTGGACAGGGTTGAGTTCAGTTAATAGGTCAATAAGTAGGAACCATATTTTCCCACTATGAGGTCCATGCGAAGCACTATTACTATTTAGTGCTTTGAAGATTCCCAATGCTGATGGGATGCTATGTACCATTTTGAAGAGTCCTTGCTAATTGAGGATGGCTGTGCCTAGAGGTATGTGAGCAGGAAGGAATTATTTTAGAACTTCGCATTTGTTATCTTGAAATGCATTCCTACAGATTTCCCATTCTATGTAAGTTGAAAGTATCTTTGAGAGTTAGTGCTAGCTTGTTGCAAGTTGAGTGAGGATACTACCAAAGTATGTTGATTAGATATGTCTCTTAGGTAGATCTACTTTCTTACATTGTATTCTAGATTGCAATCTATAGAGCAAATGTATCCTTTCTGCAAGTACCATAAATTGGACCACCATCCATGCAAGTTTGTATTGTGCATTTGTTCTTAATCAAAACATTTTTTCTTGAACAAGATGATCTGCTTGAAAAAACTTTTCAAGGAGAAAGTAAATGCAAAATTTCTTTCCAACGAACCTTCAATAATGTAATATATGTTATATCATGTTTTGTCACATTGGTTGGATCGAATGTTAAATGATCAATAGTCAACCATTGTGAATGATCTATAATTCATGCTACAACAAATTGAATTGGGAATTGGACTCTTGTGATAATGTGAGAAAGATTACTACCTATTTCTATTTCAACAATTTTACATTCAATTAGTGTCCATTGTTTGTCAAACCTTGGGAATTCATCATAGATTTGTAAATTTTTCATGTTTTATGTCCAATCTGAGGATTATGGAAATGTATTAAGATTAAGTAATTTTAGATAATTTACGTAAAATCTTCAAAAATCTCATCAACACCATTCACAAGACCATCTGATGTTTCATAATTCCACTAACATTTTTTTTAAATCAAAATTTCATAATGTAAACCAACCATTTGAAATGGTATATTTGATAATATAAAATGACAACGTGTTTCAATATATACATCACATGCTAAGAATGTGAATGTTTCACCTAATGTGCTTCAAAATACATTTTTGTTATCCATAGTTGTTTTAACATTTGTGTAAATTGAATATGGTAAAGTGTTGTCCATCAATGGGGTCCTCAAACAATTATTGTTCATAAATTTTATGTCTTCAATTGTTTGTGAAGCAATTTTAAACCTATTTAATATGTTAATGAAATTTATATCATCTTGTCGCATCACTTCTTATAATTCATAACATTGTACATATTTTTATCAATAATTTAATGCAATAGTATTAAAAGTGTTACTTATTTGTTTGAAAATCCATGAATCTTGAACATGGGGTGCTTGATAAAAATCACTGGCCATTATTACATCTAAGCCACCCATAAATTCAATATGGACTTGTTTTAGGGTTTAGGGTCTACGATCAATGAAAGTTAACCTTCTATTATCTACTAAAAATACTTCATCTATAACAAGCAAACAAAGTTGATCATATATTTTTATAAAAATGTCACATCTTTCATCAATTAAGTTGTTAAAATTGCACGTGCAAAATGTATTGTTGTGCCATTATTAATAAATGATGTTTTCCCCATATATGTTAATTTCATGACCTTTGGTTTTAAAGGATCGAAATATGTAATTTGTTTAATATAATACATGTGATGGTGAAAGTTTTCCATGTCCATGCACCACTTGTTAAATATATATGAAATGGCTTTGTGAAGGGTTTTTTTTTTTGGTATAATATATCATCAACAATAGCTATTGTTCATTATTCAATTGTCTCATATGTGAGGAAAACTTTTTGTATGTCATAAATTCATCTGTTTGTTGAAAAACATTATATGTTGACAGTTTATTTTTTAACTTTTTTTTTTTGATTTTGCAAAATTTTCATATGATACATCACATGGTTTAATTTATTTTTTATTAATAAATAATAAATATTTTGTGGACCTCTCAATATCAAAATTGTTGGATGGGTTAAAATTATATACCAATTTTATATCATTTTTTTGTTCTATATAAACATCTTTCCATGAATCATAATTTTTGCAAATTAAGTTCCAACTTTTGAAAAGGTTTAAATAGAAACAATAGTTCTTTATAATGATTTTTTGGATCTTTATGTTAATTGCATGAAACCCAATGAATTATTTTACTTTAAATGTGTCTTTTATTTACTTTTTTATCATAATTATCTATAAATTTACTAAACACAAATCCTTTGTCTTGATTGATATACTTATCAACTAATGATTTACAATGGGTTTTTGTAGAATTTAGAAACAAGCCTTGTATTTTTTTGTGGTAATAATACAAATGTTCTATCTTGTTGTTGACATGTGTTTATAAATTGAAATGGTCTTGTCAAATGGTATAATGGTATGGATATTGTTATATGTACAACTTGTTGTGTAGACATTTGTTGTGCATTTAAAAATTCATTTTCTAACCCTTTTTAATGCATTTAGATGTTTTTGTTTGTTCATCATGTTTATACTTGTCTAATATGATTTTCATTTTTTAAAGTATATTAAAAAAAAATGTTATAAGAAATACAATACAATGTTGCTACATATGGATCTAAAATATACTACAGACTTGTATTTGCTCCCCACAAGAGTTGTCATGACCATATGTGTGTTAACCATAACATATAGTGTGTTATGGTAGCGAGTAGTGCCTACTTAGGGTTTCTAGGTTTAGGGTTCCAGGAAAGTGGCTCTTCTGGTAGGACCCACCTTCAGGTTGTGAGTGGGGGTATAAAGCGAGAGAAAGGGCTCAAAGAACATAGTTCTTTGAGTGAAAATGTCACGAGAAAGATCTACTATCATAAAACTCGTGATACATACACATACAGTCCATCCAAGCCCTACTCCATTCAGAGAATTTAGGCCGATGCTAACGGGGCACCATAGTTCGAAGCTCCACTAACTCCAACTACTCCCAACGCTTTGTCCACTCAAAGAACTATGTTCTTTGAGCCCTCTCTCTCCCTTTATACCCCCACTCACAACCTGAAGGTGGGTCCTACCAGAAGAACCACTTTCCTCTAACCCTAAACCTAGAAACCCTAAGTAGGCACTACTCGCTACCATAGCACACTATATGTTAGGGCTAACACACATACGGTCATGACAGTTGTCGTGCGAATACATATCGTCATACAACATACATCGTTGACATACCATACTCACATACACACACAAACACATAACATGGACGAGAGCATACACAAATACATGTCTACCACAACTCGCCCCCCTAGCTGGTGGTTAGGTCCTTCTAACTTCCAGGTAGCCCTATACATCTTCTACATGCTATACACCTTTGTGGGTGCACGAATCAAAAGGCCGGGTGCTATGTTGCCCCATCGTTAATCGTCCATCTGCAATCCATACCATGTGAAGATCAAAGTCATCTACCCTTCCAAAGTACAACGAGGACAAACCCACCGTCCAACGGGAACAACATCCATAGGTGGAGTCATGCACGCCATGTGCCAACCCCTAGAACATCTATCACACACCAACATATGGGCTACTCCACCTTTAGACCCACATAACATACACCTCAAGCCGGCCCGTACCACTGCCAAACTTGGGTCAACTGTACCATCCACATTTGGGAGGTGACATGGCGCACAATTACGCACATGGTCCTTCCAAACAACACCATCACGACCCTCCAACATGAGAACTCCAGAAGTTAACACCTCTTGCACTCGTAAAATAGTGCGGCATGCCGTTACATCCAATGTTGTTGGTGCAATCTGTTGCAAATAGACATAGTCCCCCACATGGAACCTACGAATCGATGGTTGATAACCTCCACCCCGGATAATCGCATATCGCAATGTATCCCTGTGTTGAGCAATGGCAAGGTTTTCAAACGCTACTGGCATAACTCTTCGAAAGAGCTCTGCACGTTGAGAACACATTTTCAACCACATCTTCGAGTCATCAAGGTTCACCACCTCACTAGACTCACGACGAATTGTTGTTGGCAAATCTGGATTTCGACCGTACAATAGAAAATAAGGTGAGAAGGAGGCCAAGGATGCCTGACGACTGAATCGATATCCCATGGCCAACCACGGTGATTGAATATCCCAATCCCCTAGGTGGCCTTTCTGCAAGCCATATTTGCGCAGTGCCCTTTTCACCGTTTGTACCACACGCTCAGCTAAACCATTTGCCTCTGGGTGATCTCGAGACGTGATTCGGTGATCAATCAACACCTTGTCACACAAGACCTGAAACTCTGTACCTTGATCGGTCAACGCTTCAGCTGGTGCACCCTATCAAGGAATGCATACGCTACTCCCTCGCTGGATTTGTCAGGGGATGGCACTAACTTAATCCACTTGGAGAAATGTTCCACCATCACCAACACATATTTGTTGTGCCATACTGTCAATGG
>Ga0209208_10000040_pt1 | contig 125651 bp, 109 predicted proteins | sample S1TSphfallax_3_FD_187694 | JGI IMG/M metagenome (GOLD analysis project Ga0209208, IMG submission 187694) | Host-associated microbial communities from peat moss isolated from Minnesota, USA - S1T2_Fd - Sphagnum fallax MG (SPAdes) (version 2) | ecosystem: Host-associated > Plants > Peat moss >... | reverse complement strand
TCAGCGCCACCAGGCGTTCATGATCGGGCCGCGCCAGCGTGCCGAAATCGGCGCGGTGGGCGAAGGAGGCAACGCGGGCTTTTTCCGGCAGCACCGATTCCGCGGCGCTGAAGCGGCCTTGCGCGAAAACAAGCCGGGGCAAGCCCTCGAAGCCGGAAAAATCGTCGTCCCAGCCAAAGCCGCTGGTATCCGTCAGCGCTTCGTGGAAGCGCGCTTCGCAGAGTTGCACCAGGCTGGTGTAGCGCCAGGCTTCGTCGCGCGTGGTCGGCAGGCCGAGCGTGCGCAGGATATCGGCAGCGTCGCGGCGCAGCGCCGGCTCGCCTGGCAGGCGGTTCGTCAACCCTTCGTAGCGGGCAAGGAAAAAATCCGCAGAAGCGGTGCTGGGCAAGCGCAGTGCGGCCGTGTTCATGCCGCCTCCGCGATCACCTGCGCGTAGCCCTGGGCTTCCAGCGCACGCGCCAGATCCGCGCCACCGCTGCGCACGATTCGGCCATGGGCCAGCACATGCACGGCATCGGGCACGATGTGGTCCAGCAGGCGCTGGTGGTGGGTGATCACCAGGGCCGAAAAGCCTGGCGCGCGCAGGGCGTTCACACCCTCGCCCACGATCTTCAGCGCATCGATGTCGAGGCCGCTATCGGTTTCGTCCAGGATGGCGAGCTTGGGGCGCAGCATGGTCATTTGCAGCACCTCGTTGCGCTTTTTCTCACCGCCGGAGAAGCCCACGTTCACGTTGCGGCGGAGCATGTCATCCGGCATTTGCAGGCGCTTTGCTTCGGCGCGGGCGAGCTTGAGGAACTGTGCGGCATCCAGTTCCTCCTCGCCGCGGGCGCGGCGCACGGCGTTCAGCGCGGTGCGCAGAAAATTGGCGTTGCCCACGCCGGGCAGTTCCACGGGCGACTGGAAGGCGAGGAACAGCCCGGCCTGGGCGCGCGCTTCCGGCGCCATGGCGAGCAGATCCTGCCCATCGAAGGTAACGCTTCCGCCTGTGACGGTGTAGTCCGCGCGGCCGGAGAGCACGTAGGAGAGCGTGGATTTGCCGGAGCCGTTCGGGCCCATGATGGCATGCACCTCGCCATCCGGCACCGTGAGCGTGATCCCCTTGAGGATCTCCTTGTCGGCTATGTTCGCTTTGAGGTCGGCTATTCGTAACATCGCACACCTAATAGGTAAAAGTCTTTTGCTTCTTTTCTTCAGAAAAGAAGAATCTTCTTTCTTGAAAGAAAGAAGCAAAGAACTTTTGTTCGTTAGCCCACGGAGCCTTCCAGGCTCACCGCCAGCAGCTTTTGCGCTTCCACGGCGAATTCCATGGGGAGTTCTTTCAGCACTTCGCGGCAGAAGCCGTTGACGATCATGCCGACGGCCTCCTCCTCCGAAAGGCCCCGCTGGCGGCAGTAGAAGAGCTGATCCTCGGCGATCTTCGATGTTGTGGCTTCGTGCTCCACCTTCGCACCGGGATTGCGGCATTCGATATAGGGCACGGTGTGAGCGCCACACAGATCGCCGATCAGCAGGGAATCGCACTGGGTGTGGTTCCGGGCGCCGGAAGCGCGGGGCAGGATGCGGACCAGGCCGCGATAGGTATTGTTCGAATGCCCGGCGGAAATGCCCTTGGAGACGATCGTGCTGGTGGTGTTGCGGCCGATATGGATCATCTTGGTGCCGGTATCGGCCTGCTGATGATTATTCGTCAGTGCCACGGAATAAAACTCGCCCACGCTGCCTTCCCCCTGCAGCACGCAGGAGGGATATTTCCAGGTGATCGCCGAGCCGGTTTCCACCTGCGTCCAACTGATCTTGGATCGCGCGCCGCGGCAGGCGCCGCGTTTGGTGACGAAATTATAGATGCCGCCACGGCCTTGCGCATCGCCCGGATACCAGTTCTGCACCGTGCTGTATTTGATCTTGGCATCATCCAGCGCCACCAGCTCCACCACGGCCGCATGCAACTGGTTCTCGTCGCGCATGGGCGCGGTGCAGCCTTCCAGGTAACTGACGCTGGCGCCCTCCTCGGCGATGATCATCGTGCGCTCGAACTGGCCGGTGTTGCGGGCATTGATTCGGAAATAGGTGGAAAGCTCCATCGGGCAGCTCACCCCCTTGGGGATGAACACGAAGCTGCCATCCGTGAACACAGCCGAGTTCAGGGCGGCAAAGTAGTTGTCGGTGGGCGGCACCACGCTGCCCAGATATTTGCGCACCAGCTCAGGGTAGTCCCGCACCGCCTCGCTGATCGGACAGAAGATCACGCCCGACTTGGCCAGCGTGCTCCGAAAGGTGGTGGCGACGGAGACGCTATCGAACACCGCATCCACCGCCATGGGCGGGCGGGCCTGTTCGCCCTCCACGCCGGCGAGGATGGCACGCTCGCTGACCGGGATGCCCAGCTTTTCGTACATGCGCAGCAACTCGGGATCCACCTCGTCCAGAGAGGCGGGGCCGGGCTTCTTTTTGGGGGCGGCGTAGTAATAGGCGTCCTGGTAGTCGATCTTGGGGTAATTCAGCAGCGCCCAGTCCGGCTCGATCATGCCTTGCCAGGCGGCGAAGGCGCGCAGGCGCCATTCCAGCAGCCAGGCGGGCTCACCCTTGCGCTCAGAAATCAGGCGCACGATGCCCTCATTGAGGCCTTTCGGCGCGAAATCCATCTCGATGTCGGTCTCAAAACCCCATTTGTAGCCGCTGCCGGCCACATCCGTGACGGTGCTGAGGGTTTCGGCAATCGCTGGCATGCGTACTCCTAAGAAATCATTGCCCTTCGGCCCGGCCGTGGCCGAGATCTGGCTTCAGGCGACCGGCACCAGGCAGGGCAGGGGGTCCGCCGCCACGCGGGGTGATGCCATCTGTGGCAGCTCAGCGGGAAGCGGGCTCGGGCGGAAGGCGGGGTGGCTGGCGGCACTTTCCATGTCGGCCAGCGTGATGGCGCGCAGGGCCGCGCGTATGGCGCTGTTGACCGGATCCCAACGGCCGCGCATGGGGCACAGACAACTGCTTTCACAATCGCCGCCATCGACGCAGGCGGTAAGCGCGATCGGGCCGTCGATCGCCTCGATCACCTCGGCCACGGGGATGGTGGCAAGGCTGCGGCCAAGCCGGTAGCCGCCGCGAGCGCCCCGCAGAGAGGTGACAAGGCCACGCCCGGCCATGGCCTTCAGCACCTTAGCGACCGTAGGCTCTGGAATGCCGGTGGTGGTGGCGATACCGGGGGAGGTTTGCACGGCGTCCTCCCGGGAGAGGCGGACAAGCACAACCACGGCGTAATCGGTCAGTTTCGAGAGCCTGAACATGTGCCGAACCTCAGCCGCCCCATGCGGCATCAACAATCGGACTAGATCGGTCCTGATTGAGTGCAAATGCGCAGACCCAGGCCCGGCGTCAAGGGTGTTGGCTTGCATTGGCGGGGTTTTTCAGCCCTATGCGATAGATGAAGCACGGTTGCGATCCGGCTTTGGACAACATCGAGCCTGTCGTGCCGAGGGACGCGGCCAGCTTACTTGTGGTGCGCGGTCTGGCGGGGCCGCCGGAGGCCGCGGAAATCCTGCTGGGGCGCCGCGCGGCGGGGCATCGGTTCATGCCCAACGTACTCGTCTTTCCCGGTGGGGCGGTCGAGGCGGGCGATTTCACCGCCGTGGCCGCGTGCCCGTTGCCGCCGGCCGAGATCAGCAGGCTGGAGAAAAACGCACCCGCGGGCCTAGGCCATGCGCTGGCCATGGCAGCCGCACGGGAATTGCAGGAAGAAGTTGGCCTTTCGCTGGGAAGCCCGCCCGCTCTGGATGGGCTGACCTATCTCTGCCGCGCGATCACGCCCGCAGCCAGCCCGATCCGCTTTGATGCGCGGTTTTTCGTGGTGGATGCAGACCGGGTGATGGGAAGCATAACCGCCTCGCACGAAATCGAGGATCCCGGTTGGTACGGCATTACGGCAGCAATGGGGTTTGATCTCGCAGGCGCAACGCGTAGCATTCTGGAAATACTCGCGCAAAGGTTGCAACGTGGTCGCGCGAACACGGAGATTCCGGTGTTGCGCGAGAGGAACTGGTCTCTAGACTAAGACTTATGCGGGAAATTGGACTCACGTTTGGTTGATATCGAAAATTGTACGTCCTGCTCCATTTTTTACTTCCTTTTGCGTTTCGTTTCCGGGTATCGTCCGTTTCCAGCAGCGTCCCCCCCATTCATCGGATAGCCTCATGCGCCTGAGCGACATTCTTCTTATGCGCGGCCTGGTACGGAGCAGCGATATCGAATCAGCCCTTGAGCGCCAACGGGCGCAGGGCGGAAGATTGGGTGAGAACCTGATCGCCCTTGGACTGATGACAACCGAGCAACTCTATGCGGTGATGAACGAAACGCCGGTATTGCCACGCACGATGGCCGATACCGGCATCTCGCGTGGCCTTCTGCTCGGCCTCGTTTTGAAATTCATGCGCGTCGCGCTGTGTGAAACGCTTCCCGAGCTGTCGGAGCGTATTCGCCTGCCCCATTCTGTGGTGCAGGAGATCCTGGATGATGCGGTGAACCAGAAGCTGGTTCAGGTGCTGGGATCCAGCAGCGTGGGAATCGTTCGCTACATGCGCTATGCGCTCAGCGACCAGGGCCGGGTTGCCGCCGGGGAGGCGATGGAGCAGAGCCAGTATCTGGGGCCGGCGCCGGTGAGTTTAGCGTCATTCCAGGCACAGGTGGTCAAGCAGAGGATCACAAATGAGATCGTGGATCCCGACATGCTGCGGGCAGCGTTCCGCGGCCTGGTACTGTCGGACCAGATCATCAACCGGCTGGTGCCGGCAGTCAGTGCCGGGCGTACGGTGCTGCTATACGGGCCGCCGGGCAACGGCAAAACCAGTATCGGCACGCGGATTGCGGCATTGTTCACGGATCCTGTGTTCATCCCCTACGCTATCGAGGTGAGCGGACAAATCATCAAGATGTATGATCCCACGCTGCATAAGCCGTTCCTGAGCAGCCCGACGGATTGCAATCTCACGCCAAATGCCAGCGTGACGATCGAAGCGTTCGATGGCCGCTGGGTGGCGTGCAAGCGCCCCGTCGCCATGGCCGGCGGCGAGATGACGCTGGAAATGCTGGATCTGCGCTGGGACCCCAGCACAAAATGCTACGATGCGCCGCTGCACATGAAGGCGCTGAACGGCGTTTTCCTGATCGACGATTTCGGCAGGCAAAAGGTGCACCCGACGGATTTGCTGAACCGCTGGATCGTGCCGCTGGAAAGCCGGATCGATTTCCTCAAGCTGAACACCGGCGCCACATTCCAGCTTCCCTTCGATGAGCTGGTGATTTTCTCCACCAATCTCGAGCCTGCCGACCTGATGGACCCGGCGTTCCTGAGGCGGATCCCCTACAAGATTCAGATGCTGGGTCCCGACCTTGCGGAATATCGCCGGATCTTTCAGCGTGCGGCCGCAGCCAGTGGCTTGTCGGTTACCGACAGCGCGATCAATCATGTGGTGGAACGGCTGACTCGCGACAACCGCTATCAGCTTGCTGCCTTCCAGCCGTGGTTCATTTGCGATCAGGTGCAGCAGGTATGCCGCTGCTTCAGCCGTGAGCCGGTGCTCACCGTGGAACTCGCCGCCGAGGCACTTGAGAATCTCTATGTGGGAATTGGCGCAACCACCTGAGCTTAAACTTCCTTTACCCGGGCAGACCAAACGCCTTCGGCCGATCGCTCGTCCGCCAGGTTCGCGCCTCTTGGGAGGCCGGATCGCGGGGTTCGCGGCGGCTCAGCGCAGTTTAAAGACAGCGACTGTCTCCACGTGGGGCGACCAGAGGAATTGGTCGATCGGGGTGGCGGAGAGAAGGGTGTAGCCGGCTTCGTGCAGCGTGGCAGCGTCGCGGGATAAGGCGCCAGAATTGCAGCTTACGTAAATGATGCGTGGGATGCGTGCGGCTGCCAGCGCGGCCATTTGGTGCGGGGCGCCGGCGTAGGGTGGATCCAGCACTGCGATGGTGGCGCCGGAGAGTTCCTTGGCCGTGAGGGGTTGGCGGGCAAGGTCGCGCTGGTTCATTTCCACGTGGCTTCCAGCCTGAGCGCGCCGCACCGCGCCGGCAGCGGCGGCGTCGCCCTCGTAGGCGATCACCCGGAGATGGGCGGCCAACGGGAAGCTGATGGTGCCGCAGCCGGCGTACAATTCAATGGCGCGGGGGCGGGGTGGCAGTTTCTCTGGAAGGCCGGCGAGGACCGCGGCGACGATGGCGGCTTCGCCCTCGGCGGAGGCTTGCAGGAAGGCGCCGGGTGGCACGTCGACAGCCCGGCCAGCGAAGATGGCGCGCGGAGCAGCGGAGAGGCAGGCGGTTTCAGGCGTGCCCTCGCCACGGGCCCAGGAGATGCGGGGGATGTGATGGGCGGCGGCGAACGCGGCGAGTTTGGTTCGGTCGGTCGGGGCGAGTTCGCCGTCGCCGCGGATCAGCAGGTCTGCGCCATTATGCAGCAGGTTGGCGAGAACCGATCCGTTGCGGCGCAGTGCAGCGAGGCTGGAGAGGGTGTGGCGTAGCGGGGCGATGAGCGCGGCGAGGGTCGGGTGCAGCACCGTGCACATCCGCAGATCGACGATGTCGGTCGTGTGGGCGCGGTGCAGGCCGAGATTGACCCCGCCTTCGCGGCGCTGGACGGCAAAATCCATGCGGCGGCGGGCTTGCGGTGGCGTGCCGATCAGCTGGCCGACCGGCGGGGCCGCGTAGCCGGCGCGTTCGAGTGCCGCGACGACCAGACCACGTTTCCAGGCGGCGTAGGCGGGAGCCGACCAGTGTTGCAGGGCGCAGCCGCCACAGCCTTGGGTGAAGTGCGCGCAGGGCGGATCGATACGCTCCGGGCTTGGGGTGACGATGTCCAGCAGGGTGGCGCGGCGGGCATCGGAGCCGGGTTGGGCGTGCACTGTCTCACCCGGGAGGGTTCTGGCGATGTGCAGCCGCGTGTTTGTGATGCCGTCCCCGCCGCTTCCGATCTGATCGATTGTGGCGGCGACAGACGCGCGCTCACCCACGGATGCGACAGCCAACAGGCAAAAGTTTTTTGGTTCTTTTTTTCAAAAAAGAACGCCTTCTTTTTTGCCGGGGTGCCGGTAAGTGACGGCCTGACCAGCCCAGCTTACGTCGCCCGAGGGGTCAGGCGTCGACGGGGTCTGGTTCGGCGCGAATTTTGCGGCGAGGGAGGGCCATGAAGGCGGGGACGTCATCGCCGAAGCCCACGACCGACGGACCGAGGTCTTCATCGCGGCGGCGGTAGTCGCGGGGGGCGTTGCGATCGAAGCGGGGGGCGGCCGCGCGGGGCTCCGGACGAGTGGTGCGATCGGGGATATCCGGCTGCTCGGATGCTGGATCACTCACTGCCACAGAAGCGGGCGCCGGCGCGGATGCGCGCTCGGGGCGGCCGCGGCCCTCAGGCCTGGCATCGGGCTTGCCACGGCCGCGCTTCGGCTTGGCGTTGGGTGGAGCAGCCGGTGCTTCCTCGGTCTCGGGCTTATGGCGCCCCTCACGCCCGGGGGCGCCGCGGCCGCGGCGCTTGCGGCTGTCGCCTTCGGCCCACTCAACCACGTCCAGTTCCGGTACGACGATGCGCGGGATGGCGTGGCCTGTGAGTTTTTCGATGGCCATCACCGCCAGCCTGTCTTCCGGCGAGCAGATTGTGAAGGCGTGGCCGGTGAGGCCGGCGCGGCCGGTGCGGCCTATTCTGTGCACATAATCCTCGGCGTGTTGTGGCACGTCGAAATTGAACACGTGGCTGAGGCCGCCGATGTCGATCCCCCGCGCAGCCACATCGCTGCATACCAGCAGCCGCAATTCGTTCTTCTTGAATTTATCGAGTGTCGCGAAGCGCGCGGGCTGCGACATGTCGCCGTGCAGGGCGCCCACCGAGAAACCATGGCGGGTGAGGGATTTGTACAGGATATCCACGTCGCGCTTGCGGTTGCAGAAGATCAGGGCGTTCTGAACATCCTCCGAGCGGATCAGCCGGCGCAGGGCCTCGCGCTTGTCGTGCTCGGCGACCAAAGCCAGGCCGGCCACGATGGTGGTAGCGACGGATGCGGATTTGGAAACCGTGATAACCCGCGGGTTTTGCAGGAAAGCATCGGAGAGGCGGCGGATTTCCGGCGCCATGGTGGCGGAGAAGAACAGGGTCTGCCGGTTTTTCGGCAGCATCGCCACGATGCGTTCCACATCGGGGATGAACCCCATGTCCAGCATGCGGTCGGCTTCGTCGATCACCAGCAGGCGGGTGTCGGTCAGCATCAGGCCGCCGCGCTCAAACAGGTCGATCAGGCGGCCGGGGGTGGCGATCAGCACGTCCACGCCCTTCATCAGGGCATCCTTCTGATCGTTGAGGCTTTCGCCGCCGATCAACAAGGCGTGGTTCAGCTTCAGGTACTTGCCGTATTCAAGGAAGTTCTCGGCTACCTGAAGCGCCAACTCCCGCGTGGGTTCCAGGATCAGGCTGCGCGGCATGCGGGCGCGGGCGCGTGAACCATCCAGGATATCCAGCATCGGCAAGGTGAAGCTGGCGGTCTTGCCGGTGCCGGTCTGCGCCACGCCCATCACGTCGCGGCCGGAGAGCACAGCGGGGATGGCCTGGGCCTGGATTGGCGTGGGGTGCCGGTAGCCTTTTTCCTCGATGGCCCGCAGGATCGGCTCGGATAGGCCGAGATCGGCAAAGATAGGCAAAGCTTCCGGGGCCGGCGCCGGTAAGGCAGCTTCTGGGCCAGGATCGGGCGCCGGCAGTTCGGCCTGCGGCGTTTGCCCGGGAATTTCGGCGTAGGTGTCCAAGGCAACGGCTTGTGGTGCCGCATCCGGGATGGTGTGGGCCTCGGCGGTACCGTGCGAGTCGTCCTCGTGCACAGTCTCGTCCGCCGCGCAGGCGATGGTAGGGTTCAACAAATCTTCTCAGTCTTTTTTCAAGGCGTTTCAGCTTGGTTGTCTCGGCAGCCGGCGGTCGCCCAAGGGAATGATCCGGACGTGTCACCGCCGCGCGTGCGATCCTGCGATCCGCACGCGCGCACGTCGCCTGCGCCATATCTGGAACCACGGGCCCAAAGTCAAGCTTTGGCCTCTACGCGGCGCATCTGGCGGCGCGGTGAGGAGTTTAGCAATGCGCGCCGAGGCACAGCTGAAGATCGAAGATTACGCCATGATCGGCGACCGCAGGAGCGCGGCCCTGGTCGGCCGCAACGGCTCCATCGACTGGCTGTGCATGCCGCGTTTCGATAGCCCTGCGTGTTTCGCGGCACTGCTGGGCGATGCCGGCCATGGGCGCTGGCTTATCGCACCCGCCCGCCCCGGATCGGAAACACGGGTTTCGCGCAGCTACCGCGGCGACACGATGATCCTGGAAACCGTGTTCACCACAGGCAGCGGCAGCGTCGCGGTCATTGATTTCATGGTGCCGGAGGCGGACGACACTACGCTGGTGCGCATCGTGGAAGGCCGCTCCGGGCATGTGGCCATGCAACTCGATCTGGCGCTGCGCTTCGATTACGGCATCACCGTGCCCTGGGTAACGCGGCTAGATGAACATACAGGCATCTGTGCCATCGCGGGGCCGGACATGGTGGTGCTGCGGTCGCCGGTGAAGCTGCGCGGCCAGCAGATGCGCACGGCGAGCCAATTCACGGTGCATGCGGGTGAGCGCCTGCCATTCGTGCTCTCGCATCGCGCCTCCCACCTGGCGCAGCCCGCGCCGATAGATGCGGAGGCAGCGCTGATCGCCGCCACACGCCATTGGCAGGATTTCATCGGCCGCTGCCGCTACAAGGGGCCCTACGTGGCGGCGGTAAACCGATCGCTGCTGACGCTGCAGGCGCTCTCCTACCAGCCCACCGGCGGCATCGTGGCCGCGGTAACAACGTCGCTGCCGGAGTTGATCGGCGGCGCCCGCAATTGGGATTACCGCTATTGCTGGCTGCGTGACGCAAGCCTGACGCTGTTTGCCCTGATGGGGGCGGGATATACCGAGGAGGCGGTACAGTGGCGGAACTGGCTCCAGCGCAGCGTGGCAGGCAGTGCCGCGCAGATACAGATCATGTATGGGCTGCACGGGGAGCGGTCGCTGGATGAGCGGGAGATCCCGTGGCTGCCCGGCTACGAGAACAGCAGGCCGGTGCGCGTGGGCAATGCCGCCAGCGCGCAGGTGCAACTGGATGTGTATGGCGAGGTTCTGGAGTGCCTGCACCAGACCCGCCTGCGTGGCCTGCATGCGGCGCCGCATGGCTGGGCGCTCCAGCGCAATATCGTACAACACCTGGCAGAGATCTGGGAACAGCCGGATGAAGGCATGTGGGAGATCCGCGGCGGGGCGCGCCACTTCACCTTCAGCAAGGTGATGGCCTGGGTGGCGGTGGACCGCACGATCAAGGACGCGACACGCCACAACCTCTCTGGCCCGGTGGAGGCGTGGCGCGCCCTGCGGCAGCGTATCTTCGACCGGGTCATTGCTGAAGGGTTCGACGCCGGGCGGAACAGCTTCGTGCAGAGTTTTGGGTCAAAGGAACTGGATGCCAGCCTGCTGCTGATCCCGAACACGGGTTTCCTGCCCGACGACGATCCGCGGGTACGTGGCACCATCGCGGCGATCGAACAGGATCTGCTGCAAGACGGGTTCGTGCTGCGCTACCGCACGGACAGCCAGGTGGATGGGCTGAAGCCGGGGGAAGGGGCGTTCCTGGCCTGCACCTTCTGGCTGGCCAGCGCCTATGGGCGGCAGGGGCGGCACGATGAGGCGCGCGCGCTGTTCGAGCGGCTGCTGGGGTTATGTAACGATGTCGGGCTGCTGGCGGAGGAGTGGGATGTGGGGGGCAAGCGTCAGGTGGGGAATTTTCCGCAGGCGTTCAGCCACGTAGCGCTGGTGGCGGCGGCGATGCAGTTGAGCAAGTGAAGGAAGTGTTCTTCTTTTTTGAAAAAAAGAAGCAAAAAACCTTTGCCAATTGGTACGCGCCTCGCCGGCAGCACGCGCCACGGGATAAAAGTTTTTTGGTTCTTTTTTTCAAAAAAGAACAGTCTTTCTATTCTTCCGGCTCAGTGGTGAACATCAGTGGAAAGCCTTCCTTGCGGGCGGCGTCGATGGCGCTGGTGGCCTTCTCTTCGGCGACGTCCTTGGTGAAGACAGCGACGACGCAGGCGCCGAGCTGGTGGGCGGTTTTCATGATCTGGCTAGCCCGGCTTTCGCCGAGCCGGAACTCGGCCTTGAGGATGCGGACGACAAATCCGCGCGGCGTGTAGTCGTCATTGAGGAGGATAACTTTGTGCAGCTTCGGCCGCTCGACGCGGATCTCGGTTTGACCACGCTCGATGGTGATGGTTTCCGGCATCAGGACCTCCGGCGGTTGGTGTGGCGGCAGTTGCCACAATCACCCCCAGGTCCCAAAAGTTTTTTGCGTCTTTTTTTCAAAAAAAGAAGACCTTGCTGTCTTCCTTACGCCACCAGCCTGAGCCGCCGCTTGCCGCCGGCCGGCAGATCGAGCGGCAGCAGCGGCGCCGGCGTTTCCTCCATCGCGGGTTCGGGGAGGCGGCGGCCGAGATAGGTGGCGGATAGGGTGCGGAACACGTAGTCGAGCACCGAAGTGGCGGCGGTCACGTCGGCGTCGCCTTCCACGCTGCCGGCGAAGCCGAAGCGGGTGAGGGTGAACGCCTCGATATAGTCCTGCAGAGGCACGCCGTATTGCAGGCCGATGCTGACGGCGTTCGCAAAACCTTCGGCCAGGCCGCGCACGGCGGCGCTTTCGCGCGGCAGGGAAAGGGTGATTTCGCCTAAGGTGCCATCGGCGTATTCGCCGGTACGCAGGTAGACGCGATGGCCGCCGAGCAGGACTTTTTGCGTGAGGCCGGCATGGCGGGCGGGCAGCGCGCGGTGCACCGGGCCGGGCCGGGCCGCGGCGGCCGGGCCATCGGGCGCAGGCAGGCTCGCCGGGAGCGGGGGCATGGTTTCCAAATAGGGGGCGATGGCCGCATGCATGGCGGCATGCGCCTGTGTGCCAGCGAGCGGCAGCGGGGTTTCGCCGGCGAGCACCGCGGCGAGGGCGGCTTCCGGCGACATGGCGGCAGCGGCCAGACGGTCCTGCGCGGCGCGGGTGAGGTGCTGGTCGCGCACCGCGGAGAAGGCGGGGGCGATACCGCCGGTTTCGATGCCGAGCAGCGCCTCGGTGGGGCCGGGGGGGAAGATGCCGGTGGCCGGTTTGGCGCCGGGGGCGCGGCTGACGGCGGCGCGGGCGGCGGCGGCGGCTTCGGCCAAGCGGGGGATGACGCAGGCGCGCGGCGGGGCGGGCCAGCTGGCGGGCGTTGCCAGAAGATCTCGCTGATCGCTTTCCAGCGCCAGTTCCACCCGGCCGCGCAACAGGGCGGCGAGGCAGGCTGCCAGATCGCGCGCGGCCCGGCTGTCGTAAGGCAGGCCGAGGCAGGCGAGCAGATCGTCCAGCCCCGCGAGGCCGATTTCGTAGGCGGGGGCGGCCGGGGCCAGCGCCCGGCAGGCGATGGCGGCGAGCGATGCGGCGCCGGCGAAGCCCTCGATATCGAAGCCGATCGCGGCATGGTGGAAGGCTGCGGCATTGAGGCGGAAGCCGGGGATGCCGGGCTCGCCGGCCCAGATGGCGCGGTTTGGCGCTGCCTGGCGCTGGCGCAGCAAGGCATGCACGCCGAGGGCGATATCCTGGTCCTCCCCCGCCTGGCGCGCGCGGGCGGCGAGCATGCTGATCCAAACCGCGGCGCTGGCGGCCAGGCTGACCGGGCCTTCGCCCGGCACGAGTGCCGCCAGGGCATCGGCGGCCCGATCATCCCAACTGACGGGCAGGGTAACCAGCCGGGCAGGCTGGTCCGGATCCGGTCTAGCGCAGACCTGCCGCATCCTGACGCCCTGCCACAGACGGATTGCTTTCATACACGTGACGTAAGCACGAAAGCCGCGACTCGGAAACACAGATTTGGGGGCTGAAACAGCAAGTGGCCACATTATGTTGTGGATAAGGTCTGGCTCAGCTGTCAGTTGCCAGCAATCAGTCATGCGGGGGCGGGTTTCTTGCGGGGGGCGGTTGCGGGTTCTATAAGGCGCGGCATGAATATCGGCACTCGGCTGTTTACGTTTTTCCGCGGGCATGGGGTGGGCCGCGATGCGGACGGCAACCGCTATTTCGAAGAACGCAAGCCGCGCGGACATGGCTTGCGGCAGCGGCGCTGGGTGCTGTTCGCGGGGCCGGAGGAGGCCACCGCCGTGCCACCGGAATGGCATGCGTGGCTGCACTACACCACCGATGCGCCGCTGGCGGTGAGCACACGTCGCGCATGGCAGAAGCCGCATCTGCCCAACCTTACCGGCACGCCTGCCAGTTACCGCCCACCCGGCCATGATTACCAGGGCGGCCATCGGGCCGCCGCGACCGGCGATTACGAAGCCTGGACCCCGGAGGCCTGAGAAGATGGCCCGCCATTCCGTGATCGAGGTGGCGACCGGCGCCGTGGTGCTGCTGGTCGCAGGCTCCTTCCTGGTTTACGCTGTGGCCAATACCGGGGAGCGCCTGGGCGGCGGAGGCGGATACCGCCTGAACGCCGCCTTCGACCATGTGGACGGACTTTCCACCGGGGCGGACGTGCGCATCGCCGGCGTGAAGGTGGGCACGGTAGAGACGATCACACTGGACCCAAAGACCTACGAGGCCGATGTGGGCTTTTCGGTGCAGAAGGGCGTGGCCCTGACCACCGATAGCAGCGCCACGGTTTCCACCGACGGGCTGCTCGGCGGCAAATATCTTTCCCTGGCCACCGGCGGCGAGGACACGCTTCTCAAGCCGGGCGGCACCATCACCATCACCCAAGGCTCGGTGAACCTGGAGGCGCTGATCGGGAAGTATATTTTCGGATCGACAGGCCCCAAGAGCGGCGGCGCCGCAAGCCCCGCCAAACCGGCGGACGCGCCACAGAAATGAGCGGCGGCGCGCGGCAATGGCCGCAGCCGGATGGGCAACCCGTATCCTGCCGCGACAAGCTGGAGATCCTGAACGAGAATTACGAGGAACTGCGGCATGTGATGCAGGACGCGTTCGAGGATGCGGTGCTGATGGGGGTAGATGAGGAGGCAATGCGCCGGATCATCGCCGACCTGGTGGCCGGCCTGAAAACGCCAAAACGATGAAGCGGTTCATGGCCATCCTGGTGCTGGTCCTCGCGCGGCCAGCGCCGGCCCCGGCCGATCCAGTGCCAGCGCCGGTGATCTCGCCGCCGGATACCTGGGTGCCCAAGCAATCGGGCACGCTGCGTGTGCTGAACAAGCTGGATTCGACGGTGCAGACGGTGACACTGAAGCTGGGCCAGAGCGAGAATTTGCAGTCCCTCACGATCACTATGCAGGCCTGCGACGTGCGCCCGCCGGATTTGCCCCAGGATTCCACCGCGCATCTGCTGGTGACCAACAGCCAGAGCGACGATCCCGGCTTTAACGGCTGGATCCTGCAAAACGAACCGGCCGCCAATATGCTGCAGGATCCCGTATACGACATCCAGCTTGCGGGGTGCACGTAAGGCAGTGTTCCCACGGGCTGCGTGGAAAAAAGAAAGAACATCCACAAAGGCACACAGAAATTCACGAAGAGAGACTTGCTGGGATTTAAAGCTTGGGGAACTGCCCAGAAAATCTGTTTGAGCCGTTCTTCGTGGCATCTCCGTGACTTGGTGGCTGTGTGGTTATACTTTCTTGCGGTAGTTAATGCAGACAATAAATTTAATAGGAAGAAAGAGTCTTCTTTTTTGAAAAAAAGAAGCAAAAAACTTTTATCTTTTGGGTCCGTGAACCGGGGAGAAGATGCGGGCTTGAGGCAGCATGACAATTGTAACCGTGGCGCGGGCGGCGTTTCTGCTGGATTTCGACGGGACGCTGGTGGATATCGCGCCGGCGCCAGACCAGGTGCGCGTGGCGCCGGGGCTGGCCGAAGCGCTGCGGCAGCTTCGGCATAGATGCAAAGAGGCGCTGGCGATTGTCTCCGGGCGGCCGATCGCGCAGATCGAGACGTTTCTGCCAGGGGCAGCCCACGCCATCTCGGGTGAACACGGAACCGCCATCCGCCGCGCGCCCAACACAGCCATCGAATGGCTCAGCCTGCCGCCGACACCACCAGCCTGGCGTGCGGCGGCGCAGGCGCTGGCAGCCGCGCATACAGGCGTGGTGATGGAAGACAAGCATTACGGCTTCGTGCTGCACTACCGCGGCGCGCCCGATGCCGGCGGCACGATACGCGCGGCACTGGAACACCTGCTGCGCGACCCCGCAGGCGGCTACAAACTGGCCCCCGCCAAGATGGCCTGGGAAGTACGCCCAACCGGCGCCGATAAGGGCGTGGCTGTGCAGGCGCTGATGGCGCACCCACCCTTCGCCGGGCGTATCCCGATCTTCGTGGGCGATGACGCGACCGATGAGGATGGCATGCGTGAAGCGCGCGCGCTGGGCGGAATCGGCCTACGCGTGGGCCAGGCCTTGGCCGATGCCGACGCGGTGCGCGCCTGGATAGGCCGGCTGGCGGCGGGGCAGGAGAGCGCATGGCCCGCGTAGGCCCGCGCCTGGTCATTATCTCCAACCGCGTGCCCGCCATCCGCGCCAAGGCCCCGCCCGCCGGCGGCCTGGCGGTGGCGCTGAAAGACGCCGTGACCACGCGCGACACGCTGTGGCTCGGCTGGTCCGGCCGCGAGGTGGAGTCTGCCACGGCCGAGCGGCCCCATACGCGCCGCACCGGCGGGATAACGCTGGCCACGATCGACCTGACGCATGCGCAGTATGCCGGATTCTACGTGGGTTTCGCCAATTCCATGCTGTGGCCGCTGTTTCATGGCCGCGTGGGCCAGCCGGTGTTCCGCCGCAGCGATCTGGAGATGTATCGCGAGGTGAACACGCTGTATGCGCGGGCGCTGCAAACGCTGCTGAAACCAGACGACGCGATCTGGGTGCATGATTACCAACTGATCCCCTGCGGCGCAGCGCTGCGCGAGGCGGGGATAGGCAACCGCATCGGGTTCTTCCTGCATATTCCTTTCCCGCCGCCGTTCCTGTTTGAAACGCTGCCGCAGGGCGAACATCTTTTGCGCGGCTTCGCGGCGTATGACGTGATCGGCGTGCAGACGCAGGACGATGCGGATAACCTCAATGCCTGCCTGGCGCGCGCAAACATCGCCGCGAAGGCCGAGGCGTTTGCGATCGGGATAGATCCGAACATGTATGCAAAGGCCGCGGCGGCGGCCGATGGATCGGAGGAACAGGTGCGGCTGGAAGAGAGCCTGGGCGGCCGGGCGCTGATTCTGGGGGTGGACCGGCTGGATTACACCAAGGGCTTGCCGGAACGCTTCCGCGGCTTCGCGCAGTTGCTGCGGCGCTACCCGGAACATTGCAAGCATGTGACGTTCTTGCAGGTGGCGCCGGTCTCGCGCGGGGATGTGGCGCAATATCGCACGCTGAAGCGGGAGCTGGATGGGCTGGCCGGCCAGATCAACGGCGAATTCGCCGAGTTCGATTACGTGCCATTGCGTTATCTCAATACGACCATCCCGCGCGATACGCTGGCGGGATTTTACCGCCGCGCCGCGGTGGGCCTGGTGACGCCGCTGCGGGACGGCATGAACCTGGTGGCGAAGGAATACGTGGCGGCGCAAAATCCGGAGCAACCGGGCGCGCTGGTGCTTTCCCGTTTCGCCGGCGCCGCCTCCGCGATGGCGGGGGCGCTGATGGTGAATCCCTACGATCCTGACGAGATTGCCGATGCCCTGCATGCGGCGCTGAAGCTGGGATTGAAGGAGCGGCGCACGCGCTGGCGCAGCATGAACGCGGCGGTGCAGGCGAGCACGGCCGCTATCTGGGCGCAGGCGTTTCTGGAGCGCCTGGAAGGCAAGTAGAAGAAAAGGCCTTCTTTTTTGAAAAAAAGAAGCAAAAAACTTTTGCCTGCGTGGACCCGACACATCGGGCGACCACGCGCCTGAATGAGCAAAAAGTTTTTTGGTTCTTTTTTTCAAAAAAGAACACTCTTCTCTTAACCCTTTCTGGCGGCTATACGCGACGCGCAATCAGGTGGGGTGATTTCATGGGCTTGATCTCTTTTTTCCGCCACGCGGGCCTGCTTCTTGCTGGCATCGCCGTGTGCGGGGCCGCGGAGCCCAAGCACCCTGTGCTGATGATCTCCATCGATGGCATGCGGCCCGATACGGTGACGAAGGCGGATGCGCATGGGCTGCACGTGCCGAATTTGCGGCGGTTTTTAACCGAGGGTACCTATGCCGAGGGGGTGATCGGTGTTGTGCCGACGCTGACCTATCCGAGCCACACGACAATGGTAACGGGCGTATGGCCTTCGGTGCACGGCGTCACCTCCAACACGACTTTCGATCCGCTGTTCCGCAACCAGGTGGGCTGGTACTGGTACGCGGATATGGAGCATGCGCAGACATTGTGGGAAGCGGCCCACAAACAGGGTATCGTGACGGCGAATCTCAATTGGCCCGTAACGGTGGATGCGCCCGGCATCGACTTCAATATGCCCGAATATTGGCGCGCAAGCACGCCGGACGATCTGTACTTGTTGCGAGCGCTGGCGCGGCCGCTGGGATTGCAGCAGCAGCTTGAAGCCCAAGGCACCTATGTCGATGGCAACACCACGACGGTGGAAGCTGATCAGGTGCGCACGAAATATGCCCTGGCCATGCTGCGGCGGTTTCACCCTGGATTTTTCACGATCCATCTGAGCTCGCTCGATGAGACCGAGCACGAGACTGCCCCGTTCAGCGCGGCGAGCAACAGCAATATCGAGGCGATTGACGGCATGATCGGCGCGCTGCGGGATGCGGCGCTGGCGGTGAACCCGAATACGGTCGTGGTGATCGTCAGTGATCATGGATTCGTGCGCACCGATCATCGGGTAAATTTCTTTGGTCCGCTGCTGCGCGCCGGCCTGATCACTATCGGGGGGACCAGCCCGCTGGGTGCGCCCATTTTCACATCATGGAAGGCGACTTTATGGCCCGCGGGTGGCGTGGCCGCGGTGATGCTGCATGATCCGAAAGATACGGCGAGCCTTGCCGCCATCATGAAACTTCTCGAGGGGCTTGCCGCCGATCCCGCCAACGGCATCCTGCGCATCGTTCCCGCGGCCGAGCTGCACGCCATGGGTGGTTTTCCGCAGGCGCAGGCGCTGGTGGTGCTGAAGGATGATTACCAGTTGGGCTATGCGTTTTCGGGCCCCGTGGTGACACCGGCGCCTTCGACCGGGATGCACGGGTATTTGCCCTCCAATCCCGAGATGCGATCTTCGTTCTTCGCCATGGGCCGCGGCATCGCGCATGGGCGGAACTTGGGCGTTGTGGATATGCGCCAGATCGCGCCGACGATCAGCGAGCTTTTGGGCGCGCATTTATCCGGAAAACTTCCAGCAGGGCTAACGTTACAGTAAGAACCATCGTAGGGCGGAAAAGCGAAGCGCCTTCCGCCGTTACCCAACCTGGTGCAAGCATGCGCAGTAATGCTCGGGCGCGGTGGTGGGGCAGCCGTGGTAGTGGCGAAAGGCACTTCGCTTTTCTGCCCTACGGCGTGATGATCCTCGGCTTTTCCAACTGCCACTGCAAATGCGCCTTTACCGCAGGCCAATCCGCGGCGGTGATGCTGTAGACGCAGGTGTCGCGCAAGGCGCCGTTGGGGGAGCGGGCGTGGTGGCGCAGAATGCCGTCCAGCTTGGCGCCAAGACGCTCGATGGCGCGGCGGCTTTGCTGGTTCATGAAATGGGTACGGAATTCCACGGCGGTGCAGCCAAGACTTTCGATGGCGCGGGTGAGGAGAAGAAGTTTCGCCTCCGTGTTCAGGGGGCTGCGCTGAACGCGCGCGGCATACCAGGTGTGGCCGATTTCCAAACGCGGCGTGACGGCATCGATGTTCATGTAGGTGGTCATGCCGACGATCGTGCCGCTCGCATCCATCACGGTGAACGGCACCATCGAGCCGGCTGCGAGAAGGCCAAGGCGGCGGGTGATCTCGGCAGACATGCCTTCCGGGGTGGGCACCGCCGTGTACCACAGCTTCCAAAGTTCGCCGTCGCGCGCCGCTTGGCTCTGGCCGGCCTCGTGCGCGGACGAGAGCGGGATCAGGCGCACATGGCTTCCCTCCAGCGTCACAGGTCCGATCGTCGCGCTCATGCCTGGCGCTCGGTCCGTTTCACTACATGCCAGGCCGCCTCCATTTCGGGCAGCGTGGCATCGGCGGGGGTTTTACCTGTGGCGGCGAGCAGGGTTTCAACGCCGGCGAAGCGGCGGGCGAATTTGTCGTTGGCGGCGCGCAGGCAGGATTCGGGATCGAGATCGAGTTTTCGCGCCAGGTTGGCAATCACGAACAGCATATCCCCCAGTTCATCGGCCAGGCGGGCCGGGGTGGCGGCGGGGATTTCGGCGCGCAATTCGGCCACCTCCTCATCCAGTTTCGCCAGAACCGTTTCGGCATCAGGCCAATCGAAGCCCACACGGGCCGCGCGCTTGCTGAGTTTCAGCGCACGCGTGAGGGAGGGAAGGCCCACCGGCACGCCGGCGAGCGCGCCATGTTCATCCCGCGCGCGGCGTTCGGCGGCTTTCTGGCTCTCCCACGCCTCGAGATGGAATGTGGCCTCGCGCGCAGCTTCGTCGCCGAACACGTGCGGGTGGCGGCGGATCATCTTGTCCGCAATGGTGCGGGCCACATCGGCAAAGGCGAAATGGCCGCCTTCTTCGGCCAGGCGCGCGTGGTAGACGACCTGGAACAGCAGGTCGCCAAGTTCGTCGGGCAGGGCGGCCATATCGTTTCGGGCAATCGCATCGGCGACTTCGTAGGCTTCCTCGATAGTGTAGGGGGCGATAGTGGCGAAATCCTGCGTCTGGTCCCACGGGCAGCCGGTTGCGGGATCGCGCAGCCGCGCCATGATTTGCAGCAGGCGTTCAGTCTCTCCAGCGGCCGACATAGTATCTCCTCAGGTGCTACTGCCAATAACACACCCTCGCGCTGCCGTGGACCCGACACACCATAGGCAAAAGTTTTTTGCTTCTTTTTTTCAAAAAAGAAGAAGACTCTTCTTTCTTGAAAAAAAGAAGCAAAAAACTTTTGGTACTCGGTCGGGTGACCCGGTAAGGGTGGCGCATGAGGTACTTGGTGGTGGTCTGTATGGTTTTGGCGCAACCGGCATGGGGGAAGACGCTCGCGGAACTGAAGACGGAGTTGGATACGGGGAAGGTGACGTCCGAGGCGCTGGTGACGGGCTATTTGGCGCGGATTGAAGCGATCGATCGCGCAGGCCCGGGGCTGCATGCGGTGCTGGCGGTCAATCCGCAGGCGCTCGCACAGGCCAGGGCCTGCGATGCGGCAAAGCTGCGCGGGGTGCTGCAGGGGCTGCCGATCCTGGTGAAGGATAATATCGAGACGGCGGACATGCCCACCACGGCGGGGTCGCTGGCGCTGCTGGGCAACCACACCGGGCGCGATGCGCCGCTGGTGGCGCGGTTGCGCGCGGCCGGAGCGATCATCCTGGGCAAGACCAATCTTTCCGAATGGGCGAACATGCGCGGATCGCGCTCCGTGAGCGGGTGGAGCGGGGTGGGGGGGCTGACGCGCAATCCGTGGTCGCCGGATCGCTCGCCCTGCGGGTCGAGCTCGGGCAGCGGCGCGGCGGTGGCCGCGGGGCTGGCGGCGGCGGCGATCGGCACGGAGACGGATGGGTCGGTTACGTGCCCGGCCTCGGTGAACGGGATCGTTGGGTTCAAGCCGACGTTGGGGCTGATCTCCCGCCACAACATCGTTCCGCTGGCGCACAGCCAGGATACGGCTGGGCCTATGGGGCGCAGCGTGCGCGATGTTGCGCTGCTGTTGGGGGTGATGGCCGGCAGTGACCCTATGGATGCCGCCACCATGGAGGCGGACCGGCATGCGGCAGATTACGTGGCGGCGCTGGATGCAGGCGCATTGAAGGGCAAGCGGATCGGCGTATTGCGCTTCCTGGCGGGGTTTCATCCGGAGACGGATGTGGTGTTCGCGCATGCGATTGAGGTGCTGCGGCAGGCGGGGGCCACCGTCGTGGAGGTATCGTCTCTGCCGGGTGGTTCTGGCGGCATGGACGCTCTTGGCGATGCGGAGCAGACGGTGCTGCTGACGGAACTGAAGGCGGATCTGGCGGCGTATTTGCGCACCACGCCGCCATCGGTCCAGGCGCGCACGCTGGCGGATCTGATCGCGTTCAACCGGGCGCATGCGGATCGGGAGCTCGGGTTGTTCGGGCAGGAGCTGTTCGAGAAAGCGCAGGCGACGCGGGGTTTGGATGATCCCGCGTATTTGGCCGCGCGGGCGGCATCGCTGCGGCTGGCGGGGGTGGAGGGGATCGACAGGATGCTGGCGGAGGGGCGGCTGGACGCGTTGGTGGCGCCAACGGCGGGGCCGGCCTGGGTGGTGGATACGGTGAACGGCGATCATGCCTCGGGCCAGGCAAGCACATTGCCGGCGGTCGCCGGCTACCCGCATCTTTCTCTGCCCATGGGGCTGGTCGCTGGGTTACCGGTAGGGCTTTCGATCATTGGGCCGCGCTGGGCGGATGCGCGTGTGCTGGCGTTCGGCTATGCCTTCGAGCAGGCGCTCGGGTTTACAGCCGAGCCTGGCTTGGCGCCCATCCCTGAGGTCCGCGCGTTAGAACAGCCCGTGCCCTAATAATCAAAAGTCTTTTTGCTTCTTTTTCTTCAGAAAAAGAAGACTCTTCCTTCAGAAGACCTTCCAGGGTGACAAACCATATGGCCGACGTGCTTGCAATCACTGAGGCGGGTCAGGCGGCGAGCCATCCCTATGGGCTGCGCCTGCGGGAGGCGATGCGCCGCGCCACGGCATTGGACCACAAGCTGCCGGATTTCGTGCTGAGCATACCCGGCATGTCCGGCCGCAAATATCGTTGCCTGATCAACAATCTGGTCGGCTCCATGCCGGATGCGCGTTATCTTGAAGTGGGGTCATTTGCGGGATCGACCTGCTGCGCAGCGATCCACGGCAACGCGGTGCGCGCGACATGCATCGACAACTGGTCGCTATTCGGCGGCCCGCGAGACAAGTTCATTGAAAATACGGAGAGATGCAAGAGCGAGACGATCGATCTGCGGTTGATCGACTCCGATTTCCGCAAGGTGGATTACGCAGGCATCGGAACGTTCAATGTGTACCTGTTCGATGGGCCGCATGAACGCACCGACCAGAGGGACGGCGTGTGGTTTGCGCGTGGCGCGCTGGACGAATATTGCGTTCTTATTGTTGATGACTGGAACTGGTTCCAGGTTCGGCAGGGCACGTTCGACGGTATCCGGGACGCGGGCCTGACTGTGCTCTATTCTATCGACATACGCACGACCGACAATGATACGCTTCCGGTGATGCGAACCGGGGAGAGCGACTGGCACAACGGGTATTTCATCAGCGTAGTACGAAGGGCAAGGCGGGTCGCGCACGAAGCTGAGCCGGCGCCGCGCTCACGATCCGTGCTGCCGCGCCCGGATATGTTTCGACCATTTCTCCGCCGCCAGGCCGGCAGCGTTGCAGTGCCGGCGCGCGCGGATACGGCGAATTTCGCGCCGCCGCCGGCAGGAGAGGCCTGGGCGCTCAAGCTTCTTCTCTCGGGCGAGGCGGCGATCGCGGCATCGCCGCCGGCCCCACCGCCCGCAGGGGTGGCTGAAACGGACCAACCGGGGATACTGGAGGTGCTTGGGCGTGGTGGATCGCCCGAGCACTACTACCATTTTATGCTTGGCTTCCTCGCCCCCATTCTGCTGCGGCCTGATGGGGAGAGCGAGGGGACGCGTTATCTGATCCCCTCCTGCGGCATGCTGGATGAACGGCTGCACGAACTGGCGATACGTGATCTTGTCATTATGCCCAAGGGTCCGTGGTGGGATCTGCTGCGGGCAGGCAAGCACAGAGTGACGAAGATCTACGGCTTTGATGATCCCCTGTATTATGATGCAGAAGCTTTCGCCCGGTTCAAAGATGTTCTGTTTGCCCGGCTGAACATCCCTCAGGCAGCGGCAAGCGATCGCGTATTGATCGTCAACCGCGGCGAATCCCCGGCATTTTATCAATCCGATGTCGTGCAGAACAAGTTCTCGGCGAAGCTGCGCCGTTCGGTGCCAAACATGGGCGAGGCGCGGGCGAGGTTGTCCGGCGCTGGCATACGGAACGACATGGTGGAATTGGAGACCACCGGGTTACGTGACCAGGTCATTCTATTTTCCAAAACCCGCGTGTTGGTGGCGCAGCACGGCGCTGCGCTGACGAACATGCTCTGGATGCCGCCAGGTGGGGTGATTGTGGAAATTCTTCCCCCGGTGGGGATATTCTCCCCATATTTCAGCAAGCTGGCGGAGGTGTGTGGCCACCATTACGTGACCGTGCCTCAGGCCGGCGACCACGAGCCGATCGACCCCGCCGACCTTTTGGCCGCGCTGCGCCCGCACGTGCAGATCGCCCTTGGCCGGCGCCTCACCGCAATCCTTGGCCGGCGCAGCACAATGACCGAGCAGCATCACATGCGGGAAGGATAAAGAGTCTTCTTTCTTGAAAGAAAGAAGCAAAGAACTTTTACTTGTCAGGGTGCTGGTAGTTGGCGAGGCGCGCGTATTTGGCTTCGGTTTCGCGGGCTGGGAGGGTGGTTAGGGTGGCAAACCAGGGCAGGGTGCCCTCGGCGCCGTACTGGTCCTGCGGGGGAACGGCGGCGGGCGTGTCCAGGCTGCCGATGGTCACGTCGATGGTGGTGGCGTCGAGGCCGGCATAGGTCAGCGGCGTGCCGCAGGCAGGGCAGAAGCCGCGTTCGGCAAGTGAGGAACTGCGGAAGATGGCTGGCCTGCCGCTGGTCCAGGCGAGGTCCTCGGCGGGCAGGCTGGCGAAGGCGGCGAAGGGGCCGCCTACAGCCTTCTGGCACATGCGGCAGTGGCAGATCGTGCCGCGGGGTTGGCTATACAGCGTATAGCGGATCGCGCCACATTGGCAGCCGCCGGTGAGCAGGGGCGTGCGGTCGGACATGGTGGGCACCTCATCGCGGCGGCCGCCATGAAAAAGGCCGCCAGTGATGCTTCACCGGCGGCCCGCTTCAGGCAAGACGTGGGAAAATCAGATCTCGGAGACCGATCCGGCTTCCGGTCCCTTGGCGCCCTGGCGGACGCTGACGCGAACCACCTGGCCTTCATTCAGCGTACGCAGGCTACCGAGCGCGGACATATGAACGAAAATGTCCTTGCCGCCATCCTGTGGCGCGATGAAGCCGAAGCCCTTCGTTGGGTTGAACCACTTCACGGTTCCGGTCGTCTCCACCGAGGGGCCGCTGGGCGCAGCACGGTCGCCGCGCGGGCCAGCGGGCGCACGCGGCGCGCGGGAGGGGGCGGCGGTGCTCTGGTCCACACTGACCACCTCGGTCACCTGCAAGCCCTTCTGGCCGGGACCGACGCGCACCTGAAGCGAAGCGCCTTCGTTCACGGAATCATGCCCGGCGCGCTGAAGCACGGCGCAGTGCAGGAAAGCATCGCCCGAACCGTCGCCCATGGCCACGAAGCCGAAGCCTTTCTCCGGGTTAAACCACTTGACCGTGGCGGACAGGGTAGGGCCAAAGGCGGCCGGCGCGCTCGCGCGGTTGCCGTTCAAGGCGCCCCAGTTAATGTCGGGGGCGGAGGGCTGATCATCATCGAAGCCACGGCGGCGTGGCTGGTAGGGTCGGCGTGCAGGTTGGGACATTCTCTCATTTCACAAAAACGACGCGCGAGGACACATACGTCCTCGCGCACAAGATGCAATATAGCGCATTCTCACGACAAGAGATAGTGATAAGTTTTTTCTGTTCGCGAGGTTTCAGAACCTGGGGTTGAGGAGGGCACATGCCGAAGCCGGACAGCAGGCAACTCACAGCTCAGCAACAAAAATGGTTCGCTTCCGTGCAAGGCGGGCTGGAACGCGAGACCGGCAGGAGCCTGGCGGAGTGGGTGGCGGTGGCCAGGACATGCCCGGAAACGGCACCTCGGGCCAGACTGCGGTGGTTCAAGGAAACCCATGGTCTGCTGCAGAATCGGGCAAGCTATGTGCTGAACGAAGCCTTTCCCCCAGAGGTCGGCTGGAGCCAGCCGGATTTGCTGCGTGAAGCGCTATGGACCGATCCGGCCTCGCTCGCAATCCTGGCCGCAGTGGAGGCGCTGCTGGTAAAATTGCCGGAAGTGGTGGCTGGGCAGCGGAAGGGGTTTCCCGCATGGTCGCGCAACTACCAGTTCGCGGCGCTGCGTCCGGCAAGATCGGGTGGGGCGCGGCTGGGCCTGGCAGTGGATCCCGGCGCTGATCCTCTGCTGGAGCCGGCGAAGAAGGAGGGATGGTCCGAGCGATTGAAGGCAGCGACAACGCTGCCAGGGCCGCGGGCGGTGGACGGACGGGTGGAAGAACTTTTACAGGCGGCGTGGGAGAAGAGCTAGGCAAGATGTTCTTTTTCGAAAAAAGAACCAAGAAACTTTTGGTCTTTGAGGTGCGCGGGGCGCCAGTGTGTTGAGACGCCGGGAATATGACTTCGATTCCGAACGGTTACGATTCTACGCCGCAGTGTCCGGCGTATACAGCAGGGGCAGGGTGCTCGCATTTTTCGTCCGAAGGTGCCTGGTAGAAAACGTTTGCCGAGGCGCGGCGGACTTCAGGGAGAAGGCTCCCCAAACAGTCGCAGAAGGAATATTATGCCAACTCGAGGGGCGGCGGGTTAGCCGGTTGGTCCAGCTGGGTGCGCTGGGCAGATGAGGCAACCTCGCGAAGGTGCGTTTGCTGCGAGTCCGCGACGGCGCAGCCAAAAGTCTTTTGTTTCCTTTCTTCAGAAAGCTTCCGCATCGGTGGCGGACCCCCTTGGATGAAAATGCGGGCGTGTGGCCCGCCCATGGTAGCCCGCATCGCTCCTGACCGATGCGTGCCCCACGCTCGATAGTTTCCGCGACAAGCCCTGCTTCGTGTTGGCCGTCTTGCCTTCGTATCTTCGTGGTCAAGTCTTACGTGCCGGGATCGACGGCCAACCCGCGATGCGGGCTACGATAAGCCTTTGATAACCAAGCGTAGCGAAGTCATTTTCTGTCTAGAAGACCGTCTTGCTGCTCGTTTCATCTGAGTCAGCGGTCCCGCGGCATGAAAAAGGGTACCAGGAAGACAAAGCAGGCGAGGAGGAAGAATATGCCGCCGATCAGGGCGGGCATGTCGCCAGTGCGCAGGCTGGAGACAATGAAGCCGCAGGCTGAAACGATGAATAGAAACCAGCCGAGTAGATGAGCACGCCGCTCCATCTCAGCCGCACGTCTCAATCAGCATGCCGTCATGAGCTGGCTCGACACCGGGGGGAAGATTGGCCTGCATCCAGGCCCAATCCATGTCCGTGCCCATATGGGTAAGGATCACGCGCCGTATGCGCAGCCGCTCGCGCCACGCCAGCACCACCTCGAGGTTCGCGTGCGTAAGATGCGTCGCGCGCTGGAAGCAGCCGACGATCCAGGTGTCTGCGCCGGCGAGGGTTTGCAGCGCGGGTTCCTCCAGCCGCACCACATCGGTGGAATAGGCGAACGCGCCGATGCGCAAGCCTAGCGTGTGCATCACGTGGTGGTCCTGATCGAAGGTTTTGATCTCCGCCCCGCAGATGCGCAGGATGTCGCCGGGGGTGATGGTGCGCATCTCCAGCACGGGGCGGTAGAAAGCGGGTGGAACCCAGGGTCGGAAGGCGTAGTCGAAACGGCGTTCCAGTTCCTCGCGCGTCGCAACGGTCGCGAACCCGGGCAGCGGCGTGCCGGCGATGCGGTTCAGCAGCCGCACATCGTCGATGCCGGTCACGTGGTCGGCGTGGGCGTGGGTGAAGATGATGGCATCGATGCGGGGGATGCCGCAGGCGAGCATTTGGGCGCGCATATCCGGGCCGGTATCGACGAGTATCCGGCCTTCCGGTGCGTCGATGACGATGCTGGATCGGGTGCGTCGGTTGCGGGGTTCGATGGGGTCGCAGGCGCCCCAGTCCCCTCGCCCGTCCGCGCCGCCGAGCGTGGGCACGCCGGTGGAGCCGCCGCAGCCGAGGATGGTTATGAGCATGAAACACCAAAGGAGAAAGGAAGGTCTTCTTTTTTGAAAAAAAGAAGCAAAAAACTTTTAACCTTGAGTCGGATGGTGGGGCGACCCAACGCCATAAGTGGCAAAAGTTTTTTGGTTCTTTTTTTCAAAAAAGAACATCTTCCTTACCCCGCCTTCCGGAACAACCGCCTGAAATTTGCCGTCGTCAGCTCCCCCAGCGCCTCCGCCGACATCCCGCGCACCCCCGCCAGAACCCCGGCGGTGTGAGCCACATGGGCGGGTTCGTTGCGTTTGCCGCGATAAGGCACCGGGGCCAGATAGGGCGAGTCCGTCTCCACCAGCAGCCGATCGGCGGGCAGGTCGGCGGCGATGGCCCTGAGCTCGGTCGATTTGGGGAACGTCAGGATGCCCGAAAAACTCACATAGCCGCCAATGGCAACGGCTTCCTCGGCCAAGCTGCGGCCGGAGCTGAAACAGTGGAGCAGGAAATCGAACCACCCCCCTGCCCGCTCCTCCTTCAGGATGGCGATGGTGTCGGCATCCGCATCGCGGGTGTGGATGCAGATCGGCAAGCCAGCCAGGCGCGCCGCGCGGATTTGGCGACGAAAAGCCGCGGCCTGGATGTCACGCGGGGCGCGATCATAAAAATAATCGAGGCCGGCTTCCCCGATGCCGATCACCGCGGGGTGCGCGGCGAGATCCGCAATCACCTGTTCCTGCGGCAATTCCTCCTCGGCGGCGTGGTGCGGGTGGGTGCCCACGGTGCACCACAGGCCGGGGATGGCGGCCACCAGCGCGAATTGCTCCGCCGCCCGCGAAAGCCGGGTGCCGATCGTCACCATGTTCACCACACCCGCCGCTGCGGCCCGGGCCAGAAGCTCCGGCCGCTCGGCTTCGGTGTAATAGTCCAGATGGCAGTGGGAATCGATCAGCATCAGGATTTTACGTCCGTGTCTTCAACCAGTTTTGGGAAGATCCCCTGGGGCGGCGGCAGCCTCGTGGCGTCGGCGAGCGGAACCGACAGAGCAGCGAAACTGCGTTGATCAGCCGGCACGCCGAGCTGGTCCAGCATGCGGTCCATGCTGGCGGGCATGAACGGCAGCAGCACGGTGGCAATAATCCGCTGCACATCGGCCAGAACCCGCAGAACATGCGCCATCCGCGGCGGATCGGTGCGGCGCAGCGCCCAGGGGGCCTGATGGTCGATATAGGCATTACCGGCGCGGATCACGCGCCACACATCCTCGATGGCCTCGCCCAGCGCCTGGCGGTCGATCTTCTCGCGCAGGCTCGCCGGCAACGCCTCGGCCGCGGCCAGCAGCTCCGAATCCGCCTCGGTGCGCGGGCCGGCTTCCGGCAGCAGGCCGCCACAGTTCTTGGCGATCAACGAGAGGAACCGCTGGGCCAGGTTACCCAGATCGTTGGCGAGTTCGGTGGTGAACCGGCTGACCAGCGCGCGATGCGAAAAATCCCCATCATTGCCGAACGGCACTTCCCGCAGCAGGAAGAAGCGCACCGGGTCCAGGCCGTATTTTGCCACGAGATCATGGGGATCAACCACGTTGCCGACCGATTTGCTCATCTTGGCGCCATCGATCGTCCACCAGCCATGGGCAAAAATGCGGCGCGGCACGGGCAGCCCGGCGGCCATCAGGAACGCCGGCCAGTAGATGGCATGAAACCGCTGGATGTCCTTGCCGACGAGATGCAGGTTCGCCGGCCAAAAACGCCATAAAGCCGTATCTTCAGCTGGATACCCCAGCGCGGTGATGTAATTTGCGAGCGCATCCAGCCACACATACATCACGTGGTCAGGGTCATTCGGCACCGGGATGCCCCAGCGGAAGCTGGAGCGGCTGACGGAAAGGTCGTTCAATCCGCCGCGGATGAAGGCGAGCATCTCATTCCGCTTTCCGGCGGGGCCGACGAAATCCGGGTTCGCCTCGTAATGGGCGAGCAGGCGGTCCTGAAAGGCGGAAAGGCGGAACAGATAGTTGGGCTCGCGCACCCATTCCACGGGGGCGCCGGTGGGGGCGATGCGGGTGCCGTCAGGCAGGGTGGTCAGCTCGTCCTCGCCGTAAAAATCCTCGTCGCGGACGGCGTAGAAACCTTCGTAATGGCCGAGATAGATGTCGCCGGCGGCGAACAGTTTTTCCCATAAAGCGGTGGCGCCGGCTTTGTGGCGGGGTTCGGTGGTGCGTATAAAATCGTCGTTGGAGATGTTGAGGGTTGTCAACATCGTGCGGAACTCGGCGGAGACGCGGTCGGTGAACGCTTGCGGGTCCAGCCCCGCGTCGCGCGCGGCTTTTTCCACCTTTTGGCCGTGCTCGTCGGTGCCGGAGAGGAAGCGCACGTCCTCGCCGTCGAGGCGCTTGAAGCGGGCGATCACGTCGGCGGCGATGGCGGTGTAGGCGTGGCCGATATGCGGGGAGCCGTTGACGTAGAAGATGGGGGTGGTCACGTAATACGTCATAAATACCTCAGAACCAGGGGGGCGCTGCCCCCCTGGACCCCCTGCTGGGGCCGAGAGGCCCCAGACCCCCCGGCTTCGCCCTGCGATCCCCGACCGTGCCGGGTCAAACAGATGGGGGTCTGGGGCCTCTAGGCCCCGTCGTGCGAAGCACGCTCACGCGTGACGGGGTCCAGGGGCAGAGCCCCTGGCCTTCCTTTATCGCAGCAGCGCCAAGCCCGCCACCACCGCCTGCCGCCGATCCATATTCACCCGCTCCGTTTCATCCACCAGCCTCCCCAGCGCCTCCGCGGTTTCCGCCAGCCCCACCACCGACCGCGCCGCCACCAGCCGCGCCTGCGCCGCATCCGCCGTGCCGCGCACATGCGCCGCCACCGCCGCCGCCACCCCACGCTGCAACAACCCCATGAACGTCTCGAACGCCGCCTGCTCCCGCAGCGCATCGGAAAACGCATATGCCCGCAAAAGGGGGAAGTCCGGCGCCGCGGCCAAAACCTCCGCCACCATGCCCGCCAGCTTCAAACCCCCCTCCTCCGCCAGCGCCAGCGCCCGCCCCGGCGACCCCTCCGCCAGGCCCGCCAGCGCCGCCCGATCGGCCACCCCCATCTCCGGCAGATACGCCGCCAGCGCCTGGTCCATCTCCGCCTCCCCCAGCGGTGCCAGCGCCAGATGCCGGCACCGGCTTCGTATGGTGGGCAACAGCCGTCCCGCCGCGGAACAGATGAGAATCAGCACCGCGCGCGGTGGCGGTTCCTCCAGCACTTTCAGCAGCGCATTGGCCGATTGCGGGTTCAGATCCTCCGCGCCATCCACGATCACCACCCGCCAGCCGCCCTCCGCCGGCGTGAGGTGCAGAAACGGCGGTATGCCCCGCGCCGTCTCCGCCGCGATCTGCTTTTTCATCCGCTTCTTCTTCTCGTCCCACTCCCGCTCCACCGTCAGCAGATCGGCATGCGTGCCGGCGGCGACGCGGCGGAACACAGGGTGGCTGGCCGGCATAGCCAGCCCCCCTGCCCCGCCGGCCAACAGCCGCCGCGCGAACCGGTAGCCGAGCGTGGCCTTGCCCACGCCCTCCGCGCCAGTGATCAGCCAGGCATGGTGCAGCCGCCCGCCGCCCAGCGCGCCCTCGATCGCGGCTTGGGCCGCTGCGTGGCCGATCAACCACGCGTTTTCCCGCGGCGCAGGTGCCGTCATGCCCAGGCCCGCCTGCATGCCACGGACACCGCCACGTTTACCTTTGGCAAATCGTTACGCTCCTAACATCCACCGCGGCCGGTGCCACGGGTTCTCAATGCTGAACAATTTCTACGAACATATCATCGCCTTCCATGAAAGCCGCCACTATCGCCCGTGGGTGGAGGTGGCGGAGCGGCGGCCCGAACCCGGCGACGTGCGCGTGCTGGCGGAAGATGCCGGCGAGGCGGCACGGCTGATGGCTTATTTCGACAACGCCACCATAGATCGCGCCGGCACGCTGATGGGCGATTATATCTTCCTGCCCGATCTGCATCTGCTTGTGAACCGCCAGGGCGTGTGCCTGTGCATGAGTTCGGCCGCGGATGACTATAATCGCTGGAAGACCATCGAGGCCTCCTACAGGAAAGTGAATCTGGTACCAGACCTGCCGGTGATGCTGGCCGAATGGGATCGCTGGCCGATAGAACAGTCGCCCGCGCTGCTGCTGGATATCTACCGGCGCAACTATTTCGACTTCTCAATGGAGCTGATCCCCCGGCTGCGCTTTCTCCAAGGCCGACCGAGCGGGGTTCTGCTGGTGCAGGCGGATTGCGTGGACCATGTGTTCCAGCGCGATCTGCTGGCCCGCACTATCGCCGGGCGTATGGTGGCACCGGTACGCGGCGGGATAAGGGTACGCGATCCCGTATGCATGTTCGCACGCATGAGCACCAGCGGCCTGACCTATCTGCGCGAAGCCACCGGGATACGGGCAAAAACGGGTGGAAGGCGCCTGTATCTGCGGCGTGCCAGCCGCAACACGCGCCAGGTGCCCGGCGGCGGCGTGGTGGAGGATGGCGCATTTCTGCAGCTACTGGCCGCGTACGGATTTGAGACAGTGGAGTTCGGCAATGGCGAGCGCTCCGTGCCGCAGCAGGTGGCGTTGCTGGATGGAGCCGGGATCGTGCTGGCGCCGCATGGCGCGGCGATGACCAACCTGGCCTATCTGGATGGCCCGGCCACGATCATCGAACTGATGGGTCCGCGCGATGCGCGCGGTTTCTTCATGCATTTCTCGGCGGCGCTGGGGCTGCGCCACCGTGTTCTGTTCACCAGCCGCTACGACGTGCAAGGGGATTTGAAAATCGACGCCGACCTGCTGCGTGATGTGCTGGCCGACACCGCCGGTGCCCCAGCCCGACATGCGGCCTGAACCTAGGCCTTATGCCCGTCTTCCGGGGCAGGTCACCCGCCCCGAAGACGGGTAGAAGGCCTAGGCCGCGCAGAGCAAAGACGCGCGGCCACTCCCTGCCGCGTCCTTTCGGATCCGGCTAACGGTGACATTTGCACGCTCCCGCACCGGGAGAATCGCCAGCCTATGGGTGGGGTGCAGGCGTTGCAGGCCCGGGCGGGGGCGCGGCGGCCTTCTTCGGTTTGGGCGGCGGTAGCTTGCCGGATTTGAGGAGGTCGGCATCGAGAGGCACGTCACGGCGGACCATGCCGCCGGCGCCGAGGCTCGGGATCGGGGTGCCGTCGACATCGATTTCGGTGGCGCCCGCGTTGCCGGTGGTCAGCGCCAGGCCAGGTTCACCCGGGGGCACCGGCCAGGTCTCTCCGGCGTGCAGAACCTTGTTCAGCAACGCCGTACCATTGGGCGCCTTCACGGAGACCCAGGCATCGGCGCTGGCTTTGACCACGATTCGGGTGCCCGCTTGCACTGCCGCCAACGGCGCGGACGGCGGCGGTGGGGCCGGCAGCGGGGACGCCGGCGCGAGTGTCACCACCGGTGGTGCGGACGTGGCAGCGGGCGCAGGCGGGGCGATGACGGCAGGCGCGGCGGTGATGGCGGGCACAGGGGCGGCCGCCTGCTGGGCAGGCGGCGCGGCGCTGGGCAGGATGGAAGCGACTTGCGGCGAGGGCGCGGGCTTATCGACACGAGGAGGCAGCAGGCGATCCGGGATCGGCGGCACGGTTTCGGCCGGCGTGCGCTGATGGGCGGAGAAATAGTACCAGCCGGAGTAGGCGCCGGCCAGGATCAACGTGCCCAGCAGCATCAGCGCGCCCGCCGGCACGCCGCGCTGTGGCACGGGGGCGGGGAAACTCAGCGCTGGGCGGATATTGGCCTCGGCGGATTCGGCGCGGAAACGCCCGGCCATCTGCTCGCCCGGCAGGCCCATCACGGACGCATAGGCGCGCACGAAACCCAGCGCATATGTGGTGCCCGGCAGATCGGAAATCCGGCCCGCCTCGATCGATTCCAAGTAGGATTGGCGGATGCGCAGGCTGGCGGCGAGGTCGGGCAGAGTCCAGCCGAGGCTGAGCCGCCGGGCGCGCAGTTCCGCCCCCAGCTTGGCCGCCTCGGGAGAGACGCCGCCCTGCGGGGCGGCCTTGGGGAGCGTGCGTGCAACTGCGTCAGACATGGTCGGATTGCCCGGAGCGATAAGGCGTTCTAGTGGCTGCACGCGGGCCTGCCCAGACCGCGGCACGGCGCGGACTGCCCGGCACGGCCAGCGCACGCTGCCGCATCATATCTTTACACCATGATCCCTGGCCCAGGCGCCGATCGGTTCACGCAGACTTGAGTAGGTGGCCGCGGTGCGGCGCAATGTGTCCAGAAACAACTTGAAGGCACCGACATCCAGATTGACGAGCGCCTCCTTCACCACCAGCAGGCTGGACGCGGACATCGACAGCCGGTCCAGCCCGATGGCCAGCAGCACCGCTGCATCCAGCGGCCGGGACGCCGCTTCCCCGCACAACGATAGCGACACCTTGGCTGCCGCCGCACCCTCGACGATCGAGCGCACCAGCCGCAGCATCGGCATGGATAGAAAATCATAGCGCTCGGCCAGCGCCGGCGTACCGCGGTCGGCGGCAAAGACGAACTGCATCAGGTCGTTCGAGCCGATCGAAATGAAATCCGTCTCCGCCATCAGCTCCGGCATCTGCCACAGCAGGGCCGGCACCTCCAACATGGTGCCGATCTCCAAACTGGCCGGGGCGGGGCGCACGCGGGCCGCCTCGGCGTATAGCAGCCCGCGCGCCTGGCGAAATTCAGAGAGCGTCGCCACCATCGGAAACATGATGCTGAGCTTGCGGCCGCCGGCGGCCAGAAGCAGCGCACGCAACTGGCGGCGCAGGATGGCCGGCCGGTCCAGCCCCACGCGCAGGGAGCGCCAGCCCATGGCCGGATTCTCCTCCTCCGAGCGCGGGCTTTCAGGCAGCAGTTTGTCGCTGCCCAGATCCAGCGTGCGGAACAGCACCGGGCGATCGCCGGCCACATCCAGAACGCGGGCATAGATCGCGGTCTGCTCCGCCACGTCGGGCACGCAACCGCGGGCCATCATGGCGATTTCGGTGCGGAACAGTCCGATACCGGCCGCACCGGTGCTGGCGAGCTGGTCCAGCTCCAGCGCCAGGCCAGCATTCATCATCAGAGTGAAGGGCACGCCGTCCCGCGTGCGGCAGGGCGTATCGCGCAGCGTGGCCCAGGCGGCGCTACGCATGGCACGGGCCTCCATGCCGCGCTCATAGGCATCGCGCACGCTCGGGTCGGGGCGCAGGATCAGCGTGCCTTCGTCGGCGTCCAGAACCGCCTGGTCGCCCACCTCGGCGGCATCGATGGCGCCGCGCGCGCCGCCGGCGGCGGGAAGGCCGAGCGCGCGGGCTACGATGGCGGCGTGGCCGCCGGCACTCCCCTCCTCGATCACCACGCCGGCAATGCCGCGGGCGTGCCAATCCAGCAGTTGCGCGGGGCCAAGGCGTCGTACCAGCAGGATGGCACCGGCGGCGCCGCTGGGTACCACATCGCCGCCGTTCAGCGTGGTGAGCAGCCGACCGGCAAGATCCTCCAGATCGGCGAGGCGCTCACGCAGATACGGGTCCGCGATCTTGCGCATGCGGCTGCGGAAATCCTGCGCCACGCGATGCACGGCAGCTTCCGCCGTCAGGCCGCTGCGGATCACCTCGGCCACACGCTTCAGCCAGCCATCATCGGCGGCGACGGCACGCGTGGCTTCCAGAATGTCCTGCGGCGCCTGACCGCCATCCTGGCTCAGCGCCGGCCTCTGGGTCTCGATCAGGCTGTCCAACCCTTGGCGCATTACCCGCAGCGCGCTTTGCAGGCGCGCGAGCTCGGCGATGGGATCCTCGGCCAGCAGCCGCTCCGGCGCGAGAATCGCACCATGGAGTAGAACAGGACCGAGGACGATCCCCGGCGAGAGCATCGCCGCATCGAACTGGCGCGGCAAGCTGCCGACAAACCCCTCGCGCGGGTCGGTGCCCGCACTGGCTAGCATGTCCGTCAGCAGCATCGCGACGGTTTCCAGCAGCTCCACCTCCACATCGGTGTAATGCCGCGCCACCCGGTTCTGCACCGACAAAACCCCCAGCGTGCGGCCGCCGCGGCGAACAGGCACGGCAAGCATGGAGGCGAACACCTCCTCGCCGGTCTCGGGGCGATAGGCGAACGCGGGGTGGTTCTGCGCATCGGCCAGGTTCAGCAGCGTGCCGGTGGCGGCCACCAGGCCGATGATCCCCTCGCCGACGCGCAAACGCGTATGGCCGATGGCCTGGGGATTGAGGCCATGGGTAGCCCGCAGTTCCAGGATCTCGCCAGCCCGCAAGGCGTAGGCTGAACAGACCTCGGCCACCATTTCGCCGGCGACGATGGAGACGATGGCCTGCAAGCTGGCGCTTCCGCCGGCCATCATCGTGCGCAGGCGCGAGAGAAGGCGGCGGGCGGGGAGGACAGTGGGGGGCATCAGGGAGAAAGGTCTTCTTTTTTGAAAAAAAGAAGCAAAAAACTTTTGCTCATGAGGCGCGGGCTGTAAGGGCAGCCGTGGCCTGAGAGACGAGTTCTTCGATGACCATGGCGACAGGCTGCTCACTGCTCACCATGCCCACGGATTGGCCGGCCATGACCGAACCTGTGTCCACGTCGCCGTCGATCACGGCGCGGCGCAAGGCGCCTGCCCAGAAATGCTCGATCTGCAACTGCGCCGCCTCACGCGTCAGTTCACCTGCCTGAAAGGCCCGTAGCGCTTCGGACTGCGCCGCTAAAAACCGCTGCGTGCCCTCGTTCACCAGCCCACGCACCGGGATCACCGGGAAACGCGCATCGAGCTGGATGGAGGGAAGCGCGTCACGGGCATTGGCGCGGATGAAAGCGCGCTTGAAATTGGGGTGAGCTATGCTTTCGGCCGAGGCGGCGAAGCGTGTGCCGAGCTGTGCGCCGGCGGCACCCATCTCCAGATAGGCGAGAATCGCCTCGCCGCGGCCAAGGCCCCCGGCCACGAACACCGGCACATCGCGGATATGCGGCAGGATCTCCTGCGCGAGAACGGTGAGGGAGACTGGGCCGATATGACCGCCCGCTTCCGAACCCTCGATCACCAGCGCGTCGGCGCCGGATTTCACCAGGCGCTTGGCCAGCACCAGCGCCGGCGCGAAGCAGATCAGCTTCGCACCGCTATCCTTCACCGCGCGGACGGCTGGGCCCGGCGGCACGCCACCGGCCAGAACGACATGGCTGACGCCGGCGCGGATACACACCTGCACCAACTCATCCAGCTGCGGGTGCATGGTGATCAGGTTCACGCCAAACGGCGCCGACGTCAGCGCCTGGGTGGCGGCGATCTCGGCCTCCAGCAAGGCGGGGCCCATGGAGCCACAGGCAATCACGCCGAATCCGCCGGCGTTGGATATGGCGGCAACGAGGTTACGTTCGCTGACCCAGCTCATCGCCCCGCCCAGGATTGCCACGCGACTTCCCAGAAATGTGGTGCCGCGCGACCAGAGCGCATCCAGCCGCTGCCGGGCGGCAGGAACCACCGGGGTGGCCAGACCTGTATCTAGGATTCCGGTATCAGGCGGCATCGAGGCCGTAGGCGCTATGCAGGGCACGCACGGCAAGCTCGGTATACTCCTGCGCGATCAGCACGCTGACCTTGATCTCGCTGGTGGAAATCACCTGGATGTTGATCGAGCGCTCCGCCAGCGTGCGGAACATCGTATTGGCAATGCCGGCATGGCTGCGCATGCCCACACCGACGACGGAGATCTTGGCGACATCGCGGTCGGTCAGCAGGGTCGAAAAACCGATCTTGTCTCGCTCGCGCTCCAGGCAGTCTATCACCCGCGGCAGGTCGGCGCGGCCAATAGTAAAAGTCATGTCCGTGGTGCCCTCGGCTGAGATATTCTGAACGATCATGTCCACGTTCACATGGGCAGCGGAAAGCGGGCCGAATACGGCGGTGGCAATGCCCGGACGGTCCGGCACATGGCGCAGCGTCACTTTCGCCTCGTCGCGCGAATAGGCGATGCCGGTGACAATTTCCTTTTCCACGATCTCGTCCTCATCCACCAGGAGCGTGCCCTGGCCGTTATTGTCCGGATCCCCGAAGCTCGACAGCACTCTTACGCGCACACGGGACTTCATGGCGAGTTCGACGCTGCGGGTCTGTAAAACCTTGGCACCGACCGAGGCCAGTTCCAGCATTTCCTCGTAGGCAATCTTCTCCAGCCGCCGGGCGCGCGGCACCATGCGCGGATCAGTAGTGTAGACGCCGTCCACATCTGTATAGATGTCGCAGCGTTCGGCGCCGATGGCGGCTGCGAGCGCCACGGCCGAAGTATCGGAGCCGCCGCGGCCCAGCGTGGCGATCCGGTTGTCCGGCGCCAGGCCCTGGAAGCCGGCGACGACGGCGACCTGGCCGGATTGCATGCGGCTGATCAGGTCGGCGGCATCGATGGCCAGGATCCGGGCGGCACCGTGCGAATCGTCCGTACGCAGGGGGATCTGCCAGCCGGCCCAGGAGCGGGCCTCCACGCCGATGGCCTGCAGGGCGATGGCGAGAAGGCCGGTGGTGACCTGTTCGCCGGTGGCGACGACGGCATCGTATTCACGCGCGTCGTGCAGCGGCGACAGCGCCTGGCACCAGGCCACGAGCTGGTTGGTGGCGCCGGCCATGGCGGAGACGACGACAGCCACCTCGTCGCCGGCTTCCACCTGGCGTTTGACGCGGGCGGCGACATGTCTGATGCGGTCGAGATCGGCGACGGAGGTGCCGCCGAACTTCATCACGATGCGTGGCATGGGGGTCTCTGGGGTGAGCCGGGTGGTCTAATCGGGTCGGAGTGGTAGAACAATCGCCGGGTGGGGGAATCTGACATGCAGGGAGGAAGGAAGATGTTCTTTTTTGAAAAAAAGAACCAAAAAACTTTTATTCTCTTCGGTACGCGTGGTTCCCAGTGTGTCGGATCCAATAGACAAAAGTTTTTTGGTTCTTTTTTTCAAAAAAGAACATCTTCCTTCTGTTTCCAATGAGCACCGACGGTTCCGTTTCCGCAGAGGAAGTCGCGCGTTTCGATGCGTTGGCCCCGCGCTGGTGGGATGTGCGCGGGCCGATGCGGCCGCTGCATCAGATGAACACGTTGCGGGTCGGCTGGATATCGCGCCGGATCAAGGCGCAGTTCGGAGAAGGCGCTTGGCCAGTACTGGATGTGGGATGTGGCGGGGGCATCGCGACGGAGGCGTTAACGCGAGAGGGGTTCGCGATGCAGGGGATCGATGCGTCGGCGGAGGCCGTTGGCGTGGCGCGCGCTCATGCGGCGGAGAGTGGGCTGGAGATCGGCTATCGGATCGGGCTGGCGGAGGATCTGGCGGCCGATGGCGCACGGTTCGCGGCGGTGACGGCGCTGGAAATCATCGAGCATGTGCCGGACCAAGCGGAATTCCTGCGCACGCTGGCGCGGCTGATGCGGCCGGAGGGCTTGCTGTTCATCTCCACGCTCAACCGCACCATGCGATCCTTGGCGGTGGCCAAGGTGGGGGCGGAATACATCGCCCGCCTTTTGCCGGCGGGCACGCATGATTGGCGAAAATTCGTCAAACCGGAGGAGTTGGGGGCACTGGGGCGCGGTGCCGGCCTGCGCCTGACCGACGTGGCCGGCATGGTGTATGATCCTGCCTCCGGCACGTGGTCGGAAAGCCGCGACCTGTCGATCAACTACATCGCGGCGTTCATGGCGTAGGATGGGCTTTCGATCCCATCCTACGGGCAAGCATGGCGTGTCAGCGCAGCAGGGCGTGGGGCGTGTGGAAGATGTCGATTTGAATGGATGAGAGGGCACGCAGGGCGCGCGTCATCAGCAGGCCGGCATAGAGAGCGGGCGGCAGGATGTAGCCGACGGCCATGACGCCGGCACCGAGATCCGCGCCGCCGATCACCACGACCGTGAGCAGCGTGTAGTACAGGAACGCGGCAACAAAAGCGTTCCATGGGAGCGCTACCGCGTCGCGCAGGGTGTGCGCGAGCGAGAAGCGCGGGGTTGATGCGATGCTGGGCATGTCGGGCCTCGATTAAATGTCGCAATGCAACATAGGCCTGACGCAGGTGATGATAAGCTAGCTTATTGAACGTGAGCCATGCATCCAGCGCGTGGCTTGTAGAGACACCCCGCGTTGGCATCAGGTCTATTGGGGCTGGAGGTGGCGGCCACGCACGAGACAGTGGCAGGCGTAAGGCTGGTTAGATGAGTGCGGCGAGGGCAGGGTCTAGCCAGCCGACCAGGCCGAAGATAAGTCCCACCGCGCCGAGCAGCCCGCCGGCCAAGACCAGGAGCAGCGAGCCGGTGATCACTGAAGCGGTGGTGAGCACGATGCCGAGTTGCAGGGCGGAGGCTGCATCGTCGTAGGCCTCTAGGTGGAGATGGGCGGCGTCGCGCCTGGCTTCCAGGGCCTGCGCATGGGCGGCCAGCGCGGATTTGCCGGATTTGGGGTCGGATTCGAAGCGGGCTATGTCAGCGGTGAAGCGGGATTGCAGGGCGTCATGGTCGGCCTGGGAGACCGAGGGCAGAAGTGCGGCGATCTGAGCGAGGTCGCGGGTTTCGTTGGCGCGGGTAGATTTGGCCTGGTACTCGGCCCAGACGTCGGCGGCGGAAATGGCGGCGTCGGACATGGCTGTTTGCGCACGCTGAGCGCCTTGCTCGCAGAAGGCCAGACCAGCGGCGAGGATGGCGATGAGAAGGGCGCTGTGGCGGCGGCCCCCTTTGGCGGCTTCTTCGACGACTTCGTTGGATTCGCTCATAAAAACTCCAAGAAAGGCCAGGCGCTCTGTCCCTGGCCGCGTCGGGCGACAGCCTGGTTTTGCACGACGGGGCCGAAAGGCGCCATGCCCCGGGTTCCCCCACAGATCCGTAACCGTCGGGGATCGAAACAGATGGGGGTCTGGGGCCTCTAGGCCCCAGCTTGGGTCCAGGGGGCAGAGCCCCCTGGCCTTAACACCCGCAGAGCCTCCTCCACACTAACCCGCCCATCATACAGCGCCCGGCCCACAATCACCCCCGCCACCCCCCTGCCCTGGGTTCGCAGCTTCCGCAAATCCGCCACGCTGCCAACTCCGCCGCTGGCGATCACCGGCATCGCCACCGCATCCGCCAGCACCACCGTCTGCTCAATGTTGAGGCCTTGTAGCATACCATCGCGCGCGATGTCTGTGTAAATGATCGCCGCGACCCCCGCATCCTGAAAGCGATACGCCAGTTCCAGCACGCCGAGGGTGGAGGTATCCGCCCAGCCCTCGGTAGCGACGAAGCCATCCCGCGCATCGATCCCCACGGCAATCCGCCCCGGAAAGCTGCGGCAGGCCTGGTGCACCAGGATCGGGTTCTTCACCGCTGCACTGCCTAAGATGACGCGGGCGATGCCGGCGGCGAGCCACCGCTCGATGCCCGCCATGTCGCGTATGCCGCCGCCAAGCTGCACCGGCACGCGGGCGGTGGCCAGGATTGCCTCCACAGCCGCGCTATTGACGGCGCGGCCGGCGAACGCGCCGTTGAGATCCACCACATGAAGCCACTCGCAGCCCGCATCCTGAAATACGCGGGCCTGGCGGGCGGGGTCCTGCTCGTAGACCGTCGCCTCATCCATCTCGCCACGACGCAGGCGTACACAGGCGCCATCCTTGAGGTCTATGGCGGGATAAAGCGTGATGGCGGTCATGAAGGAAGGGTGTGGTCGCCGAAGCCTGGCGCTTCTGCCGCGCCTTTCCTGAGAGTTTTCATGTAGAAAAAGCCACGCACTGTCTGGCCGCGCACGCGGGCGTAATGCGGATGCACACCCCAGCGTTCATAGCCCAAGGATTCGTAAAGGGTGATCGCTGCCTCCTGGGTTTCGCGCACATCGAGGTTGAGCACGCGGTAGTTCAAAGCCCGTGCACGATCCTCCATCCGTAGCATCATCAGCCGGGCCAAGCCGTTGCCGCGGGCAAAAGGGGCGACAAAGGCATGCATGATGCTGGCGGCGAAGGATTGCGCCTCGTTGTTGCGGGGCTGGCGGACGAGCTGGGCGCACCCGGTGATCACCCCGTCCGCCCGGCCGACAAAGAGCTCGCGTTCCGGCACCAGCATGACGCCGCGGAAATACCGCTCCAGCGCCTGCTGGCCGGGCGGATTGACCCAGCCGAAACCGCCACCATCGAGGATGGCGGCGTTGGTGGCCTCGCACAAGGCACTGAGATCATCCTCATGCAGCTCGGTGACGCGTTCCACCTGCAGGCGCGGGGCCTGAATTTCGGTTCGCGCCGCAGCGCCGCTCACGCGGCCGCTCCGGCGGGTGTTGCAGGGCTCCAGCGGAGGAAATTGGCGAGTATCCGCAACCCGACCTCCTGACTCTTCTCGACATGGAACTGCGTGCCGGCCCGGGCACCGCGGGCCACGAGGGCGGGAACGCTGCCCCCGTAGGACGTGGTGGCGACCACATCGTTGGCATCGTAGCCCTGCAAGCCGTAGGAGTGAACAAAATACACGTGGGCGCCGGGCGAGATGCCATCCAGCAAGGGATGGACGCCGCTGGCGAAATCGAGCGCATTCCAGCCCATTTGTGGCAGGCGGAGCCCAGGGGCGGGCAACAGGGCGATATCGCCCGCGATCCAGCCGAAGCCTGGTGTGACGGCGTGCTCCAGGCCGCGCTGCGCCATCAACTGCATGCCGACGCAGATGCCGAGAAAGGGCGCGCCGCGCGCTTCGGCCGCGCCAAGCGACGCGGTGAGGCCGGGACTGGCAGCCAGGCCCCGGGCGCACGCGGCGAAAGCCCCCTGCCCCGGCAGCACGATCCGGTCGGCGCGGTCGACGGTGGCAGGGTCGGCGGTGATCTCGATCTGGGCCTCGATGGCATGATCGGCGGCGGCGCGGGCAAGCGCGCGCTCGACAGAGGCGAGGTTGCCGCTGCCGCTATCGACCACCGCGATGCGCATCAGGTCCCTGCACCGCCCAACGAGGCGAGACTGGTGTTGCCGGCGAGCCGCATGAAGGCCTCGTCCTGATCGGCACCACCGACCACGGGTCCAGGCGTGAAGCCGCGCAGGGAGAGGCTCCATCGGCGCAGATCATGGGCGAACACGCCCTGCAGGATGGCAAGGCCGAGCAGCGGGGCACCGGATCGAGTGAGCGCGCAAAGCAGGCTCGTGATGACAAGCGCCAGCAGGTTGAGCGACGCGGCGATCCAGGCGCGATGCACGGCCAGATAGAGGAAGCCGAACAGGAAAGCGCCCCAGGAGAAGCCTTCGCGCAGCAGCACGGGTGGCTCGCCCTGCCGTATGTGCGTGGTGAAGATTTTCACAGCGCCCCCTTGGTGGAGGGTATGCCCGCAACGCGTGGATCCAGTGCGACAGCCATGCGCAGGGCGCGCGCAGCGGCCTTGAAGCAGGCTTCGGCGACATGATGGGCGTTGGTGCCGGCGCGGCGCGTGATGTGCAGGGTGATCAGCGCGTGGCCGGCGAAGGCGCGGAAGAATTCCTCGAAGAGCTGCGTATCCATTGTACCAAGCATCGGCCGTTCGAAGCCCACGGTCCAGGCCAGGTGGGCGCGGCCGGAGATGTCGATGGCGGCCTCGGCGAGGGCTTCGTCCATGGGGATCAGGGCCTGGCCGAAGCGGGTGATGCCGCGCTTGTCGCCCAGCGCCTGGCGCAGCGCGCCGCCGAGAACGATGCCGACATCCTCCACGGTGTGGTGGGCATCGATGTGCAGGTCGCCGGTGGCGGCGACGGTGAGGTCGAAGCCGCCATGGCGGGCGAAGGCGGTGAGCATATGGTCGAAGAAGCCGATGCCGGTGGCGATGTCGGCGGTGCCGGTGCCGTCCAACGCCAGGGTGAGGCGTATGTCGGTCTCGGCGGTGGTGCGGGATAGGGTGGCGGCGCGGTCCATGGTCGATCCGTATAGGGGGGGTGGGATGGTGACGGAAGGGGAGACGGAAGATGTTCTTTTTTGAAAAAAAGAACCAAAAAACTTTTGCCTCTACGCCCTCACCGCTATCCGACACGCCAGCAACACGCGTAGCTGAATGACCAAAAGTTTTTTGGTTCTTTTTTTCAAAAAAGAACATCTTTCTTTCTTCTGGAGAGGTTTTTCCGTTGATCGCGTATCTCTGGGTCGCGCTGGGCAGCGCGCTGGGCGGCATGGCCCGCTATGGTTTCGCGTTGGCGGCCGGGCGGATGTGGGGGGATCGTTTTCCCTGGGGCACGATCGCGATCAACGTGCTGGGCAGTTTCGTGATCGGGTTTTTCGGGGCTTTGACGATGGCGGGCGGGGCGCTGCCCGCGAGCGCCAATCTGCGCGTGTTCGTGATGGTGGGGATTTGCGGCGGGTTCACGACGTTCTCGTCGTTCAGTTTGCAAACATTCAGCCTGGCGCGGGATGGCAGCTGGTTTGGGGCCGCCGGGAACGTGGTGCTTTCCGTGGTGCTGTGCCTGGCGGCGGTGACGGCGGGGAGTGTGGCGGCGGAGCGGCTGGGGGGCGCGCGCCGGCAGGCATCCGTGATGGCGCCGGGGGTGTTGGCTATTCTCGACCGCACGGAGACGGCGCGGCCCGTTCTGGCGGCCGCCGCACTGGCGGCGGCTCGGCTTGGGGATGCGCGCGTGGAGGTATTGCATTTGCGGCATGAGGGGTTGGGAGATTTCATGCCGACCGAGGATGTGATGACGCGCGGGCGGCAGGCGGAGATCGATGGGGTGGCGGCGCGTAAATCCGACGAGATGCGGGCGATGTTCGAGGATTGGCGGGTTGGGTCCGGCATTGGCGTATGGCGGGAGATTGTGGGGGATACGGCGAGTGTGGTGTCAGCGGAGGCGGACGGCGCCGATCTGGTGGTGATCGGGCATCCGGCCGGGCGGGATCAAGGGGACGGGTGGGCGGCGCTGCATGCGTCGCTGTTGACGGCGGGACGAGCGACGCTGCTGGTGCCGGAGGTGATGCCGGCTTCGCTGGGACAGCACGTGGCCGTGGCGTGGAAGCCGAGCGCGGCGGCGGAGCGCGCCGTGGCGGGAGTGTGGCGGCTTTTGGCGGGGGCGGAGCATGTGACGGTGCTGATAGAAACGCAGGATGCGGGCGCGGGAGTGGAGCCGTTTGCGCGGGTGGCGGATTTACGGAACGCAGGGGTTGGGGTTGATGTGCATCGATTTGCGGCGGCTGGACGGCGGACTGGGGATGCGCTGGTGGCGGAGGCGCATGCGGTGGGGGCAGATGTATTGGTGATGGGGGCGTATAGCCGGGGACACGTGACAGAGTTCGTATGGGGCGGGGCGACGCGGGAGGTATTGGCTGCGGCTGATTTACCTGTGGTGATGCGGTGTTGAGCCTGTAAGATGCGGTTTGTAGCCGGCATGGATCGCTTGTTTCACCTATGAACTTCGCGCCGATGGTCGACGCGAAGTACCAGAACGATGAGTTCCTCGTCGCGAAGAGCGTAGACCACCCGCCAGTGCCCGACGCGAAGACGATAATGGCCGTCCGTCATGGCTTTGACACCCGCACTGTCGCGTGGCGCCGCGGCCAGCCGGAGAAGGGCAGATTAAATTCGGCTGCGTATCGGTGTCTCAAGCGCCTCAATCTGCCGCTACGCGCTTGGACGGAACGTGAGCCGCCAGGTCATGCAGCATAGTCCGCATACACCTTATGGCTGGCATACCCCCTCTGTGACCATGACGCGGTAGCCGGCGCCGTGCAGGCGATGCGCGGCGGAGGTTATGCCGGGTGCGGATTTGCCGGTTTTGATGCCATGTTGAGGAAGAAAGAAGTGTTCTTTTTTGAAAAAAAGAACCAAAAAACTTTTGACCATGGCGTACGCTTCCGGGGAGTTCGCCATGATTTTCCGTGTTTGGCCCTGAGCTACCGCCGCGGGCCGCGCATCAGGCCAATTTCTGCGAATAGGGCTGGCCCCAGCCTGCCGGGCTGATTCACCGTTCTGCGTTGAGCCGGAGGCCGGCCCCCTCGGCCGCGGCGCCTCAGCAGGGACTGAAGCCTGCGGTGAGAATCACGCGGTAGTCAGCACCCTTGAAGCGGTGGGTGCGGGCGGCGTGGTAAGCGGGGCTTTCATACCAGGCGCGGGCGGTGGCAATGTCGGGGAAGGGCAGGACGACGACGCCATCCCCCTCGGAATGCTCCAGGAGATGCGCGGCGCCGCAGACGGCGCGCGCACACGAGGTACGCAGGTCGGCGGCAGCGCGATCGTTGGGGCTTTTGCGGATGAAAATCACGTAGGCGGGCGTCGGACCCGGTGCAAAATTCGTCAGCAACTCCACAAGGTGGCTGGTTTCACATCCTTCGGGGCCAGGCGCGTCACTCGGCACCGCATGATCTAGGGTGGACATCCTACATTGCCCCCGACTGCGAGTAGGTTTTTCCGCCTGTCGTGTAGGTGACGGCCCAACTATCGCCCTTGGCGGCATGCGTGGTGCCGTTGCCGTCCATCTGGGCGGCGAACTTCCAACTGCCGGCATACAGCGTTTGTCCCGCAGCCAGGGTAAACGTGTAGACGATGTTCGTGCCGCTGACGTGGCTTTCGCTGATCTGCGAACCGATCGTTTCGTACATGCCGCCGTATGTTACGTTTGCCGCAGGCACCGTGACGGTGAGTGTCAGGGCCGTGATCGAGCTTGTGGTGGTGAGGTTAACATCGTCCTCGTCGAACCATGGCCCATTGGTGAAAGCGACACCGGTGAAGCTGGCCGGGCCCACGCCGGATGCGGCGGCGGTTATGGTGAGCGGCAGGCTGGCCGACGCGCTGAGGCTGCCGCTGGTGCCCGTGATGCTCACGGTGCTGGCGCCGGCGGCCGCGGTGCCGGCAGCCGCGAGGGTCAGCGTGCTTGTGCCCGTTGTCGAGGCGGGGGAGAAGCTCGCGGTGACCCCGGCCGGCATCCCGGCTGCCGCCAGCGAGACCGTTCCGGTGAAGCCCCCCGCCCCCGTCACGGTAATGGTGCTCGTCGATTTGGAGCCTTCCGTCACCGAGAGGCTCGCCGGATTGGCGGCAAGCGTGAAGCTCGGCTTTGGCGCGGCGCTGACCACAAGCGAGACCGTGGTGGTGGCAGTCAGCGTGCCGCTTGTTCCGGTGATGGTCATGGCGCTGCTGCCGATGGCGGCCGTGGCTGCGGCGGTGAAGGTCAGCGTGGTGCTGCCCGTAGACGTGGCTGGGCTGAACGCGGCGGTGACGCCGCTGGGAAGGCTGCCGATCTTGAAGGCGACACTGCCGGTGAAGCCGCCCGCGGGTGCAACCGTGATCTGCGTGCTTCCGCTGGCGCCCTGCACCAGGGGAAGCTGGGTGGGGCTCGCATTCAAGCTGAAGGACGGGGTGGCAGCTGCCTTCGGCGTGAGAACCAACGTGGTGATGGAGTAGGGCGCGGCGGAGACCGAGAAACCAGTGCCTAGACCGCTGATGGCGGCGGTGGTAATCGTGCTGCTAGCCTCCCCGTAGGAATAGGCAGTGCCGGTGCTGGCTGGGCTAAAGCCCGAAATGTCGACCGTTGCGGTGGTGGTGTTGGCTGGATCCTTATTGATGAGCATTACCGCCAAATTGCCGTTGGCCTGGCGCACCGCATGCGCGGCGAGCAGGGCGTTGCTGGAGGTGGTGCTGACCAGCGTGTCGCCCGGTCTGCCCAGGGCTTTCAGCATCTGGATGCCATAATAGGTGGGTAGCGGCGTGTCGGCCGCAGGTTCGCCGGCATCGCCGCTGGAAAGGATGCCGTAATCGCCGACCGTGGCACTGCCGTACAGGCTCGATGAGTCGTTGCCGTTGGTGGCGCCGTTGAACAGATCCCAAATGTCCACACTGGTCACGCCGTTTTCCAGCCAGGTCGTCATGGTGTCGGCGATGAACATGGCGTTCACCAGGCTGAGCGTCTGTTTGCCCGGATCGGAGGACACCGAATTGGTTTCGGTCACCAGGATCTGGATGTTGCCGGCATTGCTGCCGCCATATTGCTTGATGAGAGTCTTGAGAGAAGCCACCATGCTGGCAATGCCCGGCGTACCCCCGATGCCGGATCGCGGGGCGGCAAGCAGGCCCGCGTCTGTTTCACTGCCGGGATTTTGCGGATACCAGTGCACGATCACGAAATCGATCACGGTGCCGCATTTGGCCAGAACATTGCTGTTCCAGTCCGGCGACACCCCATCCGGCCAGTTGCCGGGGGCGGCCAGAACGGCGCCGATCTTGATGGTGGGATCTACGGCTTTCATCGCCGGCGCGAATTGCGCCACGTTGGTGCCGTAGGTTGCGGGATCATGCGCGCTGTGCAGATCGGTTTCCCAGGCGCCGCCATATTCGCCGTTGCCGTAAACCTCGTTGCCAATCTCCCAGTATTTCACCCCGTAGGATTTCGTCACGTTGGCATATTGTACCCAGGCCGCGGCGGCGGCCGGCGTGTTGCCGCCGTTGCCGGCCGCGTTCGATCCGTAATTGACCGTGATGATCGGCGTGGCACCAGATGATTTCGCCACAGCCATGAACGCATCGAAGGTGTTGGCGGGATTGGCCCAGCCGCTCTGACCAGGAACGATGCTGTCGGTTTGCCAGTTGTAGATGTCGGATGTTGATCCGCCTGGATACCGCATTGCCGTGAAACCCGCGCCAGCCACCAGGCCAGGCACGGAGGCGTCGAGGAGATGAGTATCCCATACGGCGGTGTTTACGCCCAGGCCGGTAGCCGGAATGGTGGCAAGGCTCGTGCCAACCGAAACGGTGACACTGGCGCTGGTGGTGGCCGCAGCTGGTTGCCCCAGGGAGGCGAGAATGATGGGTGCCGCCACAAGCCACGCGCGAATCGAATGGTCTAACAATTCAGATTCCCCTCACATCCTATGGATGTAGTAGGGTTCCGGCGACAATCACGCCAGGATTAAAATTCGATAAATACGCTTATTAATGAGACGTACTGAAATAAGCTGAGGGAAATGACTGACTTAGCGTTAATTTTTGAAACTCGGTCAGAAAAAAGTTTTATTCCTGGGATTGGCTCTTACGGCGCGGGGTTGATGCCCTCAGTGAGGATCACACGATAGTCGGCGCCTTTGAGGCGATGGGCGCGGGCCGCCTGATAGGCGGGGCTGTCGTACCAGGCCCGTGCGGCTTCCATGTCAGGAAAGGCAAGGATGACGACTCCGCCGGCGGGCGGCCCCTCCAGGGTCTCGGTGGCGCCATAAAAGGCGAGCGGCGTGACGGGATGGTCCCCGCGCGCCGCGCGGGCGGCAGAGGCGTAAAGCGTCATTTCCGACTGGTCGGTGATGCGCTCGCGGATGAAAATGACGTAGGCAGGCATGCGGGCTCCTGTGACATGCGGGCAAGCGGCTGGGTTGCAGGCGCCATCATGGCGCGTAAGGGCCTAAGGCATTCCGCTGGTCCACCCTACACCGCCGATGACTTTGGCGTGGCCGCACTTGATTGGATAGGCAGTGATTGGGCGAGAGCGACGCCTTTGCGCATCACCGAAGGGAGGGCTTCGTCATCGAGGGTGAGGGCGTTTCGCAGGAAACCCTCGGCCGTGATGACAGGAACGCGGGCGGTAAAGACATCGAGATGGAGCTCGAAATGAGTGAAGACATGGCGCACCTGGCCGGCGCGGCGCCAGGGGGCCGGCATGGGCGCGTGGGCTAGCGGCTCAGCCAAGGGGGCGGGCAGCCAGTCAGTGCCGGGAAGTTCCGTCATGCCGCCGAGCAGACCTTTGGGGGGCCGTCGGCGCAGCAGGACCCGGTTTTGCGAATCGGTCAGCCAGAACAGCGCGCCGTGGCGCGTAGGCCGGGCGGGCTTGGCGGCACGGGCGGGGAAATTCTCCGGGTTGCCGGCGCGCCGGGCGGCGCAGATGGCGGCGAGCGGGCAGATACCGCAAGCGGGGGTGCGGGTGCAGATAGTAGCGCCGAGATCAAACAGGGCCTGCGCGAAATCCGAGGCCCGGGCGCGGGAATCGGGATGGGCGCCAAACCGGTCGGCGGCAGCGGCGAGCGCGGGCTTGGCCGCGGGCAAGGGCGTGGCGATGGCGAAGAGGCGGGCGGCGATGCGCTCCACATTGCCGTCCACGGGCACGACAGGAACGCCGAAGGCAATGGCGGCGACAGCGCGGGCCGTATAGGGCCCGATCCCGGGCAGCGTCAGGAGAGCCTCGACAGTATCGGGAAACTGGCCGCCAAGTGCTGCCACGGCTTTCGCACAGGCATGCAGGTTGCGGGCACGGGCGTAATAACCCAAGCCTGCCCAGGCGGACATGACGGTTTCGGCAGGTGCGGCGGCCAGGGTATATACATCCGGGAACCGGGCGAGGAAACGCTGGTAGTAAGGTATCACGGCGGCCACCGTCGTCTGCTGCAGCATGATCTCGCTGAGCCACACCTGGTAGGGATCGGCCGCCTCGCCAGGCAGGGCGCGCCAGGGCATGGTACGGCGATGGCGATCATACCAGGCTAGCAGGTCGGCCGGTCCGGTGGCGTGATCGGGCATCGTGGGGAGGGTGCATGGCCAAAGACACGCTGCGAGGCAAGACTGGTTCAGACACGCACAGCGATGAAGCGTTCGAGCGCCGCAGCTTTGTCACGCGTGGGATCGCGGAACTGGTGCCGGTCCTTACACGGGCGGCATACAAGAAAAAATCGCCCGCCGGGGCGCTGCTGATGTCTGATTGGGCCAGCATCGTGGGGCCGAGGCTGGCGGAGGAGACGGAACCCAGGCGGCTCTCCGGTACGCAACTGACGATCGCCTGCTCGGGGCCTATGGCGATCGAGTTGCAGCATCTGTCCGGCACGCTGATCGAGCGGATCAATACCCACGCTGGCCGGCCTCTCGTGGAACGGCTGCGGTTCGTGCAGGCGCCGGTAACAGCGCCGCGCCTGGCGGTGGCGCGGCAGGCGGTTTCGCCGGAGCCGGTGGCGGGAATCGAGCCGGGCGCGCTGAATGATGCGTTGGCGAGGTTGAGGGCGGCGATGAGGGCTAATAAGTAAGTGTTCTTTTTTGAAAAAAAGAACCAAAAAACTTTTGTTCGTTCAGATACGCGTTGAGCCTGCTGTGTCGGGTCGTTGGGAAGGCCAACAGGTAAAAGTTTTTTGGTTCTTTTTTTCAAAAAAGAACACTTTCTTGGCCTTTTCTACCAACTTTCAGCCGAATTATCCACGCCCATTCTCACGCAGCCGTTGGCACGTCGGCTGCTGACTAAAGGCATCGTACTTCTTGAGAGGTGGCCCATGCCGATACGCCCCCTGCCCTTCCTGCTGGCTGTTCTGAAGGTGGCGGGCTGCGTGCAGAAGGATGTCAGCGGCATGGGCAGCGTGACGATCGGGGAGTAAGGCGCCATGCTTTCACTTCGCCGTTGCGCATGCGGATCGAGCGGCGTGCCGGATTGACGCACGGCGCGGATGCGCGCCAGCTTCATCTCGTCTTGGGGGGTAAGCTGGCCGTGTCATTGCGTTACAATCTTCACAATCTTCTGGGGGCCGCGCTTGGCGGCCTGACGGCGCTTGCGACTGTGCCGGCGATGGCGGGGCCCCTGGTGGCGGGGTCCGGCAACGAGGCGGTGATCGAGCCAAACGTCACGGTGCCGGACGAGACACCGTGCGTGGTGCCGTTGCTGACCCGGGCGACGTTCGGTGCCAACGCCGTTTCCTATAGCTACACACCGCCCGCCGCCTGCCCCGGCCCGTGGGCAAAGGTGGTGCTGGTGATGGCCATCTCGCTGAACAAAGGGGTGCAGTATGACCGCAGCGGCGAGCTGTTCATGGGTGGCATCCCCCTATGGTTCGGCACCACGGCGGAGCCCCGTGCGACGCTGGCGCCGAGTTGGACGTTTCAGAAGGACGTGACCGATTACACGGCGGTGTTCGCAACGCCGCAGAGCGGATTTCTGCAGATCGCGAATTACCAGAGCAACATCTATCCGAGCACGATTACCGCCGCGGCCACGCTGAAATTCTATCCGCCCACGGCCAGCGCGCCGGCGCCGGTAACGGCGGATGTGGTGATCCCGCTGCCGTCTGGCGGGGGCATCGCGACGCTGAACAACGGCAGTTCCACCTTCGGAAACACGCTGAGCCTGCCGACGAATATTCTTCAGGCGACGCTCGATTTGTATCTGCAGGGCCAATCTGGCGACGAATTCTGGTATACTTGCGTGCCAAATTCCCTGGCCGATGAGCTGGAGAGCTGCGGCGGCGGTGCGCTGCGCGAGGGCGAAATCACCGTGGATGGCACGCCCGCCGGCGTGGCGCCGGTATATCCGTGGATTTTCACCGGCGGCATCGATCCATTCCTGTGGCAGCCGATCCCGGGCGTACAGACATTCGATTTCACACCGTTCCACGCCGATCTTTCGCCGTTCGCGGGGTTGCTGAGCAACGGCCAGCCGCACAGGATTGGGGCGTCCGTTTATGGCGATAACGGGTATTTTTCGGCGACGGGCGCGTTGCGGCTGTTTCTGGATCATGGCGCGAGCACGGTGACCGGCGCGGTGACGGCGAACACGCTGGCGGCCTCACCCACCGTTACAACAATGCCGAATTTGACCACGAGTTCCACTGGCGTGGTAACCGGCACGTTGCGCACCAGCGATAGAAGAAGCTTCACCATCCAGGGCTACGTTGTAGGTGCCGCGGGAAAAACGGTGAACACGTTGCAGCAGGTTTCCACGTTCTCGAACACGCAAAGCTTTCATATAACCGAAACCAAGTATGTGCAGAACATCGTGCAAACCACCGACATCACGATCACCACGAAATCGGCCAATGCCGGCACGACGACATCGGCGATCGAGACGCTGCATTATCCGCTGACCGTGGACATCACGGAGCTGTTTCCGGCCAATGGTACCGTGACGCAGATCACCAGCATCAACCAGCAATTCCTGGAGAGCACGGTGCACGAGCTGAATGGCACGCCGAGCGGCCAAGGCGCGCTGAGCAACGCGATCCTGAGCACGGACACACTTTATCTGACGCCGGAGTATGAGATCAGCGGCAATAGCGCCCAGAGCGAGACGGCCACCTATCTGCGCACCGGGTCCGGCCTGCCCTGCGTGAAGCGAGTTGTGGGATCCACCTTCAATGTGATCAGCAGCGTCAAGACGGGCTGCTGACGGAATTGTAGCCGCGTAGCCCGCATGCCATGCGGGCCCGCCCGGCCGGGCGGGCCCGTATGGCATCGGGGCCACGGCGCCTGATTGACGGGCAATTGTGCCCACCGCCGGTTGCGGCTGGCGCAGGTGTCGGCTAGGCACTCACCATGACACCCCACACGAGCGGCCGCGCGCGGCAGCCGGACGGCGGCCAATGATCGGCAATTGGCGGATCACCGTCATTCTCCCGGCGTATAATGCGGGGAAGACCCTCGCCAGGACATACGCCGATATTCCGCACGACATTGTCGATGATGTGATCCTGACCGACGACGCAAGCCGTGACGACACGGTGGAGATTGCCGCGAAGCTGGGGCTTTATACGATACGCCACCCGCGCAATCGCGGTTACGGCGGCAATCAGAAAACATGCTACGCGGCGGCGCTCAACCGCGGTGCCGATATCGTCATCATGCTGCACCCCGACTATCAATATACCCCAAAGCTGGTGCCGGCGCTGGCTGCGATGCTGGTCTCTGGACATTACGACGTTGTTCTGGCCTCGCGAATTCTCGGTGGCGGCGCGCTGAGGGGGGGAATGCCGCGCTATAAATACGCGGCCAACCGCGCCCTGACCTTCATGCAGAATCTGCTGATGGGCGAGAAGCTTTCGGAATATCACAGCGGCTACCGGGGCTGGACGCGTCAGGTGCTGGAGCAGTTGCCGCTGGACCGGTGCTCAGACGATTTCGTGTTCGATAACCAGATGCTGTCGCTGGCCCTGCACCGCGGCTTCAGGATCGGGGAAATTTCCTGCCCTACCAAATATTTCCCCGAAGGGTCCTCGATCAATCTGCGGCGCAGCATTGCCTATGGCATCGGGGTGCTGAGCGTATCGTTGCAATATCGCCTGCATCGCGCGGGGCTGTACCGCACCCAATTGTTCGACGACCTGCCCCCGATTGGCGCCCACATGGCCAAGCCCGCGCTCTAATGCCGCGGTGCCCACTGGAGTTGCGGGCTCGTCCTGTACTGGTTTGGGCATGGGTCGCATCCTGGCAGGCGCGCAAACCATGGTACTGGCTGACACTGAGGCTCTCCGCCCCAAGACAGCGCCGGGTCACGGCCGGGGCGCTGGCCCTGTTCGCCCTGCTGGTGTGCGTGCGCATGCCTCAGATCATCCTCAAGGGCCGGTTCTGGGCCGAGGAAGGCCAGGTGTTCTTTGCGAATGCCTGGAACATGCCGCCAGGCCAGGCGCTGCTGAACTCCTATGGCGGCTATTTGAACCTTATCGCCAATGCCGCGACCCTAGCGGCTCGGTGGGTGCTGCCGCTGCGGCTGGCGCCATATATGACCATCACCGTCTCTGTGCTGGTGCAGCTCTGCGCGCCGCTGCTGCTGATGTTGGCACGGGACCGGTGGCTGCAGCCCGTGGCGGTGCGGTTGGCGGGCGTGCTGCTGCTGTTACTGGTGCCCAGCACGGGGGAGATCTGGCTGCAAACGCTGCATTGCCAGTTCCAACTGCTGTTGTGCTGCGGGATTATTCTGGGTCTGGATGTGGCAAAGGGGCGCGGCGCATGGCTGCGCACCGGGGTGCTGGTGCTGGCGCCACTCTGCGGGCCGGTAGTGATCGCCCTGGTGCCGCTTTTCGTGGCGCGTGCGGTGATCGATGGGTCGCGGGCGCGTCTGCTTCAGGGGGTGGCGTTGGCGGGGGGAGCCGCGATCCAGCTGGGGGTGTTTTTTCATCCCCAGGCCATTCCGGATCGCGGCTACACGCTGGACCCTGCGACGTTGCTGAACGTGTTCGCGGTGCGTCACGTCGTTATGCCGTTTCTGGGGCCGGGCGCCGCGCTGGAACTGGGGCGAGCGTTGAGGATGCAGATGCTGGCGGGCAAGGTTCCGCTGATAGCGGTGGTGCTGCCGGCTGTGGTTTTCGGACCGGCGGTGGCGGCCATGCTATGGCCTGGGCGCCCGCGGGCGGCGCTATGGCTGATGGCGGCGGGACTGGTTGCGGCATGCGCGAGCTATTTTGGCGCGCGGGGTGGTGCTGCGACGCTGATCAGCGTGTACGCCGGCGAGCGCTACACTTTTGCGCCGCAGGCCCTTTTTGCGCTGTCGGTTCTGGCGTTGGCGGCGACGTCGTGCCGGTTGGTATCGTTGGCCGCATGGGCCGCCGTGGCGTGGTTGCTGACCGTGGGCGTGCCTGGGTATTTTCACCCGGTGCCCAATACGCAAGATGGTCCCTCGTGGCGCGCCGAGGTCGCCATCTGGAAGGCCGATCCGGCTTACCGGCTATTTCTCTGGCCGCCCAACTGGCGCGCCCAACTGAACCCGCAGAAGTAAAAGTTTTTTGCTTCTTTTTTTCAAAAAAGAAGCGCTTTCTTTCTCATCTCCCGCCCAGCGCCATTTGCGCAGAGGAACGCCTGCCGTCAAAACTTGGCCGAAACGGTCAGCGAGCCGAAGTTGAACAGGCCGGATTTCTGGCCATGGAATTCCTGTGTCTGCCAGGTTTGCGTATAGCTGACGCGCAGGCCGAACGCGAGGACGGCCAGACCGCCTTCCAGTTCGCCGACATCCCACAGGTGATCAACGCGCCGGGAATCGATGCGGAAGGTGCTGCCATCGAGGGTCACGTCGTAGCCGACGGCCTGGCCGTCCACGCCGCCGAACGCATACCAGGCGAAGGGTCGGGTGGCGGTGTAAGCATCCGATCCGCTGAGGCCTGGCTCGATGCGGGCGGGGCCGAAATCGCTACCCAGCCCCTGCCCTATCCGCACTTCGCTGCCGAGCTGAGCGTAATCGCGCACATCGCCCACCGCGGCGGTGGCGGAGGGCAGCAAATCGGCCTCGATGCCACCGATCTCCGCGAACGGCAGGCGCCAGGTGCGCTGGCCGAGGATCTGGAAGGCGGGCTGATCCGGAAGCTGATAGTGCCAGCCGCGGTTGGGCGTGTCGCCGATGATGGAATGAAAGCCATTCTGCACCTGCTCGCCGAGCGCGGAGGGGCCGACGACGCCGAGGCTGACGGCGATCAGGTCGCGCGTCCATGACGTATCGTGGATCAGGCCGAAATTGGCGAGCAGCACGCCGGCATAGGGGCGGTCGCCTGGGGGGGGCGGATCGAGCTGGGTGGCGCGCGGGGTGAAGAGACTTTGTTCGATGTCGATGGAAAGGCGCGTGGTGCCATCACCCCAGATATTACGGCCGAGTTGGGCGACGGGGGCGACCACATCCTGGCCGGAGGTCCAGCCGAGGCGCAGGCCGCTGGTGTAATACTGGTCGGACGTGCCCTGGAGCGTGGAGACGGCGTCGTTCTCCACCTGGATGGTGACGATGCTGGCGGTGTCGGGCGGGGGGTCTGCCAGAGCTGGGCCGGCGGAAAGCGCCGTCAGGGCGAGGGAGAAGCACCAAGGGCGGCGTGGCATGGGGGCGTTCCAATCGGTTGGGTCGGGGGCGGGTGGAGTCGCAGAGGGGGCGTGGGCGCGGTAGGATGGTGGCAAGATGCACGGCACGGGGAGAGGATCAATGGGGGTGGACGTGAAGCTAGCGGTAGAGCAGACGGCCCTTGGCCGGCTGACGAACGTATTCGTGTATATGTTCGAGCGGTTGCTGCCGGATCCGTTCGTATTCGCGATCGTGCTGAGCTTGGCTACCGCCGCGCTCGCTCTGGGCCTGGCGCCACACGGCGCGCCGGCGGAGGTACTCACGGCGTGGTATAACGGGCTGTTCCAAATCTTTCCGTTCGCATTCCAGATGGTGCTGGTGCTGGTGACGGGATATGCGCTGAGCACCTCGCGCCCCGTGGCGGCAGGATTGAGGGCGCTGGCCACCCTGCCCGGCTCTGCCCCCCAGGCGGTGGCGATGGCGGTTGTGGTGGGGATGGCGGCGAACCTGCTGAACTGGGGGTTTGGCCTGGTGGTATCGGCGCTGTTCGCGCGCGAATTGGCCAAGCGCCATGTATTGGATTTCGCCTGGCTGATGGCGGCGGCTTATGCCGGATTTTTGATGTTTCCACCGGGGCTTTCCAGCTCCATCGCGCTGGCGGAAGCAACACCCGGATCCGCCCTGAACATCAGCCAGAAGATCACCGGGCAAGTCGTGCCGCTAGGCGATACGCTGCTCACATGGTGGAACATTCTGCCGGTGGTGGTGCTGATTGTGGTGCTGCCGCTGCTGTTCATGCGCATGGCGCCCGCAGCGGCCGATTCGGTGCCGGCCGACCGGGTGCGGCTGGACGCGGAGGATCGGGCAGTCGTGCCGCGCGTGCATGTGCCGGGGCTGGCGGGGCTGCTGGATAGGGCGGTGGTGCTGAACCTGGCGCTGGTGGCGGCCGCGGCCGCGTATTTCGGGCGGGCGCTGTGGCTGGGCAGCTTTCACCTGGATATCAATTCGCTGATCCTGATCTTCCTGGCGGCCGGGCTTGCCCTGCACTGGCGGCCCGTGGCGTATGTGGACGCGGTACAGGCCGCGGCCCGGGTGACGGGACCGCTGCTGCTGCAATACCCGCTCTATGGCGGGATCATGGGCATCATGACAGCGACGGGCCTGGCCGGGGTGATCGCGCGCGCGTTCGTGGCCGTTTCCACACCGCATACGCTGCCGTTCTGGGGGTTCGTCTCCTCCATCGTGATCAGCCTGTTCGTGCCCAGCGGCGGCGGCCACTGGGCCGTTCAGGGGCCCTTCATTGTGCCGGCCGCGGCCGCGCTGCATGTGGGGCAGGGGATTGCCGCCATGTCGGTGGCGTATGGCGAAGGGGTGGCCAACATGATCCAGCCGTTCTGGGCGCTGCCATTGCTGGCGATCGCGGGCATCGGGATGCGGCGAGTGATGGGATTTTCGGTGGTGAGTTTTTTTGTGTCGCTGGTGGTGTTTGGGGGGGTGATGCTGGCGGCGGGGTAGAGAAGAAAGAAAATGTTCTTTTTTGAAAAAAAAGAACCAAAAAACTTTTGCTTATTCAATTACTTGGAGTTCGGGCGTATCGGATGGCTTGAGAGGGTGCAAGAGTAAAAGTTTTTTGGTTCTTTTTTTCAAAAAAGAACATCTTGTTTCCTTTCTTCTCTCGCCTGAGAAGTGCTTCACAAGGATGGGTGGCCGAGTGGTTTAAGGCAGCGGTCTTGAAAACCGCCGAGGGTGCAAGCCCTCCGTGAGTTCGAATCTCACCCCATCCGCCACTTCAGTCCCTGAGTGGGCACTGAATTGACGCCATTTTTTCCAGTTAGTACCTGTAGCAGCCGGGACTTCGATCCCATAATGCGGACCTCGCCATCCGAGACTTCCACGCGCTGGGCGAGCGCGCGAAGATGGTCGCGGCGATAACCACCCCCTTCAAGGCGGATATGCCGCCGCGCGGTTTCGGCGAAGGTGCGCACCATCTGCGGGGTAACGGCCTTGCTGCCGGAGTTTTCAAGCATGGTCTGGGCGCGCTCGGCATCCGCCTTCGCTTGATCGCGGATGGCCTTCAGGCCGTCGATACGGTCCTTGAGCGCCGGGTCGTGCAGGTCGGCGACGCCCGCCTCGATGGCGTCGTAGAGGCGCTTGAGGCGTGCTTCGGATTCCGCCGCGCGTCGGTTCAGTTCGCCAATGTGCTCATGCTGGCGCTCGGATCGCTCCTGCCGCCGGTCGAGCACGGTGGCGAGGATCGTTTCCAGCCTCTCGGGCTGGAGGAGACGGTCTTCGAGATGGCTGGCGACAAGATCGTCCAGCTTGTCCATCGGCACAGCCATACCTTCGCAGGCTGTAGGCCCCTGCCGGGCTTTCATCGAACAGGCGTAATAACGATAGCGCCCGCCCTTGCCGGTGCGAATGGTCATGGCGCCGCCGCACTTGGCGCAGTGGATCAGGCCGGTGAGCATCGTCGGGCCGCTAATGACGGCGGACGGCGTCACCGTGGGATGTCGGGCCTTGAGCAGCGCCTGCACCGCGTCGAAGGTCTCGCGGTCGATTAGCGGCGGGACGGGCACGACCACGATCTCGCTGACGGGTTTCAGCTCTTTGGACTTGGCCCGCTTGTTGAACTCATGCTCGCCCATATAGGTACGGCGGGTCAGGATGCGGTGGACTTGGCCGATGCCCCAACGGCCGCCGTCGCGCGTGAAGATACGGTTGCGGTTCAGGTGGCTGACGATGTTCTTGACGCCCATCTGGCCCTTGGCGCCGTCGCCGTGGAGCGCGAGCCGGTAGATCAGGCGCACCGTCTCAGCGTGGAGCGGGTCTATCTCCAGCTTCTTCTTGACCTTGGCGCCGCGTTGCTCGGCCGCGACGACACGGTAGCCGATGGGCGGCAGCGAACCGTTCCAAAAACCCTGCCGGGCGTTTTCTTTCAAGGCGCGAATGACGTGCTTGGCGTTCTCCTTGGACTGATACTCGTCGAACAGTGCCATGATCTGCCGCATCATGACGTGCATCGGATCGTCGCCCATCTCCTGGGTAATGGAGACGAGCTTCACCCCGTTCTTGGCGAGCTTCCTGACGTAGAACTCCAGCTCGAAGTGATCGCGGAAGAACCGGCTGAACGAATGGACGATCACCACGTCGAACGGCGCGGGCTTCGACGTGCCCGCCTCGATCATGCGCTGGAACTCGGGGCGCCGGTCATTGGTGGCCGATGCGCCCGGCTCCACATAGGTCTCGACGAGTTGGTAGCCACGTGACGCGCAATAGGCTTCGCCCTGGCGCTTCTGATCGGGGATGGAGACATCATGCTCGGCCTGCCGCGCCGTGGAGACGCGCAAGTAGAGGGCGGCGCGTAACGGCACGGTCATGGCGTATGTCTCCCTGTCACATCATCGGCACGACCCGAACAACTCATCGAAGAGGTCGCCGAACCACGCCTCAAAGACGTCCACCTCTGCTTCCGTGACCGGGATATGCTCGGGCCAGTCGTCGGTGACGGTCCAGGTCGAGAGGTCATGCTTCGGCAGCCGGCCCGGAAACGGCCAGGGTTGGCCGAGCAACGCTTCAAGTTGCTCCGATGCGGTCGGGGGGCGTTCTTTGCGAAGTCTGGCCATTGCACCAGGATCGCCGAACGCGACGACAGGAAGAATAGCCTTTTTCCACGCTGGAACCCGCCGCGTACCGTGGCGCAAAAATACTTACATGCGGCGGCGTGGAGCGGAAACGGCTTAAAGCCCCATCCCAATCTGTTTGTTGCGGCTAAACGCCCATTTGATGGCGCCGCCGTCGCACCTGACGCCGATGTAGTAGTGATCGAGACGCTTCTCAATGACGTGCTCCGGTTCCTGACAGGCGGAGAAAATCAGCGTGGCTGACACCCGGCAGCGCCAGGGATGCCGAGTAAAATGGTCTGCATGAAGTGGTTCAGGCAGTGTGCCAGCCCGTGCGCGGTCGGATTAAGCGCGCCATTCGCGCCGTAGGCTTTGAGCATTTTCAGGGCCGTCGGCGTTCGCGCACCTGCCAACGTCGGCAGAGTTACGAGGCTTTGACCGAGGAAGAGCACTGGCCGCTTAACCTTGGCCGAGAAGATGGCGTCCCATTCGGATTGTGGTCGGCTGGTATTGGCATTGTCTGCGATCACGTCGAGCTGATTGCCAAGTGCGTCCATCGCGGCCTGTAGATTGGAGAATGTCCCGTTCCAGAGCGCATCGTGATCGATCGCATTCTTGGCGTTGATCACGATCATACCCTTTTGAGCGAGGCATTTTGGATCGTCGATCTGTTCGCCGCCTTCCTTGATCCGTTCGAAGATCGTTTGACCGTGGCTTTTGCCGATCGTCTTGATTGCCAAAGCCCACCGTTCGGGCTGCTGCGGGACATTGCACGCCGTAGGCGTGGCCGTGAAGATTACATCGGGATTGTCGCCCTTGGCCGCCGTCGGGGAGTCCAAATCGACCTGGGTCCCGACGTGCGCCGCGAGGCAGCCCATGTACAGCTCAGCCATCTTGCGGGCCGTGTCATCGTTGTAAGCGCTCAATAGGTTTTGGCTGAGCGAAGCCGGTGCCATTTTGGTCTGAGCGATCAGGCACAAATGGGGAAGAAAGCCGGTGAACTCGGCCAAGGGTTCCACCGAAAGCACCTTGGCTGCGAAGTCGTGGAGTCCGGCCGCAGCGCGAAGCAATGTGACTTGCTTTGCACCTTGGGCAAGGCTTGGATTTTTCATCACTTCGATGAGTTGGGTCAGGGACAGAAGTTCGTCCTCAAACGACGAGCCAGTTGCTGGAGCGATCTTGTGCTTGCTCAATAGGGCAAGAAAGCGATCGCCGATGTCGTCGGCGTCCTGAAACGGCACGAAGCTCACGAGCGCTCCTGATCGATTACTATATGTGATTGCAATGATATTTGGCTCCCGCCATGTCGGAAGAGCAAACAGGAATCGACGTGCGCCGAGCTAAGGGTTAAGGCGGCGCACATCATGGCGACATCAGGTTCAACGCCGTCGCCACCGGCAGATATAGGGTGCGTGGCTGCCGCACCAAGGGCGTGAAGCCGAAGGCTGCATAGAAGGCCGCCGCCTGGTCGTCGATCGCGTCGGCGAAGATGGCGTGGGCGCCGATCGGCGCGGTCGCCACGGTCTTGATGGCGTCAAACAGCAGGGCTTCGCCAAGCCCTTGTCCGGCATAGTCGCGGTGGCGGCCAAGCCAGCCGATGAGCACCGCCGGGACGGTCGGGTAGCGCGGCAGTTTCTTCGCCAGCGGCTCGGGAACCTCGGTCAACGGCACGTTGCTGGACGACAGGGTGTAGAAGCCCGCCACCCGGTCCGTCGCGATCTCCCTGGCGACGAAACAGGTGGCGTATTTCCGCTTCACGTCCTGGGAGACGGTCTCACGAAAATAGCTGTCGATACGGTCGTTGCCGCAGGTGAAGTCATCCCGCTTGTGCGCCTTCGCCAGCGGCTCGATGGCGAAGCGGACGCTCACCGGCGCTCGATCAGCTCGGCATGGCGCTTCGCCGCACGAGCCAGTCGCGCGTTCGGCTGGGGCGGATTGATCAGCGCCTCGGCGAAGCGGATTTGGTCCTCACGCGCCAGGCGCATGATGTCGGCGTCCTCGACGACCCGGCGGGCGTCCTCGCCGGCGGTGGAGATGAGATAGCCGGTCAGGGTCATCCCACGTAGACGGGCGGCGCGCTGCATCTGGTCGTAGACTTGGACCGGGACGCGCGCTTCTAGTCGGGCGGTCTCGGCTTCGATTTGGGGCTTGGGCATAGGGGCCTCCTTCGGCACTATCATATACGGCAAAATGCCGTATTGATCAAGGCCCTTCACAGCCCCGGTCCGATCTGCCGATTGCGGCTAAAACTCCATTCGATGCCGCCATCGTCGCGATGGACGCCGCTGATGTGTTGGTCGAGGCGCTTTTCCAGAACGGGCTGCCAGGGCACGAGCTGGAAGCCGAGTCCGTCCTCAATCATGGCGAAGCGCCCGCTGGCGAGATTGGCGACGCCCGCCAGCCGGCCGGAGACATATTCGCCGGGCCCAGACGGGCTATAGGTCAGACCCCGCTCGGCGGCCATCTCTTTGCCGACTCGGTCGATCTCCTGGCGCTCCAGCGCGGCGATCGTGCGCCGAGGGATGGAAATGAACCCGTCCTTGACGCTGGCATGGCCCATTTCGACGAGCCGGGCAGCGCGCCGGTCGAGCGCGGCGTTCACCTCCTGGCCGAAGCCGGTCCCGGCAAGGGGCAGATGGTCTTTCGCAACCAACTCCCCGTCGAGCCAGGTCGCCCCGTCGCTGCCAACCTGCCGGTCGAGGTCGAGCGTGGACAATGTGCGGATGCCGAAATCCTTGGGTCGGCTGGGGGCGTCATAGGCCATGCCTCGCTCGGCGATGTCGCCGGGAATTTTCCAATGGTCGGCGTCGATGCGCTCGACATGTCCGGCGCGGCGCAAGGCTTCCAGCCGGCGCACATGGGAGCGAATGAAAGCGTCGGGGTCGCCGTGGCGCTGTTCGATGATGTCCCGCGTTGCTTCCAGATGCAGGCTTGGCTGGTAGATGCCGCCATTGGCCTCCGCCATGATCTGGATGTTGACATCCGCCGGCCGGGGCTCGGCCTTGGTCGCCACGGGGTCGAGCGCGACGATGTGGCCGCGCCTGATCTCGTCCAGGCGGGTGGCGTCCGCCATCTCGACATAATGGGTGCGCCCGTCCACGCCATCGATGACGAGGTGCAACCGGTCGCCCATCTCGTCGCCGGCCAGTCCCTTGGCAAGCACGCGACCCACGATTGGTTCGGTGATCTCCTTGCCGTGCGCCACATAGTGCGCGGGGGCGCGTTCGTCGGCGAGGCCATGGTCGGCGAGCGCACGGTGCATGGTCTTGATGATGTCGCCGCGCTCGCCGAGTTCGCGCAAGGTCGGCTCGGCCTGTGCGGAGATGGACCAGCGGCCAACCTCCACCTCGGTCGCTAGCCCCATGCTCTCCAGCCGGCGGGCGCGCGCGATCAGCAGCGCCCGGTTCCGGCGCGCCGTCTCCAACATGTCTTGGTCGGGGCGCAGATCGGCGAACGCGTGGCTCGCCTCCTGTTCGGCGATCAGCATGCGGTCCAGGCGGGTGAAGCGCTCGGCGTCCACCTCGCGCTCAAGCTGGCGGCTGACCTCCTGCTCGGTCTGCCGGCCAAGCTCCAGCGTGACGATCTCGCTGGCCCGTTCGCGGATGCCGTGGGCGATGTAGTCGCCGGCGATGTTGAGAATCTTCCCGTCGTCGGTAACGCCGCGCAGCAGGATGTGGGTGTGCGGGTGGCCGGTGTTGTGGTGATCGACCGCGATCCAGTCGAGCCTGGTGCCGAGGTCAACCTCCATCGACTTCATCAGGTCGCGGGTGGTCTCTCGCAAGTCGGCCAACTCCACGCCTTCCTCGGCGGAGACGATGAAGCGGAACTGGTGGCGGTCGTCGCGGCCCCGGTCGAGGAAGGCGCTGCCGTCCTCGGCGTCGCGCTCGGCCGAATAGAGCTGTCCCTTTTCGCCGTCGCGGTTGACGCCATCGCGCTCCAGATAGCGCAGGTGGGCGTCCACCGCCTTCGCGCCGACGAACGACCGTCCGCGCACCGCGCCGCGCTGCGGGTTGAGCTTCACGATCCGCGCCTTCACCGTCACGCGGCGGGCGCGGGTCCGCCCGCCGTTGGCGTCCCGGCTCCAGCCGCTCCGCCCCTTCAAACCGGCGGCCGCCGCAGCGCCACGGCCTCGCGCGTTGAACCGGCCGCTTCCCTTCCCGGCCGAGCCCAGCCGATTGGGGTCGCCGCCGGCGCGGCGGATAGCCTGATGCACCTCGGCAAGGAACGTCTTGGGGCGCGGCCGGACGGCGCGCGTGGTGCGCCCGCCAGCACGGTCGCGGGCCCGGCCGGGACGGATGCGGAAATGGTCTTCGTCGTTCGCCATGATGCGACGATTGGAAGATAAAACTGCCGACACAAGGTCGAAAATGACGGCGTAGGGCCGTGGCGTAGAAATACTTGCTGTAGAGTAAAAACGGCGGAACTGCGGACGATGCACATTGCGGGCACCACCCAAAATGCCATTGAAAACATTGCAGAAATCGACTTCTCCGACGCCGCCGCACCTCGCACCTTCAGCGGCAAGCCGCCAAAAAACAATGTGCAGACAAACACTTAGGGCCGAAGGTCCGGCAGCGAGGGAACTCGCTTTATCTTGCCATCATATTCGCCCTCTTCTTCGGGGCACACATCAAACTCAGAATACACCCATGCCCCCGAATCAAACCGCAAACGCGCCATTGCCAAAAAGAGCTATTTTGCCCTAAATGGCGCAATGGATCGCCACGGGAATCGGCAATGAAAACCATGTCGGCGCGCGAGGCGAAGAACGCCTTTGGGCTGATGATCGACACTGCGCGTGCAGAGCCGGTGCTGATCGAAAAGCACGGACGAGGCGTGGTCATGGTCATCGCGGTAGAAGAATATGAGCGGCTTTCCTTGCAATCCGGACGCACGGAAAAGGGGCAAACGGGGACCAAGGGGACATCGAAAGGTGGCCAATGAAACGCTTGCGCACCTCAAGGTAGGCCAGCTTCCGAAGGACGCCGATTGGTCGCTCACCGACCGCCGTAACGTCCGCTTCGCGTATGCGTTCAGTGACGGTGGCAGGGCGGACTACGCGCGGTTCGACCGCGAGGGCCGTGTGCTCGCTGTGCTGAAGACCAAAAGCGCCGGCGTCAATCCGGGCGTGGGCGGAACGCGGAAAGTGCGCTGCGCTAATGCCTGATTTTCGCATTTCCCCTATCTCGATCGTCAATCAGATAAAGAGCAATCTGCAAGATCGGTACGATTCCGGGTATCCGATCCTCAAGGAGTTGCTGCAAAACGCTGACGATGCGGAAGCTCACCGATTCAGGCTCGACGTGCTGCCTGGCTGGCCAAACGCGGTAAATCCGCTGCTGCGCGGGCCGGGTCTTCTGGTCGCGAATGACGGCTTCTTCCGCAAGCAGGACGAGAGCGGTATCACGTCGTTTGGGGAGAGCAGCAAAGCCACAGACAGCGCCGCGATCGGCAAGTTTGGTTTCGGCCAGAAGGCCGTGTTTCATCTCTGCGATGCGTTTATCGTCTACGCCCGAAGGGAGGGCGGCGACGCATTCAACACGGTCGTAAACCCGTTCCTAGAGGTGGATGTCGCCGGCAATATCAGCCGGCAGTGGGAGCCTCTCGACCCCGCCGATGTCGCATTCTTGGGAGGTAAGGTCGCCGCAGATTTCGCGGATCGCTACCTCCTTCTTTGGCTGCCTCTGCGCCGGGACGGTATCCAGCCAGCCCCAGGGGTTGGCTTTTCCAGCAACATGCCATCGGCAGCAGAGACGATCAGGGAACTCATCCGACCTGATGATTTACGCGCTGTCCTGACAACGCTGCGCTACCTGAAATCGATTCAGATTCTGGAAAACGGTGAACCTCGCTGCGCGTTGGAACTGGATTTCACGCAGGGTCGCTTCGTCGGGCCGAACCGTTCGGGCGATGGTGTTCACGCCTTTGGCGGCAAGATCGAAGTCACGCCGGAGAGATCGACAGCGTCATTTGTCGGGCGTGAAACTATGGCTCTTGACGGTCGTCTCGCGGAGCTGAGACGCGCACCGCATTGGCCGCAAACGATCACCGTTCTCAGCCCACAACCCGTCCCGGAAAAGGGAGAGCCGCACGGGGCCGCAACGCTGTTGCGCATCCCCCACAGCGGAATCGCGCGCACCATGCCTGCGCGGCTACGCATTTCCTGGGCCGTGTTTCTGCCAATCTCCGATGAATCCAACATTGACATCCCGCTCGGCGACGACGGTGCGCTCGGCCAATTCCGCCTCCTGCTGCACGGCTATTTCTTCCTCGACAGTGGTCGGCGCCAGATCGAAGGGCTGAATGCTTCCGTCGAAACGGACATGCCCGCCGATGCTACGGCGTTGCGCCGCGCGTGGAATGCCGAACTTCGGGACTCCGTGGTTCTCCCACTCCTGCCGACTCTGCTGAGAGACGCGCTTGGCACGGCGATGATCACATCATCGGAACTCACGCAGCTTGTGTCGGCACTCGCACGTCATGACTGGTTTCGTCGCAACCGCGAAGCGATTTGCCGGGAGCATGCGTTGGTGCGAGTGCTTGAAGGGCGGGCCATCATTTGGCGTGTCGTTCGGTCGCGGGACACTCTCCGGCCGCTGCCGGCCTCGTTGGCGGATACTCCTCAACGGATTGGGGAATTGTTCGGAACTATCGGCGCATGGGCCGATTCAAGCGGTGTGCATCTCGTCGTCGATGCCCGCGCCGGGCTGAGCGCGCAGCCGATACGCTGGACAGGGACGGACCTTGGCACAGTATTCTCCGGGCTTTCGCCGCGTGCGTTTCAGTCACGCGATCTCTCGCGACTTCTCGTCGATTTTCTCGACATAGCGATGCTCGGCGATGCCGAGCATTCCGCGATCGGGCCGCACATGGTCACGGCTTTGCGCACGGCAATGGCGGAAAGTCAGCCGCTTGCTCCGCCTGAACTCGTTAAAGCGGCTCTTGCCCGCGTTCCACATGGCGCGCTGTTCCCGCTTCCGCCATCCGTCGAAAACCGGCAAGTCCTGCGCGCCCTGGCATCTGCCCCGGCGAATATCCTGCCAGTTCGCGGCGAATGGCTCGACGATGGCCGTCGCCCTCCCCGACTATCCGACGAAGACCTCAAAACGTTGCTCGCCGCACTCGAACCGCTGATTGAAGGCGATCAGGCGGATCAAGCGGCGACCGCCGCGTTGGAGCTGCTCGCGCAGGCCGAGCGGAATATCTCCGAACTGGCGCGTGATCCCGATTTCGCATCCATCAAGGTTCTGCGGGTGCGGGATGTCCGTGTCCGGGGCCCGATTGTGCTATCGCTCCAAGCGCTTGTTGAACGCTCCAGAGCCGGAGTCTTGTTCTCAAGTTCGCCTCAGGCGAACACATGGCTGCCTTTACTCGTGGAGGCATTGCCAGACGTGTCCCCGCTGATCGTGGATAGCGGCGCGATGCCTCTCCTTCGCGATGAGGCAAAGCTCGCGCCTCAGCCGGCGGGCAAGGAGGCTGCTTTCTCGCTCATCAACAAAGCCATGAGCTTTGGGTCGTTGAGCGCTCGCCAGCGACTCCTCGATGAGATTGGAACTGATAACAGGGACGACCCAGCGGCCGCCCGGCGCCTTTGCGTCGGCATCCATGAAGCGGGATACTCAGCATCGAAGCTTTGGACGCTCGACCCAAATCAAAAACGGATAGAGCGCATTACCACGGCTCTGATCGCCCGGAGCCAGAACGAGTTTCTTGTCCCGACCAACATTGCTGACGGACTGTCCAGGACGCAACGAAGCCACCTTCGTATAGAGGAGCTCGACGCGGCCAATCTGGAAGCGTTATTCGAGAAGAATATCGCCGCCATCGAGCAACTCAGCCCTGATGTTTCAGAGCGGGAATCGATCCTTGAGGCCGGCCTGCCCGATGATCTGCTGATCCGGCTGCCTATTCACGAAAGGCGGGACGGAACCGTTGGGGATGGAAAGGGTATCTTTCGTGAGACGAAAGAATGGCTTGTTCCTGAAGCGTTGCGGTCGGTCGTCTCCATCGTCCAGCCATGCCGAAGCCAGAAGGCGAGGGAACGGCAAGGGCAGCTTATTCGGGCATGGTCGCCACTAAGCCAGATTGAGGTCGCGCTCGGTTGCGACGACCCACACCGCTGTCGTGGCGAAATTCTCGACGCACTCGCCAAGCTAGAAGCTCCCCCCGATGAGCGCCTGCGTGATGCGCTTCGCGCCAAACCGTGGCTTCTGGCGGACGGGCAGCCTGTCGCGCCGCAGGATGTGCTCGCTCTTCCGCCAGCGGTCGATGAAGCGGCGCGAGCGCTTCTTTTGAAGAACGAAGAGACCCCTCCGTTCTTGCCCGCTGCAAAGCTGGCCATCGACGTGCGCGATCATCGCGGGTTCGATCATCTTGGAAAATGGGTTCTGCCGGACCGGCGCGCGTCATTCGAAGCGCTGGCGCTGATGGTCGAGGATGCGGACATCATCGGACGCCTCGGAACGGCGGATGAGTTTCCGATGGACGATTTTGCGACATTGGCGAAAGACAGCGGCGATGCTGGGTTGCCGGGCTGGCCTTTGCTGGCTGCGGTTCTAATATCGGAAGCTGATCGCGGCGATACGATGAAGGTTGTCGCCGCTTTCGCGGAGATACATTCCTCCGACGCCAGTTTGGCAGGAACTCACCTCGACCGTTTGGCGAGGCTGGCGCAGGAAAACGGGCGAAAAGGCGAAGCGGCCCGCAGGGCCTATGGTCACGGTTTCAACGTCGTCGCCCGTTGGCCGGAAGAATCTCGCCGTCAAGTATTCGCCGGAATGCCGGTTCCTACCGGGGCCGGAAATTGGCGCAGCGGCCGGGAGGTCGTCCAGGGCGGTGACGGGCTCGATCCGAATTATGTGTTGGAGCGGGAATACGCATCCGCGCTTGGAAAACGTGAGGCATCACCTGCCGAGAGGCATGGCGCCGGATATGAAGCTCATGGCTCATTTCCAACTGATCGGTGCCGGGGAGAGATCAGGAATGTCGATCTGGCTAGATTGGAAGCCGAGTCGGCAGACCAGAATCGGTCGTTCCTCGCCAGATGGCGGGGGCGCGTGCCGTCCGACCTGGTGATTGTCTATCTCGGCTTGATAGGCCGCAGCGAGCCCTTTAGGCGCCTTGCGAACGAATGGGCGATCGACACGACGGCCGATGTCGATACCCTCTGGGCTGACCTCGACAATCATTTTCCCAGAGAAATCCTCTATCCGAACCTGTTGGCGGATGAGGTCGATCAACGCCGTTTCCTGATCGAACTGGTCGCGGGCGAGCATGTGCAGGCCGTCGCTCTGTCGGGGGACGTGTTCGACGCGCCGTTGGGTGATCCTGGCAAGGGAATCCTCATCGGGAATCTGCACAAGAGCAATGAGGGCATCCTGGCTGCCGATGGTGAAGTGCGGTCATTGATCACGCTGCCAGTCAGGAAAGTCGATCCGAGCGGATACGGTCAAAAGGAGGCCAGCGGCATCTTCCGGCGGTTTGTCGAGACGGTCGCGGCGGACTGCCTGTGGCTCGGCATGGAACGCCAGCGCGCGGCGTTGCGAGAGATGTTGGATAAGGCGGTTGAGGTCGACCAATCGACGATCGAGGAGACTGAACGGCTGCTTCGAGACCGGCTCCCCACGATTCTTGCCGAGTTGAAGCTTTCCACCGAATACCGAACGCAGAAGGCACTACGCGAATATCAAGCTGAGGAAAGCCACCTCCATCACCTTTCCGCGTCGGCGCAGAAGATGGAAGAACTGAAGAGCGAGCTATGGCGAAAAGTATCCGACAGCACGCTGGCGACCGAGCTTCTGTCTGCGGTTCGCGCCAAGATCGGGGATTTCGGATATTCCGCCAGCCGGGTTCTGTTCGAGCTGTTCCAGAACGCCGACGATGCCTATCGGCAGCATCGTGAACCTGCATCGGACGCCCGGTTCCGGGTGGAGCCGCTGCCTGGCGACCCGGGCGGATTTCGTGTCTTCCATTGGGGCCGCCCGATCAATCACATGGGCCATGACGCAGAGGAGGGGCGTCGCGTCGGTCACGACCGCGACCTGCTCAATATGCTGCTGATGAACTTCTCCGAGAAGCGTCCCGGAGACGATCTCACCGGCAAGTTTGGTTTGGGCTTCAAAAGCGTCCATGTGCTGTCGGACGGTGTCGGCATCGCCAGCGGTTTCATCGCCTTGCGCACGGCCGGCGGCTTTTTGCCAACGCCCTGGCCGGAAGGCATCGACATGGCAGAGGGACGAAAGGCCCCCTGCGGCCGAAAGGCGACCGTTATCGAGGTTCCCTTTTCGTCAGAGACGGCTGACAAAGGCGCCGAAGCTATGGCGGCGTTCAAATCCGCCGTGACCTGGCTGCCTGCTTTCGCGCGTGCCATCCGCCGCGTCGAAATCGAGGATGACGTTCCCACGAGCGTCGATTGCTCATCTTTGCCGCTCCTTGGCGAGAGCCAGGTTAGAGTCGTTTCCGTGTCAGGCGGACGCCGCGAGCGAGCCCTGCGCTTTGATCTGTCGTCCGGGTTTGCCCTTCTGCTGCATATTGGCGCCGCCGGACCGGACAGATTCCCCGATGATCTGAAGCGACTCTGGAATCTGGCCCCGCTTGAGGTGCCGTCACGCTCTGGCTGGCTGCTCAACGGTCCTTTCGCGGTTGATCCCGGACGCACAGGGCTGGCCGGCTCGATTGGCGACCAAACGGAGAAGTTTCGAACGCTCGGGCGGGCATTGGGAGACCGCCTCCTGAAGTTGCACGATCTCGCGGATGCAGACTGGCGCGGGTTCGCGGAGAGCCTCGACCTGGATGCCTCTGACGCTTCCCGAACAGCGGCGCGGAGCACCTTCTGGTCCCATCTGTTCGATGTTCTCGCGCCGGATTTCGACGACGATCTGGCCCGACACCTGCACGCCGATGGTCATGGATACGGCCACCTCATAGGCCAGCGCCAAGTCGTGCCGACCCGTTTGCCGCCACCATTCGCTTCGTTGGTGAAGGCGTCGGACGCGGCCCATTTTGTCGATGGCGCGTTGTCGGACTCCACCTTGCTCGGCAAGGTGCGGGACTGGTCGGCTATGACGGAATTGCGTGGTCGGGCCATTGCATCCGAGGTTGCCGGACAACTGAAAAAGCTCGGCTGTGGGAGCATCCGTCCCATCCGTCTATCGGATGTGCTGCATATCGAGATGGGGCCAGAAAAGCGCGTTGACGTGGATCTGGCAATGCGGCTCGGTCAAGTTTTGACCTTGGAAAGAGTCGAGCAGGAGCCGCTAAATCAGGAACGCCAACAAATTCTGAGTGCAGCGGGACAAGCGCATTTCCGTGCTCAAGATGGTTCGTGGCGTTCCGTCCGAGACCTCAGTTCCGAAGATGCCGGTAGCGACGATGAAAAGCTGCGCTGCGGCTTCGCGCCGGAAAACGCGCTCTTGGGTCATGGCTATCAAAACGCGGCGCTCGAATTCTTCAAAACCGCTCGCGCACAATCTGGCTATGGCCCACAAGTATCTCTTCTTCTGAAATGGGCGAAGACCGCCGACTGCACAGACCGCCACCGTGCCGTGTTTCGCTACATAGTCGATGGCAGCCAAGGACGGGCACTGGCCGCCGAAATGCGTGGCGATTTACCAAGTTGGATTCCTCGACCGTTGGAAAGTCTTCTTACGGACGCCTTGCTCGAAGCATGGGTGGAGGAAGACAAGAAGCGACTCCTCCTTGAACTTGGTGGGCACAACCTCTTCAGCATAGCCGAAACTTCGCTACCCTCGCCCATGCCGCCACCGCCTGAGCCTGCAACGGTTCTCGCAGCGATCCATGCCTGGTGGCGCGCCGAGGGCTCCGGCCTCCGCGCCTCATACGCGGAGCGAACCTATCCGGGCCATTTCTCGCCGTCGCAGCTTCGTGGGTCTCAGGATCGCGTCGCATGGTTCACGATGTTCGCCTTGGCCTGCTTCCAGTCGTTCGGCCGCGTGCAGGATGGGCAGCATAAGAGCTTTATCGACACCGGCTTCAGGGAAGGCTGGTGGCAAGACCTGTCCGAGTCACGGCCTCCCGATCAGGTGCAGTCGTGGCTTGAACGGCTCGAACGATGGAGTGCGCCCGACCATTTCGATCAGCAATATCTGACCTGGCGACGCACATTCGTCGATCTGTATTCCGTTGCTCGTTGGCTGGATGAGTATCGCGAGGTTACGGTCAAGCTACCGAGAATTATCGAGGAGCATGGCGTCATTTCTCTCAATGGCGCCTTGCAGCCGAGCTACTGGCCGCCGGCCATGCGCCTTTCCATCGATGCCGCCCCGATAAACCGTTCTCTTGGTATCGGCATGAACTGGATGATCCGTGAACTGCTTCGGCACGGTGCCTATGAGGCGGGCGATGAGCACCTGATGATTCCCTATGTTTGGGCTCCATCCCAGCGTGTTCGCGTCCTTCTGAATAAATTGGGCGCTGAGGTTGGTGATCGGCCGGACAAGGAAGCAAGTCGGACAATCTGCGATTTCGTAACGAAACATCTCGGAGATGATCGTCGATTTGATGGCGATTTCGATCTCCCGCTTCAATTGATTACCCGGCGCAGACACCGGGGTGCTTTGGAAACGTGCTTCGCTGAGGTTGGCGGCGCTCCGCCAGACCTCTTAGAGGATGACGATGAACAGGAGAACGACGGCGAAATAGGGGGTAAAGGCGAATGACGGACGCACGACTATTGGCCGCCGGTGTTCCCGTTCACCATCCTCGTCATGGCAATGGGCGCGTCGTGGTGGATATGGGGGCCACCGCCGTCGTTCGTTTTGGCGGGAATGTTGAGCAGGTTCTGAAAAGTGAGATTGCCGAGATACCGTCTCTCTACTCGGCTCTCCGCACAGGCGCGGACGCAGATCCCATCGACGCGGTGATCCGTGCTCAGGCGCTTGCTATTCGATCGGTCAATGACCAGTGGGGCGTATTTTCACGCTCGCGCGTGCAGTTGCTTCCGCACCAGCTATGGGTTTGCCGCAAGGTAACGCAGGAATGGCCCTTTCGCTGGCTTGTCGCTGACGATGTAGGGCTGGGCAAGACGATCGAATGCGGCCTTGTCCTCATGCCGCTGATCGCATCCGGGCGCGTGCGACGGGTGCTGATCCTCGCCCCGGCGAAGCTCGTCCCTCAATGGCAATTCCGCCTCAAGGACATGTTCGATATACGGCTACAACGTTATGTCACGGAAGCGGATACGGCACGCGGCGATTTCTGGGCGACAGCTTCAATGGTGGCCGCGTCTTTCCATACGCTGAGAGACGACCGCCGTGGCGCACGGCAACGGCTGCTCAACGCCGACCCTTGGGATTTGGTCATTGTCGATGAGGCTCATCACCTGAGTGTGGATGAGAGAGCCGGGGCAACGCTCGCCTACAGTCTTGTTTCCGACCTTCAAGAGCGGGGTAAGATTAACTCCCTGCTGTTTTTCACCGGAACCCCACATCGTGGGAAGGACTACGGCTTCTTCGGCCTGATGCACCTCGTGCGGCCCGACCTCTTCGACCCGGAACGTGACCCGCTGGAACAGCTCTCTCAGTTATCCAAAGTCATGATCCGAAACAACAAGGCGACTGTTACCGATCTTCAGGGTCAAAAACTCTTCAAGCCAGTTAGTGTCTATAGCCGGGAATACCAATATAGCGACGAAGAAGCGCAGTTCTACAGAACGCTGAGTGAGTTTGTCATCGACGGCCGGGCATATGCCGCTACTCTTGACGGTCGCGCACAGACAGCGCGAATGCTCGTGCTGATCACCCTGCAGAAGTTAGCTGCCAGTTCGATCGCTGCGATCCGAAATGCTCTCCGCAAGCGGCGAGTAATGCTGGCAGACCTCGTCAATCGATCAAATGAGACCGGCTCCGTCTCGCTTCCTGATGACGAACAAGCCACGTTTGATGATCTGTCTGAGGCGGAAGAGGCTCTCCCAGGTTCCGCGGCCGTCCTGTTGATGGAAGATGAAATACAACGTCTTAATGAGCTAATCGCTCTCGCCGACTCTATAACTCAAGAAACGAAGATCGAGCGCCTGCTTCAGATGATCGGCGAGGAGTTCAGCCCGGATGAGCCGATCCTGCTTTTCACGGAATACAAGGCGACCCAAGCGCTCATCGTCAATGCACTACATCGTCGGTATGGGTTTGGTTTGGCTACGTTCATCAACGGAGATGAACGGCTGGATGGCCTTGAGCAGGCTTCAGGCCCGGCAAAGACTGTCAGCCAGCCTCGCGAGCACGCCGCGGATGCCTTCAATGCGGGGAAGGTGCGGTTTCTTGTGTCCACCGAGGCCGGCGGCGAAGGCATCGACCTTCAAGAGCGCTGCGCTGTGCTGGTCCACGTGGATATGCCTTGGAACCCGATGCGACTCCATCAGAGGGTTGGGCGCCTGTCCCGCTACGGCCAGACACGACCTGTCTCTGTTTACATTTTGCGGAACCCACAGACCGTCGAGGCGCGCATCTGGGATTTGCTCAACGCGAAGCTGGAGCGGATTCAGACCGCTCTCTCGTCAGTAATGGAGGAACAAGAGGATATTTCGCAGTTGGTCATAGGCATGGCCGGCAATTCGCTTTTCAACGAGCTGTTCTCCGGGAGTGAAGGGCTTTCTGGCGAACGATTGGGAGCATGGTTCGATCGCGCCACCGCCACCCTCGGCGGGCGCGACGTGGTTGAAACCGTGCGTGAGCTTGTGGGCTCCGTGTCGAGATTTGATTTTCAACAAGTCGGAAAAGACCTGCCGAAGGTTGACCTTCCCGACCTAGAGCGATTCTTCACTCAAACTGTCGGCAGGCATGGGCGCCGGATTTTCCGGCGGGATGATGGTCTGGAGATCAGGACCCCCGATGATTGGAAAGCACGCAGCTACGCGCTCCGGGACAAGTACGAGGGACTGGTTTTCGACCGCAGCCTCCGTGGCGCCAATGCCGCCTCTCGGGTTCTGGGGATGGGCCATCCTCTGTTCGACATTGCGCTCGACGATGCGCAGGACATTCCAGCGCGAGCCGTTTCCGTCGAGGGGCTCGGCTACCCGGTGCTGATCCTAGCTGTTGAGGACGAAGTTACCGGGACCGGCTCGCTCGTCCATAGGCTGATTTTCGGCGTGACGGAGAAGGACGGGAAGATCGAAGTCTTGCGAGATTGGGAATTGTTGCAGGTGACGAATGGATTCACGATCAAAAGCCCTCTGGGTGCTGGACCGGCGACTGAGGGCGCGGAAACAGTGATTGGACGCCTCAAACAGGCATTTGACGTTGACCTCGCCTCCCATGCGTCCACGCTCCGGCGGCCGGTTTCCTGGCCGGAAATGCTGTTTCTTCCGAGCGCGGCAGGGTAGCGTTTCATAGGGCTATGGCGTAAACGTAGTGATCATCGCTATCGGGCGTGGCCCGCCAAACGCCTCCGATCCTACGCTGTGGCAGCCTTCTTTGGCCGTCCGCCTTTACGACCATTTTCGCGCGATGCCGCAACTTTGGCGACGGTGCGCGCTCGACCGCCTTCCGCGCCAAGCTGGCGCGCCATCCAGCTTTTGGAACCGAATACGCCTTGCAGCAGCGCCGGCACATAGAGGTCGGCATCCAGCCGAGGCCAGTGCAGCCCGAGTCCGGCCGGGCTGATCTCGATATCGGCCAGATGTTCTGGCGAGGCGCCCGACAGTCCCTCGGCGAGGCGCGTGGGGAAGGCAAGCTCGACGCCGGTGTTTAGGGCGACAACGATGCGCGACCTGCGACGATCGTAGCGCGCTGACACTGCATAGCCAGCCTCGCGCACCAAGGACATTCGCGTCTCCGCCTGATTCAGCTCTTGCTCAGTGATCGCCATGGATCGTCCTCCATTTTGCACATAGGGAAGCGATCGCGCCTGCAAGTGCATCCGCAATCGCGTTCAGGTCGGCCAGCCTGAACCCGTAACTTTCGCGCAGCGCCGGCGGTCCACCTGGGTAATTCGGGTTGAATACCGCCTCGCCACCCGCGCCCCTGACATGGACATGAGCCGGCCGATGATCATTCGGCCAGATCACGACCCGCAGGCCGCCGATGCGCAGGACGATAGGCACCGCTGCCCATAGCAAAAACCTAACCGCTAGGGAATGGGTGGCACTGTCTAGCGGGCTATTGCGTAGACATAGTGCTCATCTTGATCGGTCGTGGCCCGCCAAACCCCCGCTTTACAAGCCGATCGCCGCTGTTCGGGCGCACCACCCGGCTAAACAGCACCGTGCTGGGCGGGCACCACCAGCCCACCTCGCAGCGTGACCACGCGATCCATCCGGCTCGCCAGCTCGGCATTATGTGTCGCGATCAGGCAGGAGACGCCCTGCGCGCGGACAATATGCAGTAGCTCGCCGAAGACGCGGTCGGCGGTGGAGACGTCGAGGTTGCCGGTAGGCTCATCGGCAAGGATGAGGGCGGGGGCGTTGGCGAGAGCGCGGGCAATAGCGACACGTTGCTGCTCGCCGCCGGAAAGCTTGCCGGGCAGGTGATCCAGCCGCGCGGCGAGGCCGAACGCCGTGAGCAACTGGGCGGCACGGGCGCGGGCGGCCTTCTTCCCCGTGCCAGCGATCATCTGCGGAAGAACGACGTTTTCCAGCGCGGAAAATTCGGCAAGCAGGTGATGGAATTGGTAGACGAAGCCGATCCGGTCCCGACGCAGGCGGGTGCGCGCGGCGTCGTTGAGGCCGCCGGCGTCGGTGCCGTCGATCAGGACGGCGCCGCTATCTGGCTGCTCGAGAAGACCGGCGAGGTGGAGGAGCGTGGATTTACCGGTGCCGGAGGGGGCGACGAGAGCAACGATCTCGCCAGGGTGCAAGGTGAGATCGGCGCCTTTAAGAACGGCGAGGTCGCCAGCCGCGCTGCGGTAGACGCGGCCGACGGCTCGTAGTTCGAGTGGGTAATTAGACAAGGAAGGTCTTCTTTTCTGAAGAAAAGAAGCAAAAGACTTTTGGATGGCTGTCGCGGACCGGCCGGAAAAATGCGCCACACAGCGTCCCGCGGTGCCGTATTTCATGCGGGCTACGGAATTCACTCATGGCGCAGCGCCTCCACCGGATCGGTCTTCGCGGCACGCCAACTGGGGTAGAGCGTGGCGAGCAGCGAGAGCACGAGGGCCATGGTGACGACCTGGGCGACGGTGACGGGATCGAGTTTAGCCGGCAGGTGTTCGAGGTAATAGACGGTAGGATCAAAGAGTTTAGTGCCGGTGAGAGATTGCAGGCCCTGGCGGATACGTTCGATATTCCAGCAGAAAACAACACCCAGCAGCGTGCCGGCCAACGTGCCGGTAATGCCCACGGAGGCCCCGCACATCAGGAAGATTCGCATGATGGCGAACCGCCCTGCCCCCAGCGTGCGCAGCACCGCGATATCACGCGTCTTGTCCTTCACCATCATGATCAACGAGGAAATCACGTTGAACGCGGCGACCAGGATGATCAGCGTAAGGATCAGAAACATCACGTTCTGCTCCACCTGCACGGCGGCGAAGAAACTGTCGTTGCTCTGCGTCCAGTCGATCACGCGGATGGGCTCGCCGGCGAGCGCACGGGTGATGGCGCGGTTGACGGTGGAGACGTGTTCGGGGTCGCGCACCATCACTTCGATCTGGGTCGCGGCATCGGGCTTCTGAAAGAAAATCTGCGCGGCTTGGATGGGGAGAAAGGTGAAGGTGCTGTCGTATTCGTTCATGCCGGCCTGGAAGATGGCGACGATGCGGTAAGCGCGCACGCGCGGAACAGTGCCGAAGGCAGTGACGGCACCATCGGGCGAGAGCAGGGTGATCTTGTTGCCCACCTCCAGGCCGAAGCGTTCAGCGAGCGTGATGCCGATAGCGATGGCGTCGTTGCCATGGAAATTATCCAGCGAACCGGCGCGGATAGTGTTGGCGATGGAAGGCAGATGGCGGAGGTCGTCCTGCGAAATCCCCCGCACGACGCCACCGGAATTCTCGCCATTGCCTGTGAGCAGTACCTGGCCTTCGACGATGGGCTGGGCGGAGACAACGCCGGGGATGGCATCAATCTCGGTGGCGAGTTTCTCGTAATCATGCAGGCCGGCACTGCTGGTGGCGTAGACGCCGAGATGCCCGTTAAGGCCGAGGATTCGGGAGAGCAAGTCGTCCTTGAAGCCGCTCATCACCGCCATGACGATGATAAGCGTGCCGACGCCGAGGGCGATGCCGACGAGCGAGAACGCCGCGATAATGGAAACGAATCGCTCGCCTTTGCGTGCGCGGAGATAGCGCCCCGCTATCGCCCGTTCAAACGGCCCAAACATTGCCAACTACCCGACACTCCAACAGACAAAAGTCTTTTGCTTCTTTTCTTCAGAAAAGAAGACTCTTCTTTTTTGAAAAAAAGAAGCAAAAAACTTTTACTTATAGCACACGGGCCAGTGCGGATTCCACCGATACCTCCTCGCGGGTGCCCGTGCGGCGATTCTTGAGTTCGACGGTTCCCGCGGCGACGCCACGCGGGCCGACGATGATTTGCCAGGGGTGGCCCATGAGGTCGGCGTCGGCGAATTTCGCGCCGGCGCGTTCGTCTCGGTCGTCAAGCAAAGCAGTGCCGGCGAATTTGGCGTAGATATCGTCGCAGACCCGGTCGCAGCCGGCGTCGCCCACGCGCAAATTCAGGATCGCGGCGCGGAACGGCGCCACCGCCGGCGGCCAGATGATGCCAGCCTCGTCATGCGAGGCTTCGATGATGGCGCCGACCAGACGCGATACGCCGATGCCGTAGCTGCCCATCTCCGGCGTAATCGTCTTGCCGTCCGGCCCGGCCACCCGAAAATTCATTGGATCACTATATTTGCGGCCAAAATAGAAAATCTGGCCAACCTCGATGCCGCGCCCTGCCCGCTTGTTCGCCTCGGGCACCGTCGCCCAGCGCGCCTCATCGTGTTTTTCCTCGGTGGCAGCGTAGTAGGAATTGATCAAGCCGTGGAACGCCGCAAGATCATCGGGCAGTTCATAAGAAAAATCGGATTTCAGGTAATCGAGCTCCTCCAGCGTGGAGTCGTAATAAACCTGGCTCTCGCCGGTGGGGGCCAGCACGATGAATTCGTGGCTCAATTCGCCGCCGATGGGGCCGGTGTCGGCCAGCATGGGGATGGCACGCACGCCCATGCGCTGGAAGGTGCGCATGTAGCTGAGCATCATGCGGCGGTAGCTGGCGACGGCCGAATCGTAGTCGCGATCGAAACTGTAGCCGTCCTTCATGAAGAATTCGCGGCCACGCATCACGCCGAAGCGCGGGCGCACCTCGTCGCGGAACTTCCACTGGATCTGGTAGAGCATCTGCGGCAGCTCGCGGTACGATTTGATCGATTGGCGCGCGAGGTCGGTGATCAGCTCTTCATTGGTGGGGGCGTAGAGCAGGTCGCGCTCATGACGGTCGCGAATGCGCAGCATTTCGGGGCCGTAGGCGTCGTAGCGGCCGCTTTCGCGCCACAGGTCGGCGCTTTGCAGCGTGGGCAGCAGCATCTCCTGGGCACCGGCTGCCGCCTGTTCCTCGCGCACCAGGGTGGCGATGGTGTTCAGCACGCGCAGGCCCGCGGGCAGCCAGGCGTAAATGCCGGAGGCGACCTGACGCACCAGGCCTGCCCGCAACATCAGGCGATGCGAGGCGATCTGCGCCTCGGCGGGGGTTTCCTTTAGGGTAGGAATGAAACTGCGGGAAAGGCGCATGAAGGGCGTCCTGGGGAAGCTTGGGGTGCGAGGTGGTGCGCAACCTAGCTTGCGGGCGCGGGGGAAGCCAGGGTAAGGCCTGGGGCGCACTGGGCAAAGCGGTGTGCGCGCGCCGGTTGTAGTAGAAAAAGCGACAGAGGCCCGACATTTATCGGAAATTAAGCAAATTACGGGTTGATTTGGCAACTTTGCTGCGTCGCACAACTATATTTCGCAAGAAAAAGACACAAATCGCGTGCGGTCATTGGAATTACTGATGACGCGATTGGTTTGACCTGCTAGTCAAAGAAAAGGCCCTGCACACCGGCGGCGGCAGGGCCAAGTTTAGGGAGGAAACGCCAGTCACACGGCAGGAAGAGGAATGTCCTCATCCTGCCGGTGATCATTTCAGGCCCATGGCTTCGCCGTCCAGACAATTTATTGGTTTATCCTCACCAAAATGGGTAGGGTAGACCTGTTTTGCTTAAAAAAACGGCAATCTGTCTCGAAATGAGACTAGTTTCCAGGCATTGCCAGAATGCCATGGCGAAAACTTAGCCAGCCGCTTTCGATCACGGCGAAAGCTACGGCCCAGATCACCAACGAAATAAGGGTGGTGAGCAGAAGCTTGCGGCCGAGGCGCGGGCGTTCGGGCACGCCGCGCCAGCCGGTGGCAGAGTCGGGCTCCGCGACCGGGTTGGTGCCGAGGGGGAGAACGGCGAAGAGCACGGTCCACCAGATCAGCACGTAGAGTACGCAGGCAGTGAACCAGCCCATGTGCCAGCTTTCAGTCCTCAGTCCTCAGGTCTTGGTCTTCAGACGCGGAGGAGGTGCACATCCACCATCGGCTTCTTGCCCAGCTTGCGGCCGACGATCTTGCGCAGGGCGGCGCGGGCGGCGTCCGCCAGCGCGGAGTCATCACGGCGCAGGGGCGCAGGCAGGTCGGCCAGGGCGGCTCCGAAATCGCGGCTCAGACGGTTGGTTTCGGGATCGTCAGGTTCGAACAGGCCGGGGGCGGTCACGCGGGCCTGGCCCATGATGCGGCCGGTGGCATCCACAGCCAGGCTGCCGACAACCACGCCATTGAACAGCATGCGCCGGCGGGCAGCCATTACGCCGCCCTCCAGCGGAACCACGCGGTTGCCATCCAGCGCCAGGCGTCCAACGGGGGCGCTGTCGGTCACTGCCGGGCGGCCGGGATATAGGGTCAGCACGTCGCCGTTTTCCAGCATCAAGGGTGTGGCGCCGAGCTCCTGGGCAAGCGCCGCATGGGCCGAAAGGTGGCGCCATTCCCCATGCACGGGCACGGCGTATTGCGGGCGCACCAGGCGGTAGAGGCGGCGGAGTTCATCACGCGCGGGATGGCCGCTCACATGCACCATATGGTCGTCGTCGGTCATCACGCGCACGCCCCGGCGGACGAGATTGTCCTGCACCAGGCCGATGGCCTTCTCATTGCCGGGGATCATGCGGGAGGAGAAGATCACTGTGTCCCCCTCCCCCAACGCGATATTGGGGTGCGTATCCGCGGCGACGCGCGCCAGCGCGCTACGGGCCTCTCCCTGGCTGCCGGTAATCAGGATCAGCAGGTTGCCATCCGGCACGTCATTGGCGGCATCCTCGCTGACGAATTGCGGAATAGTGCTGAGATAGCCGGTTTCGCGGGCGGCGGATTCCAGATTGCGCAAGGACCGGCCGACAAGGGCGACGGAGCGGCCGGCATCGCGGGCCGCGAGCGCCACGCTTTCCACGCGGGCCACGTTGCTGGCGAAGCACGTCACGGCGATCCGGCCCTCGATCGACTTGATCAAGGTTGCGAGCGAGCGGCGCACATCGCCTTCGGAGCCGGAATGGCCTTCCACGAGCGCGTTGGTACTGTCGCACACCATGGCCAGCACGCCCTGGTCGCCCAGTGCGGAAAAGGCGGCTTCATCGGTGGGCGGCCCGACGAGGGGGTGGGGATCGAGCTTCCAATCACCGGTATGCACGATCAGGCCGTACGGCGTGCGGATTGCCAGCGCCTGGGCTTCCGGCGTGGAATGGGCCACGCGAAGGAAGTTCAATTTGAAGGGGCCGAGTTCGAAGGCGCCGCCTGGGGGTATGACATGCACCTTCACCTCATTGACAAGGTGGGCTTCGGTGAGCTTGCGGCGGAGCACGGCCGCGGTGAAGGGCGTAGCGTAGACGGGGCATTTGAGCTGGCGCCACAGATGCGCCACGGCGCCCACATGATCCTCATGCGCGTGGGTGATCACCAGGCCGAGCAGCTTATCCCGCCGTTCGGCGATGTAAGCCGGGTCCGGCATGATCACGTCGGCTTCCGGAAGTTCGTTACCGCCGAAGCCGATGCCGCAATCGACGGCGATATATTTGCCGTCGCATCGGTAAAGGTTGAGATTCATGCCAATCTCGCCCGTCCCGCCCAGGGGCAGGAAAGATAGTTCGCCAGTATGTGCGTCCATTAATCGCCTTCAATCGTTCTTGTTTTGTCACGGGGTAATCTGGGGGTGGGGTTGCGTTCCGCCAACATGCGGAGACCATCGAGGGTGAGATCCGGATCGATCCGGTCGAATATTTCAGTGCCTTCCGAGAAGAGCGGGGCAAGGCCGCCGGTTGCGACCACTTTTGCCGGCACGTCCATCTCGCGGCGAATGCGGGTAACGAGTCCTTCGATCAGGCCGATATAGCCCCAGTAGATGCCGGATTGCATCGCGGATACGGTTCCGGTGCCGATCACGGCCTGGGGGCGGCCGATGCCGATCCGGGGCAGGCGGGCCGCGGCTTGGTGCAGCGCCTCGATCGAGAGGTTAATGCCGGGGGCGATGGCGCCACCGAGATAGGAACCATCCTGTCCGACCACATCGAAGGTGGTCGCGGTGCCGAAATCGATGACAATCAAGGGTGATTTGAAGTGGTGGTAGGCCGCAAGAGCGTTCAGCAGGCGGTCCGCGCCCACGTCCTCGGGGTTATCGACACGGATATCGAATCCCCAGTCCAGATGGGCCCGCGCCACGAGGGGTTCAACCATGAACCATTCACGGCAGAGACGGCGCAAATGGTAGAGCGCGGCCGGCACCACGGTGCCGATCACCGCGGCGCTGACGAGATCCGGCGTGAGCTTGCTGTGGGTGAGCAGCGTCAGCAGCCAGACGGCGTATTCATCCGAGGTGCGCTGCGGTTCGGTTGCGATGCGCCAGATGCCCGCCCATTTCCGGCCATCGTGGACGGCAAAAACCACATTGGTATTACCAGCATCCACGACTAACAGCATGGCGCAGCGCCATGGGTAAACGTTCTTTGCTTCTTTCTTTCAAGAAAGAAGGCCTTCTTTTTTGAAAAAAAGAAGCAAAAAACTTTTATCCGTTTGGTCATGACACGAACACTTCGGCGGAGGTGATCGGGCATGGGTGGTTGTGGAGGAGGAGAGCGCCGGCCGGGGTGAGGCCCGCGAAGGTGCCGGCGAAGGTTGCGGTGGGGGTGCGGATGTCGAGCGCTGTGCCGATGGGGTGGGCGTGAACAAGCCAGGCGGCGGCGATGGCGGCGGTGGGCAGGTGAGCGTGCGCGTCGATGGCGCGGGTGATGGCGGCAGCGATGGTGGCGGGCGCGGGAGCGGGCGGCGGAAGGTGGGCGGTAGGGCGGCCGGGGATAGTGGGGGCGGCGGCCAGGTTGGCGCCAAGGCCGATGACGACCCAATCGAGCGTAGTGTTCCGGCCGAGCTGGCTGTCGATGAGGATGCCGGCGAGCTTGGCGCCGGCCAGGAGAACATCGTTGGGCCATTTCAGCAGCAGGCCGGGGGCGTAGGGGCACAGCGCCGTATGCAGGGCCAGCGCGGCGAGAAGCGACCAGCGGCCGGGGTCGGCTGCGGCCTGATGGGGCCGAACGAGCAGCGAAAGGTTCAGGTTCCCTTCGGGAGCGCACCAGGCGCGGCCACGGCTGCCGCGGCCGGCGGTCTGGCGATCGGCCAATATGGCAAGTTGGCCATTCTCCCCGGCCTTGGCGGCAGCGATGGCGCGATCCTGCGTGGACGCGAGTTCGCCGTGATGCTCCCACCGCCATGCGTGTGGGGCCCCGGCGATCACCCGAACAGGGCCTTCGCGGCGTGCGTTGCGGCGCCCAGGAAGGGGGCGGCGAACAGAACGAAGGCGAAGGTGAAGCCCCCCGTTGCCAGCGCGACGAAGGAGAGCGCGCCGGAGCGGACGTCGAACGGCGCCTCGGGGGGGTCGAAGAACATCACCTTGATCACCCGCAAATAATAGAAGCAGCCGACCACACTTGTCAGCACGCCGATGATGGCAAGGGTGTACATGCCCGCGTTGATGGCCGATTGGAACACCAGCAGCTTGCCGAAGAAGCCGGCCATGGGCGGGATGCCGGCCATGCTGAACATGAAGATGGCCATCAGCGCGGCCAGCGTGAGGTCGTTTCGGGCCAGGCCGCCGAGGTCGCTGATCTTTTCGATGGCCAGCCCGCGGCGGCGCATGGCGATGATGCAGGCGAAGGCCCCGGCGGACATGACCACGTATGTGAGCAGGTAGACCAGCACGCCGCGCACGCCGGTTTGCGTGCCCGCGGCCAGACCGATCAGCGCATAGCCCATATGCCCGATCGAGGAATACGCCATCAGCCGCTTGATGTTGGTTTGCGCGATGGCGGCGAAGCTGCCGAGTACCATGGAGGCGATCGAAACCACCACAATGATCAGGTGCCACTGTACGGCCACGTGGCCGAACGGGCCGAACATCACGCGCAGCAGCACCACGAAGGGCGCGACTTTAGGCGCAGTGCTCATGAAGGCGGTGACGGAGGTGGGCGCACCTTCATAAACATCCGGCGTCCACATATGAAACGGCACGGCGGAGAGCTTGAAGGCGAGGCCGGCGATGATGAAGGCGATGCCGACGATGAGGCCGGCAGAGGTGGCATCCGGATCAGCGACGGCCTGGGCGATATGGGCGAAATCCATCGAGCCCGAGAATCCGTAGGTGAGCGAAATGCCATAGAGCAACAGGCCGGAGGCGAGCGCGCTCAGCACAAAATATTTCAGGCCGGCTTCGGAGGAACGGACATCCTCCCGCGCGAAGGCAGCGAGCACATAGATGGCCAGCGATTGCAGTTCCAGGCCCATATAGAGTGTCATGAGGTTGTTGGCCGAGGCCATGACCATCATGCCGACTGTGCTGAGCAGCATCAGCACCGGGAACTCGAAGCGGTTTATGCCCTGGCGATCGTTGTAATCGAGTGAGAGCACGGCGCAGAGCGCGGTGCCGGCAAGGATCAGCAACTTGGCGTAGCGGGCGAAGGCATCGGTGATGAACAGGCCGCTATAGCCCGTGGCGGCGGGAACACCCACGACAAGCACGGCGGTAATGGCGCACGCGGCCAGTGCTGCCATGGTGCACATCACGGTGCTGTCGGTTTTCTGCAACACGCCGGCGATCAGGATGCCCATGGCGCAGATGGCGAGGAATATCTCGGGCAGAGCGAGGGCGAAGTTCATCGTGCGATACCAGCGATTTGCGTGGCGTGGCGAGCAAGGATCATGGCCTGATCGTGGGACTGGACCATCGAGCCGACACTGGATTCAAAAAAGCTGCTGAAACTGGTGGGATAGATGCCGAGCCAAAGCGTGAGCACCACCAGCGGTGCGAAGATGGTGATTTCACGGGGCGAGAGATCGAGGATTGATTTCAGATCCGCACGCGTGATCTTGCCGAAGATGATCCGGCGATAGAGGTAGAGCATGTAGGCGGCGCCGAGGATCATCCCAAAGCTGCCGAGCAGGGCGAGCCAGAAATTCACCTGCAAGGCGCCGACCAGCACGAGGAATTCCCCCACGAAGCCGGATGTTCCGGGCAGCCCGATGCTGCCCATGGTGAACAGCATGAAGACGAAGGCGTAAGCGGGCATGCGATCGCCCAAGCCCCCGTAACGGGCAATTTCGCGCGTATGCATGCGGTCGTAAATGACGCCGACGCAGAGGAAGAGAGCGGCGGAGACGACGCCGTGAGAGATCATCTGGAACAGCGCGCCATCGATCCCCTGGATGTTGAGCGTGAAGATGCCAATCACCACCACGCCCATATGCGCGATGGAGGAATAGGCGATCAGCTTCTTCATATCCTGCTGCGCGAGCGCCACCAGCGAGGTGTAGATCACGGCGATCACGCCGAGGGCGAACATCAGCGGCGCGAATTGCGCGGCGGCAATGGGCAGCATAGGCACGGAGAAGCGCAGGAAGCCGTAGCCGCCCATCTTCAGCAGCACGCCGGCGAGAATGACCGAGCCCGCCGTGGGCGCTTCCACATGCGCATCCGGCAGCCAGGTATGCACCGGCCACATCGGCACCTTCACGGCGAAGGAGGCGAAAAAGGCCAGGAAAAGCCAGAATTGCATATCGGGGCTGAAGGGTGTTTTCAGCAGCACGGTGATGTTGGTGGTGCCGGCCTGCTGCCACATGGCGAGCAAGGCGAGCAGCATGAGAACGGAGCCGGCAAAGGTGAAGAGGAAGAACTTGATCGAGGCGTAGACGCGGCGCGGGCCGCCCCAGATGCCGATGATGAGATACATCGGGATCAAAACGCCCTCGAAGAAAATATAGAAGAGCAGAAAGTCGGTGGCGGAGAACATGCCCACCATCATCGTTTCCAGGATGAGGAAGGCGGCCATGTACTCACGCACGCGCATCTTCACGCTATCCCAGCTCGCCAGGATGCAGATCGGCGTGAGCGCGGTGGCGAGCAGCACGAACAGCACGGAGATGCCGTCCACGCCCATGCGGTAGCCGATACCCAGCGCCGGCAGCCAATCGACGGATTCGACAAACTGGTAGCCGGGTTCGTGGAGATCAAAGCCGGTCCAGAGAACGAGGGAAATCCCGAAGGTGATCAGGCTGGTCCATAGCGCGGTCCAGCGCGCGTTTTGCGCCACTGCTGCCTCCTCGCCGCGCAGGGTGGCCAGGATCACCACGCCGACCAGCGGCAGGAATGTGACGAGGGAGAGAACCGGGAAACCGGCAGCGTCGGTTGGGGGCACGGGGATCACCGGGTAATGAGGACGAGGCTGACCATGGCGACAAGTCCGATCAGCATGGTGAAGGCGTAGACGGCGATGGAGCCGGTCTGGATCCGCACGGCCTGAACGGACCCACCTTCGGCCATGCTGGCGAGGCCGTTGGGCACGCCATCGATGATCTGCTCGTCGCCCACTTTCCATAGTTCGCGGGAAAGCCAGACAGCGGTACGAACGAAGAGAAAATCGTAAAGCTCGTCAAAATACCATTTGTTGAGCAGAAACCGGTAGATTGGTGCGAATTGGATGGCCAGGCGCGCCGGGATGGCGGGTGCGAGGATGTAGAACCAGAAGGCGAGCGCGAAGCCGAGCACGCCGGTGGCAGTTGGCAGAAGGCCGATCAGCAGCGGCGTCTGCTCGATCTGTTCGAGAACATGATTGGTGGGGCCGGTGAAGATAGCGCCCTGCCAGTAGGCTTCGTTATGGTCGCCGATAAAGAGCGAGTGCAGTAGCCAGCCGGCGAAAATGGCACCGAAAGAGAGCGCGACCAGAGGCCCCCACATGGTGGCCGGGCTTTCGTGCACGTGTTCCATGGTGTGGTGATCGGCGCGTGGGGCGCCGTGGAAGGTGAGGAACAGAAGGCGGCCAGAATAGAAGGCGGTGAGAAGGGCGGCGGCGGTGCCGGCAATGAAGCCGTAGAGACCGATGGGGGTTCCGGCGGCGTAGGTGGATTCCAGGATCGCATCCTTGGACCAGTAGCCGGCGAAATACGGGATACCCGCCAGGGCCAGGCTGCCGAGCCACATGGTGGTGTAGGTGATCGGGATCTTGCGCCAGATGCCCCCCATCTTGCGCATGTCCTGTTCATCGGACATCGCGTGGATCACAGACCCCGCACAGAGGAACAGCAGCGCCTTGAAGAAGGCATGCGTAATCAGATGAAAAATCGATGCCTGAAAGGCGCCGACGCCGGCGGCCATGAACATGTAGCCGAGCTGGGAGCAGGTTGAGTAGGCGATAACGCGTTTAATGTCGTTCTGCACACAGCCGATGGTGGCGGCGAAGAAGCAGGTTGTGGCGCCGATGAACGTGACGAAGGTGAGCGCGCCCGGCGCATATTCCAGCAGCGGCGACATACGGGACATCAGGAAAACGCCGGCGGTGACCATTGTGGCGGCGTGGATGAGGGCGGAAACAGGCGTTGGGCCTTCCATTGCATCTGGCAGCCAGGTGTGCAGCAGGATCTGCGCGGATTTGCCCATCGCCCCAATGAACAGCAGCAAGCCCATCACTTCGTAAGCACGCGGTTCGGCGCCGAGGAAATGATAGGTGTCGTTCATATGCTGAGGGATGGCGGCGAAGATGGTGGGGAAATCCACCGACCCGAATTTGGCGAAGATCAGCGCGATGCCGAGGGCGAAGGAGAGATCGCCCACTCGGTTGACAATCATGGCCTTGATGGCGGCGCGGCAGGCGGCGGGCCGGTCGTACCAATAGCCGATGAGCAGATAGCTGGCGAGGCCCACGCCTTCCCACCCAAAGAACAGTTGCACGAGGTTATCGGCGGTGACGAGCATCAGCATGGCAAAGGTAAAAAGAGACAGGTAAGCGAAGAAGCGCGACGTGGTGTAATGTTCGTGCGCCATGTAGCCGATGCTGTAGATATGGATGAGGGTGGCCACGACGGTGACCATGGCGACCATGGTGACGCTGAGCGAATCGTACCGCAGGGCCCAATCGAGATGGAAATTGCCGGCTTCGATCCAGGTGCCGAGCGGAACAAGGCCGTTGCCCGCGCCGCCCCAGATATGCTGGTACCAGGATGAGACGCCGCAGATGGCGGCGAGGATCATGCAGGCGATGGTGATAAGCTGTGCGGCGCGATCGCCGATGATGCGCCCGGCGAACCCGCAGGTGAGCGACCCTGCCAGCGGCGCAAATACAGCAAGCGAGTAGATCATTTTACGATCCGCAAACGGGTAAAAGTTCTTTGCTTCTTTCTTTCAAGAAAGAAGACCTTGCTTTTTTGTCGCTCCGCGGCGGGTCTTTTCTCTTGCCGCTCCGCGGCGGGTCTTTCCTCGTGCCGCTCCGCGGCGGGTCTTTTCTGAAGACAAGAAAAAAAGCCTTTTGCTTGTTTAGATCCGTATCTCCTGGCATCCGTCTAGCCTTTCATCAGGTTGACGTCTTCAACCTGGATGGAGCCACGGTTGCGGAAGTAGACCACGACGATGGCAAGCCCGATGGCGGCTTCGGCCGCGGCCACCGTGAGCACGAACATGGCCAGGATCTGCCCCGCCATGTCACCCAGCGCTGAGGAAAAAGCCACCAGGTTGATGTTCACCGCGAGCAGGATCAGTTCGATTGACATGAGGATAATGATCACGTTGCGGCGGTTGAGAAAAATGCCGAACACCCCGAGCACGAGAAGAATGGCGGCAACCGTGAGATAATGGCCGAGGCCGATGGCAAGCACGCCCTGCGTCATGTGATCAGTGCTCCCCTGCTTCATGATCTTGAACATCGCCGCCAGCTTCGTGGCCGACCTCCGCCTCATCGAACCGCGCGGGTGCCTCGGCCGGGATGAGCTGGGGCATGGGCTTGGGGCGATAGATGCCGAGTTCCTGCACGCCGGCGCGATTGCGGATTTGCAGCACCTGTAGCGTATCAGCGACGCGGCGTTCCTGCTGACGGGTGATATTCTGGCGGCGCGCGGTGTGACGATCCCGGTGCGTCAGCACGATGGCGCCGACCATGGCGACGAGCAGGATAAGCCCGGCGATCTGAAACAGAAGAATATAGTTGGTGTAGAGCACCTGGCCGATGGCGCGGGTGTTGCTGATGTTGGTCGGCATGGTGGAAAGGCGCAAGCCGGGGGCCGCGTCCGACATCTGCCAGCCGACCAGAACGCTGAGCAGTTCGGTGAAAAGCACTATACCGACGATGCCGCCCTGAGGCGCATATTTCTGGAACCCCTCGCGCAGGGCGACGAAATCCACATCCAGCATCATCACGACGAACAGGAACAGCACCGCGACCGCACCAACATAGACGATCACCAGGATCATCGCCAGGAACTCGGCGCCCGCGATCAGGAACAGGGCGGCGGCGTTGAAGAAGGCGAGGATCAGGAACAGCACGGAATGCACGGGGTTCCGGCTGGTGACCACCATCGCCGCCGATCCGAGAAGGATACCGGAAAACACATAGAAGGCGATTTCGGTGATCATCGGTACGGCGCGTCCAGCTCCAGGCGCTTGGCGATTTCCGCTTCCCAGCGGTCACCGTTATCGAGCAGCTTGTCCTTGTTGTACATCAGCTCCTCGCGGGTTTCGGCGGCGAATTCGAAGTTCGGGCCTTCCACGATGGCGTCCACCGGGCAGGCTTCCTCGCACAGACCGCAATAGATGCATTTCGTCATGTCGATATCGTAGCGCGTCGTGCGGCGGGAGCCGTCCTCACGGGGTTCGGCCTCGATGGTGATGGCGTAGGCGGGGCAGATGGCCTCACAGAGTTTGCAGGCAATGCAGCGCTCCTCGCCATTGGGGTAACGGCGCAGCGCGTGTTCGCCCTTGAAGCGCGGGCTGAGCGGACCCTTTTCGTACGGGTAGTTGATGGTGACCTTGGGCTTGAAGAAGTAGCGCAAAGTGATGGCCATACCGCAGAGCAGCTCCCACATCACCAGGCGTGTGCCGGATTTCAGGTTGATGGCCATGTGTGCACCCTCATGCGGGACCGGCCGGCAGAAGGCCGGTGAATTCGAGGAAGAAGGCGGTGAGAACGAGCCAGACCAGGGAAAGCGGCAGGAACACCTTCCAGCCCAGGCGCATCAACTGATCGTAGCGATAGCGGGGGAATGTGGCGCGCACCCAGAAGAAGAAGAACATCACCACGCAGATCTTGGCGAACAGCCAGATGATTCCGGGGATGAATGTCAGGCCCAGAGGCGCCTGCCAGCCGCCGAGGAAGAGTATGCTGGCGAGCGCGCTCATCATGATCATGTTGGTATATTCGCCGAGGTAGAACAGCGCGAAGGACATGGCACTGTATTCCACGAAGAAGCCGGCCACGATTTCGCTCTCGCCTTCCGGCAGATCGAAGGGCGCGCGATTGGTCTCCGCCAGCATGGAGATCAGGAACACCACGAACATCGGCAGCATCGGGAAGCAGAACCAGATGTGGCTTTGGGCCTTGACGATGTCGTTCAAATTGAGGCTGCCGACGCATAGCATGATGCTGACGAGAACGAAGCCGATGGAGACCTCGTAACTGACCATTTGCGCGGCCGATCGCATCGCACCGAGGAAGGCGTATTTGGAATTGCTGGCCCAGCCGGCAATCACGATGCCGTACACCCCCAGCGAACTGATGGCGAACAGATACAGGATGCCGACATTGATGTTGGCCACCGCCCAGCCATCGTTCACCGGGATCACCGCCCAGGCCAGGCAGGCGAGAATGAAGGTGAGCATGGGGGCCAGCAGGAACAGCGACCGGCTGGCGCCGGCGGGGATGATGGTTTCCTTGGTGAACACTTTCACGGCGTCGGCAAACGGCTGCCACAGGCCGAAGGGACCGACGCGGTTGGGGCCGCGGCGCAACTGGAAGGCGCCCAGAGCCTTGCGCTCGAAATAGGTGGCGTAGGCCATGCAGATCAGCACCGGCACCAGAATCGCCAGCGTTTCGCCGATCGTGAGCAGCAGAATGCCGATATCGGTGTCGAAAAAGAAATGCTGCACGCGCCTACTCCGCGGCCATGGCGACCGGCGTACCGGCGAGGGCTGGCGGCGCATTGGCCGAACAGGCGGCCATCGTCAAGCTCGCGCGGCTGATGGCGTTGCTCTGGTAGTAGTCGGCAATGGCGGGGGTGAAGGGGGCGTCGGTAATGTCGCCTGACTCCGCGGGCGCGGTAGCGTCAGTGGCACCGAAGCGCTGCAGGCCGACCCGCGCGAAGATGGGGTTGGCCTGGGCCAGTCGGTCGCGCAGGGCATCGATGGTGTCGTAGGGCAATGTGTGGCCGATCGTGGCGCTGAAGGCGCGCAGGATGCGCCAATCCTCCCGCGCCTCGCCGGGGGCGAACAGCGCCTGGTAGCCACGCTGCACGCGGCCTTCCGTGTTGACGTAAGTGCCATCCTTTTCCGTGTAGGCGGCACCGGGAAGCACCACATCCGCGCGGGCGGCGCCGCGATCACCGTGATGCCCCTGGTAGATCACAAAGGTGGATGGGGTGATGGCAGCGGTGTCGAACTCGTCCGCACCCAGCAGCCAGAGAACATCAACACCGCCGGCGAGCATGGCCGGCATGGCGAGGCCGCCCGGGCCGGGGAGGAAGCCCAGATCCAGCGCGCCAACGCGGGAAGCTGCGGTGTGCAGCATGTTGAAGCCGTGCCAATCCGGCTTCAGCGCGCCCACGGCTTCCGCGGCCCGCCAGGCGGCGGCCAGGATCGCGGCACCGTCCGGCCGGGCGATGGCCCCCTGCCCCAGGATGATCATCGGGCGGTCGGCGGTGCGCAGGGTTTCGGCGAATGGCGTGCTGCCGTCGATCAGGCCGGCAAGGGCTGCGGGCGAAGCATCGAGGCTGATCGTTTTGTAGGTGAGGTCGGTCGCCGGCTTTATAGCGGCGATCGGCAGTCGCCCCGCGGTTGCCAGATATCGCTTGCGGATGCGGGCGTTGATCAGCGGCGCTTCACGGCGCGGGTTGGTGCCGATCAGCAGGATGGCATCCGTGATGTCGATACCGGCGATGGTGCTGTTGAACAGGTAGAAATCGCGGCGGGATGCATCGAGTGCGGCGCCATCCTGGCGGCAATCGAGGTTCTGCGAGCCAAGCGATGCGAGAAGATCCTTCAGCGCCATCATGCTTTCGGCATCGCAGAGATCGCCAGCGATGGCGCCGATCCGGTTTCCCGGCAGGCCCTGCAGGCGGTCCGCGATGGCGGTGAAGGCCTCTGGCCAGGTGGAAGGCTGCAATTTACCGTCACGCCGCACCCAGGGCCGATCAATCCGGCGCCGCTTGAGGCCATCGACGGAGAAGCGGGATTTGTCGCCGATCCACTCCTCGTTGATATCGTCGTTCACGCGCGGAAGGATGCGCAGCACCTCGCCGCCGCGGGAATCGATGCGAATGGGGGTGCCGATGGCATCCAGCGCATCGATGCTGTCGGTCTTGCGCAGTTCCCAGGGGCGGGAGACGAACGCGTAGGGTTTGCTGGTGAGCGCGCCGACGGGGCAGATGTCGATCAAATTGCCCGACAGCTCGGATGTGAGGGCGTGTTCGACATAAGTTCCCACTTCAAGGTTCTCGCCGCGGGCGGTGGCGCCGAGTTCCGGCACGCCGGCGATTTCGGTGGCGAAGCGGATGCAGCGGGTGCACTGTATGCAACGCGTCATCACCGTCTTCACGAGCGGGCCGAGGTTCTTGTCCTTCACGGCGCGCTTGTTTTCGGCGTAGCGGGAATGGTCCATGCCATAGGCGTAGGATTGGTCCTGCAGATCGCATTCGCCGCCCTGGTCGCAGATCGGGCAATCCAGCGGGTGGTTGATGAGCAGGAATTCCATCACGCCGCGGCGCGCCTGGCGTACCATCGGCGTATCGGTCTTCACCACCATGCCCTCGGCGGCGGGATAGGCGCAGCTCGCGATGGGCTTTGGCGCCTTTTCGATTTCCACCAGGCACATACGGCAGTTGCCAGCGACGGAAAGGCGCTCGTGATAGCAGAAGCGAGGGATCTCCTTGCCCGCGAGCTCGCAGGCCTGCAGCACGGAACTTCCCGCCGCAATCTCTACCTCAGTTCCATCAACGATAAGCTTGACCATGGTGGCGTACCTAAGGGTTAAAAGTTCTTTGCTTCTCTCTTTCAAGAAAGAAGGACTTACCTTTCTTCCGCTCCGCGGCAGGTCTTTTTCTGAAGAAAAAGAAGCAAAAAGACTCTTATCTGTTTATTCCGCGGCCAGCGGCAAGTTGGTTGGTGTCGGCGCGATGTAGGCGCTACGGTAGGCTGCGATTCGGTCTTCGATCACGGGGCGGAAGTGGCGGATCAGACCCTGGATGGGCCAGGCGGCGGCGTCCCCCAAAGCGCAGATCGTGTGGCCCTCCACCTGGCGCGTCACCTGCTCTAGCATGTCGATTTCCGCGGTCTCGGCGCGGCCCTCCACCATGCGATACATCACCCGCATCATCCAGCCGGTGCCCTCGCGGCACGGGGTGCACTGGCCGCAGCTTTCGTGCTTGTAGAACTTGCTCAGGCGGGCAATCGCGCGGATCACGTCGGTTGACTTGTCCATGACGATCACGGCTGCCGTGCCAAGGCCCGATTTCACGTCACGCAGGCTGTCGAAGTCCATCAGGATCGTGTCGCAGGTGGATTTGGGCATCAGCGGCACGGAGGATCCGCCTGGGATCACAGCCAGCAGATTGTCCCAGCCGCCGCGTACCCCGCCGGCGTAACGGTCGATCAGCTCGCGCAGGGGGATGCCGAGTTCCTCCTCCACATTGCACGGCTTGTTCACGTGGCCCGAGATACAGAAAAGCTTGGTGCCAGCGTTGCGCGGGCGGCCGAGGGCGGAGAACCAGGGGGCGCCGCGGCGTAAAATGGTTGGCGCCACCGCGATGCTTTCCACGTTGTTCACCGTGGTCGGGCAGCCATACAGCCCAACCGCGGCGGGGAATGGCGGCTTCAGGCGCGGCATGCCCTTCTTGCCTTCGAGGCTTTCGAGAAGTGCCGTCTCCTCGCCGCAGATGTAGGCGCCGGCGCCGCGGTGAAGGTAAAGATCGAAATCCCAGCCGCTGCCACAGGCGTTCACGCCGATCAGACCGGCTTCGTAGGCTTCGTCTATCGCCGCCTGAAGGTTGAGATGTTCGTTGTAGAATTCGCCGCGGATGTAGATGTAGGCGGCATGCGCGCCCATGGCGAAGCTGGCGATCAGCGCGCCTTCCACCAGCTTGTGCGGATCGTGGCGGATGATGTCGCGATCCTTGCATGTGCCAGGCTCGCTCTCATCGGCGTTGATCACCAGATAGGCGGGGCGCCCGTCGGAAACCTTCGGCATGAAGGACCACTTCATGCCGGTTGGAAAACCAGCGCCGCCGCGGCCGCGTAACCCCGATGCCTTCATCTCGTCGATGATCGCGTCACGGCCGCGCTGCAGGATGGCGGCAGTGCCATCCCAATCCCCCCGCGCGCGCGCGCCAGCAAGGCGCCAATCGTGCTGGCCGTAGAGATTGGTGAAAATGCGATCGCGGTCGTGCAGCACAGGGACTACTCCGAAACCAACGTCAGTGTCGTGGGGCCGCCTTCGGGGGCGGAATTCTGGCGTCCGATCATGGAGCCGGGCTTGGGCGGGGCCTCGCCGTTCTTGAGGGCGGTGAGAAGCCGCTCGGTGAGCGGGCCGTCCATATCCTCGTAGAAATCATTGTCGATCTGCAGGATCGGCGCGTTCACGCAGGCGCCGAGACATTCGACCTCCGAGATGGTGAACAGCCCGTCCTCGCTGGTTTCATGCCAGCCCTTGATGCCGGTGATCTTACGGCAGGCAGCCACCACATCATCCGATCCGCGCAGCCAGCACGGCGTGGTGGTGCACACCTGCACATGATATTTGCCGATCGGGCTGGTGTTGAACATCAAATAGAACGTGGCGACTTCGTACACACGGATCGGCGGCATTTCCAACCGCGCCGCCACCGCATCCATCGCCACGCGGGGGATCCAGGCGCTGCCTGTCTGCCGGCGCATCTGATCCTGCACCACATACAGGGCGGGAAGCACCGCGCTGGCCTGCCGGCCGGGCGGGTATTTGGCGATGTGCCTCGCGATCTCCGCCTGGCTTGTTTCATCAAACGCGAAGTGCATGGGCTCGGCCCGGTTCTGCGCGGCCGTGGACCCATCACCGATGTTATCTGCGGGAAAATGGCCAGACATCAGCGGTCTACCTCGCCAAAGACGAGATCGATGGAGCCGATGATGGCAACGGCATCGGCCAGCATATGGCCCTTGCTCATCACCTCGATCGCCTGCAAATGCGCAAACCCCGTGGGGCGGATCTTGCAGCGATAAGGCTTGTTGGTGCCGTCGGCGACAAGATAAACGCCGAATTCGCCTTTGGGGCTTTCCACCGCGGTGTAGGTGGCGCCGGCGGGCACATGGAATCCCTCGGTAAAAAGTTTGAAGTGATGGATCAGCGCTTCCATGGAGCGCTTCATCTCCTCCCGCCGCGGCGGGGTGAATTTGCGGTCGTCTATCTTGACCGGGCCAGGTTTCATCTTTTCGATGCACTGGCGAATGATTTTCACCGATTCGCGCATTTCGGTCATGCGCACCAGATAACGGTCGTAGCAATCGCCGTTGCGGGCAACGGGAATATCGAAATCCACATGCTCATACATCGCGTAGGGCTGGGATTTGCGCAGATCCCACGGCACGCCGCTGGCGCGCAGATTTGGGCCGGTAAACCCCCAGGCCAGAGCCTGCTCGGCGGTCATGATGCCGATATCCACCGTGCGTTGCTTCCAGATACGGTTCTCGGTGAGAAGGTTCCACAGATCGTCGATAAAAGCGGGGAATCTCTCGCTCCAGGCCCAGATCTTGTCGGTCAGGCCAGCGGGCAGATCGCGGCTGACGCCGCCATGGCGGTAATAGTTGGCATGAAGCCGCGCGCCTGAGGCGGCTTCATAGAATTCCATCAGCTTTTCGCGTTCCTCATAGCCCCACAATGGCGGGGTGAGCGCGCCCACATCCATGGCGAAAGAGGTGAGATTGAGGAGATGGTTAAGGATGCGGGTGATTTCGTCGAACATCGTGCGTATCCACAGCGCGCGCTCCGGCGGCGTGATGGAGAGCAGCTTTTCCGTCGCCTGCACGAAGGCATGCTCCATGCACATCGGCGACACATAATCCAGCCGATCAAAATACGGCGTGTTCTGCGTATAGGTGCGCGATTCGATCAGCTTCTCGGTGCCGCGATGCAGCAGACCCACATGCGGATCGGCGCGTTCCACCACCTCCCCATCCATTTCCAGCACCAGGCGCAAAACGCCGTGCGCCGCGGGGTGCTGGGGGCCGAAATTGATCGCATGGCTGTCGATCTGCACCAATTTATGGGCGGTTGCGGGCGGCAGCGGAGCTGGAACGTCGGTGGTGACGATCGGATGTTTTTCGATGGAGTCGTTCATGACTTGGCAATTTCGGCCGCATCGCCGGCAGCAAGTGCAAGGCGGGTCACATGGGCTTTTTCATCACCTGGCAATGTGGTCATGCCCTCCCACGGAGACAGGTACTGGAAATCGCGAAATGCCTGGGTAAGCTTCACGGGTTCGTAAATCACCTGCTTGCGGTCTTCGTCGTACCGCACTTCCACATAGCCAGTCAGCGGGAAATCCTTGCGCAGTGGATGCCCCTCGAAGCCGTAATCGGTCAGGATCCGGCGGTGATCGGCCAGGCCCGCGAAGAGAACGCCGTAAAGATCCCAGCATTCCCGCTCCCACCAGGTGGCGCAGGGCCAGATGTTGGAAACGGAAGGCACGGGTGTCGCCTCGTCCGTGGTCACAATCACGCGCACGCGGTGGTTCAGCGACACGCTGAGCAGGTTGTACACCACATCGAACCGCTCGGTCCGCCGCGGCCAATCGACACCGCAGAGATCGACCAGTTGCTCGCACAGAAAGCGCGGATCGTCGCGCAGCGTTGCCATCACATGCAGCAACTCGTCGCGCGCCACGTGGGCCACAAGTTCGCCACCCTCCAGGCCGGCGCGGGAGACGCCGGCAATGGAGGTGGTGATGGCAACCGCAAGCGCAGCGGGACCGGAAGCGACGAGCAGGTCAGCCACGCAGGATAGTCCCGGTGCGGCGGATTTTCTTTTGCAACTGCATGATGCCGTACACCAAAGCTTCCGCCGTGGGCGGGCAGCCAGGAACATATACGTCCACCGGCACGATGCGGTCGCAGCCGCGCACCACGGAATAGGAATAGTGATAGTAGCCGCCGCCATTGGCGCAACTGCCCATGCTGATCACCCAGCGCGGCTCCGGCATCTGGTCGTACACACGGCGCAGGGCGGGCGCCATCTTGTTGGTCAGCGTGCCAGCAACGATCATCACGTCGCTCTGGCGCGGCGACCCGCGGGGGAAAATGCCGAATCGGTCCAGATCATAGCGCGGCATATAGGCGTGGATCATTTCCACGGCACAGCAGGCCAGGCCAAAGGTCATGGGCCACAGGCTGCCGGTGCGGCCCCAGTTGATCAGCTTGTCCAGCGAGGCCACCACAAATCCCTTGTCGGTCATCTCGCCGGTGATGCCGCGGATCACGGCATCCTGCGCCTGCCCGGGCGGCAACGCCTCGCGGTTCCAGGCGATGGCCTCGCCTGTCGCCAGATCGGTCGCGGTTACACTCATTGCAAGACTCCTACTGGGCCTACTCCCACTCGAGCGCGCCTTTGCACCACTCGTAGATGAAGCCCACCGTCAGGACAGCTAGGAAGCCGATCATCGACCAGAAACCAAGCAACCCGATATGTGACAGGCTGACGGCCCAGGGAAAGAGAAACGCGACCTCCAGATCGAAGATGATGAAGAGGATAGCGACCAGATAGAACCGCACATCGAAGCGGCGGCGCGCATCATCGAACGGCTCGAACCCGCATTCATAGGCGGAAAGCTTCTCCGCATACGGCTTCTGGCGCGCGGCGAGGAGAGATCCGCCCACCATCGCGCTGGCAATCACCGAAGCAATGCCGAGAAACACCAGGATGGGAAAGTAATTCGCGAGAACCATCGGCTGCATGGCATTTCCCCAACAGCGATTATACGGCCGCAAAGCCGGCGCGCCGCAGTGCAACATCGCGCGGACCATAGACCCCGGGCTGGGCTGAGCCAAGGGGGGTAAGAAACTGTTCTTTTTTGAAAAAAAGAACCAAAAAACTTTTGTCTGTTTCGGTACGCGCTGAGGCAAAGGTGTCGGGTCGTGGGAAAGGCGGAAGAGTAAAAGTTTTTTGGTTCTTTTTTTCAAAAAAGAACACTTTCTTACTTCCTCTGGCGCGAGTGACGGGGCTCGAACCCGCGACCTCCGGCGTGACAGGCCGGCGCTCTAACCAACTGAGCTACACCCGCTTTCCGAGCAGGCGCCGCTTCTACGGGTGGAGGTGGTGCGCGTCAACCCTTGCCCAATTGTCAGCATTCAGTCGCCAGAGTGGTGGATCGGTCCGACGACTGGATGCTGACACTTGACGATTGATGGTGGGCGGTGACGGGATCGAACCGCCGGCCAACTCGGTGTAAACGAGCCGCTCTACCGCTGAGCTAACCGCCCACGCACTGGGGTGTAGCGCGGGGGCGGCCCAGGCTCAATGCGACACGCTCAATGCGGCAGGGAGGCGGTTGCAGGCGCCACGGCCGGCGGCACGATCGGCTCTGGGGGCTCTTCCCATTCGATCGCGTCAGGCTTGCGCACGAGCGCCTGGCCAATCACGTCGTCCACGTGGCTGACCGGAATCAGAGTCAGGGCGCGTTTGACGTTGTCGGGGATGTCGGCAAGGTCCTTTTCGTTGTCCTTGGGGAAGAACACCGTGGTGATACCGGCGCGCAGCGCCGCGAGCAGCTTCTCCTTCAGCCCGCCGATCGGCAGCACGCGGCCGCGCAGGGTGATTTCGCCGGTCATGGCCACGTCACGCCGCACGGCGATGCCAGTGAGCACGCTGACGATGGAGGTGGCCATCGCCACACCGGCGGAGGGGCCATCCTTTGGGGTGGCCCCTTCCGGCACGTGCACATGGATGTCGCGCTTTTCGAATAAAGTGGGCTTGATGCCGAAGCTGATCGAGCGGCTGCGCACATAGGAGAGTGCGGCGGACACGCTTTCCTGCATCACCTCGCCGAGCTTGCCGGTGTGCTTGATGGCGCCTTTGCCGGGCACCATCACGCTTTCGATGGTGAGGATTTCCCCGCCGACTTCGGTCCAGGCCAGGCCAGTGACGACACCGACCATGTCCTCGCTCTCCGTCTCGCCGTAGCGGAAACGGCGGATCCCCGCGTATTTCTCCAGGTTCTTCAGCGTGATCGTAACCTTCTTGGTTTTCTTGGTCACGATCTCCTTCACCGCCTTGCGCGCCAGGTTGGCGAGTTCGCGTTCGAGGTTACGCACGCCGGCTTCACGCGTGTAGGTGCGGATCAGGTCGCGCAGAGCCTCGTCGGTGATCGACCATTCCTCGGGCTTCAGCCCATGGGCCTCCCCCTGCTTGGCGATCAGATGGCGCCGCGCGATCTGCAGCTTCTCATCCTCGGTGTAGCCGGAGATGCGGATGATCTCCATGCGGTCCAGCAGCGGCTGGGGCATGCGCAGCGAGTTGGCGGTGGTGACGAACATCACATCCGACAGGTCGTAATCCACCTCCAGATAATGGTCGGCAAAGGTGGAATTCTGTTCGGGGTCCAGCACCTCCAGCAGGGCACTGGTCGGGTCGCCGCGCCAATCCTGGCCCAGCTTATCGATTTCATCCAGCAGGAACAGCGGGTTGCTGGTCTTGGCCTTCTTCATGCCCTGGATCACCTTGCCGGGCATGGAGCCGATATAGGTGCGCCGGTGGCCGCGGATTTCGGCTTCATCACGCACGCCGCCCAGCGACATGCGCACGAAGCTGCGGCCGGTGGCCGCCGCGATCGACTTGCCGAGCGAGGTTTTGCCCACGCCGGGCGGGCCGACCAGGCAGAGGATGGGGCCGCGGACCTTCGGGCTGCGCGCCTGAACAGCCAGGTATTCGAGGATGCGTTCCTTGACCTTCTCCAGGCCGAAATGGTCGGCATCGAGCACTTTTTCAGCCTCGATCACATCGTTGCGGACCTTGCTGCGCTTCTTCCAGGGGATGGAGAGGATCCAATCCAGGTAGTTGCGCACGACCGTCGCTTCCGCGCTCATGGGGCTCATGGTGCGCAGTTTTTTCAGCTCCGAGAGGCATTTCTCGCGGGCTTCCTTGGTCAGCTTGGTCTTCTTGATCTTGTCTTCGAGCTCGGCGGTTTCATCCTTGCCGTCCTCGCCCTCGCCCAGCTCCTTCTGGATCGCCTTGAGCTGTTCGTTGAGGTAGTATTCGCGCTGGGTCTTCTCCATTTGCCGCTTCACGCGGTTGCGGATGCGCTTTTCCACCTGAAGCACGCCGATTTCGGATTCCATGTGGCCGAACACGCGCTCCAGCCGCTCGCTGATCCGGGCGGTTTCCAGCAGCTCCTGCTTTTCGCTGATTTTCAGGTTCAGGTGGCTGGCAATGGTATCGGCGAGCTTGCTCGGTTCCTCGATCTGGTTGAGCGAGACCAGAACTTCCGGCGCGATCTTCTTGTTCAGTTTGATGTATTGCTCGAACTGGCCGACAACGGTGCGGCCCAGCGCCTCAAGCTCCTTTGGCTCGCCTTCCACGTCGGGCATTTCCTCGACATGGGCTTCGAAATAGGACTCGGTTTCCTTAAACGACGCCAGGCGCGCCCTGCGGCCGCCTTCGACCAGCACCTTCACGGTGCCGTCCGGCAACTTGAGCAGTTGCAGGATGGTGGAGACGGTGCCGACCCGATAGATATCGTCAACCGAAGGGTCATCCTGGGCGGCGTTCTTCTGAGCGACGAGCAGGATCTGCTTGTCGTCCTTCATCACGGCTTCGAGGGCGCGCACAGATTTTTCGCGGCCGACGAACAGCGGCACGATCATGTGCGGGAAGACCACGATGTCGCGCAGCGGCAGAACAGCCAGGGTGTCGCCGGCCGGCGGATGTGCTGGCGCGGTTTTTTTCTGGCGGGGTATTTCGTTCAAAAGGACCTCCTGAAAGGACAGTCAGGCGCGAGTCGTCCAGTGTGGCACGCTTCGCGCCTCAAGTAATGGGGTCGGGGGCCCTTTGGCCCCAGAGCTGTCGTCACGTGAAGGATGGGGAGCAGAGCTCCCGGCCTTCTTCGATGATATCGGTTCGCACGTCCGATTAACTACCCTGCCCCCTCGGCCCGCTCCTTCGCGCGTTCCTTGCTATACGTATAGAGCGGGTTCGCCCGGCCTTCGGCCACTTCGCGGTTGATGACCACTTCATCCACGTTATCCAGCCCCGGCAGCTCGAACATGGTGGCCAACAGGATGGACTCCATGATGGAGCGCAGTCCCCGGGCGCCGGTGCGGCGGGCGATGGCGCGGGTGGAGACGGATTTCAGCGCCTCGTCGGTAAAGCTGAGTTTTACCCCCTCCATCTCGAACAGCCGGCCATATTGTTTGACCAATGCGTTCTTGGGCTTGGTGAGGATTTCCATCAGGGCCGCTTCATCCAGATCCTCCAGCGTCGCCACCACGGGCAGGCGGCCAATGAATTCCGGGATCAGGCCGAAGCGGAGAAGGTCCTCCGGTTCCACGTCGCGCAGGATGGCGCCGGTACGCCGTTCATCCGGGTCGCGCACCTCGGCGCCGTAGCCGATGCCGGAGCCTTTGCCGCGGGCGCCGATGATCTTTTCCAGTCCGGCGAAGGCGCCGCCGCAGATGAACAGGATGTTGGTGGTATCAACCTGCAGGAATTCCTGCTGCGGGTGTTTGCGGCCGCCTTGCGGGGGCACGGAGGCGACGGTGCCTTCCATGATTTTCAGCAGCGCCTGCTGCACGCCCTCGCCGCTGACATCGCGGGTAATGCTCGGGTTGTCGGATTTCCGACTGATCTTGTCGACTTCATCGATATAGACGATGCCGCGCTGGGCGCGCTCCACGTTGTAGTCGGCGGCCTGGAGCAGCTTGAGGATGATGTTCTCCACATCCTCGCCCACGTAGCCCGCTTCGGTCAGCGTGGTCGCATCCGCCATGGTGAACGGCACGTCGAGAATACGGGCCAGGGTCTGGGCCAGAAGTGTCTTGCCGGAACCGGTGGGGCCGACCAGCAGGATGTTCGACTTGGCGATCTCGATGTCGTTGTTCTTCTGGGCGTGGGCCAGGCGCTTGTAATGGTTATGCACAGCAACGGAGAGCACCTTCTTGGCGTGGCTCTGGCCGATCACGTAGTCATCCAGCACTCGGCAGATTTCGCGTGGGGTTGGAACACCATCGCGTGCCTTGACCAGATGCGTCTTATGCTCCTCGCGGATGATATCCATGCACAGCTCGACGCATTCGTCGCAGATGAACACGGTTGGTCCCGCGATAAGCTTGCGTACCTCGTGCTGGGACTTGCCGCAGAACGAGCAGTAAAGGGTGTTCTTGGTATCGCCGGCCTTGGTCATAGGGTCTCCCGCCCCAGGCTGACCCGGGGCCACAATCTTCTGATACTATCCCCGGCCTTTCCATATCGACAAGGCGGGGCGAAAACGGGGCGTTGGCGGGGTGGTGGAACCCTGCGTGCCTTTAAATAGGCCTTCCCCGTGCGCGGTGTAACGTGGGTCGCTCAGGCGGGCAGTAAAGTGAGTAGCCAAGCAGGATACGTGCCCAGGGGCGGGGCGGATGACGGGCGGGCAACGACACTTTTTCTGCGCTGCCCCTGCGCACCCACCCAACCCCTGCGGGCTCAACCCCCTCCCTCTCCCGCGACAGGGAGTTAGGGGCCGGTCAGACTTTAATGGCGTCGTCGTTGATGGCTTGGGGACGGTTTTCAACAACCTGGTCGACAAGGCCGAAGATGCGGGCTTCCTCGGCGGACATATAACTGTCGCGCTCCAGCTTGGCCTCGATGGCGGCGAGCGTCTGGCCGGTATGGCGCTGATAGATCTCGTTCAGCCGATGGCGGAGGGTCAGGATTTCGCGCGCCTGGATCTCGATATCGGCCGCTTGCCCTTGGGCACCGCCGCTGGGCTGATGCACCATCACGCGGCTATTGGGCAGGGCATAGCGCTTGCCGGGAGCACCAGAGCACAGCAGCAGGGACCCCATGGACGCGGCCTGGCCGATGCAGACAGTGCTGACGGAGCAGCGGATGTACTGCATCGTGTCATAGATCGCCAGCCCCGCGGAAACGACGCCGCCCGGGCTGTTGATGTAAAAGAAAATGTCCTTGGCGGGGTTCTCGCTCTCCAGGAACAGAAGCTGGGCGCAGATCAAAGCGCTCATCTGGTCGTAGACAGGACCGGTGAGGAAGATGATCCGCTCCTTCAGCAGGCGCGAATAGATATCGTAGGCCCGCTCGCCGCGCGCCGTCTGCTCCACCACCATGGGCACCAGCGCCTGGCTATAAACCTCGGCGGGATGACGATCCCTCATACGCGCTCCTATCGACTTTCAGGCTTGACTAACCGGGGCCGGCGGGCACCGGTGAGGAGTTGCTACTTAGGCTTTGCATCAGTCAATTCCAGGGCCGGTGCAACCGTTGGGATCAAGCCGCCTCTTCGGGGCTGGCGCTGGGCTCGGCGGCTTCCGGCTCGGCCTCGGCTGCCGGCGGCTCGGCTGCCGGCTGAAATGTCACGCGGGGTGCTGCGTTCTCTCCATCGGGGGGCAGGTTCAGCTCGTCAGGGGTGACGATGCGCTCCTCGACCCTGGCCATTTCGAGGATGTAGTCCACGACCTTGTCCTCGAAGAGCGGACCGCGCAGCTGCTCGATGGCGCCGGCGGTCTTGCGGAAATATTCCACCACCTGCATTTCCTGGCCGGGGTAGCGCGCAGCCTCCTGGCGCAGGGCCTGGGTGAGCTCCGCCTGGCTGACCTGGATGCCGGCCGCACGGCCAATTTCTGAAAGAAGCAGGCCGAGGCGCACGCGGCGGTCGGCAATGGCGCGGTATTCGGCGCGCAGGGTGCCGGTATCCTTGCCACGATCCTCGTCGTCGACCTGGCCGCTTGCCATGTCGGACTCGACACGCTGCCAGATGGCGCCGAACTCGGCATCGACCAGGTTCTGCGGCGCGGCGAAATCCGCCTTTTCTGCCAGCACATCGAGCAGTTCGCGCTTGATGCGCAGGCGTGACATCTGATCCAGTTCACGCTGCATCTGGCCGGTGACGGTCTCGCGCAGTTTTTCGAGCGACTCGAAGCCGAGCTTGGCAGCCAGCGCGTCATCGATGGCGGTCTCGGCCGGGCGTGCGAGCGTTTTGGCGGTGATCTCGAACACGGCCGCTTTTCCGGCCAGTGCCTCGGCGTGGTACTCGGCCGGGAAGGTAACGTCGATGGCGCGAGTCTCACCGGGCTTGAGGCCCTGCATACCCTCGGAGAAGCCGGGAATAAAACCTTGGCCGCCGATTTCCACGCGTGTGTCAGTTCCGGCGCCGCCCTCGAACGGAACACCATCCACGGAGCCGGTAAAATCAACGGTGAGGACATCGCCGGTCTCGGCGCCACGGTCTTCCCCAACCGGGATCATCTCACGATTCTGCTTGGCGAGACGCTCGAGCGTGCTCTCGATCACCTCGGGGGCGACGATGGAGCGAAGGCGGGTGAGGCTGATGGCGGCAAGGTCGGGGGTGGTGATCTCCGGGAGGATTTCAAGCTCGACGCTGAAGGCGAGGTCCGCAGCGCGGGCGGCGTTCACGTCAGGATCGGTGGTGAGCGCAATGCGGGGCTGGCCGGCGGGGCGAAGGCCACGCTCCTCCACCACCTGGTCGGCTGCGCTGTTCAGCGCATCCTGCATCACCTCGGCCATGATAGAGGCGCCGTAGCGCTTGCGCACAAGGTTGGCGGGAACGCGGCCGGGCCGGAAGCCAGGAAGTTTGATCGTGCGGCTGATCTCGGCCAGCTTGGATTGCACGCGGCCCTCGATGTCGGCGCCCGGCACCACCACGGAATAGGCGCGTCGGAGCCCGTCGGAGAGCGTCTCGGTAACCTGCATCGGGTCGAAAATCCTCAAAAATCAGTCAATAACAGTGGCGTTCGGATGGAACATGCCGGCTGGTGCGGGCGGAGGGACTTGAACCCCCACGGCTTACGCCACCAGAACCTAAATCTGGCGTGTCTACCAATTTCACCACGCCCGCCTGCGCGAAGCGGCGTCGTTAGCGCAGGCGGCCCGGCGGGGCAAGGGAAGGCAAGGCAGGGCAAGGGGGCTCTGCCCCCTGAAGCCCCTCTGGGGCCGAAAGGCCCCAGACCCGGTGGCGCGAAAGCACGCTCGCGCGTGACGGGGTCCGGGGGCAGACCCCTGGGCCTTGCCTTGGCTTCCTCCGCCTTGCCAAGCCGGAGGCCGTTTGCATTGATGGCACGTCTGAAGGGGCGAGGGATCATGCGGCGGCACTCACTCGTACTGATGGCCTGGCTAGCGGCGTTTCCGGTGCGGGCGGAGGAACCGTTGCGGGCGGGGGTGCTGGGTGATGCGGCGCCGTTTGTGGTGCAGAAGGGCGGGCGGCTGACCGGGTTTACGGTTGACCTGTTCCGGGCGATCGCGGGGCGGATGCAGCGGCCGATTGTCTTCGAGGTCTCGCCCCCGGCCCTGCTGTTCAAGCGTCTGCAGGATGGTACCTATGATCTCCTGCCGGGGCCGATCAACGCGACGCCAGACCGTGCGGCGGGGATGTTGCTGACGGAAGGATATGTGTGGTCCGAGTTCCAGTTCGGTTCGCGCGCGGGGGAGCCGGTGCGTGGGTTTGCGGATTTGAAGGGGCGGCGCCTGGCGGTGCGGGAGGGCAGCACCTACGGAGATTGGGCGCTGCGCAATGCGCAACGCTATGGTTTTACGATATTGCCGACACCCAGCGCGCTGGCGGCAACGCAGGCGGTGCTGCGGCATGAGGCGGATGTGAGCCTCAGCGGCAGCCCCATCCAGTTATATGCTGCGTCGCATGATTCAGGTTACGTGGCCGGGATGTCGCTGCCGGAGACTCGCACGCATGAGAGCGCGGCGGTACGGAAGGCCGATGTGGAATTGCGTGACGAGGTGGAGGATGCGTTACGGTGCCTCAAGCAGAACGGCACGGTGGCGCGACTGTCGAAATCCTGGTTCGGGCGCGAGCCGGATCCGGAGGGTCTGGAGAATCTGCTGGTTCCTGGCTACGGGGTGCCGGGACTATCCGGATATGATCCGAAGACGCATAAGGTTCGCTGCTAGCGGGGGGAAGGTGGGCGCGCAGCGGTGGATTTCGTCCACCCACCAACGGGCGCTGCCGCCCGGGCGCACGCAAACAGCGAAACGTTTTTTGCGTCTTTTTTTCAAAAAAGAAGTCTTCCTTTCTTTTCTTGTCTTCGGTTGTGCCGCGCCCCGCCCGAAGGGCCCTGGGGTTACGCCGCGGACCCAGGGCCGGATCGTGCACGGCCCTCTGGTCGCCGACGATCATGTGCCGCCATTCGCATTGGTGCCGTGGGAGCCCTTCGCGCGCGAGGATGCGGTTGCCATTGCGCTGCGGGAGTGGCGGCTGTTCGGGCAGTTGGTGGATGATGATCCGCCCGGCACGCGGCCGCCGCCGCCGCCAGACTTGAAGCCGGAGCGCGAGCCGGGCTTGTGGCAGCGTGTGGGCGAGTATTGGTGGATCAGCCAGGATCCGGGGGAGCGCGAGGTTTCCTGGACCGGCAAACATGACGAGAATGCGGTGGTGTTCGCGGCCGAGGATGACGGCACGTATGCTTGGTCCGCGGCGTTCATTTCGTATGTGATGCGGATTGCCGGCGCCGGCGCCGATTTTCCGTATTCGCCCAATCACTCCACCTACATCAACGCGGCGGTGCTAGGGACGACGAAGGTGCTGCGTGCCTATCCGCCGCAGAGTTATGCGCCGATGGCGGGGGACCTGATCTGTCTGGCGCGGGGCAAGTCGGTGGGGCTGAACTTCGCGGATTTGCCGACGGCCGATTCCTTTCCCGCGCATTGCGACATGGTGGTGCAAGTGGCACCCGGGGTGCTGACTGTTGTGGGGGGCAATGTGGACGATGCGGTGACGATGAAGCATGTGCCGGTGGGCCCGTCGGGGCTGCTGACGGGTACGGATGGCAAGGTGATCGACACGCGCTACCGGTGGATGGTGGTCTTGAAGGTGAATTACGAGAAGTGAAGACAGCAACCGAGCCACAGGCGCCACTTGACGCCCGAAGGCGCGGGTTTCGCTAAGGGTTATTCTATTGGCGCCAAGGTAGTCCCAGGGCTTTCCAGCCGGCGATGGTGCCGCGGTGGCCCTGTGCATCGGTGCCGCCCTCGAAACCGTCTGCGACGTTGAAGCAGGTGGGGAAACCCGCCGAAAGCGCGGCCTGCGCAGCGGCAAGGCTGCGCACGCCGCTGCGGCACAGGAAGAACAAGGCCTGGTCCGGCGCCAGGCCGGCGTCCCGCAGTTCTTCAACAAAATTCGGGTTGATATTGCCGCTCGGGAAATACTGCCAACTGACCAGCACCGCCTGCTTGCCGGCGGGGCGCAGGTCGGGCAGGCCCACGTACTGCCATTCGGCATCGGTGCGCACGTCGATCAGCTGCGCGCCGGGGTCGGCGATCAGGGCGTCCCAGGCCTGTTTTGGCGACACGTTGTTGACCATTCCAGTCGCTCGCGTTCTGCTGATGAGGCTGCGGAGGGTGCATCAGGATGAGCGTTTCGACAAACCTGCCTGCGGGAATCGCGGATGGATTGGCGGCGGCGATCGGGCACACCCCGCTGATCCGGCTGCGCCGGGCCTCCGAGGCGACGGGATGCACGATCCTGGGCAAGGCGGAGTTCATGAACCCAGGCGGCTCCGTGAAGGACCGTGCCGCGCTGGCGATCATCGACTCGGCGGAGAAGGCCGGCGCAATCCAGCCCGGCGGCACGCTGGTGGAAGGCACGGCCGGCAATACCGGGATCGGGCTTACTCTGGTGGCCAATGCCCGCGGCTATCGCAGCGTGATCGTGATGCCCGAAACGCAGAGTGCCGAAAAAATCGATTTCCTGCGCATGATCGGCGCGGATCTGCGGCTGGTGCCGGCCAAGCCGTTCCGCGATCCGGGCAATTACGTGCATGTGGCGCGCCGGCTGGCCGAGGAGATGGGCGCGTTCTACGCGGACCAGTTCGATAACCTTGCCAACCGGGCCGGCCACCGCGACACAACGGGGGCGGAGATCTGGGACCAGACCGGCGGCGCGATCGATGCGTTCACTTGCTCCTGCGGCACGGGCGGCACGCTCGCCGGGGTTTCCGATGCGCTGAAGTCCCGCAACCCAGGGGTTCAGATCGTGCTGGCCGATCCGGAGGGCAGCGGCCTGTATGGATGGGTGAAGAGCGGCGACCTGTCGGTTAGCGGAAGTTCGATTACCGAAGGCATCGGACAGTCCAGGGTGACCGGCAATCTGCACGGCGCCGTGATCGACGATGCGGTGCGCATACCGGATGCGGAGGCGCTGGAACAGGTTTTCGACCTGCTGATCCACGAGGGGCTCTCCATTGGCGGTTCCGCGGGCATCAATGTGGCGGCGGCAATCCGCGTGGCGCGCAAAATCGGGCCGGGGCATACCATCGCAACAATTTTATGCGATAGCGGGGCGAGATACCAAAGTAAGTTGTTCAACCCAGACTTTCTGCGCAGTAAGGCCCTTCCAGTCCCGCCCTGGCTCGGGTAGACACGGACTCGTAACAAATCTTGTGCATGCGGTGTCATTGCTCCACTGACAGGCCTCATCTGTGACCACCTTGGATTACTCCCTCTTCACGCCGCACGGTTTCTGCCTGGCTTGGCAACCCGGCCTGATCTGGCTGCAGGCGGTCTCCGACGGTCTGATCGCTGCGGCGTATTTCTCCATCCCGGCGGCCCTTCTGGTATTCGTGCGCCGCCGTCGCGACCTGGCGTTCAAGCCAGTCTTCGGCCTGTTCGCGGCGTTCATCATGGCCTGCGGCACCACGCATGTCTTCGGTGCGCTGACGCTGTGGGTGCCGGCCTACTGGACGGACGCCATCGTGAAAGCGATCACGGCCGTGCTTTCCGTGGTGACGGCGACAAGGCTGTGGCCGTTGCTGCCCAGAGCGCTGGCTCTGCCCTCGCCGGTGGAGCTGCGGCGCGTGAATGAGGCGCTGGCCTGGCAGGTGGAGGTAACCACCCAGGCCACGGCGCGGCTGCGCGAGAGCGAGACGCGGCTGCGGCAGATTTACGCGCGCACCCCCGCGGCGCTGCACGCGGTAGATGGGCAGGGCACGCTTCTGGAGGTGAGCGACCGCTGGCTGGAATTGCTGGGTTATCGGCGCGACCAGGTTATCGGCCACAGTTGGTGCGAGTTCTGTACGCCGGAGAGCAGCGTGCTGGCGCGCGAACGTATGGCCGAGTTGCAGGCCGGATTGAATCACCTCTACGCCGAACGCCGGCTGCGCTGCCACGACGGGCGCCTGATCGATGTGGAAGTGGTGTCGGATGTGGAGCGCGACGCGGCGGGCAGCGTGCAGCGCGTGATGGCGGCACTGACGGATGTGACGCGGCGGCGGGAGGCAGAAGCGGCGCTTGCCGCGACCGAGGCGCAGCTCCGGCATGCGCAGAAGATGGAGGCGGTCGGCCAGCTGACCGGCGGCATCGCGCATGATTTCAATAATCTGCTGACCACGATCATGGGATCTCTGGAACTGCTGATGCAGCGCGCGAACCTGGAGGAGCGTAGCCAGCGGCTGGTGACCAATGCGCTGGAGGGATCGCGCAAGGCAGCGCGGTTGACGAGCCAGTTGCTGACCTTCTCGCGCCAGCAGCGGCTTTCTCCGGAGCCACTGCGGCCTGATGAGGTTGTGGAGGGGATTCATGATCTGCTGGCGCGCACGCTGGGCGACCGGATCACCCTGGAGGTGCGGATCGCACCGGACGCCTGGCAGATCCTGGCCGACCGTAACCAGGTGGAGGCGGCGCTGCTGAACCTGGTGATCAACGCGCGGGATGCGATCCCCGCTGATGGTCACGTGACGATCGAGATCGATAACCGGCGGTGCGATCAGGAGTCGAGCGGGCCGGATGTGCTGGCGCCGGGCGATTACGGGGTTCTGGCGGTGATCGACGACGGTATCGGAATGACGGTGGACGTCCGGGCGCGGGCCTTCGAGCCGTTCTTCACCACGAAGCCACCGGGGGCGGGCACGGGCCTGGGGCTCTCGCAGATCTACGGGTTTGTGACACAATCGGGCGGCGGCGTGCGCATCGAGACGGCACCGGGATGCGGCACGCGCATCGAAATGCTGCTGCCGCGTACGCAGAGCGCCTTGGCGGCCGCTCCGGCCAGCCCGGCTTCGGGAGTGCCAATATCCGACGCGGTGCAGGGAGAGGGTCAGCGCATCCTGCTGGTGGAAGATGACGATCTGCTGCGCGGCACCATGGCGGATGCGCTGCGCGAGCGTGGTTTCGCGGTGACGGAGGCAGCCAATGCCGAGCAGGCGGTGCACGTGCTCAACACGGAAGACGTGGCCCTGATGTTCACCGACGTGATGATGCCGGGCGCGATGAGCGGCGTGGAGCTGGCGCTGATGGCTCGCGCCCGCCACCGCGATCTGCCGGTGCTGTTCGCCACCGGTTTCGCCAACGCGGCGATTCTGGACTCCTGGACCGACCAGGCCGATGTGATGCCGAAACCCTACACGCAGGACCTGCTGGCGACGCGGATAGCGGCGAAACTGCGGGTGCGGGAGAAGGTGTGACTCAAGGCCGGTGGCCACCGCGTCTGTGCGGCGCTATTTGGGGCGTATGACCGATGCCCAGCGACCGACGATCGAGTTTCCCGCTTCGCCGGATGTGGCGATCGAGTCAGCGGAAACCGTGTGGAACGGGCGGTTTCGCATGCAGCTGGTGCGCTTCCGGCAGCGACGATTCGATGGCACGATGTCCGGTACGCGGAGTTGGGAGCTGCTGCGCCGCGGGCGGGCGGCGGCCATCCTGCCCTATGATCCAGTGACCGACCAGGTGGTGGTGATCGAACAGTTCCGGCTGCCGGCTTTCGCCGCCGGCCTTACTCCGGTGATGGTCGAGCTGGCGGCGGGGCTGATCGATGGTGATGACACGGCTGAAGCCACCATCCTGCGCGAATCGCGCGAGGAAATGGGGCTTGAGGCTAGCGAATTGGTGCGGATCGGCGATTTCCTGCTCACCCCCGGCGGCTGCGACGAGCTGTGCACGCTGTTCGCCGGCCGCGTGAACGTGGGCGAAACTGGGCCGCAGGGGGTGATCGGCATGGGCGGGCTGGCGAGCGAGCAGGAGGACATACGGGTACGCGCCCTGCCCGCTTCATTCGTTATCGAACAGGCGGTCGCCGGCGCGTATCCGAATTCGGTGGCGACGATCGGGCTGCTATGGTTCGCGCTGCGGCGAGACTGGCTGCGGGAGAAATGGCTGGCGTGACCCGCCGCAATTGCAGCGGTGCGGCCGCGCCGCTATCAGACTGGCCGGGGTGTGTGCAGTTTGACGTGTGAGGCAGCATGGATAAGGACGCTTATCTCGCCGGGGTGCGGGAATTGTATGACGGCGAAATCATCGGCGAGGGGCTGTTCTCCACACTGCTGGACAATTGCCCGGCCGATAAGCGCCATGGCATGGGGCTGCTGTTGCAACTGGAGAGCGAAGCGAAGGTGAAGCTGCGGCCGATGCTGCTGCGGCTGGGCCTGCCGATTGCGGAGAGCGCGGCGATGCGCAGCGCCGGCGTGGAATTCGCCGGCAAACTACGCGACATGGAGTGGGCCGAGGGTATGCGCATGGTGGCCGATCTGAGCCGGCCCTATCTGGAGCGCTACAAGGTGCTGGCCGCCGCCGCGGAGCCCGCGGACCGGGAGCTGACCAGCTTTATGGTGGCGCATGAGCAGGCGGTGGTGGATTTCGCGGAGCTGGAGGCGGCCGGGCAAAGCGAGGCGGCGGCAGAGACGGTGACGCGGCTGCTGGAAACGAAGCTGCCGCAAATCACGTGAAAAAGACTGTTCTTTTTTGAAAAAAAGAACCAAAAACTTTTGTTCCTGTGCGCCCGCTACCGGCGAGGCGCACCTAAATAGACAAAAGTCTTTGCGTCTTTTCTTCAGAAAAGAAGAGTCTTTCTTTTTATTTGGGAGCCCCCATGCTCATCTCCACCGCCTGGCTTGCCGAGCACCTGGCCGATCCCGGCGTGCGCATCCTGGATGCGAGCTTCTATCTGCCGTCGGAGACGACCGATCCGGCTGAGGTGTTTACTCAGGGGCACATTCCGGGTGCGCAGTTCTTCAACATCGAGACGATTGCGGATGTGGAGACCGAGCTGCCGCATATGGTGCCGAGTGCCGGGCGGTTTGGCCGGCTGGTGAGCGAGCTTGGCGTTTCCAGCACGGATTTCGTGGTGTTTTACGATCAGCGGGGGATATTTTCGGCGCCCCGCGGCTGGTGGATGATGCAGTTGTTCGGGCACGACCATACCGCTGTGCTGGATGGCGGCTTGCCGAAATGGCGGGCGGAGGGTCGGGCAATTGAGGCGGGTGCGCCGCCGACGCCGCCGGCGCCCGGTGTGTTCCGGCCGCAGCTGCGGGCGTCACGGCTGCGTGGCATTGGGGACATGATCGACAATCTGAAAACCGGGACCGAGCAGGTGCTGGATGCGCGGGCAGCCGGGCGTTTTTCTGGCAGCGCGCCGGAGCCCCGCCCAGGGCTGCCCAGCGGGCATATTCCGGGTTCGCGCAGCCTGCCGGCGAGCGATTTGCTGGCGCCAGACAAGACGATGCTGCCGCCGGAAGAGCTGCGGGCGAGGTTTGAAGCGGCGGGGGTAGATGGCACGCGCCCGGTGGTAACGAGTTGCGGCACAGGGGTTTCGGCGGCTGTGCTGACCTTGGGGCTGAAGGTGGCGGGGCTGCCGGAGGGCGCGTTGTATGACGGGTCCTGGACCGAATGGGCCTTGCACCCCGATACGCCGAAAGCGACGGCGTGACCGATCGCGTTGTGAGCAAGGATGGCCACGGATTTGCCACGTGGCTTTCGCATGCCGGCCGCGCTGGCACGAAGGCGCATGGGTTTGTCAACCTGCCGCTGCACCGTGGATCGACGGTGCTGTACGAGAGCATGGCGCAGCGCCGGGATTTTTTGCGCCGCCGGTTTGAGCAGGCGCTGACCTATGGGCTGAATGGCGGCGCCACGCACCACGCGCTGGAGGATGTGGTGGCGGAGGTGGAGGGCGGCACGCGCTGCCAGATCGTGAGCACTGGGTTGGCCGCCTGCACGACGCCGCTTTTGGCATATCTGGGCACCGGCGATCATTGCCTGGTGCCTGACAGTGTCTACGGCCCGGTGCGCACCTTCTGCGACACGATGCTGCGGCGCCTGGGTGTTGCCACCACCTTTTATGCGCCGGAAGCAACGCCGGACGAGCTCGCCCCGCTGATCCGGCCCGCGACCAAGGTTCTGTATCTGGAAAGCCCTGGCAGCCACAGTTTCGAGGTGCAGGATGTGCCGGCTCTTGCGAGTTTGGCGCATGCGCGGGGCCTGGCGGTACTGATGGACAATACCTGGGGCATCCATGCGTTTCAGCCGTTCGCGCATGGCGTCGATGTCTCGATCCAGGCGCTGACGAAGTATGCCGTGGGCCATTCGGACGTTCTTCTGGGCTCGATCACCACGCGCGAGGAATCGCATTGGAAAGTGGTGCGCGATGCGGCGCTGGTGCTCGGGCAGTATGCCTCGCCGGATGATTGCTGGCTGGCGCTGCGGGGCATGCGGACGATGGCGGTGCGTCTGGATCGGCAGATGGCATCGGGCCTCGAGGTGGCCAGGTGGTTAGCCGGCCGGCCGGAGGTGGCGCGGGTGCTGCACCCTGCCTTGCCTGGTGCGCCCGGGCATGAACTCTGGACGCGGGATTTTTCGGGTGCTGCGAGTTTGTTCGGTGTTGAGTTTCGCCCCGAGGTGAGCGTTGCCGCGACGCATCGTTTGGTTGATGCGCTGAAACTGTTCGGGATCGGGGCGTCGTGGGGCGGCTATGAGAGTTTGGCGTTGCCGACGACCGGGATCATTACGCGCACGGCGGGGGGTGGTGTGGCGGGGCCGATGGTGCGTTTTCACATTGGTCTGGAGGACCCCGCAGATTTGATCGCCGATCTGAAGGCAGGTTTTGCCGAGTTGGGCGAGACGCCATAGGTAAAAGTCTTTTGCTTCTTTTCTTCAGAAAAGAAGAAAAACTTTCTTGGTGGATCAGAAAGTCGACAAGGAGGCGCCGGGTGGCCGCAAGGATCGCCGGGCCCCGGGGTGGAGTTTGGACGAATAGCCTAAGGCCCCTTGCGTGTGGAACAACCGCACGCGCCTCTCAGCGACGCATTCTGATCGAGGCGCTTGCGCAAATCTGAAATGCGATTACCCTGGGTTGCGCTATTAGCGCCATCCCCTTGGAGAGACCCGTCATGACCGCCTCTGCTGGCAGGCACGCGGGCTATCCGCCATTGCCACAGCTCCGCGGGTGACACACACGCGTAGTCTCTTAGGACCTGGGCTGGTTCTGATGAATTCGAGTCCAAACTGTCTGTTCCTTAAATACAGAGGCCACCATGCTGGCTGAGCTGCAAGACGTGAAGCGCGCTCTGGAAAGAGACGAGATTGTCCCCTTCTTCCAACCTGTGGTTGAAATGCGTTCAGGCAAACTCAAGGGCTTCGAAGTCTTGGCGCGGTGGTGCAGCCCCCAGAATGGTCCAATTCTGCCCGACAACTTCATTTCGCTGGCAGAGGAAAATGGCCTGATCGAGGAACTGACCGGCCAGGTTTGCCAAAAGGCATTTTTTGCCTCGCGCCTGTTGCCTGATGAACTGACCCTGGCAGTGAATGTATCGCCGATACAGATGCGCGACCCCAGGCTGCCCGTCCAGATCCAGCAGAAAGCGCAGGCGGCCGGGTTTGCCGCGTCACGGTTGATCATCGAAATCACGGAAAGCGCGATGCACCACGATTTGCAGCGGGCGCAGCAAATAGCTGGCGACCTGAGAGCGATGGGATGCTGGCTCGCCCTTGATGATTTCGGAACTGGGTACTCCAACCTTCGGCATCTGCAATCCCTGAAATTCGATATTCTCAAAATCGATAGAAGCTTCGTCAGTGAAATGACCACCCAGCGCGACAGCCGCAAGATTGTTGCGGCCATAATCGGTTTGGGACAAAGCCTGGATTTGGAAATGATTGCCGAAGGCGTGGAAACCGAAGAGCAGACCGATATGCTGATCTGGCTTGGCTGCGAGATCGCTCAGGGCTGGCGTTACGGCAAGGCCGCTGCGGCCGCCGACATCCCCCGCATGATCACCGCCGAGCCAATCGCGATGCTGCCTGCGCTGACCACGCCGGGAGACGACTGGGCAACCTCAACCCTGGAGGCCCTGCCCACCCTTCGCCTGGCGCAATTGCAGGCGATCTATGACGGCGCTCCCGTGGGACTATGCTTTCTGGATCACAAGTTCCGTTACATAAGCCTCAATCAGCGCCTTGCGGAGATGAACGGCATCTCCGTCAAATCCCATATCGGCCGGTCGGTACAGGAAATGTACCCGGAGTGGTATCCAATATACGAACCCTATCTCCTCCGCTCACGCGCGGGCGAGGCAATCTCCGGCGTCATGCTTCATCGCCCGGGAGTCGCTCCGGGAGACCGGGGCATGGAACTGCTCTCGTCATACCAGCCCGCCTGGGACGAAGCCGACGAAGTCGTTGGCATATCGATTTCATGGCTCGACATCACCCAGCACAGGCTATCGGGCGAGGCACCTCTCCGCCCCGCTGATCCTCAGCCGCATCAGCTCAAGATCAATCCGGAAGTACCCTGGGTGATGGACGCAGAGGGCAATAATCTTCAAGTCAGCTCCCGATGGGTTCAGACGATACCTTTGGGGAAGGATCGGACCCGCAATCTCCATTGGCTCGAGGCACTGCACGTGGAAGATCTGGAACAGACGATCAAGACGATGACCCGCGCCCTGCGAACCGGTGAGGCCATCGATATTGAGTACCGGGTCATGAGTGTCGAGGGCGAATGGAGATGGATGCGGTCCCGAGGGTATCCCCGCTTTGCGCCGTCCGGTGAAATCACCCGCTGGTATGGCAGCGTCGAGGATATACACGAGCAAAAGCGGGGTGAGAAGACATCGTTGCGTGAAAGCCTGGCCGACGACCGCACCGACCGCGAAACGCTTGCGAAAGGCATTATCCTCTCGTCAGCGCTGCAGAGTTCGATTGCAAACGCGGGCGGCGCGGAAGGAGCGTCGTAGGCAGAATGCACGCCAAGGCCGGTAACAATGACCGGCATAAGGCGTTAATATCCGCCGGCATTAAGTCTGCCCAGCTTTTATCGTCCAGAACGAGGGCGCTACAGTCAGGCAGGGTCTCATAGGTCGGATGAGTTCTCGATTCAATCAGCTCATCTGGAGGCCGTCAGGGCAAGGTGCGGCGGAACATTCGCCCAGAGCGTGCATGACGCAGGCTTCGAAGGCGGCGGGGCCGGCGGCGAGGTCGGGCTGGGCCCAGCGGTGGGCGATGCGGCCGTGTTCGAGAAAAGCGGCCTCCGTGCAGGTGAGCGCGATCGTTTCGGTGGCGTGGGAACACAGGATAATGGCGTAGCCGCGGTCGTGGACGAGATCGGCGAGGATGCGGCGGATCCGCCAACTGGCCCGGGGGTCGAGCGCGCTGAGGGTCTCATCGAGGATGAGCAGTTTTTGGGCGCCCAACAGGGCGGCGGCGAGGGATATCTTCATCCGCGTGCCAAGCGAACAGTCGGCGATGCGGGTGTTAAGCCAGCCATGCAGCGCCAGTGGCGTCAGAAGGTCGCCGCAGGGCCAGGCATCCGCACGGCAGCCGCGGATGGAGGCGACGAGCTCAAGATATTGGCGGGCGGTGAGGGATTGGGGCAGGTCGGCGGCCTCGACCGCGTAGCCGATATGGCGCTTGGCGTGCTCTGGGGCGGCAGCGAGATCGATGCCGGCGATGAGGACACGGCCCTCGAGCAGGGGAAGCTGGCCTGTGAGGGCGCGCAAAAGGGTGGATTTGCCGGAGCCGTTGGCGCCGAGCAAGCCAAGGCACTCGCCGGCGCGGATCTGGAGATTGACCGACTGGATGATCCGGTTGGTGCCGTAGCCGGCGGCGACAGCCTCCGCCTGCAGGAGAATGGCTGCCTCAGCCATTGGCACGGAAGCGCCGCCGTGCCTGGCGCACGAGGATTATGGCAAGGACGAAGATGAGCACGGCGGCGCAGATACCGTAGGAGAGGCCGTATTCGAGGCTTTGCTGTATCACCAGCCCAAGGCCGAGCGCGTGAAAAAAAAGTGCCTGGCGGCGTGAGCCCGGCACAGTGGCCAGCGCCGCGGCGAACAAGGCGTTGAGCAGGAGAACACCCATCGCCACGCCGGGGACGGCACGCCAGGCGGCGCTTTGCGCGGCGAGTGCCGGCGGGGTGGCGCAGATGAGCCAGGCGAGGGAGAGGGCCAGCGGCAGTCGCAGCATGGCGGCCCAGGCAGCGCCGTACCGAACCGGAGCGGCGCGCAGCACGGGGGAGAGCAGCGGGGCCGCCCGAAGGCTTGCGAGAAACATGAGGTGACCACCCAGGATGGCCATGATCAGTGAAGGCCAGGGCCAGTGCTGTGCCAGCGACACCGCCGCGGCGATTCCGCCGGCGAGCAGGAGGGAGACGAGCCACCAGACAGGGAGATACCGTGCCGCCTCGCCCAGCGCCCAGCTTCCGGCCCAGCGCGGGACGGGGGCATCGAGCCAGGAGAGCAGGTAAGGCAGACGGGCTGGACGGCGGGCGGGAGGCGGCCGGCCAGCAGCGGTATCGGCGGCCGGCCGGAGATGCCAGGTGGTTGTGGCCAGGCAAGCAGCGGCGAAGGCGGCGAAAGGCACGCATGCGGAACGACCGGGATGCGGGGCGTGGGTAGCTTGGGCAGCCACCCACACGAAGACAAAGATGAGGGCGGCGAAAGGGGTGACGAGCCAAAGCGCGGCAAGGCGGACCGCGCGCCGGCGCGAGCGGTCGCTCCAGGGCAGAACGGCGAGCCAGGGGGCATGGGCGCGGCTTTGAGCGTAGCGTGTGAAGCGGGTGGCCAGGGTAAGACCGGCGAGCGTGGCCATCGCGGTGACAGTTGCCAGGATGCGCGCCCAGTGCAGGCGGATCGGCATAGCCTCGTGCGTGAGATCGATGTAGAGATTGCCCAGTTGATAGGCGGCCAGACACACCGCGCCGACAGCGATGAAGAGCGTTTCTCCAGGCCGGGACCGGAAGCTGGCCAGCGCGGCATTGGCGAGGCCGGCGATGTGCCAGCGAAAGATCAGGCCGAACATGGTCGGGCTCGCGATGTGGATGCGGGCGGGTCTGGTCGCCATGTGAGAATGAGGGAAAGAAAGAAGAAAGTCTTCTTTTTTGACAGAAGACGCAAAAAACTTTTGGCGCGGTGCCGCGGAGTCGCCGGCAGGGTCCCGGCGGAATGGTCATTGCTAAGCTGACAGGCAGACCGTCAGGATCGCGGCGATGGAGGACCCCATGAGCATCGAGAGCTTTATCCACGCTTTGCCGAAATGCGAGCTGCATGTGCATGTGGAGGGCACGCTGGAGCCGGAGCTGAAATTCGCCCTGGCCGCGCGCAACAAGATCGCCCTGCCCTACCGGGATGTGGGGGAAATGCGGGCGGCCTACCAGTTCCACGACCTACCGTCCTTCCTGGCGATCTACTACCAGGGCATGGAGGTGCTGCTGAAGGAGCCGGATTTTTATGATCTGACGATGGCATATCTGGCCAAGGCTCGATCGCAGAACGTGCTGTATGTGGAGATGTTCTTTGATCCGCAAGCGCATACCGCGCGGGGTGTGGCGTTCGACACGGTGATCCGCGGCATAAGGCGGGCGCAGATGGATGCGGAACTCACCCTGGGCATTCGCAGCCAGTTGATCATGTGCTTCCTACGCGACTGGAGCGCCGAGTTCGCGATGACGACGCTGATACAGTCCCTGCCCTATCGGGAATGGATCGTGGGGGTGGGCCTGGATTCCGATGAGAAGGGGAATCCTCCTGCAAAATTCAAAAAAGTTTTTGATCGCGCGCGGGAGGAGGGTTATCTGCTGACGATGCATTGCGATGTGAACCAGGAGGATTCGGTTTCCCATATCTGGGATTGCCTGAACCTGATTGGCGTCTCCCGCATCGACCATGGCGTGAACGCGCTGGAGGATCCGGCCTTGTGCCGCGAAATCGCGCGCCGCGGCCTGGCGCTGACAGTGTGCCCGGTTTCCAATGCCTTCGTGACCGACGGGCCGCAGGCGGATGTGGTGAAGACCATGCTCGATTTGGGCATGCGCGTGACGGTGAATTCCGATGATCCCGCGTATTTTGCGGGTTATATTTCGGAGAATTTTGCCCTGGTGCATGAGGCGGGTGGAATTGGGCGTGAGGGATTGGCGCAGCTCTCGCGGAACGCGTTTGAAAGTGCGTGGCTGCCGCGGGCGGTGAAGGATGGGTATTTGGCGCTGGTTGATGCGGCGGTGTGAGACCGCTCATGTGCTTCTTTCTTTCAAGAAAGAAGAGTCTTCTTTTCTGAAGAAAAGAAGCAAAAGACTTTCATATTTATGCGCCGCCTCGACCGTGCGTTTCCGCTCCGAGGCGCCTTTTCAAGCGCTTAGCCTGATTGGCAGGGGTGAGCAATGACGGGCACAGCGCAGTCTGCCCCGCGAAGGGCGGCGGCTGCCCGCTTGGCCGGCGCCAGTGTCGGTCGTCGTGGCCCCTGCCCGCTCGCAACAGGGGTGCTGGCGTACCGCGTCGCGGCGCGCTAGCCTCACCGCGTCGATGGTCCCGCGCGAGCGGGTGAAAAGGGAACACCGTGCGCTTCGGCTGGACCAAAGGTCCGGGGGCAAGTCGGTGGCTGCCCCCGCAACTGTCAACGGCGCGCTTCCGGTCCGTCCGCCCACGTCACCCATGACGCTGGCGGGTCACTGAACCACCAGGTTCGGGAAGACAGGATCGGACGCATGACGCCCGGACCGCAATCCGGGCTGAAGCGCCGTGAGCCAGGAGACCTGCCATCGTCGCACAAACCAGGCCGCCGGGCGGGGTGCACCGGGGGCGGAGAACGACGATGCCAAACACCCTGAGCGGCGCACGCCGCGCGGTGGGCGCGGAGCCGCGCCCATATGTCACCACCACCCCAATCGATGGCGCGGCCCATGGGAGGCGCGCATGACGGTCGCGAGCAATCTCGGCTTTCCGCGCATCGGCGCGCGGCGCGAGCTGAAGTCGGCGCTGGAGCAGTTCTGGGCCGGCACGCTGGATGAACCGGGGCTGCAGGATGTGGCGGCAACCCTGCGGGGCAAGCACTGGCGCAAGCAGGCGAGCACCCCGATCAGCCATATCCCCTCGGGCGATTTTTCCCTGTACGACCATGTGCTGGATACCGCCTGCATGCTGGGCGCCATTCCGGCCGGCTATGGGTGGTCGGAAGGGCCGGTGTCGCTGGGCACATATTTCGCGCTGGCGCGGGGGGAAGCGGGCCACGCGCATGGGCACGGATCGGGCCTGCCGGCGCTGGAAATGACGAAGTGGTTCGATACGAACTACCATTATCTCGTACCGCTGCTCTCGGCCGGGCAGCACTTCACGCTGACGGTGAACCGGCCATTGGCGCTGGTAAGGGAGTCGATGGCGGCAGGGCTGCGCACGCGGCCGGTGCTACTGGGGCCGGTCTCCTTCCTGCTGCTGAGCAAAAGCACGGACGGGTCCGATCCGATCGATCTGCTGGCCCGGCTGCTGCCGGTATATGCACGCATCCTGGCCGAGCTGGCGGAAGCAGGCGTGCCCTGGGTGCAGATGGATGAACCAGCATTGGCGCTGGACCTGACACAGAAGGCGCAGGCGGCCTTCGCGCTGGCCTATGGCATGCTGGCGCGCAGCCCGGCGCCGGATATCCTGCTGGCGAGCTATTTCGGCGGTTTGGGCGCGAACCTGCCCACGGCGATGAAGCTGCCGGTGGCGGGGCTGCATCTGGATCTGGTGCGCGGGGCCGCCGATCTGCCGGATGTGCTGGCGGCGCTGCCGGCCGAGACATGGCTATCGCTGGGGCTGGTGGACGGGCGCAATGTGTGGCGCACCGATCTGCGCGCGGCGCTGCACACGCTGCAAAGCGTGGCGCGGGCACGCGGGGCGCGGGCGCTGATGGTGGCGCCCTCCTGCAGCCTGCTGCATGTACCGGTGGATCTGACGCAGGAAACGAAGCTGGCCCCGGAGCTGCGCGGCTGGCTGGCCTTTGCCTGCCAGAAACTGGGGGAGATCGCCACGCTGGCACGCGGGCTCGATGAGGGCGCGGCGGCGATCGCGGCCGAGCTGGAGGCGAGCGACGCGGCCGTGGCCTCACGCCGGGCAAGCAGCGCCGTGCACAGGGCGGAGGTGGCAGCGCGGCTGGCGGCAATGACTCCGGCGCAGGCGGCGCGCGCGCCGTATCCGGTGCGGCGGGTCGCACAGCAGGCGCGGCTGAACCTGCCGGCGTTCCCCACCACCACGATCGGGTCGTTTCCGCAGACAGGCGAGGTGCGCAAGGCGCGGGCGGCGCGGGCCCGCTTGGAGATAACCGAAGCGCAATATGAAGCGGCGATGAAGGCGCTGATCGCCGAGGCGGTGCGCTGGCAGGAGGCGCTGGGGCTGGACGTGCTGGTGCATGGCGAGTTCGAGCGCAACGACATGGTGAAGTATTTCGGCGAGCAACTGAGCGGCTTCGCCTTCACGCAGCATGGCTGGGTGCAATCCTATGGCAGCCGCTGCGTGGCACCGCCGATCATCTGGGGCGATGTGTCCCGCCCCGCGCCGATGACAGTGCATTGGGCCACTTACGCACAATCGCTGACGGAGCGGCCGATGAAGGGGATGCTGACCGGGCCGGTGACGCTGCTACAGTGGAGCTTCGTGCGCAACGATGTGCCGCGAGAGGTGGTGTGCCGCCAGATTGCGCTGGCGATCCGCGACGAGGTGGCGGATCTGGAGGCGGCGGGAATCCCGGTGATCCAGGTGGACGAGCCGGCGTTCCGGGAGGGGCTGCCGCTACGGCAGGCGGACTGGGCCTTGTATCTCGCCTGGGCGGTCGCGTGTTTCCGGCTGGCGACCGGGGTGGCGGGCAATGGCACGGCGATCCATACGCACATGTGCTACTCGGCGTTCAACGATATCATGCCGGCGATCGCGGACATGGACGCCGATGCCATCTCGATCGAGACCACGCGCAGCCGGATGGAACTGCTGGATGCCTTCGCCGGCACGGCAGCCCCCTACCCTGCCGAGATCGGGCCTGGCGTGTGGGATATCCACAGCCCGCGCGTGCCGAGTGCGGCGGAGATGGCGGATCTGCTGGGCCTGGCACGGCAGCGCCTTCAGGATTGGCAGATCTGGGTGAACCCCGATTGCGGCCTGAAAACCCGGGCCTGGGGCGAGGTGCGCCCCGCGATGGAGAACCTGGTGGCCGCCGCGCGGGAGATGCGGCGAACGCTTGCGCACACCTAAAGGCGTAAAGGTCTTTTTGCTTCTTTTCTTCAGAAGAGAAGATTCTTCTTTTTTGAAAAAAAGAAGCAAAAAACTTTTGGGACTTTAGGTGTGGGGTCGCGGGCTTGACCTGAGGACGGGGTTGCGGGGCAATAGGGGGGTGAAGAGCGTAACGGGCCCTCGTGGGGGGATTTGATCTGCAGGGGCACCGCGGGGCGCGCGGGTTGTGGCCGGAGAACTCGCTAATCGGGTTCGCGGCGGCGATGGAGCTTGGGGTTTCCTCCATCGAGCTGGATGTGGTTTTGACGGCCGATGGGGTGCCGGTGGTGCATCATGATCTGGCGTTGAATCCCGATATCGCGCGTGGTCCGGGCGGGCAGTGGATTGCGCCGCCAACCCCGCTTCTGGCTGGGCTGTGTACGGGGGATCTGGCGGCCTATGATGTGGGGCGGATTGCGCCGCGCACACGCTATGCGGCCGTCTGTCGCGGGCAGACGCCGGTTGATGGCACGCGCATCCCCGCGCTGGCGGCGGTGCTGGAGCTGGTGCGGGGCAGCGGCGTAAGGCTGGATATCGAGATCAAGGTGGATCGGCGCTGGCCGGATTGGGCGCCGCAGTTGGGGGCGGTTGTGGAGGCGGTGTTTAGCGTGCTGGATGCAGCCCACGCGGTGGGTGAGGCTTCGGTGCGGTGTTTCGATTGGCGGGTGTTACGGCGGATCCGGCGGATTAGGCCGGAGGTTCCGCTGAGTTGGCTGACGGGTTTCGGCGCCGTTGCGCGGGCCAGCGCGGTGGCGGAAGCCGTGATGCTGGATGGCTGGCCAGCATGGCCGCCGGTATGGGCGCCGGACCATCGCTTGTTGCGTCGCCGCCATGTGGTTGCAGCCCGTGAGATGGGATTGCAGGTGAAGCCCTGGACGGTGAATGCCGCATTCCGGATGCGTCAGCTCCTGCGTTGGGGCGTGGACGGCTTTTGCACCGACCGCCCCGACCTCGCCCGCCTGGTATTGAGCGAGTGGGCGCCGGCACCGGATATAAACTAGCAAAAGTTTTTTGGTTCTTTTTTTCAAAAAAGAACATCTTTCTCTTCTTGGATTTACGTGCATGTGGAAAGTTCTCGCTGCTTCCTCCGTTCTTCTCGCGGTCATCGTTCTGCTAACGGTGGTGCAGAACGGCAAGCCTGGATTGGACCCCAGTGTGCAGTTGATGCTGGAGCGTCAGCAGGATTCGGAGCGCGCGGTGTTGCGCGCCACCCATGAGGCGGTGTCACCGGATATGGCATGTGTCGCCGCGGAGCTTGCGCACCAGACGGTGCGGACGCTGTATATTGAATGGATCAATGTGCGGCCTGATCTGTTGCCGCAGGCGGATCGTGACGCGGCGCGGGCGGATATTGACCATGCGATTTCGGGATGTGGCGCCAGCGCCCAGGCGTTGGAGGAGCAGGCGCATGGGCGAGGGTTAGATCTGGAGGCGGCGGTGGCCCGGGCCGCGCTCGTGGCGGGGCGTTGACCTGGGCGGCCGGCATTGGCCGCCCAGGCGCGACGTTAATTGGGCCATAGGACCACCAGCGGTTGTTGTGCGTCAATCACGATCTGATTACACGCGCAGGTGTGAGGTAGGGGCCTGTGGCCTCTCGCGCATGTCAGATCGGAGGCAAGGCGCCAGGGCAAAGTGACCGTACAGACGGATGACCACCCGTGCTTGAGCGCCGATCGCCGGTCCGATCAGCTAGGTTTTGGGGATTAGAGACTGGACCAGCGCCGCGAAAGCAATGAGGAAGATGGCGTAACCCAAACCCTTCTGGATCACGAAGAAACATAGAACCCAGGGATTATTTTCATGTGAAATGTTTTCATGGCTCTTCACCAAGGTTATGCCCATGGGAAGACCATTATCGACGGCGTAGAGCAATCGCCTAAAGCCATTACAGAAGCAGAAGACCAGCGCCCCCGCGACCAGCGGCTTTGCCGGCCGGGCTACCGACCCCAACCGCACCAGCGGGTGGCGTGGCGAAGATCGCGCCCAATGACGAAGTTCTTGCCGAAATGTTTCGCGCCGATCGCGCTCACACAGATCATGGCTCCAGAAGGAGATGATGTAGCCGAGGGCGAACAGTAAGCCCAGGAGTATCAGCAGGTAGTACGGCCGCTGACCAAACCCTGTGAGCGCGGTGATGAATACGAATATGTTATTGGGCCAAGCTGAGGTTTGCAGCCTTCGAATGCCTGATGCAAAGAGAACATCCTTGGCGTCATCGAGGCGGCCCATGCGCTGTAATGTCGCGGCAAGTTGCTCGTAGGCGCCGGGATTGAAGCCCCCGGCTGCTTGGCCACCGGAGATCGGGCTTTTATTGACGCTGAGCCAGGCGATCAGGCAATCGACGTTGGCAAAATACATGTCGCCCTCACAGCCCGGCTTGGTGGAGGCGCTTGCGTGTTTTGGCACGGAGGCTATCTCATCATACGAGAAACCGGTCAGGTTGGCCGACACCCACGTATCTGCGGAGGTCTTCCAGTTCGCTAGTTCGCCCATCAGAAGGGTCGTTTTTGTGTTGGAAAGCTGGATATTGGTTGAGGGCCTCCATGTGAAGCCCTGATCGTTAGGCCGAAGCCAAAGCGCGTTGCCTATGACGGTTCTGGAAAGGTTAATGTCTCCGTTAATGCTTACAGGAGACAAGAGGATGCTCTGGCTGACCTTCGATCCGGAGAAGTCAATGCTCGCAGGTTTGGTGGTGTCTGATTCGAAGAGATCGTGTAGCAATAGGTTCCCGCCGATTTCCGATCCGCTTGCGTAAATGCTAGCGCCGAAAGTCAAATGATCCAGATTGAGATCTCCAGCTATCGTGCTGCCGGATACGTTGAAACTGCCTATTTTAGGAGCGGATTTCTGCGATGAGCGGCCTATTGACAAAGCGCCTTTCGCGTTCAGATTGCTCAAATCGATTTTATCCGCTACCGAAATGTCATCAAGGTCGACGGCTCCCGTGACCTGCGCATCACGAAGATCTACCGAGTTGAATGTGGCGCCGATTGCTTCTAACCGGTTATCAACACGGACTCCGAATCCGAGCAGATTATGAAATTTACCGTTATTAAACTGCGCTGCATTGCCGACAGAGGCTACAGTCACGTCGATGTCGATTAAACCACAATTACAGTCGCGGAGAATGAGTGATCCGCGTAGATTTGCACTATTTAAATCGAGCGTCTTCGTGATATTAGCTTGGCTAGCTTGGAGATCGCCGTCAATCTTTGCGTCCACAAGTTCGAACTCACCAATCCTGGCTGCGTCAGCAGATAAAATTCTACCCACGACAATAGCACCAGCATCGACTTGCTCAATGTTAGCGCCATTCAGCTCCAGGTTGAGTCCGACATTAACAGCTTGTATATCAAACACTGCTGTCGCCCCTTTGACATCGTGCATGATTATCGAAGCGGTAACAACACCTCCGTTAAGGGTAAAAGACTTTGCTACGTTCATACCATTTGCAACAACGTTTCCACCCACATGAGAATTGATAGCGGTGAAATCGCGGACCTTCGAATCGGATATCAATAATACCAAGTCTCTATGACTGGAACCCATGAGCCCAATCGCGCAGTCCGAGGCTCATGATGCGCCATGGCTGATCGGTAAGCTTGTTCCAGGCATCGCAGCAATGGTCGACGATATCGTCGTAGCAAG